>OFET01000022.1_pt1 | contig 325127 bp, 308 predicted proteins | sample 1521211 | NCBI WGS metagenome assembly OFET01 (sample SAMN03766358, study PRJEB24113) | microbial mat metagenome | isolation source: enrichment culture HLUCC-A from microbial mat sample contains cyanobacterium... | reverse complement strand
CCTTTTAGACGCCGATCACCCCGCTAACGGGGTCCCTTTTGCACGCCGTTCCACAGATGTTCGGGGATGCCACCGACCCCGAATTCCTCTCGCACCTGCCGTTAAAGAACGCGGGCTGGCTGGTCCTTGCAGTGCCCGAACACCATACCGGTCTGACCCACAGTGATGCCCGTCAGGCGCTTTTGCAGGCGATGAAGGATGTGGGTTAAGCTGGCAAGATCGCAGTAGCGGCGCATCACGAATCGACGGCTGAAGTCCTGGCATCGGGCAGGGCCGATCTCGTGCTCATGCCCTATCGGGACGCCGCCTATGCCGCCGCCAGGATGATCGCCAATGATGAAATCCCACCGGAATGCTCCGCGAATGATCCCATGGGCCAAAAGGAACTTCCGGCATGACGGATGTCACCATTCCTCCGCGCAGGATACTCGTCGTCATGGGAGAAGGCGGTGGCGCAGCCGCGCTTGAAACGGCGATCGCACTGGCCGATCATCACGCGGCGGAAATCGAGATCTTTACCTGTGTCCAGCCCCCGCATGACCTGCAACTCCTGGCAAAGCTTGCCGGCAGGCAGGCCGACGAACTGCTGGATGAACTGAAGGATCGGCGCCAAAGTGAGATTGCCGGGCTGCTCGCGCAGATGGGCCTGACCCGGTCCTTGAAGATCCATCTGCGGACCGGCAAACCCTTCATCGAGGTCATCAGGTTCGTTCTCGCCTCCGATATCGATTTCGTGGTCAAGACAGCCGAGCCTTTGAGCAGCGTCCAGCGGTTTCTTTTCGGGAGCACCGACCAGCACCTCCTGCGAAAATGCCCCTGTCCTGTCTGGCTTGTCGCACCGGATGCGAATCCGTTGCCCCGAACGGTGCTGGCGGCGGTGGATCTCGATGAGGAGAATGCGGCGGAGCCCGAAACCCTCGCGTCGCTCAATCGCCGCGTGATCGGGATGGCTCTTCATGTCGCAGGCCCCGCAAACGCGGAAGTCTTCGTCCTGCATGGCTGGGATGCCATCGGGGAGGGACTGGTCTGGGCATTTTCGACCACCGGGCAATCGGCAGCCGACAGATACACGCGAGAAATCCGGGAGAAGCGCCGCCGCGCGATGGATTTGCTTCTGGAAGAAATCGCGGCCGAAGGATCGGTCCAGGGCGCAGATCGGATCGTCCCGCGCCTGGTCAAGGGCCCGCCCGAGCAGGTGATCGCGGAACAAAGCCGCAAGCTTGGCGCCGAGGTGCTGGTGATGGGAACCGTGGCTCGGACCGGGCTGGAGGGCGTCATCATCGGCAACACGGCCGAAAACATCATAAACAGTATCGAATGCCCCGTTCTGGCGGTCAAACCGGACGGCTTCGTAAGTCCGATTGCTCCCGTTTGACCTCATTGCCTGTCCAGTATCCCGAGCATTCGCCGCGTCCGATCCGGGGTCGATTGCCGAATGGCGGCGACCAGCGCGACCTGCCCTGCAAGTTCCGGATCAATGGCCCCCCTCCCTTCGAAGGGCGAGGACCGGCGCACCCCGGGACAACGATCCAGCGCCCTGCGCACGGGAGCCGGTTCGAAAGGCGTTCATGTCGCGGCGAACGGGCTCGACCTTTTTCGCAAGCCATGCGTCCCTTTCTGCGCTAGGGGCGCGCGGGAGAGACGCGATTCCCTCTCCAGCGCCCCCCAGATCCGAAGCGCGCCCCCGCGCCGGTTCCCAGCGAACCGGCGCCTCACCCCTGTCAGGCAATATCGATGAACTTTCCTCCCCTTCCCGCCAGCCTCGCGGCTGCCCTCGCCGAACGCGGCTACACCTCGGCAACGCCGGTGCAGGCCGAGGTCATGGAGGCCCGCGCCGCAGGGCGCGACCTTGTCGTTTCCGCCCAGACCGGGTCCGGCAAGACGATCGCGTTCGGCCTTGCCATCGCGGCGCAATTGCTCGGTGAAGGCGAGGCGATGCCGGCCGCGCCGTCGCCGCTCGCGCTCGTGATTGCGCCGACGCGCGAGCTCGCCCTGCAGGTGAGCCGCGAACTCGGCTGGCTCTATGCCGGAGCGGGAGGCAGGATCGCAACCTGTGTCGGCGGGATGAATCCGCAACAGGAACGCGCGAGGCTGCGCGCGGGCGCAAACATCGTCGTCGGCACGCCCGGGCGGCTGCGCGACCACCTCGAACGAGGCGCGCTCGACCTCGCGGCGCTGAGGGCCGTGGTCCTCGACGAGGCCGACGAGATGCTCGACATGGGCTTTCGAGAGGAGCTCGAGGCGATCCTCGACGCGACGCCCGAGGGGCGCCGCACGCTGCTGTTCTCCGCGACCATGCCGCGCCCGATCGAGGCGCTCGCGCGGCGTTACCAGCGCGATGCGCTCAGGATCGCGACGATCGGGGAAGGACGCGGACACGGCGACATTTCGTACGAGGCGGTGATCGTGCCGCCGCACGAGGTCGAGAACGCCGTGGTCAATCTCCTGCGCTTTCACGAGGCGGAAACCGCGATCCTGTTCTGCGCCACGCGCGAGAAGGTCCGTCACCTCCACGCCGTGCTGCAGGAGCGCGGCTTTGCCGCCGTCGCGCTGTCGGGCGAGCATTCGCAATCGGAGCGCAACCATGCGCTCCAGGCGCTGCGCGACCGGCGCGCGCGGGTCTGCGTCGCAACCGATGTCGCCGCACGCGGGATCGACCTGCCGACGCTCGGCCTCGTCATCCATGTCGAAATTCCGCGCGATGCGGAAACGCTCCAGCACCGCTCCGGCCGCACGGGCCGCGCAGGGCGCAAGGGCGTCGCCGTGCTGATCGTGCCGTTTTCGCGCCGCAAGCGGGTCGAATCCATGCTGCGCCATGCAAGGATCGCTGCCGAATGGCGCGCCGTGCCGGGCCGTGACGCGATCCGCGCAAAGGACCGCGCGCGCCTGCTGGAAAAGCTGCTCTCGCCGGTCGAGATCGAGGAGGCCGAACGCGACATCGCCCGCCAGCTGCTCGCCGAGCGCAGCCCCGAGGACATCGCCGCCATGCTGGTGCGCGCCCACAGCGCGCGCCTGCCCGAACCCGGAGAGATCGCCGCGAGCGGCCCCGAGGCGCGACGCGAGGCGAAGAAGGACGGTCCCCGTCCCGGTTTCGAGGACGTCGTGTGGTTCCGCCTGGAGGTCGGCCGCCGCGACAATGCGGAACCGCGCTGGATCCTCCCTTTGCTCTGCCGGAGAGGCGACATCTCCCGCAACGAGATCGGCGCGATCCGGATCGGCGACACCGAAACCTTCTTCCAGGTCCCGCGCGCGATCTCTGCAAGGTTCGCCGAAACCGCGGCGCGCACCGGCAGGAACGGGGGCGAGGAGGCAGCGATCGCGATCGAACGCTCCGAAGCCGGCCCGACCATGCCGCCGCGCGAGAACCGCTTTCCCGGCCGGGGGTTCGTCAAGGCGAGGCCGAAGGGCAGGAACCCGGCCGGCCGAAAGCCGAAACCGACCGGCAAGGAAAAGCAACCGCACAAGAACGGCAGGCCCGCAGAAGCGCGGCGAAAGCAGCGGCAAGGGCGCTGAACGGGCGGCGCACGGCGCTCCGGCGCGCGCCGGGCGGGTGAAACGATCGGTCCGGGCCGGCGTTGGAAAGGTATCGCGCGCCCGCGTGCGCCCCTTTCCTCCAATCGCAGGTTTGCCATGAACATTCTCGTCGCAGGTTCCACCGGAAACACCGGAAGCCGTCTCGTCCGCCAGCTCGTCGAAGCCGGTCACACGCCCATCGCGCTCCATCGCGCCTCGTCCGACACCTCCACGCTTCCGGAAGGGGTCGAGAAACGGGAGGCCGACCTCACGAAGCTCGGGGACGACGTGTGCGCCGGGGCCGACGTGGTCGTCTTCGCGGCCGGTTCGGGCGGGGACACGGGCGAGGAGATGACCGACAAGGTCGACCGCGACGGTGCCCGGCGGCTGATCGACATCGCCGCAAGGGAGGGCGTCGAGCGCTTCGTCATGCTGTCATCCGTGGGTGCGAGCGATCCCGACCCTTCGGGCAAGCTCGCGCATTACCTCAAGGCAAAGCACGATGCCGATGAACATCTCAAATCCTCGGGCCTCGCCTACACGATCGTGCGGCCCGTCGCTTTGACGGACGACGACGGCAATCGCAACGTCCGGCTCGGCGACGAGGTCGATCCCGCGGGCAAGGCCGCACGCGGAGACGTCGCCGCGGTCCTTGCAAGGGCCGCGACAGACTCCGCGCTCGAAGGCAAGGTCTTCCTGATGGAAAGCATGGGCTGACCGGATCGCGCCGCGAAATCGGCAGCGCCGGAGCAACCTCGCCCCGAAAGCGCGAAACCTGCGGCAACGGAAAACCTTGCACTGCGGACGCAGGTGCTGTTCCCTCGGTCATCGGCGCGCCTGCTCGCAGGTTTCGCCGGCAGGACGCCCTACGCAAAGCCCGACGATGGAGGTGCCGCATGAAAAGGACAGGACAGATGTTTCGCCCGTGGACCCGGCTCGCTGCCCTCGCGATCGCCGGGGGTGCCGCCGCGGCCTGCGCTCCGATGGAGCGCGCGGATCAAGCCGCCGAACCGCGCGGTGCGCAATCGCGGGAAGCGGCAATCTTCGTGCCTGGCACGCTCGAACGGGTCGCGACCGGCTTCGGCTTCACCGAGGGCCCGGCATGGGACGGAAAGCGCCTCATCTTCAGCGACATACCCGGCGACACTGTCCATGTCCTCGATCCGCGCGGAAACGAAGTGAGCGTGCTTTATTCGCCTTCCGCGCAAGCCAACGGGCACACCTTCAACCGGGACGGAGATTTGCTTTCCGCAGAACATGCCAGCGGCGAGATCACCCGCTGGACACCTCGATCCGGGCGCGAGACGATCGTGGCGGAATATCGTGGCGAACACCTCAACAGCCCCAACGACCTCGTCGTGCGCGCGGCAGACGGGATGATCTTCTTCACCGATCCGCCCTACGGCCTCGGCCGGCCCTACCAGGGCGAGGAGCGGGAACGAGAGGTGGAATTCAACGGCGTTTTCGGTTTCGACGAGGCGACGGGCCGGATGGTTCTGATCGACGATTCGCTCCAGAGGCCGAACGGCATCGCGCTGTCACCCGACGAAAGCGTTCTTTACGTGAGCGATTCGGCAGACCAGAAATTGTGGGCCTACGACCTCGCGGCGGACGGGACGGCCAGCGCAAGGCGGCTGTTCGCCGACCTCGCGATGGAAGGGGGCGAATGGCCGGTCGACGGAATGCGCGTCGACAGCGAGGGGCGGGTCTACGCGACCTGTCCCGAAGGCATCTGCGTCCTTTCGCCGGAAGGCGCGCGCGTCGCCACGCTCGACATGCCGGTGCGCTCGACCAACGTGTCCTGGGGCGGGAGCGACCTTTCCACGCTCTACATCACCGCGGGTTCGGATGTCTGGAAGGTCGAGACGCGCGCACGCGGCATCGGGTCCTCGATCAGGCCCGCCCCCTAGGCACGCCTTACCCGCAGCGCGAATGCCGCCGGGCGACGGCGCTTGTCCGCAGGCCGTTGTGCACGCGCGGCGAGGCGGGGCGAGGCCGGAACGATGATGCTGCCGATCCGGTTGAACCGGTGCAGCCCGTGCCGCCCCCTTACCGAATGCCGGCACGCTGTCGCCACAGGAGACGCACCAATGAAGACCCGTCCTTCGACACGCATCGCCCTTGCCCTTTCCGCCGCATTCCTCTGCCTCGCCGGGCCGGCCGTCACGCGCGCGCAGCCGGACAACCAGGTCGAATCCATTGCCGCCGGCGACGTGATCGTATCGGTCCGGGAGGTCGCCAAGGGGCTGGAAGAGCCGTGGGCGCTGGCCTTCCTCCCGGACGGGCGAATGCTGGTGACGCAGCATGGCGGCGATCTTGTCGTCGTCACACGGGACGGATCGGTTTCGGCTCCGGTCGGCGGCACGCCGGAAGTATGGAGCGAAGGCCAGGGCGGATTGATGGACGTTGCGCTCCATCCCGATTTCGCGCGCAATTCGATGGTCTATCTCTCCTTCGCCGAGCCCGGCGAGAACGGAACCGCCGGCACCGCTCTCGGGCGGGGCCGCATGGTCGGCGACCGGCTGGAAAATTTCGAGGTCATCTGGCGGCAGAAGAAGGTGGAAGGGCCGAACCACTTCGGAAACCGCATCGTCTTCGCGCCAGATGGCAAGCTGTTCCTGGCCCTGGGAGAAAGGTTCAAGTTCAATCCCGCGCAGGATGTCTCGAACACGCTCGGCACGTTGATCCGGCTGAACGATGACGGTTCGGTCCCTTCGGACAATCCCCTGGTCGGGCGGGAGGAAGCGGACCCGGCAATCTGGTCCTGGGGCCACCGCAACATCGAGGCCGCAGCGATTGACCGGAGCACGGGAGATTTATGGGTGGCCGAAATGGGCCCTCTCGGCGGGGACGAGCTGAACCGGATCGAACGCGGCGCCAATTACGGCTGGCCGGTGGTGAGCTGGGGGATCAACTACGACGGCATCGACATCCCCGACCCCACCGAGTTTCCCGAATACGAGGATGCCGTCCACCACTGGAGCCCCGTGCGCTCGCCTTCGGGCATGATCGTCTATGATGGCGAAATGTTCCCCGAATGGCGAGGCGACATCCTGTTCGGCGCGCTTTCGGCGGGCGGCGTCGAACGCGTCGACATGGAAGCGGGCGAGGTCCGCGAAACCGAGTTCATCCCGCTCAATACCCGCATCCGCGAAGTCGGGCAGGGACCTGACGGCGCGATCTGGCTGCTGACGAACACGAAAGATGGCCCCGGAAGTCTCTGGAAACTCGTTCGGCAAGAGGTTCGTCCCGCTTCGCAGGACGGCGGAAGGACAGGCCCCGACCCGATGAACGGGGAGATGCCTTCTCGGGGATACTGACCGATTGCCCGAAGCCAGCGACGTTTCGAACGAAACGGGTCTGGTAGCGGAGGAGGGACTCGAACCCCCGACACGCGGATTATGATTTCTCGGCTTATTGCGCAATTTCAATTCCTTAGGGTGTAAACCTTGCCCACATTGTGCCCTTACGCATCAATGACTTGGCTATGCTGTGTAAACCGCTCATGCGCTCAACCTATCGACCAGAGAGACGATGACGCGCGCCTCATCCACGTAGCGCGCTCGCACCTCGGCAATGCGCTGTGAGGTCCAACCAACGATGCGTGCAATCTCGTCATCCGTAAGGCCCTTCATGGCCAGCCACGTGACGTAGGTGCCGCGCAAATCGTGCATGGTGCGGTCGAAGTCCGCAGGCTTGCTGCGCTGAAACACTGTTCCCAGCCCGCTCTCCGTCCAAGGCAGTCCTCGGCTATTTCGCAGCACCACGCCTTGGCGGTGCGTGATAGTATCGAGAAAGCTGCGCAGCTCGGGGATCACGGGAATGACTGCCCTGCCCTTGCGCTTGCGGGTGGTGAGGATGATTGCCTTGTCCGACACCTGCGACCAGTCGAGCCGCACAAGGTCGCCCAGGCGCAGCCCCGTCATGCTGGCAAGGCGAAGTGCTTGCATCAGTTGCTCGGGCGCATCGGCCATCGCCTGCCAGTGCCGGTCCTCCCATATCATGTCCGACTTGTCGGCGCTGTGTAGCTGGGGGATGCCCGCCGCCACGTTGATGGTGAGAAGCGCGTTTTCGACCGCCCAACCCAGAACAGTCGCCATCATGACGGCAGCCTTGTCGGCTGTCCGGGGTTGGCCGCGCCAGAGGTCGCGCCACTCGATGATGTCCCGGCGCATCCGCCGATCCTCGAAGGCCGCAATCGGCGCCGCGCCGAATTGCTCATCAATCCGGTCAAGGATGCGGTTGTAGTCGCGCTGCGTGCTGTCAGCGAGGCGCTCAAATTCGGGCGAAGCCCGGTAGGCGACAATCACCGCCTTGAACGTGTCGCTCGGCGCGCCCCCGCTCGCTTCCTCCCGCGCGGCTATGGCTTGAGCAAATAGATCGGGCGTGATGATCGGGCGCGCGCCGTCCTGGCGGTGAATGCAGGGTCCACCGCGCCACGCATACACATTCCAGCGGATAATCCCGCTCGCCAGACGCTTCTTAACTACGTGAAGGCCGGACAGAATGCGATTGCTTCGCCTTCCACGCATCGAATGCACTCCCTTGCCCTTCGTTCTTCGGATAAACGGTAATCCCGTCGGCTCGCACGTCCACCGCCCCCGGCTCTATTCCAAGCTCGCGCAGCAGCTCAATTGCACTGCGAATTTCACTCTCGGGCAGGAGGCGGCGGCGCGCGCTCATGGCGTCAGCTCGGGCTTGGCGCGCGGGTTCCAGCCTTCCACGTGCCGCACTTCGTCAGGATCGAGCACGCCGGTTTCCACGGCGATCTTGTGCGCGTTCCATCGGGTGGCAGGATCGCCGCGCAGGAAGGCGGACAGGTCAAGCTCCATCTCGAAGCCCGAGGCCGGGGAAAAGACGCTGCGCGCGAATTCGGCTTCCAGCTTGCGCGCCCATGGTGCCAGCGTGAATTGCGCAAACCAGCGTCCCGCCGTTTCGGAATTCGTGAAGGTGTTATGGCTGTAATCCTGCACCAGCGGCGGGGGCACCTGAAAGAGGCGGCAGATTTCTTCGACCCCGAACTTCCGGCTTTCCAGCAGCTCGGCATCCTCGGGCGAGATGGCGGCAGTCGTCCAGGTCAAGCCCTGATCGAGCACCAGCACCCGTCCCACATTCTGCGCGCCCGCGTGCTTCTTTGCGAATTCGCGGGCGAAGGCGTCCTTGTCCTCGGCATTCAATTTGCCGGGGAAGGTGAGAATGCCCGAGGGATAGCCGCCCCGGTCAAGGAAGCCCTTGGCGAAGGTGTTGGCCGCTGCCACGCCCGCGACGGTTTCGGACGCCCGCGAAAGCCGCGAACGCCCTATCAAGCCATCATCCGAACGGTCCCGCAAGTGCAGCACTTCGGATTGCAGCAAGCGCCGCGCACGGCCCCGCCCGAACGGGTCCGACACGTCATAGGCGAGCCGCCCGGTGGAAAGATATTCGACCGACACGCGCGACCAAGGGATGAATTCCAGCCCGATCAGCGCGCCGCTGCGATCACGCATGATCTCGGCAAGCCCGTTGCCGCTCAAGAGCGCGTCGGCAACGAAATGCTCCACGAATTCCGGCCATGTCATCTGTGCATTCACGCCTTGGCGGGTGAGCATGACAAGCGGGTGGTCGAACTGTTCGACCCGGTTGCCCTGTCCGTCGCGCCGATAGACCAGGGCCGGGATATAGGCGAGCGCCGAGCTGATCGCAGCCGCGCACGCATAGACGGCTGAAATATTCTCGGCGGCGCGCGCGCTCATGGCCGCGCCCATGCCAAAGCCGGGGGAAAGCGCCTGCCAGCTCAGATCGGCGTTGCGCCGTTCGAAGCCGAACCGGCGCGCAAGATTGTCGATCATGCCCATGGGGTGCGCTCTCTCAATTCGACCGCCCGCCGCCGCGCGGCGCGCGCATCGGCCTCGCCTCGGGCGCGCAGGGCAATCTGGGTATCGGGATAGGCCGGGAACGCCTGCACAACGGACACTTCGCGCAAGTCGATAGCGCGCAGGCTGCGACGGTTCCCCTGCCAGACTTCGCCGCCCGCCGGGATGAGGAAGCCAAAGCTCATCCCGCCAATATCGCCGCGCGCGGCAAGGGCAATAATGTCCCGGCCCGCTTGTGTGTCGGGTAGATCCAGCGAAAAGGCGAGGCCTCGGCTGTCCTCGGCAAGGCGTAAGGTGCCGGAACGGGTCCGGCCCAGCACAAGGCCGGGGTCATGATCGACCAGCGCCAGAATGTCGCCATCGAGCGAGGCGCGGAACGCCCCCGGCTCGATGGTCTCGACAAAATCGCCCAGGCGCGCTTCCGCGCCGAAGGTTGCGGCATAGCCCTCCAATCGCCGCGCGCCTGCCAGCGCCCGGAATTCGGGAAAGGCCCGCCGCTCGATTGAAGGGCAAGCCGCGCGCGTCACGGCTTGAAGCCCGTTGCCGACACGAACGCTTGCGGGTGACGGCAAGCCGTGTCCACGGTCGCAATCGCGCGCAGCGAGATGTTGCCCTTCTTGTAGGCCGCGCTCTCGTAGGGGTTCACGAGAATGTCGATTTCCGACCAGACGCCAATCAGCAGCTCCGACCAGTCGCCATAGATCAGGCCATGCTCATCATCGTCATCGCCGAGATTGTTGGGCACCTGATTGCTGAAGGCGCGCGGCTCCATGTGGAACAGTTGGTCCATGCTGATCGGCAAGCCCGTGCTGTCGCGGGTTTTCATGGCCGCTTCCTTCACGCCCATGGTGCCAAGGAAGGAACGCATCGCGCCCACGTTGGCAATGTCGGCCTTGGCGATCATCCCGGCCGTGAGCGTCAGGAAGGTGGTATCGCCAGGCGGAACGCCTTGCGCATGGGTCTGAATGCCGGGGGTATTGAGCAAGCCGAGCGGCTGCGTGGTGCCCGTGCCGCTGATCGCAGCGCGGTCGATACCCAGCGCAATGTTGCGCGCCAGCATCTGGCGCAACAGCATCTCCACATCAGGCGAGGCCTGCAAGATCATGTTGCGCGACCATTGCGTGATGACGCCGCAATGCTTGGGCTTCAGCTCGACACTGCCGAAGGTCGCATCGCCTTCGTCAAAGTCGGCATTTTCGGCCTTCCAAGTGGGCTGGGGGCTGGTGCCTTCCTTGGGGATTTCGACACTGCCGGTCAGGCCGGTCAGAACGGTTGCCCCCATGGCGCGCACCACGGATTGCGCGGTCAGGGCGCTAATATACAGCTCGGGCCGGTGATCGGTGGGGACAAGGGTTCCGCCGCTATCGGCGGCGCTGGTCGTGGCGCGGGTTTCCAGCGCCTCGGCGGGGATGAACAGGCCTTGCGGCGCGCGGCCCGCGCGCTTGGCCAGCTCGGCCTGCATCTCGCGTTCGCGGCCCCAGTCCACGCCTTCCATGCCCGCCGCCCCGGCAATCGCGCGGCGGATGGAGAACTGGCGCAGCTCGGTTTCCAGCTTGCCATCGCCGACAAGCGGCTTGCCGCGTTCTTGGCGCTCGGCGTTCTCGATAGCCTCGGCGCGCGTGATCTGCGCGGCGATGCTGTCATATTGCGCCTTGGCGGTGTCGAATTCAGCGCCGCCCGCTTCCTCATGGGCGCGCATGGTTTCGAGCGCAGCGGCGCGGCGCTCTTTCAATTCAGTCAGTCTGGTCATGATCATGCCTTTCTAAGTGGCCGGGGGATCGCTCCCCCGGCGCGCAGAATGCCCACTGCTTCGCAGCGTTGGCGGTTGGGTGCCGTCCGGGTGCCTCGGCGCGGAGTGGCGCGCCTGCCCCGCCCGGACGGCGGTGTGAGAACGTATAGGGCCGGTTCTCACGCTTTCCGGGGCCGGAAACTGTCATTCACAACCTCATGGGGGGAAGGTTGCGGGTCATCACGCCGGGGGGATTGCCCAAGGCCTGCGAGAGCAAGTCAGCGCACTCGGCAATCGTGTGCTGCGCGATGATTGAAGAGGGGATCGCAAGAAAGCCGCCTGCAATCTCGACCGGATTGACGGGCTGGCGCGATGCGTCGTTGAAGTCGAAGAAACGCCCGGTCGCCTTGCAGAAGGCGACATGATCGCAGCCCCATTCATCGGACACGTTGCCGGACGGGTCCAATACCCGAAACAGCAGATACCAGGTGGACATCTGTTCGCCTTGGTCGTTGTCGGGCAGGCGCATCGAGCTGTCCGCGGCGATCCGGTGCGCCATGCCAGCAGCATGGGCAGGCGGCAGGCCGAAACGGCTTGTGCAGTAGAACATCGCCCGCACAAAGATAATGTCCCGGCCCGAGAACATGCGGCGCGCGCGCAGCCTGCGATCAGGGCTTGTGCCGAGGGACAGATACTCCCGGTCAAGCCAGTTATTGATGGTCCCCATGGGCGCGCCGCTGATCTGCGACGTCTCACGCTGCGTGAATTGCGGCTCATCAAGGTCGAAGGCGATGATTGTTTCGTCCATGAGGCCCCTTTTGCACTCACGTGAGTATAGCGTCAATACGCTGAATATTAAATTTTCGGGGAATGCCGCGTGGCAGGCTCTAGCCCAGCGCCGCAATCTCCCGGCAAATCTGGTCGAGCGTCTCGTCCTCGCACTCGATGCGGCCATCAGAATGCAAGGCGCGCAGCTTGTAAATCAAGCCCTCGGCGTCGGGCGCGGGCATCCGCAGAAACGCCAGCATCGTGTGATCATGCAAGTCGGAAACGCGGGCGCTTTCTTCCTCGTCATCAAGGTCGAGTGCTTCCCATTCGGCATCGAGCGCCGCGACCTTGGCGACGGCATCGGCCCAGCTCTCCGGCATCTCCACAAGGTCTGTCCTGAAGGGCCTGCTTGCGGAATTGTGGAAGCTATTGGGCGCAGCTAGGGCATTGTCGTTCATCGGTGCCTCCATGAAAGGCGTTGGTGACAAGAGCCGGGGGAAGGGGGCAACCTTGCCTCGGCTCGCATTTTCTGGCACCAGAAACAGGCAATGTCAAATACTGGCGCTAGAAATGCGGGGCCGGGAAGGCCGAAAGTCGGGGCAACCCCGGTGAATGTCCGCTTGCCCCCGGACGATCTGGCGGCGCTAGATCGGTGGATTGCAGCGCAGCCGGAACCGCGCCCGACCCGGCCCGAGGCTATCCGTTCCATTCTGAAAGGGCACCTGTCATGATGAGGCCGAACAACAGGGAAATGAAGGTTCTGCGCGAACTATGCTTAGGAACCATTGAAAGCGCGGCCCACTTCGCGCGGATCGGCCCGAAGACCTTTGAGGCTATGCTGGCGAAAAACTGGATTGTTGAGGCCTATTGCTCGACATACGACGTTGACGGCTATCAAATTACACCTGAGGGCAAGGCGGTCTTTGGACGCTACGCCTAAACCCAGAATATCCCGCCGCCCTGATACACCTTTTCGCCTTCGTCGCGCGCTGCCAGCCCGCAAGCCATGATCAGCGCCACAAGCGGGTCAATGCGGTCAATCGAGCGGTTCTTGCTCGGCTTGCGCGCCCCCGCTGGGTCCATTTCATAGACCACGTTGCCCGCGCACCAGCGCAAGAGCGGGTGCATCCCGTGCCGCAGGTTCCCGTTCAGCATCGCCGTTTCGAACGCATCGGTTGCCGGTCCCATGCTCTTGAAGCCCTGCCCCCATTCGACCAGGGGAAGGCTTACACCCTCGGCGTTCAGGATCACCTGCAAGTCCTGAAAGGCGTAGCGGTCGAAGGCCACGCCGCGCACGTCATAGGTGGCTGCGATCCTGCCCAGCGCCGCCGCGATATACCGCTTGTCGATCGCACGCCCCGGCGTCGGCTCGATATGCCCCGCCTTCGCCCAGGTGCGATAGGGCACCCGGTCAACTTCCTCGCGCTCGGCAAGGTTCTCTTTCGGGCACCACGCGAAGGGCACAACCGCGCCCCCGTCCTCGGGAAAATAGAGCACCAGCGCCGATAGATCGCGCGTGCTCGATAGGTCCAGTCCCGCATAGCATGGCCGCCCTGCCAGCGCCGCCGGGTCAACCGGCGCGCCGCAGGCCTCCCATTCCGCCGGATTGATGGCTTTCGGTTCGGCGTCCACCCGCTGGTTTAGGTAGAGGTTCCTGAAGGCCGGTTCGAATGTCGGCATCCGCTGCGCGCGCGCGGCTTCCTCGGCAAGCTCTCGCTCGGATCGGAATTTGCCCAGCGCCGGGTTGGCGAGGGGCCAATTGGCAGGATCGAACGGGTCTGCATCCTCGGGCACGGCATAGACCGCGCCGTGAAACGAGGGGTCCATGATTTCGCCCGAGGCGATGCGGCCGGCGTAATCGACCATCTCGCTCATGACGTTCTCGGCGCGCGGGGATTGCGTGCCGATCACCAGCATCAGCGGGTTGCGCCGCTTGCCCAGCGAGGTGCGCAGCACGTCGAACAGCTCGCGCTTTTTCCATTGCGCCAGCTCATCACACACCACGAAAGACGTTGCGAGGCCATGGGTGGACCCGCCGTCGCTGGCAAGCGCCCGGTAGATCGAGCCAGTCACGCTGTCCTCGATTTTCTTGTGGAACCGCTGCAAATTGAGCCGCGCGGCCATCCACGGCGTTGCCAGAATGATCGCTTCCATCTCGGCATAGACCAGGGCGGACTGGTCCCGCGTAGCGCCCGCCGAATAGCATTCGCCGCGCGGCTCGCATTCCGGCCCGACCAGGTGAGCGAGGCAAAGAGCGGCGCATAAAACTGTCTTGCCGTTCCCGCGCGCCACGGACAGCAGCCCGGTTCGCACGGCGCGGTCGCCGTATTCGTCATCCCGGTAAATGCCTTCGATCCATTCGACCTGGAACGGATCGAGCTTGATGCGCTCGCCAGCGCCAAAGCCCTTCGTGATCGGCAGGCTTTCGATGAATGCGATGACGCGCTGTGGACGGGTGAGGCCATCGGCTTCCCATGGCTGGGGCGCTGACCAGGGTGTGGGTTCCCAGCCATCGAACAGCGGCACGGGTGCGCCGGGACGCGCCCCGCGCGATGCTGCGAGCTGCCGAGCAGCGCCAGGACCGCGCGCGCCCACGGGTTCAATCCCCGCCGGGGCGCGGCCCCGGCTTGGATGAACTAACTATATTTTGTGGACCCGCGCCGGTCCTGACCTGAAAGCCCTGAGCGATTTTGTCGTCAATGCTTTCAGTGAAGCGAGCAAACCAGCGGTAGCACGCGCGGATGTGTTCGCCCTTCCTCTCGCCGCGCGTCTCATCCTTGCGCAGCCGAGCAACGCACGTGCCGCGTTCGGGCATGATCAGCAGATGATCATCGGGCTTCAGGTGTGCCCTCCACCAGTCGCGTTCGTGCGCAGTCGGCGCAGCGATGATAAGGAAGGTTCGATGATCCACGCGCACGTTGGCGAGACGTGCCAGCTCGGCGTTGCGCATGGCGAGGGCGCGCGGCAAGAACGTGTCGGGCGCGTGATGTGTGGGCGTGCGCGCTAGCTTGGCCATGATGTCGTCAAGGTCGATGAGCTTGTCATGCCCCTGCATGGCCCCTCGGGCATAGGTGGACTTGCCCGCACCCGGTGGCCCGAACAGGATGGTGAGCGGCGAAAGGCAGGGGCGTAGATCAGCAGGCCGCGCCAGTGTGGGTAGGTTGGCCTTGTGCCCCGATGCGCCCCACGGGTGCCAGGCATCAAGGGGCCTGCCATCCGCATCGCACCCCTTGCGAGGCTTTGCCGTCTTGACCGCCCCGGCCTCGGTTCCGCGCGCCGTCTTTGCCGAGTGGCAGGAAGGGCAATAGCTGGCCAGCCCGTGAAGCTCCGGGAAGGCTTCCCCGCCCTCGCTGATCGGGGTGACGTGATCGACCGTGTTTGCCACGGCAGTTATGCCGATCTCGGCGCACCCCTCGCAAAGAGGCTGCGTTGCCAGCTTCAACCGGCGAAGGCGCTGCCAAGCGGCGGTGTTATAGGGCCAGTGCGCCATTGGTCTCCACCCTCACGCGCACCCAGCGCACATTCGGCCCGAAAGCCCGCCTTGCCGCGCCTAGCAGCGCGTTTCCGAACCGTTCTTCGAGCATCTGGCGTCGGCAAGGGTCTGCGATGATCACCGTGGCCCCCGGTTCATCGAAAACCATTGCGGCACACGCAAAACAATCCCGCCAAGCCTCTTCTCCGATGCTGGCCTTCAGCGCGGCGTGCATGGTGAGAGACCGCTCATCCTCTCGCGCTTTCGCTGCAACCGGCACGCGCAGCTTGGGATCGCTGCGCGCGGCAGAGGCGGGGAGAGCCGGGGGCGGTTCCTGGCGCTTCAGCTTGGCCTTGCGCGATGCTGCCTCGGCTGCTTTCCGCTCCAAGGGCAAGCGCCAATATTCATCGCCAGCTTCGCGCGCGGGGTAAGGGTTATTTGGGTTATTAAGGGTTTGGGGGCACGTGGTGCCGGGGTCGGCGGCACGTGGTGCCGGGGTTTCCGTTTTTGGTGCCGGGGGCATCTCGTGCCGGGAGGCACGTGGTGCCGGGGTTTCCATCTCAAGTGATGATACAGGGTGGACCCAGTAATACACGCCCTTGCCGGGGTCTTCCTTTCGAGAAATGTGGCCCGCTTCCTCAAGCCTTCGAAGGGCATTGCGAATAGCCCGTTCCGAAAGCTCAGTTTTGGTGATGAGGTCGAGCTTTCGCCCCTTCACGCCCTTTTCCCGGTCACGGGAAGAAATGGGTATCCACGTCATGCCGTCTAGCTGGTCGTTTGCGGCGTCTGCAAGCGCCAGTAGCACGGCCTTGTCAGTCGGCGATCCGATGGACATTTGATAGACTTCGGAGAACAGGGTGATGCTCATTTGCGCGCCCCTGATCCAAGAGCCGGACGCAACAAAATGCGGCACGGTTTACAGCCGAGTGTAAACCGCCCAAACGCATCATCGCTAAGTGATTGAAAACTGGTAGCGGAGGAGGGACTCGAACCCCCGACACGCGGATTATGATTCCGCTGCTCTAACCACCTGAGCTACTCCGCCCCAATGGGGATTCGCGCCGGCGGCTTGGCCGGGCGAGCGGCGCATTTAGGGCGGGGTCCCTCCCCGGTCAAGCACCTCTTGGGGGCGGGCGGGCGGACGCTTCAGGCCCGCTCCTGCCCGCGGAAGGCCATGCGCTTGACGTGGCTCCACGGGCCGCCCTCGTAGCGGTGCAGTTCGAGCGCGGGAAAGGCGAAGGCGCGCGGTTCGATTTCGGGCGCGAGGCTCGCCTGCAGCGCGCGGGCCTCCTCTTTCGTCACCTTGTTCTGGATGGTGATGTGCGGACGCGGCTCGTGCAGGTCCTGGTCGGTCAGGCTGCCGTGGAAATGTTCGGCGACGAGGGCGCGCAAGGACAGGAGTTCCTCGCTTTCGAGCGCGATCGCGGTGCCCTTGCCCAGATCCATCAGACCGGTGATGCGGCCCTGCGGCGGGGCGAATTCGCGGGCGATGTCGGGGAGGAAGTCCTTGAGCTCGTCAAGCAGCGAGGGCGCGAAGGCGTGGAACAAGGTAACATGAGCGTGGAGGTGGTTGCGCTCCGGAGGGAAATGCGCGCGGCGCAGGCCATCGGCCCAGCCCTGGAGGTCGGGCGGAAGGGCGGCGGTGACGATGAAGGGGCGGGACATCGGGGGATGGTTAGCACGCTGCGCGCTTCAGGTGCGAGTCCCGGCCTTCGCAGGGACTCACGCTTGTCACATCTCCCCCCGTTCCCGCCTGAGCGCATACCATTCGGCGACGTTGGCGTTGTGCTCTTCCAGCGTGTCGGCGAAGACGTGGCCGCCGGTGCCGTCCGCCACCATGAACAGCGCGCTCGTGTCGGCCGGGTCCAGCACCGCCGCGATGCTTTCGCGCCCCGGATTGGTGATCGGCCCGGCGGGAAGGCCGACGCGGGTGTAGGTGTTGTAGTCGTTGACCGCCGCGATCTCGGACTGGCGGATGCGGCGGCCCAGCGGCTTGCCCTGCGTGATCGGGTAGATGATCGTGGGGTCCGCCTGCAGCAGCATCCCCGCCTTCACCCGGTTCGAATAGAGGCCCGCGACCATGCGCCGTTCGGAGGGCTTGCCGGTCTCCTTCTCGACGATCGAGGCGAGGATCAACGCGTCGCGCATGGTGACGACCGCGATATCGGGCGCGCGTTTCGCCCAGGCTTCGGCGAGGTAACGGTCCATCGCCGCCTGCATCCGCTCGACCAGTTCGGCCCGGCTCTCCCCTCGTTCGAAGGAATAGGTGTCGGGCAGGATCGAGCCTTCGGGCGGCACCTCGATCTCTCCGGTCAGCATGTCCTCGGCCATCAGCCGCTCCCACACCATGATCGAGGGCATCCCTTCGGGCACGGTGACGAAGCGGCGGATGACGTCGCCGGATTGGAACCGGGCGAGGATTTCCGACTGGTTCATGCCCGCGGTCAGGCGGAACTCGCCGGCCCGGATCGGGTCGGAGGAGCCGAACAGGCGCGCATTGAGCAGGAAACCGTCGGCAGAGGATACGAGCCCCTCCGCCTCGAGCTTTTCCGCCACGGCCGCGACGGATGAGCCCGAGGGGATGATGAAGGCGGTGTCTTCCTCGACGGTCGCCTCGCCCAGCTGCGCGGCGGCGAACCACGCGCCGCCGGCGAAAAGCGCGATCAGGGCGAATAGGACGAGGAGGCCCTTGCGGCCCAACCGCTCAATCGACCTTCTGCATGATCAGCGAGGCATTCGTCCCGCCGAAACCGAAGGAGTTGTTGAGCACTGCGCGCACCTCGCGCTCCTTCGCCTTGAGCGGGACGAGGTCGATGCCTTCGGTGCCAACGTCCGGATCGACGAGGTTGAGCGTGGGGGGCACCACGCCATCGCGCATGGCGAGGAGGCAGAACACCGATTCGACCGCGCCCGCGCCGCCGAGGAGATGCCCGATCGCGCTCTTGGTCGAGCTCATCGAGGCGCCCGACAGGTCCTCGCCCAGCACGCGCTTGACCGCGGCGAGTTCGATCGTGTCGGCCATGGTGCTGGTGCCGTGGGCGTTGACGTAATCGATATCGCCCGGGCCGAGGCCGGCCTTCTTCAGCGCCATCCGCATGGCGAGCTCGGCGCCCCTGCCTTCCGGGTGGGGGGCGGTGACGTGATAGGCGTCGCCCGACAGGCCATAGCCCGTGACCTCGCCGTAGATCTTGGCGCCGCGCGCCTTCGCCCGCTCGTATTCCTCGAGTACGACAATGCCTGCGCCCTCGCCCATGACGAAGCCTTCGCGCGCCTTGTCATAGGGGCGGCTCGCCTCCTTCGGGCGGTCGTTGAAGCTGGTGTTGAGGGCGCGCGCCTGCGCGAAGCCGGCGATTCCGAGCGGGTTGATCGTGCCTTCGGCACCGCCCGCCAGCATCACGTCGGCATCGTCCATCGCGATCATGCGCGCGGCATCGCCGATCGAATGCGCGCCGGTCGAACAGGCCGTGACGACCGCGTGGTTCGGCCCCATGAAGCCGTACTTGATCTGGACCTGCCCGGTAACGAGGTTGATGAGGCGCCCGTGGACGAAGTGCGGGGAAACCCGCCCCGGCCCGCGTTCGTGGAGGTTGACGCTTTCCAGCTCGATTCCCGGAAGGCCGCCGATCCCGGCGCCGATCGAACAGCCCACGCGCTCCTTTTCCGCGTCGGAGAGGTCGGTCAGGCCCGCATCCTCGAGCGCCTGCCCGGCAGCGTCGATGCCATAGACGATGAAGGGATCGACCTGGCGCTGGATCTTGGGGTCCACGCGCCTGTCCGGATCGAAGCCCCATTCGTGGTCCCTGGGCTTGACCTCGCAGGCGATGGTGCATTTCTGGTCCGAGGCGTCGAAGCGGGTGATCGGCCCCGCCCCGCTTTCGCCCGCGATCAGGTTCCGCCAGCTCGTCTCGACGTCCCCGCCCAGCGGGGTGACGAGACCCAGCCCGGTTACAACCACACGGCGCATTACACTCCCTTTCGTCTCCCGCGCAGCGAGCCATCGGGTCGCGCGCGCTGCCCCGCTGCGGGGCTCAAAAGCTACAGGCCCGCAGCCCGCCGAAGGGGGCCCGGGCCTGTCTGTCGGTTGTGCGCGATGGACCTTTCCCCGCGCACGTCGTCCCGGGGGCGCTGGCCCCCCGGATCAACCCTCATGGACCAGCTCCGATGGATCAGCCCTTGTGTTCCTCGATATACTTGGTCGCATCGCCCACGGTCGAGATCTTCTCCGCCGCGTCGTCGGGGATTTCGACGCCGAATTCCTCTTCGAAGGCCATGACCAGTTCGACGATGTCGAGGCTGTCGGCGCCGAGATCGTCGATGAAGCTCGCGTCCTGGGTGACCTTGTCGGCCTCGACGCCGAGATGCTCGACGACAATCTTCTGCACGCGGTCGGCAGTATCGCTCATGTGTGTCCCTCTTGTCCTGGGGTTGTGCAAGGAATTCACCTGCGGCCCTAGTCAACGCCGCGGGGGAGCGCAAGTGGTGATCGGCCCGCCGCCCGGGGACCGCCCGCGCGCCCTCGCCGGCACGCTTTGCCGCGCCCGTCGGCCAGCCTGCCCCGCGTCCGGGAAAGAGTCGCGCGGGATCCCGTTAAGCCACCGATAAGGCGGGAAAATACCTGCCGCAAACCGCGTTCTTCGAGGAGCCCGATGGCGGATACACGCATATTGCAGAGCCTGACCCAGGACACCTACGACACCCTTGCCGCCTATCGCCGGGCGCGCGAGTCCGCGCATAGCGACGCGCTGCAGCAGACGCTCGAACGGCGCATTTCCGAACGCGTCCGGACGGTCAACCTGCTGAACGAGGCGCTTGCCGAACGCGGCGGCACGCGCGTCGACGATGCCAGCGCCCCGGCCCAGGCGGCGGACATCTTCCACGCGATCGGCGACGCTTTCCAGGACGGCGACGAAGCGGCGGCGCGCCGGGTCGAGAAGGCCGAGACCGAGCTGTGCCGCCGCTACGACAAGGCGCTTTCGGACGAAAGCCTCGACCCTTCGACGCGGCGGACGATCGAGCAGGCCGCGCGCGAGGTGCGCGAAGGCGAAAGCTTCAGCCACGTGCTCGAGCGGCACTACGGCTGAGCGCGCCGAACGAGACGAAGACGCAGCGGGGCCAAGGCCTGAAAGAGGCACGGCCGACCGTCCCGAAACAAACAGAACGATAAAGCGAACCACCTTCAAGGGGCATTCGGCCAGACCACCGGGTGCCCCTTTCCTTTCGCGTTCAGCCCTCGGTCGGCGTTCCCGGCTTCTTCGGCGGCTCGACGACGCGGATCGAAAGTTCACGCAGCTGCCTGGGTTCGGCGTGGCCCGGGGCGCCCATCATCAGGTCCTCGCCCCTCTGGTTCATCGGGAAGGCGATGACCTCGCGGATCGCTTCCTCCCCGGCGAGCAGCATCACGATCCGGTCGATCCCCGGCGCGGAGCCCCCGTGCGGCGGCGCGCCGAGCTTGAACGCCTCGATCATGCCGGCGAAGTTCGCGTCCACATCCTCCCGGCTGTAGCCCGCGATCTCGAAGGCCTTGTACATGATCTCGGGCTTGTGGTTCCGGATCGCGCCCGAGGACAGCTCGTAGCCGTTGCACACGATGTCGTATTGCCACGCCTTGATGGCGAGCGGGTCCTGCGTCTCCAGCGCCTCCATCTCGCCCTGCGGCATCGAGAAGGGGTTGTGGCTGAAATCGATTTTCTTCGAGTCCTCGTCCCATTCGAACATGGGAAAGTCGACGATCCAGCAGAACCTGAAGCAGTCCCGTTCGACGAGGCCCAGTTGTTCGCCCACCTGCGTGCGGGCGGCCCCTGCCAGCTTTGCCGCCTCGGCTTCCTTGCCGGCGGCGAAGAACAGCCCGTCATCCGGCCCGAGCCCGATCTCGGCGTAGAGCTCCTCCATCCGCTCGGCCCCGTGGTTCTTGGCGATCGGGCCGCCGAATTCCCCGCCCTTGCGGGTCACGTAGCCGAGCCCGGCATAGCCTTCCGAGCGCGCCCAGTTGTTCATGTCGTCGAAGAACTTGCGGCTCCTGTCCGCCGTCCCCGGCGCGGGCACGACGCGCACGACGCCGCCCGAGCCCACGATCTTCTCGAACAGGCCGAAGCCCGACTGCTCGAAATGCCCGGTCACGTCGGAGATGAGGAGCGGGTTCCTGAGGTCCGGCTTGTCGGTGCCGTATTTCAGCATCGCCTCGGCATAGGGGATGCGCGGAAACTCGCCTGCCGGGGTCACCGCCTTGCCGTCCGCGAATTCCTCGAACGTCCCGGCCAGCACCGGCTCCAAGGCCTGGAACACGTCCTCCTGCGTGACGAAGCTCATCTCGAAATCGAGCTGGTAGAATTCGAGGCTGCGATCGGCGCGCAGATCCTCGTCGCGGAAGCACGGCGCGATCTGGAAATAGCGGTCGAAGCCCGACACCATCAGCAGCTGCTTGAACATCTGCGGCGCCTGCGGGAGCGCGTAGAACCGGCCCGGATGCATCCGCGAGGGCACGAGGAAGTCGCGCGCGCCTTCGGGGCTGGACGCGGTGAGGATCGGAGTCTGGAATTCGGTGAAGCCCTGTTCGGTCATCCGGCGGCGCAGGCTAGCGATGACCTTCGAACGCAGCATGATGTTGCGGTGCATGGTCTCGCGGCGAAGGTCGAGGAAGCGGTAGCGCAGCCGGATTTCCTCGGGGTAGTCGGGCTCCTCGAACACGGGCAGCGGCAGTTCCTCGGCCGCGCTCTGGACCGTGATGGAGCGCGCGAAGACCTCGATTTCGCCGGTCGGCAGGTTCGCGTTCACCGTCGCGGGCGTCCGGGCCTTGACCTCGCCGTCGATCGTCACGACCGATTCGGCGCGCAGGCGTTCGAGCACCGGCAGGGCGGCCGAATCCCCGTCGGCAACGATCTGGGTGATGCCGTAATGGTCGCGCAGGTCCACGAACAGCACGCCGCCGTGGTCGCGCTTGCGGTGCACCCAGCCCGACAGGCGGACCGTCTCGCCGACATCTTGGGCCGAAAGCTGAGCGCAGGTGTGGGTGCGGTAAGCGTGCATCTAAACTCTTGTCCTGTTCGAGAGTAAGGCGCTAAGGGCGCGGCCAGCATCCGGCGCGGGGCTTCGCGAAGGCCCAAAGCGGACATGCGCGCGCTAACAGGCGAAGCCCGGCTCTTTGTCAAGTCGCGCGGAACCTCTCCACCAGGGACCGGCAACGGCCCGAGGGCGGCACTCCGCCCACCAACAATATGGGCGACATGAAGATACACGACCTCATCACCACGACCGAAGCCCTCGCCGAGCTGTGCGAGCGGCTGGCGAAAAGCGAATTCGTCGCGGTCGACACCGAATTCATGCGCGAGAACACCTACTGGCCCGAGCTGTGCCTGGTGCAGATCGCCAACACCGAAGAAGCCGCCGCGATCGACCCGCTGGCGGACGGCATCGACCTTTCGCCCCTGCTCGACCTGATGTGCGACAACGAGGACGTGCTGAAGGTATTTCACGCGGGCGGGCAGGACGTCGAGATCATCGTCAACCTGACCGGCAAGACCCCGCACCCGATCTTCGACACGCAGGTGGCGATGATGGCGATCAGCCAGTCGGAACAGATCGGCTATGCCAACCTGGTCGAGACCTGGCTCAACATCCAGATCGACAAGGGCGCGCGCTTCACCGACTGGTCGCGCCGCCCGCTGACCGACCGGCAGATCGAATACGCGATCGGGGACGTGACGCACCTGTCGAAGATCTTTCCCAGGATCCTGAAAAAGCTCATCAAGACCGAGCGCGGCGTGTGGCTCGACGCGGAGATGGAAAAGCTCTCCGATCCCTCGAACTACCTGGTCGATCCCGATAGCGCGTGGAAGCGCATCCGCTCGCCCGGGCGCAATCCGCAGGTGCTCGGCCGCCTCAAGGCGCTCGCCGCCTGGCGCGAGGGCGAGGCGCAGCACAAGAACATCCCGCGCGGCCGGATCATGCGCGACGAGACGCTCGCCGACATCGCCAGCCATCCCCCGAAGAAGCAGGCCGATCTCGCCAAGGTGCGCGGGCTTTCCGCCGCGTGGAAGGACAACGACATCGGCAAGCGCATGATGAAGGTGATCGCCGAGGCCGAGCCCCTGCCCAAGGAGGAAATGCCCGACAAGATCAAGCGCGGCGCACCGCTGGGCAGGGAAGGCGCGCTGGTGGCGGACCTGCTGAAGCTCCTCCTGAAGATCCGCGCGCGCGAGATCGACGTCGCCGCGCGCCTGCTCACCCGGGCGGAGGAGATGGAGGCATTGGCCGCCGGGGTGCGCGATCTCGGCGTGCTCAAGGGCTGGCGCTACGAGGTGTTCGGACGCGACGCGCTCGACCTCGTCGAGGGCAAGCTCGCCTTCGCGGTCGAGAAGGGCAAGCTCAAGATGACCCATATCGACGAGATGCGCACCGCCATGGAAGACCGGCTGGCGGCGGAATGAGCGCGCGCCCCCGCACCCGCACCGGCAACCGCACCCGCACCCGCACCCGCACCCGCACCCGCACCCGCAGGATGGGGCCATGAGCACCTACCTGCCGACGATCAAGCAGCTGCAATATCTCGTCGCGCTGCACAAACACGGCCATTTCGGGCGCGCGGCGGACAGCGTCTTCGTCTCCCAGTCGACCCTGTCGGCGGGGGTGCGAGAGCTCGAATCGCTCCTCGGGGTGACGCTGGTCGAACGCTCGCGCCGGGTGGTGCGCTTCACCGCCCTGGGCGAACAGGTGGTGGCGAAGGCGAACCGGCTGCTGCGCGAGGCGGAGGAATTGTCCGACCTCGTCCAGGCCGCGGGCAAGCCGCTTTCGGGCCAGCTCCGCATGAGCGTCATCCCGACGATCGCCCCCTTCATCCTCCCGCGCCTGCTCCCTCGCCTGCGCGCCGAGCGCCCCGAACTCAAGCTGATGCTGCGCGAGGAAACCAGCCACGATGCGCTGCTCAGCCTCCAGCACGGGCGGTCGGACTGCGTGCTGCTCGCGCTGCCCTTCGACACCGGCGAGGTCGAGGTCGAGCACATCGCCGACGACCGGCTCTACGTCGCCTTTCCCAAGGACGACCCGCGCGATCCCCCGCGCGAGGTGCCGCCAGAGATGATCGAGCCCGCGATCCAGGGCGGGCGCCTCCTGCTGCTAGAGGACGGCCACTGCCTGCGCGAACACGCGCTCGCCGCGTGCAACCGCTCGGAACTGCGGGCGAGCGCGAGCATGATCGGGACCAGCCTGCACACGCTCGTCCAGATGGTCGACAATGACCTCGGCCTTACCCTGCTCCCTGAAATGGCGATAAAGGCGGGCATCCTGGCCGGGACCGAAGTGGTTGCACGGCCGGTCGAGGGAGACGGCGCGAAGCGCGAGATCGCGCTCGTGTGGCGCAAGAATTCCCCGCGCGAGGCGGATTTCCGCCTGCTGGCGAAGGAATTGCGGGCGGGCTGAGGCGGGGCCGGAGGCTCGACCGGATCACGCGGCGGGAAGCTGTCCCGGTCCGCCGAGGGCACGGGCGCTCCTGCCGCCCGCACCCGGCGCACGGGCGCAAGCCCGCCCGGCACGGGGCGTCATTTCCTGTTGCCCTTGCCTTTGCCCTTGCCTTTGCCTTTGCCCTTGCCCTTGCCTTTGCCTTTGCCCTTGCCTTTGCCTTTGCCCTTGCCCTTGCCTTTGTCGTTACCCTTGCCCTTACCCTTACCCTTGTCGTCCTCGTCCTCGTCCTCGTCATCATTATCGCCGGAGCCGCCCTGGCCGCCGCCGCCATTGCCTTTGCCGTTTCCGTTGCCGTTGCCGTTTCCGTTGCCGTTGCCGTTTCCGTTGCCGGAACCGCCGCCACCGCCGGAGCCGCCCCCGTCGGCACCGCCCCCGCCGCCACCACCGGAGCCACCGGAGCCGCCGCCACCACCACCGGAGCCGCCGCCACCCGGCCCGCCCGAGCCGCCACCACCGCCGGAGCCGCCACCGCCGCCTCCGCTGTCCGCGTCGTCGCCACCGCCCGAACCGCCGCCGCCGGAACCACCTCCGCCCGAGCCGCCACCCGAGCCGCCACCGCCACCGGAGCCGCCGCCGCCACCGCCGGAACCTCCCCCGCCGGAACCACCGCCGCCGGAACCACCGCCGCCCGAGCCACCGCTTCCGCCCGACTCCGACATGTTCGATTCGACGGTCGAGAACGTGTCAGCCGCGCCGCTGCCGACAACGGTCAGGGTCGTGATCGACCCTGCCGCCACCAGGCCGATCAGCAACCCGTATTCCATCATGGTCGCGCCCGAAGCGTCCGCGGAGAGTTTTCTGACTGTCTTAACCATTCGCCCTTCCTGAATTCCGGGCGGTAAATTGCAGGCAGGAGATAAAGAATTTACAAATATCGCCGGAAAGCCGCCCGCTTCCCCGCACTCGGATCGAAGTGCACCGCCTAGGGACAATCCCTTGGCCCTGCCCGAACGCTACGGAAATCATGAATCCGGCATTAGCCAACTCGACCCGCACCATCCCGCGGCCTCGCCCGGCATTGTGCGCTTGCCGGGACGTGGCGGGGCAAGCGGAACCGACAACAGGGATTGCCCATGCCCAAGCTGCGCTTCGCCTCCTTCCTCGACCGTTCGGCGCCCTCGCCCCGTGCCGCCGCCAAGCCCGCCAGCGGCCCACGCGGTGCCGCCGAGGCAAGGCCCGCGGGCGGGACAAACGGCCAGGAAGGAGCTGACGCCTCGACGAGGGCGGACCGGGCGGAGGTGCTGCGCGCCGACCTCGACGGGATGCTCGCGGGGCTCGGCAATGCCCGCGCCGAGGCCGATGGCCTCGTCCGGGTCCTCGCCGAACTCGAGGCCGAAGCCGCCCGCGTCCCCATGCTCACGGAAGAAGCGCGCGAGCTGTCGCGCCGGCTCGACCAGCGCGCCGCCGAAGTTGCCGCGCTTGATGCGAAGGGCGAGGAGCTCGCCCGCGACCTCGCCCGCGCGCGCGAGGAAGCGGCGCGCGCCGAGCGGCGGCTCGAAGCGGCGGAACGCGCGCGCAGCGAGCTTCACCGCGCCAACGAGGAAGGCCGGGAACGCCTGCGCGAAGCGGCCGAAACCATCGCCCGCCTGACCCGCGAGGCCGAGCGGACCCTCGCCGCGCGCGATCGGGGCGAGCGGGAAATCGCGACCCTGCGAGTCGCCCTTGCCGAACGCGACCGCGCGCTCGAGGAAGCCCGCCACGCGGCGAGCGAGGCGCGCATCGCGGCGGAACGCGACGAGGCCCGGATCGCCCGGTCCGAGGAGGAAGCTGCCGCCCAGGCCCGGCGGATCGGCGAGCTCGAAGAGGGCCTTGCCGCCGCGAACCGCCAGCGCGACGAGCTCGAGGAAGCGCACGAAGCCCTGCGCGAGGAGCACCGCACTCTTTCGACCGCGCGCGCCGATCTCGGCATCACGCTGGAAACGAAGACCTGGTCGCTCACCAACGCGCTCTCGCAGGAACGCGGGGCGCACGAAATCTCGCGCCGCCTGCTAGAGGAAATGCGCGAAGCCCACCGCGCGCTGGCGGAGGAGAACCGCAATCTCAAGGAGCAGTCGGTCGCGATGGCGCGCGAGGCGGAGCAGATGAAGCACGAACTCGGCTCCACCCGCCAGGCGATCCGCGACTACGGCGACCGGCTGGGCGAGGTCAATCGCCGCTTCGCCGGGGCGCAGGACGAATGTTCACGGCTCGACGCCGCGCTTGCCGAGTCGCGCAAGGAGAACCGCGCGCTCGCCCGCAAGGTCGAACGCCTCGGCCGGGCCGAGGAGGAGAACGACGAATTGCACGACAAGATCAGGGCGCTGCAGGACAGCCTTGCCCGATATTGCCGCGCGGCGGAGGATGCCGGGCCGGACGCGGGCGAACTCGCGCTGATCCCCTTCCCCGCCCGCGCAGGGAAGGACCACGGCCCGAAAGTCGCCGCGAGCGGCCCCGGCAGCGTGGCGAAGCTCCCCCGTGCGCGCTGACCACGGCGGGGGGAGCAACGCCCCGCTTCAGGAACCCTCGACGCTGCGCGGCGGCAGGTTGCCGTCGGACGTTTCGCTGTCGATCGCGTCCGCTTCGCCCACCAGGCCGCGCGCTTCGAGCATCGGGCGCACGTCGGGCTCGCGCCCGGCGAAGTTCTCGTACATCTCGAAATAGTCCATCGTCCCGCCGCGGCTCAGCACGGTCTCGCGGTAATGCTGGCCGTTCGCGCGGGTCAGCCCGCCATTCTCGCGGAACCACTGGCGGCTGTCGCGGTCGAGCATTTCGGTCCACAAATAGCTGTAATAGCCCGCCGAATAGCCAGCGGGCGAGCTGAAGATGTGGTTGAAATAGGTCGAACGGTAACGCGGCGGCACGAGGTCGATCTCGAGCCCGAGCTCCTCGAGCGAGCGCTCCTCGAAGGCCGAGACCTTCTCCGGCGTGTCGATCGCGGCGGCTTCCTGCGGCGACAGGGCGGCCCATTTCATGTCGAGCAGGGCCGCTTCCACCACCTCGCCGAAATCATAGCCCTGGTTGAACCGCGAGGCTTCCTCGATCTTCTCGACCATTTCCATCGGGATCGTCTCGCCGGTGCGATAGTGCTTGGCGTAGTTCTGCAGCACTTCGGGATCGGTCGCCCACATTTCGTGGACCTGGCTCGGATATTCGACGAAATCGCGCGCGGTCGCCGTGCCCGATAGGCTTTCATAGCGCTGGTCGGCGAACAGGCCGTGCAGCGCGTGACCGAATTCGTGGAACATGGTGTTCACGTCGTCGAAACTGACGAGCTGCACCTCGCCCGCGGGTGCCTTGGGGATGTTGAGCACGTTGTAGATGACCGGCTTCGTGTCCCAGAGATGGCTCTGGTCGACGAAATTGCTCATCCACGCGCCGCCGCGCTTCGACGGGCGCTGGTAGGGGTCGAAATAGAACAGGCCCAGTTCGGACCCGTCCTCCTCGAACACGGTGTAGACCGACACATCCGGGTGATAGACCGGGATATCGCTGCGCTTTTCGAAGGAGAGCCCGTAGAGCCTGTTCGCCATGTGGAAGACGCCGTCCTCGAGCACGCGGTCGATCTGGAAATATTCCATCACCCCGTCCTCATCGAGGTCGTAGCGTTCCGCCTTCACCTTGTTCGCATAGCGGTACCAGTCCCACGGCCGGACCTCGAAATTGCCGCCTTCGGCCGCGATCGCCTCGTTCAGCATTTCGGCCTCGCGCCGCTGGGTCGCGGCCAATGCGGGGACCATCTGTTCCATGAAGCCCAGCGCGGTCGCGGGCGTTTTCGCCATGCGGTCATACATGGTGTAGCTCGCCCAGTCCGCCTCGCCGAAGATCGCCGCCTTTTCGGCGCGCAAGCGGGCGATCTTCGCAAGCAGCAGGCGGGTGTCGTATTCCGGGTCCGTCCCGTCGGCACGGTGGTAGCTGCGCATGAACAGCGCCTCGCGCATTGCCCGGTTCTCGAGCGCCGGGAGCAGCGGCTGCTGCGTCGTGTTCTGGAGAGCGATGGCGTATTTGCCCGGCATACCCTTTTCCGCGGCGAGGTCGGCGGCGGCCCTGATGTCGGCCTGCGACAGGCCCGCGAGTTCCTCGCGCGTGTCGACGATCAGCGGCTGGTCGTTGGTCGCATTGCGCAGCTTCTGGCCGAATTCGGTCGTGAGCGTGGAAAGCTCGGTGTTGATCGCCTTGACCCGCTCGCGCTCGGCATCGGTAAGCAGCGCGCCGGCGTGGACCATGCCGTCATAGGTCTTCTCGAGCAGCTTCGCGTCCTCGGGCGTCATGTCCATGGCGGCGCGGTTGTCGTAGACCGCCTTCACCCGGGCGAAGAGATCGGGGTCGAGATTGATCGAATCGTAATGCGCCGACAGCTTCGGGCTCACCTCGGTGTTGATCTCGTCCAGCCGGTCGGTCGTGTTCGAACCCGTCAGCGCGAAGAACACCGCCGAGACGCGGCCCAGCATCCGGCCCGATTTCTCGAGCGCCACGATGGTGTTCTCGAACGTCGGGGCTGCGGGATTGTCGATGATCGCGCGGACCTCGGCCTGCTGGATCGCCATGCCCTGCTCGAAGGCGGGGAGGTAGTCGTCCTCGCCGATCCTGGTGAAATCGGGCGCATGGAAGGGAAGCGTGCTTTCGCTCGCGAAATAGCCGTTGCCTTCGGGAATATCGGCGGCGGGCGTGTCGGCGCCATATGCATCGGGGGTGGCGCTTGCGGAAATCGGGTCCATTTCGGCCTCCTGCATGGTGGCGCAGCCGGCGAGCAGCGCGGCGGCGGAAACAGTCGTGAGGATCGGGGCCAGGGTGCGGGCCTTCATAGGGTTCTTCTCTCTCGTTTCGGAATCGTAAGGCGCGCGAGGTTGCGCGCGAAGGGCATCGGACGTTGCATAGACGGCGCGACTTGAACAAGGGATTGCGGGAAATTGCAATATCTCCAGCGACCTGGACCGTCCGGAACGCGGCGGGCTGCGATGCGTCGTCCCGGTATGGATACACGCGCCCGAACCATCCTTGTCGTCAACAGTGCGAGCGGCAGTTACAGCGAGCAAGCGGTGATCGCGGTGCGCGCCGCGCTCGGGAAAGGGGACGCGGCGATGATACGGACCTATGACTGCCGCTCGGACGAGGTGCCGGGCCGCTGCGGGCTCGAAGCGTCGGGCACGAACCTGCTCGCGGTGTTCGCGGGCGACGGGACGATCTCGCGCCATTTCGTCAGGCTCGAAGCCGAAGGCTGGCAGGGCACGGTGCTCCCCCTTCCCGGCGGCACGCAGAACCTGCTTTCGACCGCGATGTTCGGCAAGCTTTCCGCCACCGAGATCGCCGCCATGGCCGCGCGCGGCGAGCTTGCCGGAACCCGCCGCCAATGCCTGCGCTGCGAAGGCCACACCGCGCTCGCCGAAATCCTGTGCGGCCCCGGCGCGCGCTGGGCCGACGTGCGCGAGGACTTGCGCGCGCGCGAAATGGGCGAGGCGGCGGCGAAATCGCTCGACATCACGCGCGAGGCGGTGGGCGGCGCGCTGGTGCGCCTCGTCGAGCCTGTGCGGGGCCGCACGGACGGCTATCCCGGGCTGCATTTCTCGCTGTCGGGCGGAAGGATGATCGCGCGCGGATACCGCATGGCAAACCTCGCCGACTGGATCCGCCAGGGCTGGGCCATGGCGACGCGCGATTTCCGCGAGGGGCCGTTCGACGAGCTCGGTACGATGGACCGCGCCCGCTGCGCCGCGTGTCCGCCGGACGACCCGCCCGACACCGCCGAAGAACCGCATATCGACCTGATGATCGACGGCGAGCGCGAAACCGCCGGCGCCGAGGCGCTGGTCGTGCGCGAGCCTTTCGGGCTCACCTTCCTGGGACTTGACCGATGACCGACCGCAGCCTCCTGCTCTTCCACCTTTCCGACATCCATTTCGGGCTCGAGGACAACATCGCGCTCGACTGGGTGAAACGGGAGATCGAGGAACGCCGCCCCGATGCGGTCGCGATCACCGGCGACCTCACGATGCGCGCGCGGCACCGCGAATTCAACGCCGCGATCCACTGGATCACGAGCCTCGACGTGCCGGTAACGGTCGAGGTGGGCAATCACGACATGCCCTATTTCAACCCGATCGAGCGGCTGTTCACGCCCTACAAGCGGTTCAAGGGCATGGCGAGGCTGATCGAGAAGGAGATCGACCTCGGCGGGCTCGTCATCGTACCGCTCAAGACCGCGGTGCGCGCGCAGCCGCGCCTCAACTGGTCCAAGGGCTGGGTGACGGACCGCGCGCTTGCCAAGTGTCTCAAGACGATCGACGCCCTGCCCGCAGGCTGCCGCGCGCTCGTCGCGGTGCACCACCCCCTGCGCGAGGTCGGCACCAAGGGCACCGCGCTCACCCGGCATGGCGGCAAGGCACTGGCCGAACTGGCGAAACGCCCGGTCGAAGGGGTCATCAGCGGGCACGTGCATGATCCCTTCGACATCATGGAGGACACGCTCGAAGGTCCGGTCCGGATGATCGGCGCGGGCACGCTGTCGAAGCGCACGCGCTCGACGCCGCCTTCCTTCAACGAATTGCGCTGGGACGGGCGGGAACTGACGGTGCGCGCGCGCAATCTCGAAACGGTGAAGACGCGCGACATGCTGATCGACGACGTGCCCGAGGACGCGACCCCGCCCCGCGAGGAGGACGATCCGGTCGCCCCGGTGCGGCAGGTCCCGCGGGTCGATCCTCCCAAGCGCTAGCGTTCGGGCACTCCGCCGCGCGGCGCGCCGTCGATCGCGTCTTGCACCACCGCGCCCGCGGTAAGGCCGTGGACGAAGGTCGACAGCAGCACGGTGAAGCCCACCGTCGCCCACAATTCGCCCTCGTTGACCAGATCGAGCTGGCCGCCCGCATAGGCGAGGTAATAGATCGAACCGAGTCCGCGCACCCCGTAGAAGGAAATGATCGCCCGCTGCCGCAGCGTGAAGCGGGTGAACGCCAGCGACACCATCCCGGCGGCCGGGCGGATGAGGAAGATGAGAGCGCAGCCGAGCAGCGCGTGCGGCAGGTCGAGAAACGGCCAGAGCGCCGGCAAGGCCCCGCCGAGCAGGACCAGCAGGATCGCGGTCAGCGCCTGTTCGAGCGCCTCGGAAAAGCTGTGCAGCCGGACATGATATTCGTGATCGGATTCCACCCGGCGCAGCGTCAGGCCCATGGCGAAGGCGGCGATGAAGCCGTAGCCCTCGACCAGCTCGGTCGCGCCATAGGTGAGCAGCACCCCGGCGAGCGCGATCACCCCCGAACTGGTCACGGCGAGCGGGTTCTTCGGCGGGAAGGCGAACAGGGCCTTGCCGAACAGCCAGCCGGCCGCGACCCCCGCCGCCGCACCGACCGCGATCTTGTACCCGACATAGAGCGCGGCCCACTGCCCGATCCATTCCGCGACAGGCCCGCTCTGTGCGACGAGGAAGATGCCGAGATAGACGAAGGGAAAGGCGAGCCCGTCGTTGAGCCCCGCCTCGGTCGTCAGCGTGAAGCGGATCGGGTGTTCGCCCCCCTCCTGCGGCGGGGCGACCTGCACGTCGTTCGCCAGCACCGGGTCGGTCGGCGCCAGCACAGCCCCGAGCAGCACCGCCCCGGCGAGCGTCATGCCGATCATGAGCCCGCCCACGGCGACCGCGAGGATGCACAGCGGCATGGCGAGGAGCAGCAGCCGCACGACCGGCGCCCACTTGTCCCCGCCGGTAATGCGGTCGAGACGGATTCCGGTCCCGAACAGGGAGATGATGACGGCAAGCTCCGCCGCGAGCTCCCACATGACCGGGCGATCGAGCGGGCTGAACGCTTCCGGCATACCGGGCAGCACGGTGAAAAGGGCGAGACCGCCGAGGATCAGCAGGCCCGAGGCGGCCGGCTCGCGGCCGGAGAAATTGCGCGGGATCCAGTAGGCGAGCACGATCGCGAACCCGCACCCGGCGAGGAGCACGTGGTAGGGATCGAAAGCATAGAACGGCTCTTCCATCGGGCTCAGGCCGCCGCGCGGGGGATTGGGTCTGGCGCCGGCTCGTACCCGCTCATGCTTTCGTGCCTTTCCGGGATCGCCGCCCTCGAAACCGCTCGCAGGACAAGCGCTTGGCAGCGTGCGCGGTTCCGCGATCGTCCGGGCGGGCGGCGGAACCGGGAAGGTTGCGGGCCATTTCCCTAACAGGAAAGGCCTCCCCCGCCTTTGCGCCGCGACCGTCATTCGTTCGCGAGCAAACGCCGGGGAGGCGACAGACGAATCGGGAGACCATGCTTGGAAAGCCAGACCTGTGACGGGCGGCCCGGCGAGGCGCGCGGCCGGATGCTGTGGCAGATCGCCCCGGCCGAACGGGACCGCATCGCCGCGGCGCTGCGCGCGTTCATCGCCGAACCGGAATATCCCTGCGTCGGGGCGAAGGCGGTCCTGGCGAAGGACAGCCTGAGGATCATCGTCGCCTGCGATCTCGAGAGCGGATGGGACGATCTTCGCATCCACGAGGCCCTGCTCGACTGGTCGCGGGGCTACGAGCGCGATCCCGATGACCTGCGCAGCCTTGCGATCGTCTTCGCCGGCCCGCGCGATCTCGCCGAGGTCGCCTTCGAGCGCGCGATGTGGGAGCGCCTCCAGTCGCTCGCCGACAAGGACGGCTGGCGCGGGCAGTCCTACGATGCGCGGGTCAGCCCCGATCCGGCCGATCCCCATTTCTCTCTGAGCTTCGGCGGGCAGGCCTATTTCGTGGTCGGCCTCCACCCCGGCGCCTCGCGTCCCGGTCGGCGCTTCGCCCACCCGACCCTTGTCTTCAACCTGCACGACCAGTTCGAACGGCTGCGCGCGGACGGGCGCTATTCGAAGATCCGCCGGACCGTGCTGAAGCGCGATCTCGATTACGCGGGGAGCATCAACCCGATGCTCCAAGTCCACGGCGAAGGCAGCGAGGCACGCCAGTACAGCGGGCGCGCGGTCGAGGAGGACTGGGTCTGTCCGTTCCGCGACAAGCGGGAGGGATCGTGAGCGAGCGCATCGAACCGAGGAGCGGCACCGCCTTCCGGCTCGCCGAGGGGCGGATGCTGACGATCATCGATCCCGAAGGCGGGCAGGTGAGCGACCTCGTCGCCTATGGCGCGCAGGACGTGGGGGAGGTGCTGAGCAACGGGCGGACCTTCGATTACGAGGAGACGCTGAAGCTGACGACGGGCAACCGGCTGTGGTCGAACCGGTCGCACCCCATGCTCGAAATCGTCGAGGACACGGTGGGCACGCATGATTTCCTGCTCACCCCGTGCTCGGCGGCGACCTTCGAGCATTTCTACCCCGACAAGCCGGTCCATCGCGGCTGCCACGGCAACCTCGCCGCCGCGCTCGCGCCGCACGGGATCGGCCCGGACGATATCGGCACGGCCTTCAACGTCTTCATGAACGTGCCCTTCGACGGCGAAAGCGGTCGGCTGCGGGTCGATCCCCCGCGCTCGCAGGCGGGCGACCGCATCGTGCTGCGCGCGCTGAGGGACTGCATCATCGGGCTGACGGCCTGTTCGGCCTACGATTCCAACGGCGGCAGTTTCAAGCCGATCGATTACGCGCTGGGCTGAGCGCGCCCGGCCGGGACCGGTTGCCGGGCGGCGAGACGGGGCATACCCGTCGGCTCGCCGACGCGGCAGGCTTCGCCCGGGTGCAGGTAGCTGTCCTCGAACCGGGCGTAGCGCATCAGCGCGCCCCAGTCGCGGGTGTAGAGCGTGCCGCGGCGGATCTCGGCGAGATCGATCGCGCGCAGCTTGCCCACCGCGCGGTTCGCGTGGACCGTGCTCACCCCGCACATGGCGCCGAGGTCGAACTGGGTGAAGGGGGTCCGCACGCAGCGCGGCGAAGCCTCGCCGATGAAGCCGAGCCTGCGGTGGAGCTCGCAATAGAGGTGGGCGATCCGGCGCGGCGCGTCGAGCTGGCCGAGCACCTGGGTCCACTTGCGCTGGATCGCCGCATCGAGCAGCACCGCGAGCCACAGCGCCCGTGCGAGGCGGGGGTGCCGGGCGATCGCCTGTTCGAGCCGGACGCGCGGCACAATGCCGACCCGCGCCCGCCCCGCCGCGACGACATCGTGATCGCAGCGGGCCAGCGCGAAGGCACCGGGATTCACGCAATCGCCCGGTACGTGCAGGCCGACGATGTGCCGCCGCCCGGCGTGGCAGATCGTGCGGAACAGAAAGCCGTCGACCACCACCGCGCTTTCCTCGGCGATCGCGGCGCGCGCGACGAGGATCTCGCCGTCCTGCAGCACGCGTTCGCGCGCGACCATGTCCTCGAGCGCGCCCAGCTCGCCCGGATCGAGATTTTCGCGCAGGCGGCCGGCCATGAATTTTCCGGTCAGCGGGAAACGCGCAGCGCAGGCTTCATCCGGGGTTCGAACCATGGCCGCACTAAGCACGGATCGCGCGCGCCGCTGAACAACATATGTGGCCGATCAGGGTTCGGCGGCGCGCAGGATCGCCCGCGTCCGTTCGCGCACATGGCGGAGGGGATGGCGCACCAGCGCCGTGTGGGGAAGGACCGCCCCGGCTTCGCCATAGCCGAGCGGTGCGAACGCGCCTTCGGCCCCGCTCGTCACGGCGTAATCGGCATTGCCGTCGCGCAGGGCGGGCGCGGCGATGGCATGGGGCAGGTCGAGAAAGGCCTCGATCCCGGCAAGGATCGCGCCGGGGCGCGCGACGAGGTCCTCGTATCGCACCACCATGGCGGCGTGGAGGAAATCGAGGTCGGCGAGCATCACCCGGTAGGCCGCCGCGCCATAGTCGGCGAGGTCGCGTGCGCCCTTGCCCGACCACTTGGCGAGCGCCTCGGCCGTGACGGCGGGATGGCGGGCGAGGAAGACGAACTGCGCCAGCGGGAAGAGCCCCTGCAGCAGCCGCGTGCGGGTGAGATTGACCGGCGATTTCTCGAGCCGCCACGGCTTTGCGGGATCGAACCATTCGCCCCATTCGTGCTCGAGCCTTAGCCTGGTCGCCAGCGTGTTGAGCGGGTCGCGTTCGGTCAGGTGCTGGGCCGGGTCGGTCGCATATTCGCCCGGTATCCCGTGCCGGGCGGTGTGGGGAATCGCGCCCTGCAGGTAGGCGCCCTCGTTCTCGGGCACGGGCGCGCCCTCGATCGCCGCGACCGCCGGATGCGAGGCGACGAGCCGGGCGAGCAGGCTGGTCCCGGTGCGGTGGAGCCCGGCGATGAAGACATAGCGATGGTCCGGTCCGGGCGGCTTCACCTTGGCTTCGCTCCTCCTTGCCGGACCTGTTTTCCAGGCCTGTCGCCGCGATCGATGCGTCAAGCCGCTGTCCGGGCGGGAGGGTCCGGTGCCAATCAATGTTGCATTTGCGGGCATCGCCGCGCGCGCGCGTTCTCCTGCCGGGGACAAGAAGGACAAGAGCAGCCATGAAGATCGCCGTCATCGCCCATATCCGCCACCCGATCGCCGAACCCTTCATGGGCGGGATGGAGGCGCATTGCCGGATGCTGTGCGACGGCCTGCGCGCGCGCGGGCACGAGGTCACGCTGTTCGCCGCGGCGCGCTCGGTCGACGAGGCGCTCGAGCCGATCTGCGAGGCACCCTATGAAGACGTGCTGCCGTGGAGCGTGTGGCGCGGCTCGGCCGAACTTGCTTCCTACCAGCGCGCCGCCTTCGCCCGCGCGTGGGAACGGATCATCGCCGGCGGGTTCGACGTGGTGCACAATAACTCGCTCCATCCCGAAATCATCGACTGGGCCGTGCGCGACGTGATGCCCTGCGTGACCTCGCAGCACGTGCCGCCGTTTGGCGCCATGCGCGAAGCGGTCGCGCGCGCCGCGGACCTGCCGCACCTCGCAGCGACGCTCGCCTCGCGCAGCCAGCTTGACTTGTGGGAACCGCACGTGCGCTCGCGGATGGCGGTCGTCCACAACGGCGTCGCCTGCGACCAGTGGACCCCCGCGGGCGAGCCGGAGGAGCATTTCGTCTGGGTCGGCCGGATCACCCCGACCAAGGGCACCGCCGAGGCGGCGCGCGCGGCACACCGCGCGGGGCTGCCCTTGCGCATTTTCGGCCCGGTCGAGGACGCGCGCTATTTCGAGGAGGAGGTTTGCCCGCACCTGTCGGACGGGGTCGAGTTCCACGGCCATGTCTGCGCCGACCGGCTGCGCTCCGTCGTCGCCCGCGCGAGGGCCGCGCTGGTGACCCCGCTGTGGGACGAACCCTTCGGCCTCGTCGCTGCAGAGGCGCTTGCCTGCGGCACGCCGGTCTGCGCGTTCGATGCGGGCGCGCTGGGCGAGGTGGTGGGCGACTGCGGCTTTGTCGTGCCGCGCGGCGACGTCGAATCGCTCGCGCTATCGATGGGCCGGATCGACCGGATCGACCGCACGGCCTGCCGCGACCGGGCGCTAGCCCGCTTCTCGCGCGATGCGATGATCGAAGGTTACGAGGCCTGTTACCGCGCCGCGATCGACGCGCTGCTCGATCAGGCGGCGGCGGCCTTTTCCTCCAGCCGGGCGAGCACTTCCGCACTGCTGGCATAGGGCGCGTCCTCCTGCTGGCGGGTGAGCGCAAAGTCCTCCGCCGCGGGCTCGCGCCGCTTGCGCCAGCCGGTCGGCGTGCGTTCGGCAAGGCCCATGAGCACGAAGGCGCGCAGCCAGTGCTGCATGGTCGGCTCGCCCCACTTCTCCGCGAAGGTCGCCGCGTTGGCGAGCACGCTGTCGAGGTGGTGCACCGGCGGCATGTGGTGCGGGTGGTGCTGGTGATAGGCTTTCGCCCCCTTCACCCACCACAGCGGCAGGCCGCGTTCGACGATCATTCGCCCGAAATCCGTGTCCTCGCCGCCATAGCCGGTGAAGCGTTCGTCGAAACCGCCGATGGCGCCGAAGGCCTCGACCGAAAGCGCGAAATTGAGCGACCAGAAACAGCGGTAGTCGGCGCAGGCCCGGAGGTCCCCGGCCGGTGGTCCGGGCCGTTCGGCGTGCCGTACGCCCACCGCATCGAAACGCGCGTAATCGAGCCCGTCCGCGGCCACGCCCTTGGGCAGGTAGGCGACCTCGCCCATGAAGACGCCCTCGCGCCGCCTTGCCGCGCGGACATAGTCGGCAAGCAGCGCCGGGTGCGGGATGCAGTCGACGTCGAGGAAGACGAGCAGCTCCCCGCTCGCCGCCCTGGCAGCGGCGTTGCGCGCGGCGGCAAGCGGGATGCCGCCGCCGCCGAGCACGATCTGGCGCACCGGAAAGGACACTTGCCGCAGGTCGTAGCGTTCCTCCTGCATCACCGCGATCACCAGTTCGCGGGGCGGGACGCGCGATTGCGAAAGCCCGGCGAGGAGGTTCGCAAGATGCGTCTCGCGCCCGTGGGCGAGCGTCAGGACCGACGGGCTCATGCCCTCGCCCCGGCAGCGGCACCGGCCCGCAGGCGCACCGTGTTCCCGTCCGTCTCGCCAGCCTCCGGCGCTTCGCCCCACAGGCTGCGGCAGAGCTTCTCGATCCAGTCCGCGATCCCTTCGGCGGCGGCGGGATCGAGCAGCCCGGTATGCCCGCGCCGCTCCAGCCGCCCGGCCTTCTCCCACAACCGCCGCCAGGCCGCCGCGTGGGCGGGCCAGGTCCGCGCCACCGCCGCCAGCCCTTCGCGGTCGAGCGCTTCGGCCTTGCACACCTGTTCGTCGAAATAGCGCCATTCGGGGACCACCACCCACGGCTTTCCCGCGGCGAGCACGGCGTGGACCGTGGTGTTCCCGCAGGAGGAAACCACCCGGTCCGCCGCCGCGATCCAGTCCATCGGGTTGTCGACCCAGCCCTGGTGGACGAGATTGCCGGGCGGGGTTTCGTGCCACTCGCTCACTACATTCCCGATCGTGATCCACAGGCTGTCCGGATCATCGCGCGCGCCCAGCGTCAGCGGGGCGGTGGGCGTGCCGGTCCCGCCCGCGCCCGCGACCACGCAGACGATTTCGCGGGTCCGCGGCAGGCCCAGGCTCGCGCGGGCCGCGTCGCGCGCCGGGATGGCGGACAGGTCGATCCCGACGCCGGGCGCGTAATGGGTCTTGTCCTTCATCCATTGCGGCCGCTCCGCCTGTTCGAGCGCGCGGGCATAGGGCGCAAGCAGCGCAACCGCGCCCCGATAGGCCGCAAGGTGGGCGGGATCGGAGCGTTCGCCGTGCTGCACCACCGCGACGTGCGGGACGGAACACAGCCGGGCGAACTGGGCGAGTTCGGCCGAAACGTCGGTGATGAAGAGCGCGGGTGCAGCTTCCTCGAACCAGCCGGCGATCCGCGCCATCGCCCGGCGGATGCCCGGCCAGCCGAGCGGCGCGCAATGGACCGTGTCCGGGGCCGGAAGGGCCGCCATCAGCGATGCCTCGGCTCCGGTCGGCTCGAACAGGGAGGGAATCCCGATCACCTCGACCCGGCGATCGAGCCCTTCGAGGATGGCGGGCCGCGCGCAGAACAGCGTGACCGGGCGGTGCGAGACGAGCGCGTTGGCGATCGCCGCCGCGCGCTCGGCGTGGCCGCGGCCCTGGTGGTGGACGAAGCAGCCGACGGGGCGCGCGATCATGGCGCATCCCCCGCGGCGAGCGCGAGCGGGGCCGTAGCGCGGCGTTGCCGGTGCGCCTCGATCCCCTCGATCGCGCCCGCGGCATGGGCGGCACGGGCGAGGTAGACGTTCGCGCGCCGGGTGAGAGCCGCGATCTCGGCGCAGTGGTTGCTCACGATAATGGCGTTCTCGCATTCGGCGAGCATGTCCGCGTCGTTGCCGCTGTCGCCCGCCGCGAAGATCCGGGCGGGCACGATCCCGAGCCGGGCGGCGACATGGCGCATGGCGGCGGCCTTGCCCGCTTCGGCAGGCAGCACGTCGAGCAACCGCCCGTGGCTCGCGATCACCCGCACCGGCAGGCCGGTCTCGGCAAGAGCGCGGCGGACCGCGCCAAGGTCTTCCTCGCGGGCGTAGAAATAGCTGCGCTTGAAGGCGCGCTGTTCGCAGGCGGGCTGGGGCTGGAGCCGGGGCAGGCGCGCCATCGCGGCCTCGATCCGCTCGGGCTGCCAGTCGCACCGCCCGGCCCCGGGAAAGGCGGCGTCGCGCTCCGGGCCGCCAGCTGCGGACCAGTGGATCTCGCTTCCGACCGAGGTGATCCACGCGAGGGGCGCGGGAATGTCCCATTCGCGCACGAGCCGCCGCGCCTCGATCAGCGAACGCCCGGTCGCGATCACGAAGGCGAAGCGGGGATCGCCGACGAGGAAGGCGCGCAGGCGGGCTATGCCCTTCGCGCATCCGGTCAGGGTGTTGTCGAGATCGCTGACGAAGAGCGAACGGTCCGGGCAGGTCGGGCCAGCGGCCTTCGCCTCGGGACGGGCGCGCACCTCGTCGGCGATGCGGACGAAGCCCTCGGCATAATTCGCCCAGCTGAGCGCGCGCGAGCGGGCGCGCCCGTTCGCCGCGCAGCGCGCCCATTTGGCGCGGTCGGCCAGGAGTTCGCCGATCGCCGCCGCGATGTCCGCGGGGCGCCGCGGATCGACGAGCGTGCCGTGCCCGAGCTCGGCGAGCGTGTCGACCGGCCCGCCCATCCGCGTCGCGACCACGGGCAGGCCGTGGGCGGCGGCCTCGATGATGGTGAGGCCGAAGGGTTCGACCAGCGCGGGATTGACGAACACCCCGCCCGAGCGCGCCGCAAGGGCGTAGAGCCCGGCGACGTCGCGGCTCGTGTGGGTCTTGGGATAGGCGATGCGGCCATAGAGATCGTGCCGGTCGACGAGGTGCAGCAGCGCGCCGATGACCTCGCGCTGTTCGGCCTCGCCCTCGTCGCTGGCGCTGCGCTGTCCGGCGAGGATGACGAGATTCGCGCGCGCCGCCAGCCGGGCGAAGGCCTCGACCAGCGCCTGAAGGTTCTTCTTGCGGACCGGGCGCGCGATCGCGAGCAGCATCGGCCGGTCCATGTCACGCAGGAAGGGCGCGACGAGCGCGCGCGCCCCGGCGATCGCCGCCGGCGTCGCCGCCTCCACCGAAACGCCTGGCACGAGGCGGTGGATCCGGCCCGGCCGGGCGGAAGGGTAGGCCAGCAATTGCCGCTCGCATTCATCGCGCGAGGAGCCGATCACCGCCGCCGCCCGCCCGATCGCCCGGTCTTCCTCGGCAATCCGCGCCTCGAGCCCGGCGGAGCGCGTGCCGAACGCGGTGCGCTTGTCCAGCCCCAGCGAATGGGCGGTGTAGACGAAGGGAATGCCGAAGGCCCGCTCGACCTCGGCGGCGACTGCGGCGGCGTCGGCGAAATGGGCATGGATGAGGTCGGGCAGGCTGTCGCGCGCGGCGAGTTCGGCGATCAGCGCGCGGGTGAAGGCGGGCCGGTCGGCGGCGAGCTCGTCCTTGGCGAGGTAGCGCGGATTGCCGCTGTCGATCCGGGTGATGACGCAGCCCGGCGCGCATTCCTCGCGGCGGCGGGCATGGACCGCGCCGAGCGCCGGATCGTCGAAGCGGCGCGTGACGATTTCCGCCCGCTGCACCCGCTCGTGCCGCGCCAACGCGCGCATTTCGCCGAGGATGTAGGCGATGTGCCCGCCGGTGTCCTGGGTGATGCCATAGGGCACGGGTTCGCCGCGCAGGCAGCCCCCGAGCGCGATCGACATGATTTCCAAGGCGGTGCTCCCGAAACAGATCTCCGGAAGGCTCAACGCCGGCTCCCGCCCGCCCGGCGGCAAAGCAACATCTGTTTGGTCCGGCGCAGGGCGGGCGAGCGGCGCGCTCAGTCCAGGCGCGCTCAGTCCAGGCGCGCTCAGTCCATGTGCCTGAGCCCGACCCTCAGGTAATCCCACCCCGTCACCAGCGTCAGCACCGCGGCGAGCCACAGGGTCGCAAGCCCCACCACGTGCAGCCAGCTCTCGGCGAAAGTCTTGCAGCCCTCGCCCATCGCCTGGCACGGCTGGCCGTGCACCGCACCGCCCAGGATCAGCGCGGCGAGGCTGACGAGCTGGAACGCGGTCTTCCACTTGGCGAGCCGCGAGACGGGCACCGAAACCTGCAGCCCGCCGAGGAATTCGCGCAGGCCCGAGACCGCGATTTCCCGGACCAGGATGATGAGCCCCGCAATGACGTGGAAATCGCCGACATAGGGCCCCCGCAGGAACCCCTGTGCGGTCAGGATCAGGATCACGGCGGCCACCATGATCTTGTCCGCGATCGGATCGAGGAATGTGCCGAGCTTCGACACCGCCCCCTTCGACCGGGCGAGATAGCCGTCGAGATAGTCGGTCAGCGCGATCATGCAGTAGAGGAAGAAGCCGACGAGATAACCCGCCGCCCAGTCCGGCCACCACAGGAAGAAGCCCAGGAGCGGCACCGCGAGGATCCGCGAAAGGGTGAGGATGTTGGGCAGCGTCAGCATTTCGGCCTCGCCTTAGCCTGCCCCGCCCCCGCGCAAAAGGCGAAAGGGCGCTCTTGTGAACCGATGCCGTTTCGCTATGGGGGCTCGTGGGATACGTCCCGACGCGCCGAACGCATGACGACAGCCACGCATCTCCTGCGCTCCAGGCGCTTCTTTCCGATGTTCGCGACCCAGTTCCTGAACGCGTTCAACGACAATCTCTACAAGACGACGATGCTGCTCTTCGTCGTCTATGCGGTCTACAACGACCCTGCGACCGAAACGTTGTTCAGCGGGATCGCGTCGGCGGTGTTCATCCTGCCCTTCGTCGTCATCTCGGGGATTTCCGGCCAGCTCGCCGACATGCGCTGCAAGGCGCGGATCATCCGCACGGTGAAACTGTGCGAGATCGCGATCATGTGCATGGGCGCGCTCGGTCTCTACATGGCGTGGAGCGGGTGGGACCTGCAATTCGTCCTGCCGCTCGGCCTGTTAACGATCGACACGCGGCTTTCGATCGTCGTGCTGCTGTTCGTGCTGTTCCTCGCGGGCTGCCAGTCGACCTTCCTTGCGCCGATCAAGTACGCGATCCTGCCGCAGCACCTCGAAAAGGAGGAGGTGCTTGCCGGGACCGGCCTGGTCGAGGCGGGAACCTATGTCGCGATCCTGCTCGGCACGATCCTAGCCGGGCCATTGGCGGTCGAGCACACCGAATGGGCGGCGGGCGGCATCGTCCTGACCGCGATCGTCGGTTACACCGTCAGCCGGCAGGTCCCCGACGCCCCGGCGCAGGGGCGGATCGAGGCGATCGACTGGAACCTCTGGCGGTCCTCGGTCGATATCATCCGCGGGTCGATGGAGGACCGCCCGATCTGGTACGCGATCATCGCGATCAGCTTCTTCTGGACCATCGGCGCGGTGCTGTTCATCCAGTTCCCGCCGCTCGCCAAGAACACGCTTGCCGCCAGCCCCGAGGTCGCGAGCCTCTTCCTCGTCATGTTCTCGATCGGCATCGCGCTCGGCTCGGTCAGCATCAACGCCCTGCTGAAGGGAACCGTCTCGGCCCGCTTCGCGCCGGTCAGCGTGGTGCTGATGGGCTTTTGCGTCATCGCCTTCTACCTGCTGGTGAAGAACTGGAACGGCGCGACCGACGCCGGGCTGCTCGGCATCGGCGCCTTCCTCGCCCAGCCGATGGCGGTGCCGCTGCTGCTCGCCCTGCTCGGCATCGCGGTGATGGGGGGAATGTTCGTCGTCCCGCTCTACGCCTTTCTCACCACCCGGGTCGCAGGCGACAAGGCGGCGCGGGTGATCGCGGCCAACAACATCGTCAATTCGGGCGCGATGGTCGCGGGATCGCTGCTGTCGGTGGGGCTCACCACGCTCGGGGTGAAGGCGGTCGAACAGGTCCTGCTGGCAGCGGGGATGAGCGTGATCTCGGCCTGGCTCGGGCGGGTGCTCTACAAGGTCGAACGCGAGGAGATGACCGCCGCACCCGGCCTTGCCGGGTGATCCTTCAGAGAATGAAGGCGAGCACCGCCGCCGTTACCGTGACATAGGTGCTGGCAACCCCGCGCACGTCGTCGCGGGTCAGCGCCCAGAGCTTTTCCGCCGGGATGTCGATCAGTTCCGCGCAGACACGGGGCGGCAGGCTCGATCGGTAGGGATGGCGCGCGCCCTCGTCGGTGAGGACCAGCGCGCGGCGGCGGGCGCCCCGGCGCTCCGGGGTGGACCGCTCCTGCGAACGCCGCTCCGTTCGCCGCCGCTCCTCCCGGCGGGGGATGGAAACGAGGTCGGCGGTGAGTCTCGCATAGGGCATGGGCGGGAAGTTAAGACTTTCTTAACCCCGTGTCACACCCCTGCCGTCGCAGCTGTCGCACGGCGGGACAATTTGCCGTTCCGCACGAACGACGAGCGCGAGCGTGCGGCGATTGCGGGAGCATGGCGGGCGGTCTAAGCGCGCTGTCGGACGAGAGGGAGACGACATGGCCCAGACGACGAGGCGGGCGGCCGACCTGCTGGTGGAATGCCTGAAGGAACAGGGCGCCGACCGGATCTTCACCGTCCCGGGGGAGAGTTTTCTCGCGGTGCTCGACGCGCTCCATGACGGCGCGCAGATCGAGACCGTGACCTGCCGGCAGGAAGGCGGCGCCGCCTTCATGGCCTGCGCCGACGGGGCGCTGACCGGGCGGCCCGGTGTCGCCTTCGTCACGCGCGGCCCCGGTGCGACCAATGCCAGCATCGGGGTCCATGTCGCGTTCCAGGATTCGCAGCCGATGGTGCTGTTCGTCGGCGACGTCGCGCGGGGAATGCAGGGGCGCGAGGGGTTCCAGGAGGTCGATTTTCCCGCCTTCTTCGCCCCGCTCGCCAAGTGGGCCGCGCGGATCGACGATCCGGCGCGCATCCCGGAATATGTCGCGCGCGCCTTTGCGGTCGCGATCAACGGGCGGCCCGGACCGGTGGTGCTCGCCCTGCCCGAGGACATGCTGTCCGAGGAAGTCGCCGCCGGCATCGCCCCTCGTCCGCGGGTGGAACGCCCCGCGCAGGCCGCCTGCCCCGATGCGATGCAGGCCCTGTTCGCGCTGCTGTCGGACGCGGCGAGCCCGGTCGCGATCGTCGGCGGGGCGGGCTGGAACCGCAAGGCGCGCGATCATTTCCAGGCTTTCGCAGAGCGGATCGGGCTTCCCGTCGCCACCGCCTTCCGCCGACAGGACGCGATCCCCGCCTCCTCGCCGGTCTATGCGGGATCCCTGGGCTATGGCCCCAACCCGAAGCTGGTCGAGCGGGTCCGCAACGCCGATCTTATCCTCGTGGTGGGCGCAAGGCTGGGCGAGGCGACGACCGAGGGCTACACCGTGCCGACGCCGGATCATCCCGGACAGGTGCTGGTCCACGTCCATCCCGACCCGGAGGAACTGGGCCGGGTCTATCGCACCGATCTCGCGCTCGCCGCGGCGATGGACGAATTCGCCGAAGCCGCCGCGCTGTGGGAGGATGCGAGTGTCATCCCCTTCGATGCGGGCGCGCAGGCGAACCGCGAATGGCGCGAATGGGCGACCCACCAGCCACGGCAGGACGCGCCCGCGCTCGACCTCGGCGCCTGCGTGACCCTGATGCGCGAATCGCTTCCGCACGACACGATCGTCGCCAACGGGGCGGGCAATTTCGCCGGATGGTTGCACCGTTACTGGCGTTACGAAGATTATCCCGCGCAGCTCGCCCCGACCTGCGGAGCGATGGGTTACGGCGTCCCCGCCGCGATCGCCGCCGCGCTGCGCCATCCCGAACGCACCATCGTCGCGGTCGCGGGCGACGGCGATTTCCTCATGAACGGACAGGAAATCGCCAGCGCCGCGCAGGCGGGCGCGAGCCTCCTCGTGGTGCTGGTGGACAACGGCGCCTACGGCACGATCCGGATGCACCAGGAACGCGAATTTCCCGGCCGGGTTTCGGCAACAACCCTCGCCAATCCCGATTTCGCCGCGCTTGCCGCAGCCTTCGGTGCGTGGAGTGCGCGGGCCGAAACCACGGAAGAATTCGCCGCCGCCTTCGCCGAGGCGAAGGAGCGCGCGGGAATCCGCCTGATCCACGCGGTGATCGAGGTCGAACAGCTCGCCGCGAGCGGGGCGACGGTGAGCGGCCTCAGGAACCGCTAGAGCGGTTTGCGATCCGATCGCATCGGGTCAAACGAAAAGGGCCGCCCCTTCGTGCGGGAGCGGCCCTTGTCATGTGTCGTGTCAGGCAGCGCCGGGCTCAGATATCGTTGCCCAGCTTGCCCTTGACCTCGCCCTTGGCCTGTTCGGCCTTGCCTTCGGCCTCCTGCCTGCGGCCTTCGGCGCGGGTTTCGGGATTGTCGGACTTCTGCTTGGCCTTGCCGATGGCTTCCTTGGCATTGCCTTTCGCCTTGTCGGTGAGTTCACCCATGTTGCATACTCCTTTGATCGTTTAAGCCAATGACTTCATTGACTTTCACCCGATCAATGGCTGGCGCGCGGGGTTGGTTCCGGCAGGCGGCCCGGCGCGGGCCGAGGCGTGGCGGCAGCGCGGTGATCCTCCGCCGCCCGGTCAGCAGCGCCCCCTAGGCTTTCGCCATGGAGCGGATCACGTCCCATTCCTCGGGCGTGATCGCCGCGACCGACAGGCGCGAAAGGCGCACCAGTTCGCAATCGGCAAGGCGCGGCTCGGCCTTGATCGCCTTGAGGGTGACGGGATGCTCGAACTTCTCCTTCGCACGCACCTTGACCGCCGCCCACTTGCCGGTTTCGTCCGTGGGATCGGTGATCCCCGCGACCGTCACCACGCAGATGCCGACGATCTCCAGCCCTTCGCGCGAATGGTAGAAGAACGCCTCGTCCCCAACCTTCATCGCGGCAAGGTTGTTCTTCGCGCGGTGGTTGCGGACCCCGTCCCACGTCCCCTCACCTTCGGCGACGAGATCGTCCCAGCCGTACTTGAACGGTTCGGATTTCATCAGCCAGTAATTGCGCGAAGCCTGCGCCATGCCGTCGCCCCTTCGAGAAATGTGCCAGGAATGCGCGCGGCGCCCGCGGCCCGCATCGCGTCCCTCGCCCCCCTCCTGCCGGGCGCGGCGGGCCGAGGCAAGGGGGCGATTAACGCGATCTTTAGCGCTTTCACCGAAGTCTCCCCCGAACTTCCTTGAGAGTCCGCACCCGCCCAGGCGGGAAGCTGGCCCGGGAAATGATCGGGGCGCGAAAGAGTAACCGGCATGACGGCGACACGAGACACGACGAAGGCAGGCTTCGAAGGACGCGGGCAGGATTCCGCCGGCGCCCCCCGCGACCGCGCCCAGCGCGACATCGTCGCGCTCGGCATCGCCACCGCCGCGATCCTGCTGTTCATCGCCACCGGCGGGGCGGTCATGCCCAAGGCGATCCGCGCGTTCGCCGGGGTCGGCAACGGCACCGACCCGCTGCTGATGACGGCCCTGCTGCTCAACATCGCGCTCATCATCTTTTCCTGGCGCCGCTACCGCGAACTGACCGGGGAGATCGACGAACGCCGCCGCGCCGAGGCGCAGGCGCGCGAACTGGCCCAGCGCGACCCGCTGACCGGCTGTCTCAACCGCCGCGCCATGACCGAGGTCACCGAGGCCCTGCGGACCCGCACGAGCGAGCGCGGCCAGGCGATCGCCTATGGCATGATCGACCTCGACAATTTCAAGCAGGTCAACGACATGCACGGGCACAAGGCGGGCGACCAGGTGCTGGTCCAGTTCGCCGAGCGGGTCCGCGACGTGCTGCCCAAGAGCGCCCGCTTCGCACGGCTCGGCGGGGACGAATTCGCCTTCATCGTCCCCTTCGACCCGACCCGGCGCGAGCGCATCGACGATCTCGTCATCCGGCTTTACGAAGGCATGGCCCTGCCCTTCCGGCTCGACAAGGTCGCGCTCGAGCTCACCATGTCGGTCGGCCTTGCGAGCGATCACTGCAACAACGGGCTCGAACCGCTGACCGCGACCGGAGAGACGCTGCTCCACCGCGCCGACATCGCGATGTACCAGGCGAAGAAGCAAGGCAAGAACCGCTTCTTCTGGTTCGAGCCGACGATGGAGAACGAGCTGCGGTTCAGGAACGAGCTCGAGATCGGCATCCGCCGCGGCCTCGGCAAGGGCGAATTCGTGCCTTTCTACGAACAGCAGATCGACCTCGAGACGGGCGAACTGGTCGGTTTCGAGATGCTGGCGCGGTGGCGATCGCCCAGCCTCGGCCTCGTCAGCCCGGAAATCTTCATCCCCGTCGCCGAGGAGATGGGCCTGATCGCGGAGCTTTCCGAACAGCTCATGCGACAGGCCTTCACCGACGCGCGCGCCTGGGACGAGGAGCTGACCCTTTCGATCAACATCTCGCCCCTGCAATTGCGCGATCCGTGGTTCGCGCAGAAGCTCCTGAAACTGCTCGTCGAATACAATTTCCCCCCGCACCGGCTGGAAATCGAGATCACCGAATCCTGCCTGCACGAGAACATCGGCCTCGTGCGCTCGATGATCACGAGCCTGAGGAACCAGGGCGTGCGCGTCAGCCTCGACGATTTCGGGACCGGCTATTCGAGCCTCGAACAGCTCCGCTCGCTGCCCTTCGACCGGCTCAAGATCGACCGCAGCTTCATCAAGGATCTCGCCGAGAACGGCGGCAAGAGCCGCATCGTCGATGCGATCGTCTCGCTCGGGCGCGGGCTCGACATGCCGATCACGGCCGAGGGGATCGAACACGAGGACATCCTCGCGGCGCTGCGGCGGATGGGCGATTTCAAGGGGCAGGGCTATCTCTACGGCCGGCCCGAAACTGCCGAGGAGGTGCGCCAGCGCCTCGGCCTTGCCGGGCGGCTGGCCGGGCGCGAAATGACCCTTTCGCCCGGCATGGCGCGCGCCGTGGAACTGCCCGACCTCGCCGCGCTGGCGAGCGGGGCGGCCCGGCCTGTCCGGGACGAGGACGGGGAACCGGGCACGATCCATCGCCATCCCGGCGGGACCGCGCTCGACGGCGGGCCGATACTGCCGCGCCGCAACCGCGGCTGAAGCGCCACGGCGGGACGCGGCGGAGCGGGCCTGCCGACCGGCGCGGCGCACGCGCGGCCTGCCGCTCCCACTGGACGCGCGCGGCAGGCGCGCATAGATGCGCGGCCAGTATGCGCGTTCCCTTCTCCAAGATGCACGGGCTCGGCAATGATTTCGTCGTGCTCGATGCCCGCGAGACGGCGCTGCCCGCGATGAGCGCGGCGCGGGCGCGGGCGCTGGCGGACCGGCGCACGGGCGTGGGCTGCGACCAGGTGATCCTGCTCGAACCGAGCGAAACCTGCGATTTCCGGATGCGGATCTTCAACGCCGACGGGAGCGAGGCCGGCGCCTGCGGCAATGCCAGCCGCGCGGTGGCGCTGCTCCACGGGGAACCAGCGCGGGTCGAGACCGCGGGCGGCGTGATCGCGCTCGAACCCCGTGGCGGCGGCGCGCGGGTGGACATGGGCACCCCCCGCTTCGACTGGGAGGCGATCCCGCTCGCCTACGCGATGGACACCGCCGCAATGCCGGTCGGGTGGGGCGACCTGGCGGAACCGTTGGCGGTCAATGTCGGCAATCCGCACGTGGTCTTCTTCGTCGAGGACGCGGATGCGGTCGCGCTCGATGCGCTCGGGCCGGAGATCGAGCACGACCCGCTCTTCCCCGAACGGGTCAACGTCAACGTCGCGCAGGTCCGCGCGCCCGATCACCTCGCCCTGCGCGTGTGGGAGCGCGGCGCGGGGCTGACCCGCGCCTGCGGGACCGGCGCCTGCGCGAGCGCGGTGGCGGCGATCCGGCGCAAGCTGGCGGCGAGCCCGGTGACGGTCTCGCTCCCCGGTGGCGACCTCGTGATCGAATGGGACGGCGGCCAAGGTCCGATCCTGATGACCGGCCCGGCGAGCGAGGCTTTCCGCGGCGAGTTCGAATGGGACGATTTTGCGTGAAGGGGCCGGGGATCATCAGCCTCGGCTGCCGCCTCAACATCGCCGAGAGCGAGGCGATGCGCGCCTTCCTCAAGGAGGATGAGGACATCGTCGTCGTCAATTCCTGCGCGGTGACGAACGAGGCGGTGCGCCAAACCCGCCAGGCGATTCGCCGCGCCCGGCGCGAGCGGCCGGGGGCGCGGGTGATCGTGACCGGCTGCGCCGCGGAAACCGAACGCGCGGCGCTCGCCGCCATGCCCGAGGTCGACGGGATCGTGGCGAACGCGCACAAACTCGATGCGCGTGCCTATGTTCTCCCCGCCGCGGGTCCCGGCGAAGGCGGCGAGCTTTCCCGGGCAGGGGCCGCGCCCGATACGACCGGGTCCCGGCCTGCGCCCGGGTCCGCTCCGGGCCGCACCCGCGCCTTCATCGGCGTGCAGAACGGCTGCGACCATTCCTGCACCTTCTGCATCATCCCGCAGGGGCGCGGGGTAAGCCGTTCGCTGACGATTGCCGAGGTGCTGCGCGCGGTTGAAGGACATTTGCTTGCCGGGGCCAGGGAAATTGTCCTCACCGGTGTGGATCTGACAAGCTGGGGGCAGGATCTTTCCGACACGCCCCGACTCGGCGACCTGATCGAAGCCGTCCTGACCGAATTTCATCAGCTAGGCCGCCTCAGGCTTTCCTCGGTCGACGGGGTGGAAATCGATGATCGCCTGTTCGAGCTGCTGGCGGGCGAGGAGCGGGTGATGCCGCACGTCCACCTCTCGCTCCAGCACGGGGCGGACCTGATCCTCAAACGCATGAAACGGCGGCATTCGCGGGCCGATGCGGTGGGCCTGGTGGCCCGGTTGAAGGCGCGTCGTCCGGAAATCGCCGTGGGCGCGGACCTCATCGCCGGATTCCCGACCGAGACCGAGGCGCACCACGCCGACAACCTTTCGATCGTCGAGGAATGCGACATCGTCCACGGCCACGTCTTTCCCTTCTCCCCGCGCGAAGGGACCCCCGCCGCCCGGATGCCGCAGCTCGATCGCGCCACGATCAAGGCCCGCGCCGCCGACCTGCGCGCCGCGGTCGCCCGCCGCCGCGCCGCCTGGCTCGCCCGGCTTGTGGGCGAAACCCTGCCCGTCCTCGTCGAGCGGGACGGCACCGGCTATGCCCCCCATTACGCCCGCGTGAAGCTGTCCGAACGGACCGCGCCGGGCGAAATCGTGCCGGTCAGGGTGCAGGCAGTCGAGGAGGGAATGCTGCGATGAGCGAAGCGGACAAGGCTGGCGGCAGCTGGAGCGAGCGCCTGCTCGGCGGCTTTCGCAAGACCTCCGACCGGCTGGCGACCAATCTCGGCGCGGCCGGCGGCAAGCTCGACGACGCGACCCTCGACGACATCGAGGACGCGCTGATCGTCTCCGACCTCGGCCCCAAGGCGGCCGGGCGCATCCGCGCAAAGCTCGCCGAGAAGCGTTTCGGGGCGACCATCACCCAGACCGAGCTCAGGGAAGCGGTCGCCGAGGAGATCGCCGAAATCCTGCGTCCGGTGGCGAAACCGCTCGAGATCACCGCCTTCCCGCGTCCGCAGGTGATCCTCGTGATCGGGGTCAACGGTTCGGGCAAGACCACCACCATCGCGAAACTCGCCCACCTTTTCATGGAGGACGACTACGGCGTGCTTCTGGCCGCCGGGGACACCTTCCGCGCCGCCGCCATCGGCCAGCTCGCCACCTGGGCCGAACGCGCGGGCGTCGACCTCGTCAAGGGGCCGGAAGGCGGCGATCCGGCGAGCATCGTGTTCGACGCGGTCAAACAGGCGACCGAAACCGGGATCGACGCGCTCATCGTGGACACCGCGGGGCGCCTCCAGAACAAGCGCGAGCTGATGGACGAACTCGCCAAGATCCGCCGCGTGCTTGGCCGCCTGAACCCCGAGGCGCCGCACGACGTGGTGCTGGTGCTCGATGCGACCAACGGGCAGAATGCGCTTTCCCAGATCGACGTTTTCAAGGAGGTGGCGGGCGTGACCGGCCTCATCATGACCAAGCTCGACGGCACCGCGCGCGGCGGGGTGCTGGTCGCCGCGGCCGAGCAGTACGGCCTCCCGATCCACGCCATCGGCGTGGGCGAGCAGATGGAGGACCTCAGGCCCTTCGATCCCGATCTCGTCGCGCGCGTCATCGCGGGGGTGGCGTGATGACGGAGGAAACGAAACCGCGCGGATCGGGTTGGCTCAACGTCGCGGTCGATTACGGGCCGCTGATCGTCTTCCTCGCGGTCTACTGCCTGACCTCGCCCGAGGAGCCGGGCCTCGGCGACATCCTCGCGATCATCTACGGCACCGGGGCCTTCATGCTCGCCGCGGTCGTCGCCCTCGCCGTGTCGAAATTCCTGCTCGGCAAGGTTTCCCCGATGCTGTGGTTCTCGACCGCGCTGATCGTCGGTTTCGGGGCGCTGACGATCTGGTTCCAGGACGAGAAGTTCATCCAGCTCAAGCCCACGATCATCTATTCGGTCTTCGGCGTCGCATTGATCGGCGGCTGGCTTGCGGGCCGCGCGCTGCTCCGCATCCTGCTCGAAGCCGACTTCGAGGGCCTGTCGGAGGAAGGCTGGCTGAAGCTTTCGCGCAACTGGGGCGTGTTCTTCCTGTTCCTCGCGGTTCTCAACGAGCTGCTGGTGCGGTCGATGGATTTCGGAGGCTGGCTGTGGGCCAAGCTGTGGGTGTTCCTGCCGCTCACCTTCCTGTTCACCTTCGCCAACATCCCGATGCTGATGAAGCATGGCCTGTCGATCGACGATGCCGACGAGGTGATCAAGGACGAGCCCCCGACGGGCGGTTGATCGGCCTGTCTTCGCCGCTGCCCCGGACGCCTTGGCTTCAGCAGCCCTCGACGAAGCGCTGCATGTGCGGCGCAGCGCCCTCGAGCGAGAGGCGCAGCTTGCCCCGCCCGCTGTCGCTGCCGACCTGCCAGAAGGCCCAGCGGCCCGACGCCATCTCGCGCCACAGCGGATCGCTTGCGGAAAGGCGCAGGCGGAAGGCGGCGCCCTCCCCCAGCGGAACGCCCTCGAGCGGATAGGTCCGCACCCGGCCCCCCTCGACCTCGGCGCGGAAGGTCTCGCGCATACCGGGCTGCGGCTCGCGGTCGTGGAGCAGCACGAAGGCCGCGACCGTGCCGTTGCTGCATTCGGCGGAGAACACGGTGTCGTCGGTTTCGGGCACGCCGAGCACGGCGAAGGCACCTCCGTCGCCGGATCCCCCCGACCAGCGGAATTCGCCCGGCAGGGTTTCGAACCCGTTCGCGCTCCATTCGAAGGAGAGCGGCAGGGCGCTCGCATCCTGGGGCAGGTCGTCGGCCGGATCGTCGATGTCCTCCTTCGTCACCAGCGCGCTCAAGATGGCACCGGGTTCGACGACGAAGGGGTCGTCCGAATGGCAGTGGTTGGCGACGAGCTGGCCCTTGCGCCCGTCGGCGAAGGTGACGATGAAGGAGTTCTCGCAGGACAGGCCCTCGTCGGAGGACGGGATCAGAACCCGCGCCGTGCGCGCGAGATTGTCGATCAGCGCGCGGGCGGGCTCGCCGTTGAGGAGCACCGCGCTCGCCTCCCCGCCGAGTGCGAGCGTGACGATCGCATCCGCCTCGCTCGTCTTGCGCCCGTCCCAGGCGGCCGGCTCGGGGATCGGGGCCTGCGCCGGGGCCGGCACTGCATCGCCCGCTTCCTCCTCCGCGCACCCCGCCGGGACGAGCAGGGCGAGCGCGAGAACGAACGGGACACCCTCCCGCCGCATCAGAAGTCGGACCCCGCGCCGATCGCGGCAAGCGAGATGTAGGCGGTCGGCGACTGGTTCGCCCCCGGCGCGGCTGCCTGCGCGATCGGACCGCTCCGCGCACCGGGCATGTCGACGTAGAGATCCTGCCCGAACATCCGCGGCGGCGGGCCGTACAGGGGCGATCCGGGAGCGAGCGCGGCATTGCCGGACTGGCCGCCGAACTCGGTGTTGAGCGCGTTCAACTCGGCGAGCGAGATGTAGTTGTTCTGCGCGTTGCGAGCCATGAACGCACGCGGATCGGCATAGGCGCCGAAGCGCGTCGCCTGCCCGCCGCCGCGCAGCACGTCGTAGGGGTTCTGCATGACCGTCGCCCCGACCCGGACCTGCTGCACCCGCGCCCCTTGCGCGAAACGCGGGCGCCCAGCCTGCGGCGGGCGCGGCTGGACGCCCTGCTGCTGGCGCTGGACGTTGAGATTGGTCGCGCGGATGTCCTGCAGCCTTCGCACTTCGGCCTTCGCGCCGCGATAGACGGCAAGCGCGTTGCGATATTGCGCGTCGATCTCCTGGAAAGAGGACTGGGCCATGACGAGCCTGGCCTGGTTCTGCGGCGTCCCGTCGGCACGAAAGGCATTTCGCGCGCTGTTGAGATTGGCCTGGGCCATCTCGAGCAGTTGCCGGTTGCGCCGTTCGGAACGATAGGCGCCCTTGAAGTTGTTGTAGGCCCGCGCACCGGTCGCGCGGAAGGTGCTCAGCTGCGCCTTCACCTGGCGGAACTCCGGGGTTTTCTTGGGCGTCTTGACGCGCTTCGGGAAACGCTTGGCCTCGACCGGTTCGAGCGGGACCGCAACGGTCATGCCGGTGACGGCGAGCGCGACGAGCGCCGGGGCGATGAGCCGGATCATCCGTTTCCTCCCTCGATGGCGGGCGGGTCCTGCGTCATGTTCTGCATGTCGGGATCGCCGATGAAGATGAAGCCCCCGGTCTCCGGATCGCCGAAAGCCGAAATGCCGGTCAGGAATTCGAGATCGGGGTGCGGGAAAGGCCCCTCGGCCGAAAGCGGCGCGAGGCTGAAATGGCGCAGCACCTCGATCTCGACGGGGGTGGACCAGATCCGCACCTGCCCGATCTCGCCGATGAAGGGCGAGAATTCGCCGATCGCCCCGATCGTGAAACTCTCCGCCGGAAGCTCGGCGAAGGTGAAGCCCAGCGTGTCGAGATAGACGCCGTCGATGATGATGTCGGTCGTATCGCCCAACGTGACGAGCGCGACATGGTGGAGGACGCCGTCCGAGAAATCGAACGCCACCCCGTCGTAGAAGGGACCCGCGAACAGGCCGAGCCCGCTCTTGTCGCCCGCGATGTGGATCGCGAAGCGCGGGCCCTGCGGCCCCGAATAGCCCATCACGGCCGGGTCGTAATCGAGCTCGCCCTGCCACTTGGCCGAGACCCAGAACTCGATCGTGCCGAGCCCGTTGATGTCGAGCGCCTCGTTCGCAGGCATGGCGATCGCGCCGTTGCCGTTGAATGCCGCGACGATCGGCTGGTAGCCCGCCGGCTGCGCCCGCGCGGCGGGCAGAGCGACAAGCGCCATCAGCGCCGCGATCACCACCAGCACGAGGGCAGGACAACGCGCTGCGGAAAGGGGCCGACGCATCACTTGAGCTCCCGGACCGTGTAGTCGACGAAGAGCGTCGGGGCCTGGTTGCCCCCGAGCTTGATAGACCTGCGGCGCCCGTCCGCGTCGCGTCCGAGCGGGAGCATCATCGGAGTTTGGTTGATGGGGTCGTCGGCATTGTGCTCCACGGCGTTGTAAATGCCGAGCGAGAACCCGGTGAGAAAACCGTCGCGAACCTCCTCGCCCGTGGTCCTGCGCGGGCCGTCGTCGACCTCGGTGAGGCTGGGTCTCATGGTGTAGGCTCCGAAGCCGGGCGTGCCCGCCTCCGGCGAACCGGAAGACAGCACGATCACCGGCTTCTGCGAAAGCGTCCTGCCCGAACCGCCGCAGGTCATCGCCTCGCCCTCGGCCGCGTTGAACAGCGGCACGTTCCTGGGGCCGGTGTCGTCGGTGAAGCTGAGGTCGAGAGTGCCTCTCAGCATGATCGTGTTCGTCCTGTCGTCGCCTTGGTTGGTGCAGCGCAGGGAATGGAGTTCGATCTCGAAGAAGCGCGGCCCCATGTAGCCATTGGCGAAATCGGGTGCGCCGTTCATCCGCCGGTCGATTTCGGCGCGCAGGGCATTGCGGGCGCGCAGATACTTGGTCGCATCGGCGGGGCTGCGGACGTCGAACAGAATCGGATTGATGAGATCGGACAGGCGCCTGAGATCGTAACGCACCGGCACGGTGTCGGAATCGCTCACCTGCCAGCCCGTCGAGGTCATCGAGCCCGACCCGCCCACCGCGGTGAACTCGTCGCGCGTGAAGACGGATTCGGTCGAACGTTCGCTGCTGCGCCCCTCGCTGAACCCGCCATTGAGACTGGCGCCCTTCGCCCCGCCGCCGGCGGAAAAGCCCTGCTTGCTGGAAAGGTATTCGGCGACCTCGACCGAGGTCATGGTCTTTTCCGCCTTGCCCAGCCCGCCATAGCTGATCGCCTTGGCATAATGCGTGCCGAAGGTGTTGACCACGCTGCCCGCGCTCGTGCGCCCGTCGGCCAGGCTGTCGATCGCGCGGCGGAAGTTTTCCGAAAGCTGGGCATTGGGTTCGTCGAGCACCAGCGTGTAGCGTTCGATCCGGGCATAGCCGATCGCGTTCATCTCGGAACTGCGGGAACGCGTGCCGGAGGTCTTTTCGAAGGAGTAGCTGGCGCCGAAATTCGCCTTGGGGCTGACGCCGAGGCTGCCGCCGAAATTCATCGACATGTCGCGCTGGAACGCGGCCGCATTGGTCACCAGGGTTTCAACCTGCCGGGACGAGCTCATCCGCGTGCGGAAACCGCGCAGGCCGAAGGGAAGGCCGAGATTGAGATTGTCGTCGATCGCGTAGTCGAAATTGCCCGGTTGCCGGAAGATCTGCTGCTTGCGCCCGGCCAGCGGATCGAACAGGTTCATGTTCAATCCGTCGAAGCTGTGGAAATTGGTGTTCCATTCGCGCGTGAGCCCGTCCTGGTTGAACAGGCCCCGGCGACTGTCGCGGTCGGAGGGATCGAACCGGTCGCGCGAGGGATAGCCGTCGGCGGTGCGCGCGATCTCGTAGCTGCCGGCGAGCCCCCCGCCCATCACCTGCATGAGATAGCTGCCGGCGCGCTCGGTGATCGTGACGGTCGAACCACTGCCGGCATAGCGGTCATCGGCCTGCCGGGTGAGCACGTTCCAGCAGTAGCTCTCGTCGCTGGTGAGAAAGGCGACGGTCCTTTCGTCGAGCGGGATGAAGCGCAGGTAGCGCGGCGTGCTCCACGTGATCGCGCTGCGCCTCCCGTCGCCCTCCGGCCGGCTGAGCGCGTTGAGTTCGACCCAGACACCCTCGATCATCGCATGGGGCTCGGCCGCTGCGGCTTGTGGGCCGGGAGCGAAAGCGCCGCCCGCGTTCGAGGGATTCGCAGCCCAGGGCGGCGCGGAGCCTGTCCCGGTTTGCGCGGTGCGGGCGGTGTCCTGCCGCTGCCAGGGCGGGGCGGAGGTCTGCTGCCCGCCGACGCCGGAGCTCTGCCCGCCCTGCCACGGAGCGGCGTTCTGCACGGATGGGGCGCCTGCGAAGGTGTCGGAGGATGGTGAGGAGGAGCCGAAGGGGTCGAAGCCCCCGCTCGAGGCCTGTTGCTGGGGCTGCTGCTGCCACGGCGGCATGCTGCCCGCGGAGGGTTGCTGTTGCTGCTGCCACGCAGGCTGCTGCTGCGGCTGCCATTGGGCCTCGGCCTGCTGTTGCTGCTGCTGCCACTGCCCTTCGCCGGAGCCCTGCCACGAACCGCCCTGCCCGTTCGAACCGCCTTCACCGAAGGCCACCGCATTGCCGCCCTGCCATGGGCCGCTATCGGCCTCGCCTCCTCCGCCCGCCTGCAGCTGTCCAGCTCCGCCGAAGCGTTTCGCGTACCATTCGTGCCCCGGCCTCGGCGGCGGTGGGACGGCGACACGTGGCAGGTCCGACCGCGGCGTCGCGCGGATGATCCGGCCGACCTCGCGGTAGGTACCGCTGCCCGGCTCGGCGCGGAACGCGCTGTTGTAGAGCAGGTCGACATGCGCCTCGGGCCGCTGTCGGGAGCCTTGAAATAGACCGACCAGTCGTCGCGGGTGTGCTCGACATAGCGGCGCACGAGATTGCCCGCGGCGTCGAATTCGCCCCACTCCTCGGGACCGATCATGCGGAAAGCGCCGCCCTGCCATTCCACCGCGACGACGTTGCGGCCATAGATGCCGGTATCGCCCGGCGGGTCTTCCTGCGCGACGGCGGGCGCCGATACCATGCCGACCCCGGCCGCGCCGACAGCCACGATCGCCGCGCCGGCACACGCACTCACGAACTTTCCGAAAATGCCTGAACGCTTCACGATGAGCCCCCCTTGCCAGGCCGCTCCGATCCACCGTTGGGAAGTTTAGGCAAGAATGCCGGAAGGCCCGCCAAAAACCGCGCAAATCCGCCATTTTTTCGATCCGGAAACCCGGATGACATGCCGGCGGGACGGCCCGTAAGACCCCAAGAGATTGATCTTCCGGACGAAACGACGCGATCCCTCGCAGGGCTGCGGCGCGCCTGCCGGGAAGCTCCTAGATCTCGACCTGGCTGCCCAGTTCGACCACGCGGTTGGTCGGCAGCTTGAAGAAGTCCATCGCGCTTGCCGAGTTCCGCAGCATCCAGGCGAAGATCTTCTCGCGCCAGATCGGCATGGCGGGCTTCTCGCTGGGCAGCAGGGTCTGGCGCGAGAGGAAGAAGCTCGTCTGCATCATGTCGAATTCGCCCCCGCAGCGCTCCATCTTGGTGAGCCCGACCGGCACGTCGGTTTCCTCCATGAAGCCGTAATGCAGGATCGCGCGGTAGAAGCCGTCGCCCATGTCGGTGTATTCGCAGCGCTCCGCCGGATCGACATAGGGCACGTCGGCGATGTCGACGGTGAGGATGACGACGCGCTCGTGCAGTACCTTGTTGTGCTTGATGTTGTGCAGCAGCGCCGAGGGCACGCCCGCCGTGCTCGAGGCCATGAAGATCGCCGTCCCGGGCACGCGCAGGGCGGAATTCTTGGCGGATTTCGCGAAGATCTCCATCGGCAGGGCGACCTCGCTCATCCGCTCGCGCATCAGCTTGCGCCCGCGCGCCCAGGTGGTGAGCAGGGTGAAGGCGATGAAGCCGACCAGCAGCGGGAACCAGCCGCCTTCGGGTACCTTGGTCAGGTTGGCCGCGAAATAGGCCCCGTCGACGATCAGGAACAGGATCACGACCGGGGCGGCATACCACCATTTCCACTTCCACACGCCGACCAGCAGCACCGCCATCAGCAGGGTGTCGATCGTCACCGCGCCGGTCACCGCGATGCCGTAGGCATTGGCGAGATTGGACGAGTTCTGGAAGGTCAGGACCAGGATCACCACGGCCACCATCAGCGCCCAGTTGACCGCCGGAATGTAGATCTGCCCGCCTTCGGTTTCCGAGGTGTGGCGGATGTTGAGGCGCGGGATGAAGCCCATCTGGATCGCTTGGTGGGTGATCGAGAACGCGCCCGAGATCACCGCCTGGCTGGCGATGAAGGTCGCGACGGTGGCGAGAAAGACGAGCGGCAGGCGCCATTCCTCGGACGCGAGGAAGAAGAACGGGTTCTGGATCGCGCGCGAGGCCTCGTCCGCGGGGAGCCCGATCACCATCGCGCCCTGCCCGAAATAGTTGAGCAGCAGGCAGGGCATGACGAAGCCGAACCACGACAGGCGCATCGGCCCGCGCCCGAAATGGCCCATGTCGGAATAGAGCGCCTCCGACCCCGTCACCGCGAGCACCACGCTGCCCAGCGCAAGAAAGGCGAACCAGCCGTCGAGGATGAAGAAATTGACCGCATGATAGGGGTTCAGCGCCCGCAGGATCTCGGGCGTCTGGACGATCTGCCACAGGCCGAGCCCCGCGATGACGATGAAATAGACGATCATCACCGGCGCGAAGAGTGCGCCGACCTTGGCCGTGCCGCGTTTCTGGAGGACGAACAGGAACACCAGCAGGGCGAGCGCGATCGGGATGACGAAGCGTTCGAGCCCCTCGTCCACCACGGTCAGCCCCTCGACCGCGGAAAGGACCGAGATCGCGGGCGTGATCATGGAATCGCCGTAGAACAGGCTCGTCGCGAAGACCCCGAGCAGCACCGCGATCCAGCCGTAGGGCGATTTCGACAGGCTGCGGCTGATCAGCGCGACCAGGGCGAGGCTCCCGCCCTGACCCTTGTTGTCGGCGCGCATCAGGATGGTGACGTACTGGATCGAGACGACCAGCGTCATCGACCAGAAGATGAGGCTGATGACGCCGAGCACGTGCGCCGTGTCGAGCTGCACGGTCGAGCGCCCGACGAAGGTTTCGCGGAAGGCGTAGAGCGGGCTCGTCCCGATATCGCCGAAGACGATGCCGATCGCTCCCACCGCAAGCGCCGTTTTCGACGCGCTGTGCGAATGGCCGCCGGAGGGCGGCTGGTGGGCGGGCGCTGCTGTCTCGCTCATGCTTACCGGATTTCCCGCATTGTCGGTACTGCCCTGAAGCCGCGCACCGGGCTCGACTCCGTTCCTGCCGCCAGTGCCGTCATGACGCCGACAGGGCGATTAGCACCGCCTTTTCGCGCCTGCAACACGGCCTGGCCCGGCGCGCGCCTAGCGCAGCATGGGGGCATTGGCGATCATCCGGTCGAGTTCGGCGATCCGCGCGGTCAGTTCGGGCACCCAGGGCGCGTCCTCGGGCGAACGTTCGACGAGCCCCGCCCAGGTGTCGCGCGCGGCGCGGACCTGCCCCGACTGGAGATAGGAAAAGCCGAGGAAGTAATCCGCCGCCGGGCTTGCCGGGTCGATTTCGCGGGCCTTGCCATAGGCATAGGCCGCCGCCGGGGTGACCTGCCCGTCGGCATGGCCCGTCAGCGCCATGCCCAGGGCAAGCCAGCCTTCGAGATGGCCGGGATTGTCGGCCAGGCCCTGCCGCAGCAGCCCGGCCGCCTCGTCGAACCGGCCCTTGCGCGCGAAGCCGTCGGACAGGACGAGGTAATCGGGCTTGGGCCTCACGGGATCGAACAGGGCGCGGCGCGCCTCGACCATGTCCTCGCCGCCTCGGGTTTCGGCGGCGACCTTTTCCTTGGGCGCGGCGGGTTGGCCGGGCGAACCCTGCAGGCCATAGCCCGCAAGGCCGAACAGCAGCGCCGCGCCGAACACCATGTAGCCTCCCTGCGGCAGGCGCAGCAGGAACGCGGCGAGCGCGAAGGCCGCAAACGCGAGCGCGAGCACGCCGAGCCAGCCGCCGATCATGCGAGTTCCTCCTCACCGTCCCGCCGCCGCCCGAGCCGGCGAAGCAGCACGCCGCCGACGATCGCCAGCAGCACCACGGGAATGGCGAAAAGCGGCCAGGTCGTGCTCGAAACATCGGGCGCATAGCTGACGTAGTCGCCATAGCGTTCCACCAGCCAGCCGCGGATTTCCTCCGGCTCCTCGCCCGCGAGCAGGCGGCTGCGGACCTGGTGGCGCATGTCGCCCGCCATCGGCGCGTCGGAATCGGCGATCGACTGCGACTGGCACTTGAGACAGCGCAGGGTGAGCATGAGCTCGCGCGCCTCGGCCTCGAGCGCCGGATCCTCGAGCTGGGTATAGGCATAGGGCGCAGGCGGCATGGCCTGCTGCGCGCTCGCCGCCATCGGGACCAGCAGGACGATCAGGAGGGCGAGAAGCCGGGTCACGATGCCTTCTCCAGTTCCTCGAGCAGCACGGCGATGTCGTTTTCGCGGATATCGCCGATATGCTGGTATCGGATCACGCCCTCGCCATCGATCACGAAGGTTTCGGGCACGCCCGAGGAACCGATCTCCAGCTGCACCTCGGAAATCTCGTCCGCGCCGACGCGGGCATAGGGATTGCCATAGCGTTCGAGGAAATTCGCCACGTCCTCCGGCCGGTCCCGGATCGCGATGCCGACGATGTCGACGCCCTGCGCCGCCAGAGCCTCCAGTTGCGGGGCCTCGGCGATGCAGGGCACGCACCAGCTTGCCCAGATGTTGAGCAGCTTGGCCTCGCCGGTGCGGAAATCGGCGCTCGACGCCCCGGCAAGGCCAGGCGCCGCGGGATCGAGCGCGAAGTCCGGCAGGGGCTTGCCGATCATGGTGCTCTTGACGAATTCGTCCTTGGGCTGGGTCAGCTGGAAGGCGAACAGCCCGGCCAGGAAAAGGAACAGCGCCAGCGGAACGACATAAGCGAGGCGCTTCATTCGGCCGGCTCCGGTGCATTGCGACCCTCGCCCAGCGCGCGCAGCCCCTCGCGCCGCTCCTCGCCGAGGCGGGTCGCGGTGCGGCGGCGCAGGTCGACCTCGACCCGCCCGGCAATGGCGAGGACGCCGCCCAGCGCGATCAGCAGGCCGCCATACCAGATGAAGGTGACGAAAGGCTTCCACCACAGCCGCAGCTGCCAGCGCGGATTGCCTGCCGCATCGACACCCGCCTCGTCGCCGATCACGGCATAGAGCTGCCCGTCCCAGCGGGTGACGAGCGCGCTTTCGCTGGTAGCCTGCGGAGGCGACCAGAAATTGCGTGCCTGCGGGGCGATCATGACGGGTTCGCCCCCGTCGCGGCTGACGGCAAGGCGCGCCTCGATCGCGGTCCAGTTGGGCCCGGCCACCGGATCGACGCTTTCGAGCGTCACGTCGAAGCCGTCGAGCTCGACCGTCTGCCCGGCCGAGACGGCGGCGAGACGTTCCTCGGTAAAGGCGCTTTCGCAGGCCATGCCGAACAGGGCGACCGCGACGCCGAAATGGGCGAACACCATGCCCCATACCGCGACCGGCACCCGCGCGAGCTTGCGGCCGCGCAGGGGCAGGAAGGCCGCGACGCCCAGCGCCACCGCGAGCGCCAGGCCGAGCACGGGAAGCAGCGGGTAGTCGCCGATGATCGCGACGAGCGCGACGACCGAGATCAGGATCGCCGCGATCAGCGACAGTTCGAACTGGATGCGCGCCGGCTTGTCGTCCTTCCAGCGCAGCAGCGGGCCGACCGCCATGACCAGGAACATCGGGATCGCGAAGATCGCGGAGGCCGGGTTGAAATAGGGCGGCCCGACGCTGACGCGCACGTCGAACGCCTCGGTCAGCAGCGGGTAGAGCGTGCCGAGGAGGACGATCGCGAGGATCGCGGACAGCATGACGTTGTTGAAGACGAGCGCGCCCTCGCGGCTGGTCGCGGTGAAACGCTTGCCCTCCGCGATCGAACCCGCCCGCCACGCGAACAGCCCCAGCGCCCCGCCGATATAGAGGCCGAGCAGGACGAGGATGAAGGTCCCGCGCTCCGGATCGACCGCGAAGGCATGGACGCTGGTGAGCACCCCGGACCGCACGAGGAAGGTGCCGAGCATCGACATCGAGAAGGCGAGCACGCCGAGCATGATCGTCCACGTCCGCAGCGCATCGCGCGCGGCCAGCACGCTGACCGAATGGAGCAGCGCCGTCGCGGCGAGCCACGGCATGAGCGAGGCGTTCTCGACCGGGTCCCAGAACCACCAGCCGCCCCAGCCGAGCTCGTAGTAGGCCCAATACGACCCCGCCGTGATGCCGAAGGTCAGGAACACCCAGGCCCCCAGCACCCAGGGCCGCATGACGCGCGCGAATTCGGGGGTCACCTGGCGCGTGATGAGCGCGCCCATGGCGAGGCTGAAGGCGACCGACAGGCCGACATAGCCGATATAGAGCGTCGGCGGATGGATCGCGAGCCCGATGTCCTGCAGCAGCGGGTTGAGCCCCGAACCTTCCATCGCGGGAACCGGCAGGCGCTCGAACGGGTTCGAGGACAGCAGCAGGAAGGCATAGAAACCGAGCGCGACGAAGCCCTGCACGGCAAGGGTCGCCGACATGGTCCGCATCGGCAGCCGCCGCTCGGCCCAGGCCAGCAGCCCGCCGGAAAGCGCCAGCACCGCGACCCAGAGCAGCATCGAGCCCTCGTGGTTCCCCCAGGTGCCCGTCAGCTTGTAGACGAACGGCTTTGCCGAATGCGAATTGGTCGCCACCAGCTTGATCGACAGGTCGGTCACCGCGAAGGCATAGAGCAGCAGGCCGAAGGCGAGCACCGCGAGCGCCGCCTGCACGATCGCGGCGGGGCGGGCATACATCGCCATCGCGCTCGCCTCGCCCTCGCCCCCGCGCAGCGCGAGCGCCCCCGACACCATCTGCAGGACGGCGAGCGCGGCGGCGAGCCAGAGGGCGGCAAGGCCGATTTCAGCGATCATGGTCGGGTGCGTTCCTCAAGAACTCGGTTCGATGCCGACGGTCGTTTCGGCGACGGTTTCCGCCTTCTGGTGCGCCTCGAGCCCTTCGAGCTCCCTCGGCACGTAATTCTCGTCGTGCTTGGCAAGCAGGTTGGTCGCGACAAAGGTCCCGTCAGCCTGCAGGCTCCCTTCGGCGACGACGCCTGAACCTTCCACGAACAGGTCGGGCAGGATGCCGGAATAGCGCACCGGAACCGTGCTCGCCGCGTTGCCGGTGACGATGAAGCGCACGCTCACACCGTCGGCCATCGTCTCGATCGAACCGGGCTGCACCATCCCGCCGAGCCGCACCGCCTGCCCGACCGCGGGCGGCGCCTCGGCGATCTGTTCGGGGAGATAGAAATAGTTCGCCTGGTTCCTGAGGCCCCAGCCTGCGAGCAGGCCCGCGCCGATGATCGCGACCAGCGCGATCACGACCAGCACCATGCGCTGGTGCTTGGCCTTGAGGCCGGTGGTGGTGGTGGTGTTCATCGCTTTCTCAACTCCTCGCGGCGCGCCTCGGCCCGGCGCATCGTGCGCCAGCTCCACGCGGTCAGCACGGCGAGCCCGCCGAGCCCGATCGCATAGGCCGCGATCACGAAATCCCAATGTTCCAGCGCTTCGCGCATCATGCTCCTCCCATGGCCGGTTCGCCCGCCCCGGCGGAGCGGGGCGCCTCGTCGTCGAGCGCTCGCCGCTTCAGCCGCGCCTCCACCTGCGCCTCGGCGATCATCGCGCGCATCCGCATCAGCACGATGGCGCCGAACAGCAGCGAGAAGCCGGCCACGGCGACGAGCAGCGGGGTGAGGAAGACAGGGTCGATCGCGCTCTGCCCCATGGTGATGCTGGGCGGCTGGTGCAGCGAATTCCACCACACGACGCTGCGGTTGATGATCGGAATGTTCACCGCGCCGACCAGGCCGAAGATCGCCGCGATCCTCGCCGAGCCGCCTTCGCGCGCCGTCGCCTGGACCAGCGCGATATAGCCCGCATAAAGGAACAGCAGCACCAGCATGCTCGTCAGCCTGCCGTCCCACACCCACCACGTGCCCCAGGTCGGGCGGCCCCAGATCGATCCGGTCGCAAGACAGATCGCGGTGAAGACCATGCCCGGCACCGCGATCGCTCGGGCCGAAATCCCCGCGAGCGGGTGCTTCCAGATCAGCAGCATGGCGGAGGAAAGGGCGATCCCCGCCCAGCCGCCCATGCCGAGCCAGGCCGCGGGGACATGGATGAACAGGATACGCACGCTCTCGCCCATCAGCCGGTCGGGCGGGACCATGAACAGGCCCCACGCCGTCGCACCCAGCGAAAGCACCAGCCCGCTCCAGAACAGGAGCGGCGTTAGCCACTTCGCGATGCCGAGGAAGCGTTTGGGGTTGGCGTAGATGTGCATGCAGTCCGATGATCCCTCGGATGGTAATAATGTCGCCCCGCCCCCTCGCAAGGCCGCAAAAGACGCAAGACCCCCTGCAGCAAAGGCGTCATTAGCACAAGATGAAGGTCAAGGCAGCCTTGGGGCAGCCTTCGGGAAGCAACCTTTGAACTTGCCCCGGGACGATCGCGCCCGGCCGGTCAGGCGCGCCCGATAAGCTGCTGCGCCATGCGGTCCGCGACGATGTCGGGCGATTCGCGGGTTTCATCGCTCTTGCGCCAGATCGCCTCGAGCCGCCCGGGAATCTGGTCGAGCAGCGCGTGGACTTCCTCGACCTTGCCCACGCGCCCGTCGCGGCGGGCGAGGTATTCGGTCCCGACCGACATGATCCCGCCCGCGTTGATGACGTAATCGGGCGCATAGAGGATGCCGCGCTCGAACAGGGCACGGCCATGCCCGGCGCGGGCAAGCTGGTTGTTCGCCCCGCCCGCGACGATTTGCGTGTCGAGCCTTGCGATGCTGTCCTCGTCGAGGATCGCACCCAGCGCGTTGGGGCTGAAGACGTCGCAGGGCGTCGTCATGATCGCGTCGGCGGGCACCGTCTCGGCGCCCAGTTCCGCGGCCAGCGCCTGCGCGCCCGCCGCGTCGATGTCGGCAAGCGTCAGCCGCGCGCCCGCCTGCGCCAGCAGCCGGGCGACCCCGCCGCCGACGCTGCCCGTGCCCTGCACCGCGACGTGCACGCCCGCGACGCTGTCCTTGCCCAGCTTGAAGCGCACCGCGGCCTCGATCCCCTTGGCGATGCCGATCGCGGTGAAGGGGCCGGGATCGCCGCCGGCCAGGCCCTCGCCGCGCACCGGCAGCCCGGTGACGTGCTCGGTCCGGCTGGCGACCGTGACCATGTCCGCTTCGGAAATGCCGACATCCTCGGCAGTCACGTACTGCCCGCAAAGCCCCTCGATCGCGGCGCCGAAGGCTTCGAGCATGGCGGGCGTCTTGGTGCGGTTCTCGTCCGCCAGGATCACCGCCTTGCCCCCGCCCAGCGGGAGGCCGGCCATGGCGTTCTTGTAGCTCATCCCGCGCGACAGGCGCAGCGCATCGCGCAGCGCCGCTGCGGGATCGGCGTAATGCCAGAACCGCGTGCCGCCCGCGCCGGGGCCGAGATGCGAGGAATGGACTGCGATGATCGCGGTCAGGCCCGATTTGCGGTCGTGGACGAAATGCACCATTTCATGGGCATCGAAATCGGGCTGGGTCCAGAACGCGGTCATACGCAATTGCCTTCAGCTTGCGCGCGGAAGGAGTGATCTTCGAGGAAGCCCCGATCGGGAAGGGAGGATGATGGGGCGATCGACGGGGTTCGAACCCGCGACCTCCGGTACCACAAACCGGCGCTCTAACCAGCTGAGCTACGATCGCCACATGCCCCGCCCCGACCCGGCCGGTTCGGGCCGCCGTCAAGTCCGCGCAAGGACGGGCGCTTTAAGCCGCATCCGCGCCCGGTCAAGAGCGGGGTGATCGGGCAGCGGCCTGTTGCACAAAGCCGCATCCAAGGGAAGCGAAAACTGCCCCGGACGTTGTTTCGCGCAAGATTATTACGCCCTTGTTTCGGTCCCTTCCGCACCTATCCTCTGGCGGACATGCAGACCAGCGCCGATTCTGTCCGCCCGGCCGAACTGGCCGCCCGCCTCGCCGCGCACCCGCGCGTCCAGCGCGTGCCGACCCCGAAGGCGGAGCTGTTCCAGCATCGCGATTTCCTCTCGCCCGACCTTCGCCGGGCGTTGATCGCGCTGATCGACCAGGACCGCCGCCCTTCGACCATCGCGGACGACAACGGCGATGCCTATTTCCGCACGAGCGAGACCTGCGATCTCGACCCTGCCGAGCCCGCGGTGCGCGAGCTCGAGGCGCTGCTGTTCGACCTAAACGGCATCGACCCGCGGTTCGGCGAACCGTGCCAGGGCCAGCGCTATGCCGTGGGGCAGGAATTCAAGGCGCACACCGACTATTTCACCCCCGGCGGGCCGGACTACGACAAGTTCTGCGCCGTCGCCGGGCAGCGCACCTGGACCTTCATGATCTACCTCAACCAGGTCGAAGCGGGCGGTGCGACCCGGTTCAGGGCGATCGGCAAGACCTTCCATCCCGAACCCGGCAAGCTCCTGTGCTGGAACAACGCGCGCAGCGACGGGCGGGTCAACCCGAACACGCTTCACCACGGGATGAAGGTTAGGAAGGGCGTCAAATACGTCATCACGAAATGGTACCGGGAACGGCCCTGGGGCTGAAACTCCCGCGAGGGCGCTGAAGGCATCGGCAGCAGCCAGCGGGCGCTTCGTCGCCAGGGACCGTGCGAAACGGCCCGCGATCGGTCATGAAGGCGCGGGATCCAGACCCATCCGAGGGGGACGAATATGAGCGACTATTCGAACATTGCCGAACAATTGCAGGCGCGCCTCGACCAGCTGCTCGAACGGGCCGAGGTGATCGAGGACGACTTGCGCCACCCGCTCGACGACGACCTGGAGGAACAGGCGATCGACCTCGCCGATGACGAGGCGCTCGAAGGCGTGGACGACGTGCTGCGCGCCGAGATCGCGCAGCTCCGGCTGGCGCTCCTCAGGATCGCGAACGGGACCTACGGGACCTGCTCGAACTGCGGGGCGCAGATCGACCCGCGGCGGCTGCAGGCGCGGCCGATCGCGACCCGCTGCATAAAGTGCGCGGCTTGAAAACGCACGAAAGGGCGGCTCCTTGCGGGGCCGCCCTTGATCGATGCCGGAGCTTTTCCGACCGGGATCCCGGCCTTCGCCGGGATAAGGCTGCGAGCAGGGACGCGCCCCGGGCGCGCCCGCACTCTCGCGTCACTTCTTGAGCGTGAGCCCGCCGAAACGCTTGTTGAAGGCAGCGACGCGGCCGCCTTCCTGGACCTGCTGGCGACCGCCGGTCCAGGCCGGGTGGGTCGTCGGGTCGATCTCGAGCGCGAGCACGTCGCCCTCGTTGCCCCAGGTCGAGCGGGTCTGGAATTCGGTGCCATCGGTCATCTTGACCGTGATCATGTGATAGTCGGGATGCCCTTCGGCCTTCATGTTCCGTGTCCTTGCTAGCACTGCCCCGGTTCCGACCGGGAACGCTGTTGCGGGGAAAGCGCGCCACATAACGCCGCCGGGCGAAAAAGCAACCTGAGATGTCGGAGCACAACCGCGAACGGTCGCAAAGCGACCGCAAGGGCGGAGCCGAAGTCGAAGACGCGGACGCCCCGAGGCGGAGCGGAGCGACCGGCACCGGGGAAAGAGCCGCGGACGCGGCTGCTCAATCAGACGGCGGGTCCGCGATCATCGCGGTGAATTCGGTCTCGCAGGTGGTCTTTCCCTCAACGCTGGCGCGACCCTTGAACTTGTAGATCGTGCGGCGCTGCTGGAGGAATTCGACCTCGAGATCGAGCAGGCAACCGGGGGTGACGGGGCTGCGGAACTTGGCCCCGTCGATTCCCATGAAGATCACGAGCTTGCCCGTGCCCGCCAGCTCCAGCGTCTCGATCCCGAGGATCGCCGCAGCCTGCGCGAGCGCTTCGATCTGGAGCACGCCGGGCATGATCGGGGCACCGGGGAAATGGCCCTGGAAGAATTCCTCGTTCATGCTCACGGCCTTCACCGCGTGGATGCGCTCGCCCAGGTGAAGCGCCTTCACCCGGTCGACCAGCAGCAGCGGGTAGCGGTGCGGCAGGGCCTTGAGGATGCGGTGGATGTCGTAATCCGTGATCGGTGCCGCCGCACCCCCCGCCCTGTCGCCGGTTCCGGTCTCGCTCATGCCCTGCCCTTGCCTGCTCGCATCGGTTCGCGCGGGCTCAACGGCCCTGCGGCACCGGCGGATTTTCCGTCTGCTGCTGCGGCTGCTGGCCCTGCTGGGCGGCCTGTTGCTGGCGCAGGAGCGAGATGACCTGGAGCGTCTGCTCGATCTCCTGGGTCAGCTGCACGCCCTGGCGCGACGGCTGGTAACCCTCCGGCGGGACCACGCCGACCGAGGGGACCTTGGCGTTGAGCGAGGTCACCACGTCCTGCGTGATGTCGGCCTCGGCCGAAGGCAGGGCCAGCGCACCGGGGTTGAGCACGACCTTGACCTGGTCGCGCTCCGCCACTTCGCGCAGCGCCGGGATGTATTGCTGCGCGATCTGTTCGACCACGAAGACGCGGGCGAGTTCGATTTCGTTCGACAGCCCGGCGAGTTCCTGGTCGAGCGTCTGCAGCGTCTGGAATTCGGGCGAGGATTCGACCGCGGCGTATTCGTTGTCGTCGATCTCGTTGTCGCCATCGGTGTCGAACTGCTTGAGGATCGACTGGCGCTGTTGCTGCTTGGCACGCAGCTGCTCGAGCTGGGCCGAATAGGTCGTCTCGATCTGCTGGAAGCCGCTCTGCAGCGCCTGCGAACCGATCATCGCGCGGGCGCGGTCGGCGGTCGCGATCGTGCCTTCGACCTGGGCGGCGACCGGAGTGGCGGGGAGCGCGCCGAGCGCGAGGCCGGCGGAGGCGAGGAGAATTGCAATCGGTTTCATCAGAACTGGGTTCCTACGTTGAACGTGAAGGTCTTGTCATCATCGCCCTCGACCTTGCGGATCGTCTGGGCGAAATCGATGCGGAACGGCCCGAACGGCGAGTTCCAGTTGACCCCGATCCCGGCGGTGACGCGCGGGCTGGGGGAATCCCCGAGGAAAACCTCGCGGATCGCGGAGTTGGGCCGGATCGCGGGATCATTGGGCGTCCCGTCCGGCTGGTCGGGTGAAAGCGTCAGATTGCCGTCGGGATCGATGAACAGCGGATTGCCGTCCCCGTCCTGCTGCTGGATGCCGTTGGGGTTGTCCTGAAGCACCGGCGGATCGAGACCCCACAGGGCACCGACATCGACCCAGACGGAGGGCCTGAGGCCAAGCTCGCGCGCGCCGGTGCCGAGCGGGATCTCGAGTTCGGCGCGGCCGAGGTAGTAATTGCGCCCGCCCAGCGCGTCGTCGCGGACCTGTCGGCGTGCGGTCACCGGCACGCGGTTGCCGTTTTCGTCGGTGACATAGGGCTGGGTCAGGATGCGCGGACCGACGCCGCGGATGTCGAACCCGCGGATCTGCGGCTCACCGAGGAAGAAGCGGTCGGTCAGCAGCACGTCGTCGACATTCGGCCCGCCGCGGTCCTGCAGCGGGATGATCGTGCCCCCTTCGGCGAGCAGCGAGAAGATGAAGCCGCTGTTGCCGACGTTCCAGAACTGCTGCGCCCGCCCGCGGAACCGGACATAGCGCACGTCGCCGCCGAGCCCGGCGAATTCGCCGGTCAGCGTGACCAACCGGCCGCGCGAGGGGCGGATGCGCGAATTGAGCGAATTGTAGTTGAGGCTGAGCCCCACGATCGAGCTCAACCGTTCGCCCAGCGAATCGCACAGGAAGCGCCCGGCGAGGAGCGGATCGCATTCGCGCACCCCGTCCCCGTCGATGTCCGAGAAGAACAGGTTCTCGTCGACCGTGACCTCGTCGTAGTTGAGCGTGTAGCTGCCGACCAGCGACATGTATTCCGTCAGCGGCACGCCGAGCCGCGCCGAAAAGCCCGTGGTCGCCTGTTCGAAGGTCGTGTTGCGATCCTGCCCGCGGAAGTTGAAGCTGTTGAAGTCGCGGCGGTAGATGTCGACCCCGGCCGAGATGTTGCGGTCGAACACGTAAGGCTCGGTGAAGCTCACCTGGGCCGACCGCGAAAACTGCGAATAGTTGACCGAAAGCCCGATCGTCTGCCCGCGCCCGCGGAAATTGCGCTGGCGGATCGAGGCGGCGAGGATGAACTGCTCGATCGAGGAGAAGCCCGCCGAAAACTGCAGTTCGCCGGTCGGCTGTTCCTCGACATTGGCTTCGAGCACGATCCGGTCGGGCGCGCTGCCTTCGACCTGGTTGACCTCGAAATTCTCCTGGAAATAGGCGAGCGAGTTGATGCGCGCGGTGGTGCGCTGCACGCCGAGCGAGTTGAACGCATCGCCTTCCGACAGGCGGAATTCGCGGCGGACCACCTTGTCCTGCGTCAGCGTGTTGCCGTTGACGTCGACCCGCTCGACATAGACGCGAGGTGCCTCGCGCAGGATGAAGGTGACGTTCATCTCCAGCTCGTCCTTGTCGCGGTCGAAGCGCGGCTGGACGTCGGCGAAGGCATAGCCGAACCGGCCGGCGAGTTCGGTCAGCTGTTCGACCGTGTCCTCGACCGACTTGGCGTTGTAGAAGTCGCCTTCCTGCATCGGCAGGCGCTGGCTCATCGCGTCGCTGTCGAAGTCGCGCAGCTGGCTTTCGACCTCGACATCGCCGAACCTGTAGCGCTCCCCTTCCTCGACCACGTAGGTGATGATGAAGTCTTCCTGGTCCGGCGTCAGCTCGGCGACGGCGGAGACGACGCGGAAATCGGCATAGCCTTCGGTGAGGTAGAACTGGCGCAGTTTCTGCTGGTCGAAGGCGAGCCGGTCGGGGTCGTAGCTGGTGTTCGAGGAGAAGAAGCGGAACCAGCGCGACTGCTTGGTCACCATCTCGCCGCGCAATTCGCCGTCGGAAAACTTCTCGTTGCCGATGATGTTGATCTGGCGGACCTTGGATTTCGGCCCTTCGCTGATCTCGAACACGACATCGACGCGGTTCTGCGGCAGCTGCACCATCTTCGGTTCGACCGTGGCGGCGAAGCGGCCCTGGCGCTTGTAGAGCTCGATGATGCGGGCAACGTCGGCGCGGACCTTGGAACGGGTGAAGATCTGGCGCGGCGCGAGCTTGATCTCGGGCAGGATCTTGTCCGCGTCGAGCCGGTCGTTGCCTTCCAGCACGATCCGGTTGATGACCGGGTTCTCCTCGACGGTGATGACGACGTTGCCATCATCATTGCGGATCGAGAAGTTCGAGAACAGCTCGGTCGCGCCGAGGTCCTTGAGCGCCTCGTCCGCCGCGACCGAGGTGTATTCCTGTCCGACGCGCAGGCGGATGTAGCTGAGGATCGTGGTCGGTTCGAGCCGCTCCGCCCCGGCGACGCTGATCGTGCGGATCACGTTGGCGCTGGGCGCCGGCGCGGGTTCCGGGCTCGGCGTCGGAGCGGGGGCCGGGGTCGGTGTCGGAGCGGGGGCCGGGGTCGGCGTCGGAGCGGGGGCCGGGGTCGGAGCGGGTGCCGGGGTCGGAGCGGGCGCCGGGGTCGGCTGCTCGCTGCCTTCGTCCTGCGCGCTCGCCTCGAAGGGGACGCCAGCCAGCATCGAACCGCAGGTCAGCGCGAGCACCAGCCGCCCGGTCGCGCCGAGCGACCTAGCGCGGCCCGGCTCGCCCGGGGCAGCCCGATTCGCATCGGGCCGGAAGCCCGTCTGGGTGGATCGTTCCATCAAGAGTGTAGTCCCGTCTAACCCGTTTCTATCGCGCATCCGCGGCGCCGGCGCGTCCGAACCAAGTCCGGGTCTCCCCACCCGGTCGAAAATCAAGCGCAACGCCTCTGCCCCAAGCGTCCCGCGCAATCAACCCGGGAGGGCAGCGCCGCTGCGCCATGTCGACACCTTTCCCGCGTCAGCTGCCGAACAGCGGTCCGAACACCGGCAGGGAGACGACATCGTTGACCGTCACCACCAGCATGAAGGCCAGCACGAGGAAGATGCCCGTGCGATAGGCCCATTCGGTCGCCTGCGGCCCGACCGGCTTGCGGCGGATCGCTTCGGCTGCATAGAAGGCGAGGTGCCCGCCATCGAGCGCGGGGATTGGCAAGAAGTTGATGAATGCCAAATTAAGCGAAATCAGCGCGGCGAACTGGATGAAGGCAACCACGCCCAGGCTCATCTGCTCGCCCGAATATTTCGCGATCTTGACCGGCCCGCCAAGCTCCTTGATCGAGCGCTCGCCGGTCAGCACCTGACCGATCCCGGTGACCATCATCCCCAGCACGTCCCAGGTGTGCCGGGTCGCGGCGGGGATCGACTGGAGCGCGCCGACCGGTTCGAACACGTAGCGCCCGCCTTCCGGCGCGACGCCGATCTGGCCGATCGAACTGGCGTTGCCGAACCGGTCGGTCTGCTCGATCCGGTCGGTCGTGACAGGCACGTCGACCCGTTCGCCCTCCCGCAGGACGGTGAAGACCATGCGGGTGTCGGGACGCAGGGCGATTTTCGCCTTCAGGTCCTCGAAATCGGAGATCGCCGAACCGTCGACGGCAACGATGGTGTCGCCGACCTCCATCCCCGCGGCCGCGGCGGGGGAACCCTCGGCAAAGGCACCGACCTTGCGGGAATCCTCCACCCCCTCGATCACCGGCTTGCCGTAGATCGCGAAGAGCGAGGCGAAGATCGCGATGGTGACGACGAGGTTGGTGACGGGGCCGGCCGCGACGATCAGCGCGCGTTTCCAGAGCGCAGCGTGCTGGAAACTGCCGCGCCGTTCTTCCGCGCTGGCGGCGCCCGCCGGCGCGGTGTCCGGCACACTCGCGGGGTTCATGTCGCCCTTGAACTGGACATAGCCGCCCAGCGGCATAGCCGAAAGCTTCCAGCGCGTGCCGCGGCGGTCGGTAACCCCGGCGAGCTCCTTGCCGAAGCCGACCGAGAAGGCCTCGGCATGGACCCCGAACAGCCGCCCGACGAGGTAATGGCCGAGCTCGTGCACGGTCACCAGCGGCCCGAGCAGCAGCACGAAGCCGATGAAATACATCCAGAAAGGGGGCGATTCAAACAATGGCGAAAGTCTCCAGCAGGCTCGATGCGTGCCTGCGCGCGGCCTGGTCGACGCCCAGCACTTCCTCGAGGCTGGACGGGCGCGGCGCATCATTGCTGCGCTGCAGCGCTTCCTCGACCAATGCCGTGATCCGGGTGAACGGGATATGACCGGCGAGGAAGGCCGCGACCGCGACCTCGTTGGCGGCGTTGAGGATGGCCGGGGCCGAACCGCCCGCCTCGATCGCCTCGCGCGCGAGCCGGGTCGCGGGAAAGCGCACCTCGTCGGGCGCGAAGAAGGTGAGCTCGCCGATCGCGGCGAGATCGAGCGGTTCGAGCGGGGTTTCCATCCGCCGCGGCCAGGCGAGGCACGAGGCGATCGGCACGCGCATGTCGGACGGCCCGAGCTGGGCGAGCGTCGAACGGTCGCGGTATTCGACCATGGAATGGATCACGCTCTGCGGGTGAACCACGATCCTCAGGCGATCGAGCCCCACGGGAAAGAGGTGGTGCGCCTCGATGAATTCGAGCCCCTTGTTCATCATCGTCGCCGAATCGACGCTGATCTTGGCGCCCATCGACCAGTTGGGGTGCGCCACCGCCTCGGCCGGGGTGGCCTTGGCGAGCCGCTCCCTCGGCCAGGTCCGCAAGGGCCCGCCGCTCGCGGTGAGGGTGATGCGCGCGACATCGTCGAGGTCGTTGCCGGCCAGGCACTGGAAGATCGCGTTGTGCTCGCTGTCGGTCGGCAGCAGGGTCGCTCCGTGGCGGGCGACCGCCGCGGTCATCACCTCGCCGGCGGAAACCAGGGCTTCCTTGTTGGCGAGTGCGATCGTCCCGCCGCGCTCGATCGCGGCCATGACCGGGCCGAGCCCGGCACAACCGACGATCGCGGCGACGGTGAGGTCAACCGGCCGCGCCGCCGCCTCGCACAGCGCGCGGCGGCCGCCCGCGGCCTCGATCCCCGTTCCCGCCAGCGCCTCCCTGAGTTCGGCGAGGCAGCTCTCGTCCCCGACCACGGCGAGCCGCGCGCCAAATTCCACCGCCAGCCCGGCGAGTTCCCGCGCGGAGCAATTGGCGGTGAGCGCCTCGACCTGCCAGTCGGCGGGATTGCGGCGCACCAGGTCGAGGGTCGAAGCCCCGATCGAACCGGTCGCGCCGAGAAGCGTGAGCGTGCGTGTCATGCGCCCGTCATCCCAGATAAGCAGGCAGTAGGGCAACCAGAAACAGCACGAAGAACACCGCGACGAACCCGTCGAGCCGGTCGAACAGGCCGCCATGGCCCGGGATGAGCCCGCTCGAATCCTTCACGCCCGCGCGCCGTTTCATCCAGCTTTCGAAGAAATCCCCGGCCTGCGCGATGACCGCGATCAATACGCCCGCCGCCACGGCCAGCGCGATGCCGGCGGGCGAAAGCCCCGCGATCGCCGCACCCGGCCCGATATCGAACGCCTCGTTGAAGATCGCGACCAGGCTCGCCGCGATTGCCCCGCCGCCCAGTCCCGCCCAGGTCTTGGACGGACTGATCGCGGGCGCGATCTTCGGCCCGCCGATCGTCCGCCCTGCGAAATAGGCCCCCACATCGACCGCGATGACCGGCAGGATGAAGCTCGCGACGACTTCGAGAGCGCCGAAACCGAAGGTCACGCCGCGCACCGGCAGGATCAGCGGACCATTGCGCACCATCACCATCGCCAGCGTCGCCCCGCCGACATAGCAGGCCCCGCCGAACAGCCACGCGATCTCCGCAAGCGGCCCCGTCCCGAAGGCGCGCACGATCCGGTTCCATTCCCACAGCACGCCCAACGCGACGAGCCCGCAGAAACCGAGCCACACCCAGCCCCCCAGCCACAGCGCGACGCCCGCGACGGCGACCATGACGACGGCGGAGGCAAGCCGAACCGAGAGATCCGTGCCGACCGCGCGCAATCGCCTGAGGCGCGGCTCAGCGCCCGCCATAGCGGCGCTCCCGGCGCGCGAAATCGTCGAGGGCCTGCTGGAGATGCTCGGGCTTGAAATCGGGCCAGAGCGTTTCGACGAACAGCATCTCGGCATAGGCCGCCTGCCACAGCAGAAAGTTCGACAGGCGGATCTCGCCGCTGGTGCGGATCAGCAGGTCGAGCGGCGGCAGGTCGTGCGTGTCGAGCTGGGCCTCGATCGCCTCGGGCGTGATCGCGCCCTGCGCCGCCGCCTTGGCCGCGGCCCGGGCGATTTCGTGCTTGCCGCCGTAATTGAGCGCGACCGCAAGGGTCTGCGTGCCCTCCGCGGTGCGGGCGAGCGCGTCCTCGAGCATGGCGACGATATCGGGCGCGAGGGCCTGCCAGTCGCCGATGATCTTGAGCCTGACGCGGTTCGCGACGAATTCCTCGAGGTCGGATTTGATGAAGCGGCGCATGAGATTCATGAGGTCGTCGACCTCGTCGTTCGAGCGCTTCCAGTTCTCCGAGGAAAAGGCGTAGAGCGTCAGGCAGTCGAGGTTCATCGGCTCCAGCCCGCGCACCAGCCGGCGTACCGCCTCGACCCCGCGCTGGTGGCCGACCGCGCGGGGCAGCCCGCGCTTCTTGGCCCAGCGCCCGTTCCCGTCCATGATGATCGCGACGTGCCGCGCGCGCGGTTCGCCGCCGCCCGGGGCGCGGGCCGCCGCTTCTTCGGTCGCGGGCGTGGCGCCCATATGCCCTCCAGACGGAAAGCCCGTCACGCGAGACTTACTGCGTGAGGATTTCCTGTTCCTTCTTCGCCGCCGCCTCGTCGGCTTCGGCGACATGCTTGTCGGTCAGCTTCTGGACCTCGTCTTCCATCCGCTTGCGATCGTCTTCGGAGATTTCCTTCTTCTTCTCGTCGGCCTTGAGGCTTTCCATCGCGTCGCGGCGCACGTTGCGGATCGCGATCTTGGCCTTTTCGGCATATTGCCCGGCGAGCTTGGCGAGTTCCTTGCGGCGCTCCTCGGTGAGGTCGGGCAGCGGCAGGCGCAGGGTCTGCCCGTCGATCATCGGGTTGAGCCCGAGATTGGCGTGGGCGATCCCCTTTTCGACCGCGGTCAGGTTCGACTTGTCCCACACCTGCACGCTCAGCATCCGCGGTTCGGGCGCGGAGACGGTCGCGACCTGGTTCAGGGGCATCATCGCGCCATAGACCTCGACCTGGACGGGATCGAGCAGGCTGGTGTTGGCGCGGCCCGTACGCAGGCCCGAAAGGTCGCTTTTGAGGGAATCCACGGCGCCCTTCATGCGGCGCTCGATATCGGCCTTGTCGTATTGCGGCATGGATCAGTTGTCCTTCTGTACTATCGTCTGCACGCCCTCGCCCGAAAGAACGCGCGCGAGGTTGCCTTTCTCCCGGATCGAAAACACCACTATCGGGATATCGTTCTCCCGGCAAAGCGCCACCGCCGTCGCGTCCATCACCTTGAGGTTCTGCGAAAGCACGTGATCGTAGCTGACCCTCTCGAACCGGCTTGCCTGCGGGTTGTGCTTGGGATCGCTGTCATAGACGCCGTCGACGCTCGTCCCCTTCATCAGGAGGTCGCAGTTCATCTCCGCCGCGCGCAGGGCGGCGCCGGTGTCGGTGGTGAAGAAGGGATTGCCCGTGCCCGCCGCGAAGATCACGATCCGGCCCTTTTCCAGATGCCGTTCCGCGCGGCGGCGGATATAGGGCTCGCAGACCGACGACATCGGGATCGCCGACTGAACGCGGGTCTGCACGCCCAGTTTCTCGAGCGCGTTCTGCATCGCGAGCGCGTTCATCACGGTCGCGAGCATTCCCATGTAATCGCCGGTCGTCCGGTCGAGGCCCTTGGCCGCGCCCGCGATGCCGCGGAAGATGTTGCCCCCGCCGATGACGAGACACACCTCGAGCCCGCCGTCCTTGGCCGCCTTCACCTCTTCGGCGAGGCGGGCGACATATTCCGGATCGATCCCGTATTCCTGCTCGCCCATCAGGACCTCGCCCGAAAGCTTGAGCAGGATGCGCTTGGTGTCGGGGATCGGCATGGGCGATGAATTCTCTCGGATTGCGAAGGCTTGGCAGCCCTTATCGGCCCGCCTCGGCACTGCCAAGGGCCTTAGCGGGAAGCGGCGGCGACCGGAAGGCTTCGCGCGGAGACAGGGGCAATGCGCGGGGCCGCCCATGCAAGCGCGGCCGCCGCAGCACCGGGCTGCGACGGCCGCGAACATCCCGAAGCGGGAAGAAAGGATCAGCCGCCGACGGCAGCCGCGACTTCGGCGGCGAAGTCGCTTTCTTCCTTCTCGATGCCTTCGCCGAGCTGGTAGCGCACGAAATCGACCAGCTTGATCGACGCGCCCGCTTCCTTGGCGGTGCGCGCGACGTATTCCTCGACCGTGGCCTTGCCGTCCTTGACGAAGATCTGGCTCAGCAGCGCGTTTTCCTTGGCATATTTCTTGACCGCGCCCTCGACCATCTTTTCCTGGACGTTTTCGGGCTTGCCGCTTTCGGCCGCCTTTTCACGGGCGATCGCGCGCTCGCGCTCGAGCACGTCGGCGTCGAGCCCGTCGGCGTCGAGCGCCTGCGGGAACATCGCGGCGGCGTGCTGGGCGATGTCGCGGCCGAGCCTTTCGAGCACCTCGGCGCTCGCATCGCCTTCAAGCGCCACGAGCACGCCGATCTTGCCGAGATCCTGTGCCTCGGGCGAAACGGCGTTGTGGACATAGGGCACGATCGCGCCCTGCCCGACCGAGATCGTGCGGATGCGGCGAATCTGCTGGTTCTCGCCGATGGTCGCGACATTGTCGGTCAGCTTTTCGCCCACGGTCCCGCCATCGGGATAGGCCGCGGCCTTGAGCGCATCGACATCGTCGGCGCCGAGTTCGAGCGCGACCGCGGTGGTCTTGCGCACGAAGTCCTGGAACCGGTCGTTTTTGGCGACGAAATCGGTTTCCGAGTTGACTTCGACCGCGACACCCTTGGTGCCTTCGACAGACACGCCGACGAGGCCTTCGGCGGCGGTGCGGCTGGACTTCTTCTGGGCGGTGGCAAGACCCTTGGCGCGCAGGGCGTCGACGGCCGCCTCGATGTCGCCGCCCGCTTCGGCGAGCGCCTTCTTGGCGTCCATCATGCCTGCGCCGGTCTTCTCGCGCAGCTTCTTCACATCGGCGACGGTGAAATCGGCCATGTTCGGTATTCCTTTGCTTGGGTTCGGCGCCCGGACATCGAATGGTCGATCGGGCGGATCGTCCGCTGGATGATGCCCGGCGCGCTAGTCGTTGATTGTGACGCGCGATTGACGCGCGGCCGATCCGTTTCAGGCGTTTTCGGTCGGGGCTTCCTCGATCGCGGTTTCGGCCGGCGGTTCGGCCATCGCGCCGAAATCCTCGCCCGAATCGTGGGCCGCGCCGCCCTTGCCCGCGCGCGCCGCGTCGCCGATCGCCTGGCAGTAGAGGCGCACCGCGCGGCTCGCATCGTCATTGCCGGGCACGGGGAAGGCGATGCCGGTCGGATCGACATTGGTATCGAGCACCGCGATCACCGGGATGCCGAGCACGGCCGCTTCCTTGATCGCGAGGTCTTCCTTGTTCGCGTCGATCACGAACATCACGTCCGGGATGCCGCCCATGTCGCGGATGCCGCCGAGCGAAAGCTCGAGCTTGTCGCGTTCGCGGGTGAGCTGGAGGATTTCCTTCTTGGTGAGGCCGTGGGTGTCGCCCGAAAGCTGTTCCTCGAGGCTCTTGAGGCGGCGGATCGACTGGCTGATCGTCTTCCAGTTGGTGAGCATCCCGCCCAGCCAGCGGTGGTTGACGAAGTGCTGGCCCGAGGCGCGCGCGGCTTCGGCGATCGGTTCCTGCGCCTGGCGCTTGGTCCCGACGAACAGCACCTTGCCGCCCGCGCGAACGGTCTGCTCGACGAAATCGAGCGCGCGCGCGAACAGCGGCACGGTCTGCGACAGGTCGATGATGTGAACACCGTTGCGGGCGCCGAAGATGTACGGCTTCATCCGCGGGTTCCAGCGGTGGGTCTGGTGGCCGAAATGTGCGCCGGCCTCGATCAATTGCTGCATGGTGACGGTGGTGGCCGCCATAATCGTTTCCTTTCCGGTTGTTCCTCTGGAAAGCTGGAACCGCCGCGGATCGCCCGCCTGCGGCACCGGTATGTGCGCCTTCCATGTGAATTTCGCCCGCGAAGAACAGCCCCCTGCAGGGCCATAGTCGAGCGAGTGCGGCGGCCCTTACCGGTTCACGCGGGAAAAGGCCACCAAAATGTTCCACGAGAAACATTCAGGGAACAAATCGCTTGACCCGGAGGAACACGTATAGAACAAGAGGGCTGGAACAAACGTCGAACGCCGAATCGCGCCGGCGCCGCCGGCCAACCTTGGGGAACCCGCCATGATCGCACTCGTCATCGCCGCTCTCGTCACCGTCACCACGATCGCGACCGGCCTCACGCTCGTCGACAGCTGGCTGCGGGCACGCCATGCGCTGGCCGGGCTGCGGCGGGAACGCGCCCTGCTCGCGGCGGGATTCGTGCCGGCGGTCGAACACCGCGAGATGCGCCTGCGCCGCGGCGGGACGCCCGCTCCCCGCCCTAGGCTTGCGGCGTCGCGGCGGCCCGGTCCCGGGCTTCGGCTGCGCGGCGCCGCTTGATCCGGCCATAGCGCAAGAGACCATAGGGCATGAGGGCGAGATAGGCCGCGCTCATCGCGGCGAGCGACCACCACGGTTCGAGCAGCAGCGCGGCGAAGAACAGCGCAGCGAGCGCGATCAGGAAGAGGCGGATGCTGCGGCGCGGGCGAACCACCGACCAGCTCAGCGTCGCCATGTTCGAAATCATCAGCACCGCGATCAGCGCGAGCCAGGCCGATAGCACGAGCGGATCGCGGAACGGCGCGAAACCGGTCTCCTCCCAGAGATAGAACGGCGCGAAGGCGAGCCCCGCCGCGACCGGGGCGGGCACGCCGGTGAGGAAGCCGGCCGACTTGTGCGGCTGGTCGTCCGTGTCGATCCGGGCGTTGAACCGCGCAAGGCGCAGCGCGCAGCAGATCGCGAAGGCGAGCGCGGCGAACCAGCCGAAGCGCGCGAAATCCTGCAGCGACCAGAGATAGATGATGATCGCGGGCGCGACGCCGAAGGAGAGCGAATCGGCAAGGCTGTCGAGTTCCGCCCCGAAGCGCGACTGCGCGTTCAGGAGGCGGGCGATGCGCCCGTCGATCCCGTCGAGCACGCCCGCAAGGATCACCGCGAGCACGGCATAGGCCCATTCGCCCTCGATCGCGAAGCGGATCCCGGTCAGCCCCGAACACAGCGCCGCCGCGGTGATCGCATTGGGCAGCATCGCCCGCAGCGTGAGGCCGGTCCCGTCGGGCGCGGCCTTGCCGTCCTCGTCCTCGGCCGCCTTGGGGCCGACGCGGGCGGGGACGATCGGAGCGGCCGTGCGCCGCGGCGGCCGGCTCACCGGCCCCTCGCTGCCAGGCGGTGTCCCGCCGCGGCGTGCGCGGCGATCAATGGGCGATGCCCTCGATCAGGCCCTGCGAGCCGATTTCCGCCAGCACGGTCTCGCCCGCGATGACGCTCTGCCCGATCAGCACCCTGGGGTCCGTGCCGGCCGGGAGATAGACATCGACCCGGCTGCCGAAACGGATCAGACCGACGCGCTGGCCCTTCGCGACCGTGTCGCCCGGCTTGATGAAGGGCACGATCCGCCGCGCCACCAGTCCGGCGATCTGGGTGAAGGCGAGCGCGACCCCGTCGCCGCGCTCGATCAGGATGTGCTGGCGCTCGTTCTCCTCGCTCGCCTTGTCGAGATCGGCGTTCACGAACTTGCCGGGGATGTAGACCACCCGCCGGATCGTGCCGCCGATGGGCGCGCGGTTGATGTGGACGTCGAACACGCTCATGAAGATCGAGATGCGCGTGACCGGCCCCGGCGAAAGCCCGGGATGGCCCGATCCGTCGTCCGCGATCATTTCTTCCGGCGGCTCGACCTGCGTGATCAGCGAGACCAGCCCGTCGGCCGGTGCCACGATCGCGTTCTCGGATTGCGGCACGACCCGTTCGGGATCGCGGAAGAACGCGAACACGCCGAGCGAGAGGAACAGAAGCGGCCAGCCGAGGATCTCGATATCGATCCAGGGGGAAAGGAAGAACAGGCTGACCGCGAGCGCGATCAGCCCGAATTTGCGCCCCTCGGGGTGGATCGGGGGCCAGGACCAGGCGGCATCGCCGCGGCCCTGGTTGTCGTATATTTCGCCTGCCATCTGTGGCATCTAGGGTGTGCCGGCGCGGCCCGCAAGCGATCGCGCTCCCCTCCGCCCGGCGCGCGGGGCTCCTATGCGGCCTTGCGGACGAACACGGCCCCCGCGGAATAGCCCGCACCGAAACTGCAGACTAGCCCGGTGTCGCCCGGCGCCATGTCCTCGCGGTGAAGGTGGAAAGCGATGATCGAGCCCGCGCTCGACGTGTTGCCGTAGGTGTCGAGCACGGTCGGGCTTTCGTCCTCGCTCGCCTCGTGGCCGAGCACCTTGTGCGCGATCAGCCGGTTCATCCCCGCATTGGCCTGATGCAGCCACAAGCGCCTGAGCGAGTGCGGGTCGATGCCGAGCCGTTCCGCCTCCTCGAGGATCATGCTCGCGACCATCGGCACGACCTCCTTGAACACCTTTCGCCCTTCCTGGACGAAAAGCTTGTCGGGCGCCTCGGCGGTGTCGGGATGGGCCCGGTTCAGGAAACCGAAATTGTTGCGGATGTTGTTCGAGAACACTGTCCTGAGCTTCGTGCCGAGGATGTCCCAGTGCCCTGCGGGGGCGAGCGCCGCATCCTCCACCAGCACCGCGGTCGCGACGTCGCCGAAGATGAAATGGCTGTCCCGGTCGCGCCAGTTGAGATGGCCCGAGGTGATTTCGGGGCTCACCACCAGCACGCTCTTCGCATTGCCCGACCGCACGTAATCGGCCGCGGTCTGGATGCCGAAGGTGGCCGATGAACACGCGACGTTCATGTCGAAACCGAAGCCCTCGATCCCCAGCGCCTGCTGGATCTCGATCGCCATCGCCGGATAGGGCCGCTGCATGTTCGAGGCGGCGCACAGCACCGCATCCACGTCCTTCGCCGCGCGCCCCGCCCGCTCGAGCGCCTCGCGCGCGGCGGCGACGCCGATCTCGGCCATGATCGAGAGCTCGTCGTCGGGCCGCTCGGCCCAGCGCGGGGCCATGATATCGGGATCGAGGATCGGCGCCTTCGCCATGACGTGGCGCGCCTTGATCCCGCTCGCCTTCTCGATGAAGGCGACCGAGGAATGGGCGAGCGGCTCGACCTCGCCTGCGGCGATGGCGGCGGCGTGCGCCTCGTTGTGGCGGTCGACGAAGCGGTTGAAGCTCTCGACAAGTTCCTCGTTGGTGATCGATTCGGCCGGGGTGAACAGGCCGGTGGAGGAGATGACGGGGCGCCCGGTGAGCGCGGGGGAAGGGTCGTTCATGAATGCCTCTGAGCTGGAGGCCGCGGGGCTTACTGCCGGCGCGGAAGGGCCGCAAGCCCGGGCGGGGGGAACGCGGCGCGCAAAAAACCCCGCCGCGCCGGCGAAATGACGGGCGGGCGTCACAAACGCTGCATAACGGTCAGGCAAGCGCGCGTTCATGCGCGCGGCCGGTCATACGCTCGAAAGCTCCCCTGTCGGGCCGCCGCCGTGCGATGGCCCGTGCGGCCCGGTGCTGGTCGAGGACCCTGCCGCCCTCGCCGCCGCAGACAGCCCTGCCGCCCGTCATGTCGCCGCCTTCGCCCGCGCGGGCACGCCGGCGATGATCCGCAACGCGGCCTCGCGCGTCATGCTGCTGCGCCACGGCGCGATCGACCTGCCGGTGACGGTGGACGAGGGCAGCCACGGTGGGAGCTATGTCGCGAGCCCGCACAGCGCCTATGTCCTCTACGCCCGCGACGAGATCGACATCATCGGCATGACCCGGGGCCGCCGGGGCGCGATCGGCGTGCTCGGCGTGATGGACGGCCTCCTGCGCGCGATGCGGATCAACCGGGCGGTGCATCTCGACAACTGGCTGCTGTCGACCAATCTCCACGGCGGCTGGGACGGCAGCGGGCTCGGCGCGATGCGCGCGGTCCTGGCGGAGCGCTTCGCCGATCATTTCCTGATCCTGCGCTCGCTCGATCCGTGGTCGTGCCCCGACCTCCTCGAAGCGGCGCGGGCGGACGGGTGGGAACTGCTGCCGGCGCGCCAGATCTGGGTGACCGACGATCTCGCGCGCGACTGGCGCCCGCGCAACAACTGCGCGAACGATCGCCGCGCGCTGCGCCGTTCGGGCCTCTTGGTGGAGGAGCCGGAGACGCTGGGCGAGGCGGACTGCGCGCGGATCGCGGAACTCTACCGGGGACTCTACGTCGAACGCTATTCCTCGATCAATCCGGTCTTCACCCCTTCCTTCATTGCCGAAAGCGCGCACAGCGGCCTGCTTTCCTGGCGCCTCGCGCGCGACGCGGAGGGCACGATCCTGATCGCCGCCGGGATCCGCGCGGTGGGCGGGATCGCGACGGTCCCGCTGCTCGGCTACGACACCGCGCGCCCGCAGTCGGAAGGGCTCTATCGCATCGCAAGCTACCTGTTCAGCGAATGGGCGATGGAGCGCGGGCTCAGGCTCCACGGCTCGGCCGGGGCGGGCACGTTCAAGCGCAATCGCGGGGCGCGCGGGGTGATCGAATACATGGCGGTCGATGCGCGCCACCTCGCCCCCGCGCGCCGCGCCGCGCTCGGCTTCTTCGCGCGCAGCCTGCGCGCGCTGATGGTCCCGCTCCTGCGCCGGCAGGGCTGGTAGGCGATCACCCCGCGAGCTTGCCCCCGCGCCGGTCGATCACCTCCCCCAGCAGCGGGTTGGGAAAGCGCCGCCGGATCGTCACTGCAAAGAACACCTCCGTGATCTCGGGCAGGCGCAAGAGTTCGACCAGCGTGCCGTTCGCGAGTTCGTCCTGCACCACGATCGGCGGGATCACCGCCACCCCCGCGCCGCTGCGCGCCAGCAGGCGGAGCATCGCCATGTCGTCGGCCTCGGCGGCGATCCGCGGGACGACGCCGATCCGGTCGAGCAGCGCGTCGAACCCGGCCCGGAGCGCGGTTTCCGGCGTCGGCAGGATCAGCGCCTCCTGCGCGAGCACCTCCGCCAGATCGCCGCGCGGCGAGGATCCGGCCGGGCCAACGAGGCTCACCTCCTGTTCGGCGAGGCGGGTGACGAGATAGGGGCTCGCCGCGTCGCGCGCGGGCTGGAGATTGGTCAGCACCACGTCGATCGCGAGCGCCTCCAGCGCGCGCAGCAGGCTGCCCTGCGTACCCGAACGCAGCACCACCTCGACATCGTCGCGGCCCAGCAGCGGGGCGAGGAACTGCAGCTGGAAATTGCGGCTGAGCGTCGCCAGCGCGCCGACCCGCAGCACCCGGCGCTGGCCTTCGGCGCGTTTCAGCGTGGCGGTGAGATGATCGGCCGCGCGGAAGATCTCGTCGGCATGGTCGAGCGCAATCCGCCCCGCCTCGGTCAGGGCCAGGTTGCGCCCGCGCCGTTCGAACAGGTCGTGGCCGAGCGAGGCCTCGAGCGCCTTGATCTGGGTCGAAACCGCCGATTGCGAGATGTTGAGCGCCCGGGCCGCGCCGGTCAGCGTGCCCTCGCGCGCGACCGCGCGGAAAAGGCGGAGGTGATGGAGATTGAGCATTGCCCACTTCCATAAAACAGAACGTTTACCGTGAAAATATGAAATTTTATCAATGAAGGAGCCTCGCTATCCCGGCCCGGACGTTTGAACGGAGACCTCCCATGCCGATCGACCTTCCGCTGTCCTTCCTTGCCCCGCTGGTCCTGCTGCTGGCTGCGCTGCCCGCGCTCGTCAATGGCGGGATGCGCCCGGGTGCCGTGCCGCGCCTGTCCGAAACCGCCGCGCTTTTCGCCTTCGTGCTGACGGTCGGAGGACTGGTGCAGGTGATCATCGCCGCGCCCGCCGCGCTGACGCTGGGCGAAGGGGCGTTCGCCTTCGGCCTGCGGGCCGATCCGGTGTCCGCGACGATGGCTTGCCTCGTCGGCTTCATCGGCTGGATCGTGATGCGCTACAGCCGCACCTATCTCGACGGAGAGGCGCGCGAGGGGGCGTTCCACGGCCTGATGCTGGCGACGCTCGCGGCGGTGCTGGTGTTCGCGCAGGCCGCGAGCCTCGCGACGCTTGCGACCGCGACCTTCCTCGTCGGGCTTACCCTTCGCAGGTTGCTGCTGTTCTATCCCGAGCGGCGCGAGGCGCACCGCGCGGCGACCAAGTTCGCGATCGTCTGGCACGTCGGCGACGTCATGCTTGTCGCGGCCGCAGCGATCCTGGGCGCGACCCACGGCACGACCGAATTCGCCGCGCTCGGCGCGCTGGCCGGGGCAGGAGAGATAGACCTTGCCACGACCGCCGCGATCGCCTGCATCGTCATCGCCGCGGCCCTCAAGACCGCCGCCTTCCCGCTGCATGGCTGGCTGACCGAGGTGATGGAAGCGCCGACCCCCGTCTCCGCGCTGCTCCATGCGGGCATCATCAATTCGGGCGGCGTGCTGCTGATCGCCAATGCCGAACTGATGCAGTCGAGCTCGGGCGCGATGGCCGCGCTCGTCATGCTCGGCGGGTTCACCGCCCTGTTCGGGGCAGCGGTCATGCTGACCCAGAGCGCGGTCAAGACCGCGCTTGCCTGGTCGACCGTCTCGCAGATGGGCTTCATGCTGCTTCAGTGCGGGCTCGGCCTGTGGACGCTCGCCCTGCTGCACATCGTCGCGCACTCGCTCTACAAGGCCCATGCCTTCCTCGCATCGGGCGGAGCGGTCGAGGAGGTCGCGAAGATCCGCCGCCCCGGCCCGGTCGCCCCGGCCGATCTCGGCGCGGTGCTGAAGAGCTTCGGCCTTGCCATCCTGCTCTATGTCGGCATCGCCGGGCTCTTCACGGCGACCTTCGGCCCCAAGAGCACGCAGGCCCTCGCGCTCGGCACGATACTGATCTTCGGGGTGGCCTATCTCGTCGCCCAGGGTCTGGCCGACCGTGCCCCGATGGAACTGACCAAGCGCACGGCGATGGCCTCGCTCGCCACCGCGATCGCCTATTTCGCCTTCCACGTCCTTTCGGAAGCGGCATGGGGTTCGCTGCTTCCCGACGCGCCGGTTCCGGGCGATCTCGAATGGGCGCTGATCGTGGTCGCGGTCGTCTCCTTCGGCGTGGTGGCCTTCGCGCAGGCGCTGTTTCCGCAATGGGCGCACCACCCCTCGACCGCCGGCCTGCGCGTCCACCTTGCGAACGGGCTCTACATGAACGCGCTGCTCGACCGGGCGATCGGCGGCTTCCGCATCGCCCGGTCGAACTGACCGCCCGCACACCCTGATTTCACCGGAGACACGCCATGTTCCTGAACCAGTCCCAGATCACCCCGGTCCGGCTTTCCAAGGTGCTCGAAGCCGCCGAAGCCGCGGCGCGGGCGATCCCCCCGGCCTTCCCGCTGGATGCGACGGTCGCGGTCAATCCCTTCCTCGGCCAGACCGGGGAGGATCTCGCCACGGCCGCCGCCCGGCTCGCCCGGGTGGGCGGGTGCCGCGCGACGCAGGCCGCGGGCGAGTACACCGCCGCGATCCGCGCCGGGCGCATTACCGAGGCCGACCTCGAAGCCGCGCTGGCGGCCTCGACCTCGCCCCTCAAGCCCAACAGCACCTCCGCGCTGAAGGTCGCCGCGGGCAATGCCGAGACTTCCCCGGAACCGCGCGCCCTGCCGACTGTCGCCGACCTTGCGGCCGAGGCGACCGGGACGGACTGGCCTTCGGTGATCGACAAGACCTTCGGCCTGTGGGCGGCGGGCCATTTCGACCGCGGTCAGGCGCTGTGGACGCCGACCCCGGGCACCGATGCCTTCGCCGCCTGGCGCGCCTGGGCGATGCATGACCTGATCCCGGAGATCGCGGGGCTCAAGGGCTTCTGCGCCCATGTCGCCGAAGCGCCCGACACCGCCGACCGCGCGATCCTGTTCGCCGCCGAAGCGCTCGGCATCACCGACGCGGCCGCGGAAACCGCCTTCCACCGCCTGTTCATGAGCCTCGGCGGGTGGTCGCAGCACGCCCGCTGGATGCTGTGGCAAGCCGAGCTCAAGGAAGACACCGACCGGACCATGGCCGACCTGCTCGCGATCAGGCTGATCTGGGAGGAGGCGCTGCTCGCCCATGTTCCCGGCATCGCCGAGCGCTGGGCCGAGACAATCGCCGCCCATGCCCAGCCGGTCGAGCCGTCGGCCGAACAGGTCGTGCTCGCCATCCTGCAGGACGCCGCAGACCGCGCGCACCAGCGTCAGCTCGCCGGCGCGCTCGACGGCGCGGCCGAGGCGCCCGGGCGGCCCTTCCTCCAGGCCGCCTTCTGCATCGACGTGCGCTCCGAGGTGTTTCGCCGCGCGCTCGAGAGCGTCGACGGCCGGATCGAAACGATCGGCTTCGCGGGCTTCTTCGGCCTGCCGCTGGCGCACCGCTCCCACGCCTCGGATACGCTCGAGGCGCGGCTTCCGGTGCTGCTCAACCCGGCGATCGAGACGACCAGCCGGGGCGACCCCGAACAGGACCGCGCGGACCGCATCTCGGCCCGCGCGAGCCGCGCCTGGGGCCGGTTCCGGCAGGCGGCGGTGTCCTCCTTCGCCTTCGTCGAGGCGATGGGGCCGCTCTATTCGGTCAAGCTCGTCCGCTCGGCGCTCGGCCTCAAGGCCGGAAACGGCAAGCCCGAACCGACCCCGGAAGTGATCGGCGGGCTCGACGCGCAGACCAAGGGCGATACCGGGGCCGCGGTGCTGCGCGCGATGAGCCTCACGAAAGCGCACGGCAAGATCGTGCTCCTGCTCGGCCACGGCGGCAACGTCACCAACAACCCGCATGAAAGCGCCTATCACTGCGGCGCCTGCGGCGGCTACACGGGCGAGGTTTCGGCCCGCCTGCTCGCGGTCCTGCTGAACGATCCCGAAACCCGCGCCGGGCTGAAGGAGCGCGGGATCGAGGTCCCCGAGGACACGCTGTTCGTCGCCGGGCTGCACGACACGACGACCGACGCGATCACGATCTACGAGGACGGCCAGACCGCCGGACGCGAGAGCGACCTTGCCGAAGTGCGCCGCTGGCTCGCCCAGGCGGGCGAGATCACCCGGGCCGAACGCGCGTTGCGGATGCCGGGCGCCAGGGCCGGCACCGTTCCGCAGCGCGCCGCCAACTGGGCCGAGATCCGCCCGGAATGGGGCCTTGCCGGGTGCGCCGCCTTCATCGCCGCCCCGCGCGAGGCGACCACGGGCCGCGACCTCGGCGGGCGGGCCTTCCTCCACAGCTACGACTGGCAGGCCGACGAAGGCTTCGCGACGCTCGAACTGATCATCACCGCGCCCGTGGTGGTGGCGAGCTGGATCAGCCTCCAGTATTACGGCTCCTCGGTCGCCCCCGACGTGTTCGGCGGCGGGAACAAGCTGATCCACAACGTCGTCGGCGGGATCGGCGTGATCGAGGGCAACAGCGGGCGCCTGCGCCCGGGCCTGCCGTGGCAGGGCGTCCACGACGGCGAAAGGCTCGCCCACGAGCCGCTGCGCCTGTCGGTGCTGATCGAGGCCCCGCGCGAGGCGATCATCGACATCCTCGAACGCCACCCCGACGTCGCCGCCCTGTTCGACAATGGCTGGCTCCACCTCTTCACGCTCAAGGACGGGCGGATCGACGCGCGGTACCTGCCGGGCCTTTCGTGGGAAGAGCAGGCCGCCGAAGCCATCGCGGCCTGACCTGGCCCCTGCCGGCGCGCGCGCGGAACGATCCCCCGCGCCGGCAGGGCCGCGGCATCCCCGACGCAATCGGGCGCGCCTTTGCGGGCGGTTTCCAGACCGGATGCGTCGCAAATCGCGGCGCGGGTGTCACAAATCTATCGCGAAGGCACCCTAGACTGGCCCAAGGGCAAGGAGGGGTGTCGATGATAATCAAGCTGTCCAGGCGTTTCCCGGCGAAGCGAGCCGCCATCGCAGCGGGCGCCATCGCGGCGAGCCCCGCCCATGCGACCCCCGCATCGCCACTGGCCGAATTCTTCGACGCGGGCGGCCCGATCATCATCATCCTCGCCGCGCTCGCCGTGATCGCCCTTGGCGTCGCGATCGTGAAGCTGGTGCAGTTCGCCCGCATCGGCGTCGGGCGCCACGGCTTCGTCGCCGGGGTCGTCCAACAATTGCGGGCCGATCACTGGAAGAAGGCGCTCGACGGGCTCGAGCCGCGCCCGAGCCCCGTCGCCAAGGTCATGGCCGCCGCCGTGCGCGGCAAGGCCGACCCGCTGATGGACGACATCGTCGTGCGCGAGGAGGTCACGCGCGTCGCGCAGGCCCAGCTCGACGCGATGGAGCGCGGCCTTGCCCTTCTCAGCCTGATCGCCACGATCGCCCCGCTGCTCGGCCTGCTCGGCACGGTGCTCGGCATGATCGAGGCGTTCCAGCAGATGGAAACGGTCGGCGACCGGATCGAACCCGCCGTCCTCGCCGGGGGCATCTGGGAAGCGCTGCTGACCACCGCCGCCGGGCTTTCGGTCGCGATCCCGGCGGCCGTCTTCTTCACCTGGCTGCAACGTTCCGTCGATGTCGAGGCGCAGCGGATGGAGGACGCGGCGACGCAGGTCTTCACCATCCCGCTCTACGATGCCGCCGCGCCGGTCGACGCGCCGAGCGAACGGCCGGAAGCGCAGCTCGCGGCCCAGCCGGCATGATCTTCCGCCGCAAGCGCCCCGACATCGCGCTGCTCAACGTCACGCCGCTGATCGACGTGGTGTTCATCCTGCTCGTCTTCTTCATGCTGACCACCAATTTCGCGCGCTTCCGGCTGATCGGGATCGACACGCCGCAGGAACGCGAGGTGCTGCAGGACGCGACTGCCGCGATCGTCATCAAGGTGAACGAGGACGGCACGCTCGCCTATGACGGAAAGCCCGCCAGTGCCGGGGACGTCGCGCGCGAGGTGGAGGCGCTGGTCGCGGTCGATCCGGGGCGCACCTTCCTCGTCCGGCCCGAGGACGGCGTGACCATCCAGGAAGCGGTCGACGCCTTCCAGCTCGCCCGCGATGCCGGGGCCTATGCGGTCTCCTTCGCCACCACCGGGGAAGAGGCAGGCCGGTGAGGCTCCCCCGGGAAAAGGCGAAGCGCGAGCTCATCAACATCACGCCGCTGATCGATGTCGTCTTCATCCTGCTCGTCTTCTTCATGCTGGCAGGCTCGATCGAGCCCAAGGACGCCTTCGCGGTCACGCCTACCGCCTCGACCAGCGACATGCGCGGCGACGTGCAGGATCTCGTCATCCTGGTGGGGGAGGAAGACGAGATCGCGATCAACGACCGCGCTGTCCCGCGCGAGGCGCTCGAAGGCGAGGTGCGCGAGATCCTCACCACCCGGCCCGAGGTCCTGATTCAGCTCAAGCCCGACGGCGGAGCCGAGGCGAAGGACGTGATCGACATCATGGAGGACATCCGGGCGGGCGGCGCGTCCTATATCGTGCTGCTGACGGTCGGCGCGGGGCGGGTCGCCGAATGAGCGCGGCGGCCTGGTCGAGCGCGATCGCGCCCAGCCCGCCGCCGATCCCGCGGCGCTGGCATTGGGCCGCGGGGATCGCCTGCGCCGCGCTCGCCCTTGCACTCTATTCACTGCGCTACGGGGCGAGCGAGGAGATCGTGCTCGCCGCGGCGGAGGAAAGCGTGGTCGTCTCGCTCGGCGGGCCGGCGCGCCGGCTCGAGGCGCCGCCCGAGGAAGTCGAGGTCGCGGACGAGGCACCGGTCGTCGCCGAGCGCGCCGAGGACGCACCCCCGCCCGCCCCGCCGAAGGAAGCGCGCGTCGTGGCCGGCGCGACGAGCGGCGACGGCCGCGCGAGTTCGGGCGCGGGCGGGATCGGCACCGGCCCGCCCCTTCCGCTTCCCCCGCCCCCGCCCGCGCCGCCCCCGCCGCCCCCGCCGCGGGTGACCGAGGTGACCAGCCGCTTCATCGAGATCTCGATCCGCGCCTATACCAGCAAGATCATCTACCCCGGCGCCTCGCTCGACCGCGGCGAGGAAGGGCGCGGCGTGCTGCGGGTGACGATCGCGCGCGACGGCAAGGTCAAAAGCTGGGACATCGTGCGTTCGACCGGCCACGCCCGGCTCGACCGCGAGATCGAACGCGTCGCCAGGCTCGTCCCGCGGCTCGACCCGCTGCCGGCGAATTTCGGCCGCGACGAGGCCAAGGTCGACATCCCCATCACCTTCGCGATCGAATATTTCGATCCCCAATAGGAAGGGAGACAGGGGATGACAGCCAGCGCCGCCGCCCCCGCCCCTCCGGCAGGCGCTCCCCCGGGCCGGGCCGACGCGGAGAGCGAGACGCTCGCGCCCTCGCGCTTCGTCATGATGATCGGGGTGACGACCGTGCTGTTCTTCCTCGGCCTGATCCCGCTCGAGGCGATCCCCGAAATCCCGGTCGACATCGACAGCAAGCCGTTCTTCATCCCGATCGTCCTCGTCGCGCTGCTGCCCGGCGGGCGGGTCGGCATCGCGATCGGACTCGGCGTCGCGCTCGGGGAATTCCTGCGCGACATGATGGAAGGCTACGAACTCGACGACCCGATCGGCTTCGTCGGCTATTTCGTCGGCTTCGCGCTGACCAGCACGCTGTTCGGCAAGGCCCCGCCGACGCGGCTCGCGGTGCTTGTCGCCTCGATCCTGTGCGCGTTCATCCAGGCCGCGATCGAGGCGTCCTCCTTCCTGCTGTTCGGAGGGGAAAGCATGGGCATCTTCATCCAGTCGACGCTCGGCAACACGCTGCTGCACGGCGTCGTCTGGGGCGCGATACCGGCCCATTTCCTCGTGCCGCGCCTGCATGGCCGGTTCGAGCATTACCTCGGCTTCCCGGCCAAGGGCGACCGGCGCGCGGTCGAACCCTTCGCCCGGCACGAAAGCGGCTTCACCCCCTCTCCCGATGCGCGCGCCTGGGCCGCGGATCTCGAATTCCGCTACCCTTCGAGCGCGGCGCCGGTCCTGCGCGGCGTTTCGTTCGACCTGCGCGCGGGCGAGGTGCTTGGCCTGATGGGCGCTTCGCAGGCGGGCAAGTCGACGCTGTGCCGGGTGATGGCGGGCGTCGCCCCGCTCGCGACCGGGGGCGCGATGGCGGGGCGCGTCGGGCTTGGCGGGGAAGCGGTCGATATCGGCTATGTCTCGGACAGCCCGGCGGCGATGATGACGCGCACCCGGGCGATCGGCGAGGTCGAGGCCTCGCTCGAACATCTCGGCCTGCCCCGCGCCGAGGCGACGCGGCGCGCGCTCGATGCGCTCGCGGCGCTCGGCATCGCGCAGGACGAGGCGCAGCGCTACATCTGGGAACTGCCGGACCACAAGCAGATGCTGGTCGCGCTCGCCGCGGCGGTCGCCGAACGGCCCGATGTCCTCATCCTCGACGAGATCGCCGGCGGGCTCGATGCGAGCGGGCTCGCGCGGGTGCGCGAGACGATCGGGCGGGTGACCGAAGCCGGCGGGGCGGTGCTGCTGGTCGACAACCGGGCCGGGCGCCTGCGCGAATGGGCCGACCGGGTGATGGTGCTGGCCGAGGGCCGGATCGCCGCGCTCGGGCCGGCGGCCGACATCGCGGGCGACGGGGCGCTGCTCGCCGCCCACGGCCTCGCCCCGCCGCCGCCCCGGCGCGCGCCGTCTCCGCGCACCGGCGACATCCTGCTGGAGATGCGGGGGATCGAATTCGCGCATGAGGACGGCACGCCGGTCTGGCGCGGGGCCGACCTCGCCTGCGCCGCGGGCGAGGTGCTGGCCATCGCCGGCCACAACGGGGCGGGCAAGACCACGCTGGCGAAACTCGTCGGCGGGCTGATCCAGCCGCAGGCGGGGTCGATCCGCCTCCCCCGCGCCGCGGCCGGGCACAGCGGCGGGGTCGCGGTCGTGCTGCACGCGCCGAGCGCCTTCTTCAGCGAACCGAACCTGCGCGCCGAGATCGAACGCGGCCTCGCGCGGGCGGGCGTTGCGCCGGGCGAGGCACCCCGGCGCATCGCCGAGCTCGCCGGCCAGCTCGGCCTCGAGAACGTGCTCGACACCGATCCCGGCCTGCTGCCCCCCGGCACGGCCCGCATCGCCCAGGCCGCCGCCATGCTCGCGAACGGCGCGCCGGTGCTCGTGCTCGACGAGATCGCTTCCGGGCTCGACCCGCGCGAGCGCACGCGCTTCGCCGGGGTCATCGCGGAGTTCGCCGCGCGCGGCGGCGGGGCGATCGTGCTCGACCACGATCTCGATTTCCTCGCCGCGATCGCGACGCGGGTCCTGTTCATCGAGGAGGGCCGCCTGCACGACGCCGGGCCGCCCGAACAGGCCTTCGCATCCGGACAGGAGGCGCGGCTGCGGGCGCTCGACCTCGATCCCCCGGAACCGGCAGCGGCCCCCGCACCGACGCAGGCAGAGGCACACGCCGCCGCCCGGTCACGCCCGGAAGGCGCGGCGGGATGAAGGTGCCGGTCCTCAACACCGGCCGCCCCAGCTTCTGGCGGGACCGCGATCCGCGGGTCAAGTGGCTGCTCTTCCTGCTGTTCCTCGCGCTGATCTACATCGCGCCCGACTGGCGCTGGATGGCAGGCGCTGTCGTGGTCGGGGGCGCGATCGCCGTGACGGCGCGCGCGCCGGTCGGCTGGCTTGCCCTGATGCTCCTGATCCATTCGCCGACCATCATCGCGCTCGTCGTCATACCGATGCTGGGCAAGGATTTCGCCTTCAACGCCGAATTCGAGTTCGGCCTGCGGCTCTCGCTCGGCTGGATCGCGGCGATCCTGATCGGGGTCGCCCTGTTCTCGACCATGGAGATCGACGAATTGGTCGATGGCCTGCGCGGCCTCGGCCTGCCGCACGGGGCGGCCTTCGTGGTCGGCTATGCCTTCGTGCTGATCTATCTCAGCCTCAGCGACCTGGCGCAGGTGATGGATTCGATGCGGCTGAAGGGCATGACGCTCTCGGCGCGGCGTCCGGTCTCGTTCCTTCGCAACGTGCCGCGCCTGTTCATCCCGGCGCTGTTGACGATCATGCGGCGTGGCGGAGCAATGACCGCCGCGCTCGAAACGCGCGGGTTCGGCAAGGCGATCGCCCCGCCCGACCGCATCGCGCTCGATTTCTGGGACCGGGCGGCGGTCGCCGCCGCCCTGCTCGCCAACGCCGCGGCGCTGGCCGCTCGGCTGGGCTGGCCGTAAGGGGAAACGGGCCGGGGAAGGTGGTGGACAGGGCTGGATTCGAACCAGCGTACGCTTGCGCGGGCAGATTTACAGTCTGCTGCCTTTAACCACTCGGCCACCTGTCCACACCGGCCGGAAATCGCCGCCCCGTGTGGCGGCGCGACGCGGAGCAAGGGCTTCCGCGCTGCCGAGAGGCGCCCCAATGGCGAAGCGAGCCTTGCCTGTCAATGGCCCTGCTGGCAGGGGAGCGCATTGCGCTTTGATCGACGGGACAGCGGATGGCGAAACAGGAAAAGAAGCGCGCGCTGAGGGGCCGCGCGGGTCGCATGAAGGGCGGGCGCGGCTCGGGCCGGGCAAGCGCGGGCCACGTCCGCCTGTGGGGCCGCCACCCGGTCGAGGCGGCGCTCAGGAACCCCGTGCGCGACCACCGCAAGCTGTGGGCAACGCGCGAGGGGATCGAGAGCCTCGACGGCGAACTGCCGCCCGACTTCCCGGTCGAATACGCCGATGCGGCCGATCTTGCGCGGCTGGTCGCCAAGGATGCGCCGCACCAGGGACTGGTGCTCGAATGCCTGCCGCTGGACGACGTCTTTCTCGCCGATGTCGCGAACGGCGATGCGGCGCGCCCGATCGTCGTGCTCGACCAGGTGACGGACCCGCACAATGTCGGCGCGATCCTGCGCTCGGCCGCGGCCTTCGATGCCGCCGCGATCGTCACGCAGGACCGCCACGCCCCGCCCGAAAGCGGAGTGGTCGCGAAATCGGCCTCGGGCGCGCTCGAGACCGTGCCCTGGGTGCGGGTGGTCAACCTCTCCCGCGCGCTCGACGACCTGGCCGAGGCGGGATACTGGCGCATCGGCATGACGGGGCAGGCCGAGGCAACGCTCGCCGAGGCCCTGCCCGCGGGCGCGCTCGCCATCGTGCTTGGGGCGGAGGGCGAGGGTCTGCGCGCGAATGTCGCCGCCCATTGCGACGCGCTCGCCCGGCTGCCGATTTCCTCCGCGATCGAAAGCCTCAACGTCTCGAACGCCGCCGCGATCGCGCTCTATGCGGCGGCGGCACGAAGCTGAAGGACGGGCGGTCTAACCTGGTGCCGCCGCTTTGGGGGAGAATCGGACCATGACACGCCATTCGCCGATCCGTTTCGCCGCCGCGCTCGTCGCGGCGCTTGCGCTGGTCCTGTCGGGCTGTTTCGTCGCGCCCGGCAGGTTCGACAGCACGCTGGTGCTGAACGGCGACGACACGTTTACCTTCACCTATGACGGCGAGATCTTCTTCCTCGGCCTGTCGAGCCTTTCGCAGATGGGTGCCGCGGCCGAGAGCTTCGAGCCGAAATGCACGGTGGAAGGCAGCTTCGAGGAGCGCGAATGCACCCCTGCGGAGGTGGCCGGGCAGCGCGCCGAATGGGATGCCGGTGCCGACCGGCGCGCCGCCGAGGCGAAGGAGAAGGCGCAGCAGATGGCCGCGGTCATGGGCGGGATCGACCCCTCGGACCCGGAGGCCGCGCAGGAGCTCGCCGCCCTGCTCATGCGCCACGAAGGCTGGGAACGGGTCGTGCCGAAAGGCGACGGCGTGTTCGAGGTGGGGTACAGGATCGACGGCTCGCTCGGCCACGATTTCCTGTTCCCGGTGATCGAGGATTTCCCGCCGTCCGGCCCGTTCGTCCAGGTGATCCTGCGCAAGGACGACGTGGTGCGGATCAACGCGCCCGCCTTCGCCGCGCAGAACGACAATCCATTGGGCGGCATGATGGGCGGCATGATGGGCAACATGGGCGCGCTGGCCGGGCTCGCGGCGCTGGGAGACGAGGAGAATGGCGGCGAAGGCCAGCAGATGCCGGACATCCCCCAGGTCGAGGGCACGTTCACGCTCGTGCTGAAAGGCGGGATGCGGATCCTTGCGAACAACACCGACGAAGGCCCGGACGCGACCCCCACCGGCGAGGTGCTGTCATGGGAGATTTCCCCGCGGACCAGGGCGGCGCCGACCGCGCTAATCGATCTTGCGCCCTGACCGCCCCGCGCCGGGCAGCGTTGCGGCCGGCGGCAAGCCATAAAAAAACCCCGCCGGCCGCATGGCCAGCGGGGTCTTTCGGCCCGGACAGCGAGGCGAGGCGCCCTGCCCGGCTTGGCCGGTCGTCAGTTGACCGCGTCCTTGAGGCCCTTGCCGGCCTTGAACTTGGGCTGGTTCGACGCCGGAATCTTCATTTCTTCGCCGGTGCGCGGATTGCGTCCGGTCGAGGCCTTGCGCTTCGCGACCGAGAACGTGCCGAAGCCGACCAGCCGGACTTCGTCCCCGCTCGAAAGCGCCTTGGTGATCGCCTCGAACACGCCTTCGACGGCATTGGAGGCGTCGTTTTTGGAAAGGCCACTCGTTTCGGCGACGGCGCTGATCAGATCGTTCTTGTTCATGTTGGGAACCCCCTCACTTTTGAGATTGTGTGTGGAATCGGTGAATCGCCTCCCTCGAAAGCCTACAGAATGAGACTTTTTGCGAGAGGCTGTCAAAGGCAAATCGCCCGGAAAACCGCGCCTGCGGGATGAAGCCACGGCTTTTGCGACGAACCGAGGTTCGCCTCCCGATCGGATCATCCGGCGTCATTCCCGTGCAGTTTGCGACCCTTACCGCGATTCGCGGCAAGCCGGGCTTCCCTAGCCGCTCAATGCGCGGTTGGCACGTCCGAAGCGACAGGATTTTCGCTCCCTGCGGCGGCGTGCGGCTGAGAGGCGAGATCGTCCTTCTCGGTCCATTCGATCGGATCGGGCAGGTCGATGATCGCGCGATCGAGCACCTCGTCGACGTGGCTGACCGCGACGATCTCGAGGCCTTCCTTCACGCGATCGGGAATCTCGGCGAGGTCCTTGACGTTCTCCTCGGGGATGAGGACGGTCTTGATCCCGCCGCGCAGCGCCGCAAGCAGTTTCTCCTTCAGTCCGCCGATCGCCAGCACCCGCCCGCGCAGGGTGACTTCGCCGGTCATGGCGATGTCGGGCCGGACATGCGCGCCGGTGAGGGTCGAGACGATCGAGGTGACCATGCCGATCCCGGCGCTCGGCCCGTCCTTTGGGACGGCGCCTTCGGGCAGGTGGATGTGGACGTTCTTGCGCTGGAAGATCGAAGGCTTGATCCCGTAGGCCGGAGCGCGCGCCTTGACGAAGCTGAAGGCGGCCGCGACGCTTTCGTTCATCACCTCGCCGAGCTTGCCGGTGGTCTTGATCTCGCCCTTGCCCGGCGTGGTCACGCTTTCGATGGTGAGCAGCTCGCCGCCGACCTGCGTCCAGGCGAGACCCGTCACCGCGCCGACCTGCGCCTCTTCCTCGCTCATGCCGTGCTTGAATTTCCGCACGCCCGCGAAATCGCCGAGGTTTTCGGGCGTCACGGTCACGCTGTCCACCTCGCCTTCGAGGATCTTGCGCAGCGATTTCCGCGCCAGCCGCGCGATCTCGCGCTCCAGCGTGCGGACGCCCGCCTCGCGGGTGTAGTAGCGGATGAGATCGCGCAGACCCTCTTCGGTGAGATGGAACTCGCCCTCCTTGAGGCCGTGCTCGTCGATCTGCTTGGGCAGCAGGTGGCGCTTGGCGATCTCGACCTTTTCGTCCTCGGTGTAGCCTTCCAGCCGGATGATCTCCATCCGGTCGAGCAGCGGCTGCGGCAGGTCGAGGCTGTTCGCGGTGGTCACGAACATGATCCCCGACAGATCGAGGTCGAGTTCGAGATAGTGGTCCTGGAACTTGTTGTTCTGTTCCGGGTCGAGCACCTCGAGCAGGGCCGAGGCGGGATCGCCGCGGAAATCCTGGCCGAGCTTGTCGATCTCGTCGAGCAGGAACAGCGGGTTGATCGTGCCTGCCTTCTTGAGGTTGCTGACGATCTTGCCCGGCATCGATCCGATATAGGTGCGCCGGTGGCCGCGGATTTCCGCCTCGTCGCGCACGCCGCCCAGCGACTGGCGCACGAATTCACGGCCCGTCGCCTTGGCGATCGACTTGCCGAGGCTGGTCTTGCCCACCCCGGGCGGGCCGACAAGGCACAGGATCGGGCCTTTCAGCTTGTTGGTGCGCGCCTGCACCGCGAGGTATTCGATGATCCGGTCCTTGACCTTTTCAAGGCCGTAATGGTCCGCATCGAGCACGTCCTGCGCAGCGGCTATGTCCTTCTTGATCTTCGATTTCTTGCCCCAGGGCAGGCCCAGCAGCACGTCGAGATAATTGCGGATCACGGTCGCCTCCGCGCTCATCGGCTGCATCGCCTTCAGCTTCTTGAGCTCGGCCTGCGCCTTGGCTTTCGCTTCCTTCGACAGCTTGGTCTTCTCGATCTTCTCGGTCAGCTCGGCGATCTCGTCGCCGTCCTCGCCGTCGCCGCCGCCCAGTTCGCTCTGGATCGCCTTCAACTGTTCGTTGAGGTAATATTCGCGCTGCGTCTTCTCCATCTGGCGCTTCACGCGCCCGCGGATCTTGCGCTCGACCTGGAGGACGGACAGCTCGCCTTCCATGAAGGCCATGACGAGTTCGAGCCGCTTGAGGGGATTGCTCTCGGCCAGCAGCGATTGCTTGTCGGATACCTTCGCGCTGATCGCGGCGGCGATCATGTCGGCAAGCTGGCCGGCATCGTCGACCTCGCCCAGCTCGATGTCGGTTTCCTCGCCCAGCTTCTTGTTGAGCTTGGCATATTCGCCGAACTGTTCGGACACCTGACGCATCAGCGCGGTGACTTCGCTGCCCGCGACCGTCTCCGGCTCGAGCAGGTCGACCTTGGCGAGGACGTGGCCATCCGCCGCGGAAAGCTCTGCCAGCCGAGCACGATGGGTCCCCTCTACCAGCACGCGCACGGTCCCGTCGGGCAGTTTCAGCAGCTGGAGCACCTGCGCGACCACGCCGACCTCGTAGAGGTCTTCGGCCTCCGGATCGTCGGTGCCCGGATCGAGCTGGGCGAGGAGGAATATGTCCTTCGAAGCTTCCATCGCCGCCTCTAGCGCGGCAACCGATTTCTCGCGCCCGACGAACAGGGGCACGACCATGCCGGGAAAGACGACGATGTCGCGAAGGGGGAGGAGGGGAAAGGTCTGGGTCATGTCATCGGGTCCGTGAAGAACTTGTCGCTGGCGGCAGAAGTGCCTGCCTTTGCCCGCGAATATGGGTAGCGCGGGCCGCGCTCGCAATGGCGCGCAGGATTACGCTGTGGACGCCGTCGGCAATGCCTCCGCCCCGGCGCGCGCCTGCCGCGACCCTGCGGCAAGCGAAGGCCGTTCATGCTGCGGCCTTGCGACAAGCGAAGGCCGCTCATGCTGCGGCCTTGCGACAAGCGAAGGACCGGCGCCTCGTGTCGCGGGCTCGGAACCGGCCGTCCTCACCCCATGCCCGGCAGGTTGAACCCCGGCGGCAGGCCCATCGAGCCCTGCATTTCCTTCATCTGTTCGGCCGAAACCCGGTCGGCCTTGTCGCGCGCGTCGTTGAAGGCGGCGGTGACGAGGTCCTCGAGCACCTGCTTTTCCTCCGGCTTCATCAGGCTGTCGTCGATCGCGACACCGAGGATGCGACCCTTGGCGGTCGCGCGGACCGTGACAAGGCCCCCGCCCGAACGGCCCTCGACCTCGAGGCTGTCGAGCTTGGCCTGCATTTCGCCCATCTGCTTCTGGATCTGCTCGGCCGCCTGCTGGGCCGCCTGCATCATTTCTTCCATCGATTTCATCGCGTCGTCTCCATGTCGTTCACGTCGCGCGGCTCATGCGCGCGACCTTGCCTTGCTGCCCCTCGTCCTCGAGCCATTCGGCCTCGGGAAAATTCGCAAGCGCGGCCTTGACCAGCGGGTCGGCCGCGATCCGATCGCGCGCGGCCCTTGCCTCGGCCTCGGCGGTTTCCCGCAGGGAAGGCTGCGCGGGGCCGTCACCTTCTTCAAGATGCCAGCGCCGTCCGGTCAGCTTGAGCAGCGCGTCGCGGATTTCGGGCGCGGGATCGTCGGGAAAACTGTCCGCCCGCTGGAACACGAGACGTTCATCGCCCAGTTCGATCACCCGCACCCGGTCGCGCATCATCTGGGCGACGCGCAGGTGCCCTGCCGCCTCGACCCGCTCGACGAGTTCGGCCCAGTCCGCGTGATCCTGCGCCGTTTCCGCGCCGCCGCCAGCACCGCCCTCGCCCGGCGGCGCAGCGGGCGCGGGGGTCGGGCCGTTCTTCGCAATTTCCTCGATCCGCCGCGCCAGCCGGCCCGGATCGGGCATCTCGGCCGCGTGCAGCACCCGCAGCAGCGCCATCTCCAGCGCGACCAGCGGATCAGGCGCGGAGCGGACCTCCTCGTGCCCCTTCAGCAGCAATTGCCACAGGCGGTGGAGTTCCCCCGCCCCCAGCCGCGCGGCGAAATCGGCGAGCGCGCGGCGCTCCTCCTCGCCGGGCGCATCGGGCTCCGCCGCGGCAACCTGCGCCACGGTGATGCGGTGGACGAGGTCCATCAGCGCCCGCATCAGCGCGAGCGGCTCGACCCCCAGCGCGTATTGCTCGCCCACCGCCGCCAACAGCGCCTGCGCGTCGCCATCGAGCACGTGGCCGAGCAGGCGGCGCCGCGCGCTCTTGTCGGCAAGGCCGAGCATGTCGCGCACCCGCTGCGCGGTCACTCTGCCGCCCTCGTCGAGATCCGCATGGGCGATCGCCTGGTCGAGGATCGAAAGCCCGTCGCGCACCGATCCTTCGGCGGCCGCGGCGATGATGGCGAGCGCCTCGTCCTCCGCCTCGACCCCTTCCTCGGCGCAGACCCAGGCGAAATGCCGCGCAAGCAGGTCCGCCGGAATGCGCCTGAGGTCGAAACGCTGCGTCCGGCTGAGCACGGTGACGGGCAGCTTTTCCACTTCGGTCGTGGCGAACAGGAATTTGACGTGCGCCGGGGGTTCCTCCAGCGTCTTGAGCAATGCGTTGAACGCATTGCGCGTGAGCATGTGGACCTCGTCGATGATGTAGATCTTGTAGCGCGCCGAAACGGCCGAATACTGCACCGCGTCGATGATCTCGCGCACGTCGTCGACCCCGGTGTTGGAGGCCGCGTCCATCTCGATCACGTCGATGTGCCGCCCCTCGGCGATGGCGCGACAGGGTTCGCACTGGCCGCAGGGATCGATCGTCGGCCCGCCGGTCCCGTCCGGCCCGACGCAATTGAGCGCCTTTGCAATCAGCCGCGCGGTCGAGGTCTTGCCGACCCCCCTCACCCCGGTCATCAGGAAGGCATGGGCCAGCCGGTCGCGCTCGATCGCATTGGCGAGCGTGCGGACCATGGGCTCCTGCCCGATCAGCTGGCTGAAGGTCTGCGGGCGGTATTTCCGCGCGAGGACGCGGTAGGGCTGCGCCTGGTCGGGCGGAGCGGGAGCGGCAGAGGGTGCCGGCGCGGGTTCGGGCGCAGGTGCGGGCGCCTTCCCGAACATGGAATCCTGGCCCGCAGCCTCGAGCTCGGCCGCGCTTGGGCGGTCGTCTTCCTCGGTCTCGGGCAGGTTGGAATCGGAATCGTTCACGCGCGCAAGCTAGGCGCTCGGCGAGCCTTTGTCATGGCAAGCCGTCGCGAAAAATGTGCGCTGCGAGGGGAATGAAGGAGCCGAGCGACCCGCCGCAATTCACCTGGGCTGCTTCCTTCCGGACCTGACCCGGTGAGCGAACGCAAACGTCCACCCGACTCCCGGACGCGCATATGGCGCGAAACTCGCGCGAATTCAACACCGGGATTCAAGCCCCACGAGCGCAGCTCGCATGAGCGAGGATACTACTTGAAATTATCCGCGTAGGCCTGGAGCTTGAGCCGCTTGGGCGGCGTCGCATGGACCCGCGCGGGAATGCCGTGTTTCTCGGCATAGGCCCTGGCCGCTTCCTTGGTCGGGAAGTTCAGTCGCACCTGCGCCTGCGTGTCGCCGCTCCCGGCCCAACCCATCAGCGGGTCGGGCCGCAGCGCCTGCGACCGCTCGAATTCGAGCACCCAGGTATCGGTCTGGGCCTTGCCGGACTGCATCGCGCTCTTGGGCTGCTGGTAGATCACTGCGGGCATTTTGTCTGCGTTTCCTCGCTCATGCGGCCTGATGGCCGCGTCGCTGCGGGCGGCCGGTCGGCCTTGCGGCGCGTTTCGCGCGCCGACGGACCCGCTCAAACCATGGCGTTTTCCGATAATCCAGAATCAGCCGCGATTGAAGGCATTCTTTGTCTTGAGGCTCGGCTTTTCTTCCCACGGCCGCTCGGGCCAGCGGTGCTTGGGATAGCGGCCCTTCATGTCCTTCGCCACGTCCAACCAGCTGCCGCGCCAGAAGCCGGGCAGGTCGCGCGTCGCCTGCACCGGGCGGCCGGCGGGACTGGTGAGCTTGAGCAGCAGCGGCACCCCGCCGATCATCGGATGCGCGTCGAGCCCGAACAGCGCCTGCACCCGCACCTCTACGCTCGGCGCGTCCTCGCCCGCATAGTCGATCGCGTGCCGCGTGCCCGCGGGCGAGGTGAAATGGATCGGGGCCTCGCGCCCCAATCGCTGGCGCTCGTCCCAACCGGCCAGCCCGAGCGCCGCCTCCGCCACCTTCGCCGGGGCAAGCTCGAGATCGCGCCGACCCTCGAGCAGGGGGGCGAGCCACAGGGCGGCGCTCTCTCGCAGCGCTTCGGGCGAAAGCGCCTCGATCCCGGCGAAGCGGGCGCGGGCAAGGAAACCCGCGGGCAGCAGGCCGTTCCCGGTCCCCAGCTTTTCCAGAGCCTTGTCCACGAGGATATCCACAACCGCCTGCGGGTCGGGCGAAGGCTCCGGCACGCTCGTCAGCGTGATCGCGCCGAGCCGCCGATGCCGCACCGCGCGCACCCGGTTCTTGCCGTCATCCCAATCGGTTGCGAGCGTTTCCTCGATTCGATCCGCAAAGATCGCCGCGACCCGTTCGGGTGCCAGGGCCGCGCCCGCGGTAATCCGCGCGCCCGATGCCTGTCCCTGCGCGTCGCCGATCACGATCCATTCCGCACGCGCCAGCGGCGAGGCCGGATCGAGCCGGAACCCGCGCCCGCCCGCCGCGAGCCAGTGCTCGCCCGCAGCATCGCGCCGTCGGGCGACGAAATCGGGCCGCGCAAGGGCGAGGCATTCGAACGGATCGAGCTCGCGCGCGCCCCGCTCCGCCAGCCCCCGCGCCCGCTTCGCCCATCCCTTCGCGGTCCCGCGCGCGGCCTCGGCCCGCTTGCCGCGCTCCCGCGCCCATGCCGCGAGGCGCTGCGCGAGGTCCTCGCTCCGCCCGCCGAGACCGCGTTCCTGCAACAGCATTACGAGCCGCGCCGCCTCCTCCTCGCACCCGGCCTCGGCGGCGAAAAGCAGCGCGGCGGCATGGTCTGGCGCCATCGGCAGGGCCGCGACCTTTTGACCCCATGCGGTGATCCGGCCCCCGTGTTCCGGCGCATCAAGCGCGCCCATCGCCGCCAGCCGCGCCCGCGCGCTTGCGACGGCGACTTCGGGCGGCGGGTCGAGCCACGGCAGCGCGGCCGGATCGCCCCCGCCCCAGCGCGCCAGCGTCAGCACCAGCGGAGCGAGGTCGGCGGTCGCGATTTCGGGCGCGGCGAATTCGGGCCGGCCGGGATGCCCGGCTTCCTCCCACAACCGGTAGGCGACGCCCGGCCCCTGCCGCGCCGCCCGGCCCGCGCGCTGATCGGCGGCGGCGCGGCTCGCCCGGCGGGTGACGAGATGGGTGGTCCCCGCCGCGGGATCGAATTCGGCCAGGCGCGCAAGGCCGCTGTCGACCACGACCGAAACGCCGTCCAGGGTGAGCGAGGTCTCCGCGATCGCGCTCGCCAGCACGATGCGGCGGCGCCCCGTCGGATCGCGCGCGATGGCGGCACGCTGGGCGGCGGGCTCGACCTGCCCGTGGAGCGGCAGGATCGGGGTATCGGGCAGGCGAGGCCCGAGCCGTTCGCGGACCCGTTCGATTTCGCGCAGGCCCGGCAGGAAGGCGAGCACGTCGCCCGTCTCCTCGCGCCATGCCCGCATCACGGCGCCCGCGACCCGGTCCTCGACCGCTTGCGAGGCATCACCGCCAAGCCATTTTATCTCCAGCGGAAAACTTCGCCCTTCGCTGGTCAGGACCGGCGCTCCCTCGCCCAGCAGCCGGGCGAAACGCGCCCCGTCGATCGTCGCCGACATGACCAGCACGCGCAGATCCTCGCGCAGCACTGCGCGGCTTTCGAGCGCGAGCGCGAGCGCAAGGTCGCTGTCGAGATGCCGTTCGTGCGCCTCGTCGAACAGCAGCGCCGAGACGCCGGGCAGTTCCGGGTCCTCGACCAGCCGGTTGACCAGGATCGCCTCGGTCACGACCAGCACGCGGGTCCGCGCCGAGATCCGGCTTTCGAGCCGCGTCGCATAGCCGATCGTCCCGCCCGCCTCCTCCCCCAGCATGGCCGCCATCCGTTCGGCCGCGGCGCGGGCGGCGACCCGGCGGGGCGAGGTCAGGATGACCTGCCCATCGCACCACGCCTCCCCCAGCAGCGCGGGGGCCACCGCGGTGGTCTTGCCCGCCCCCGGCGGCGCGACCAGCACGCCCGCGCCGCAATCGCGCAGGGCGCCGAGCACTTGCGGCAGCACTTCGTGGATCGGAAGCGAATTCATCTTGACGGACGAGCCTCGATATGAAAATATGAAATTATGAATTGATGGATTTATGGAGGCGTTGATGAAGATTGAGATTGCAGACTCGGACTTCCCGCGCCTTCAGGCGTTGGCTCAACCATTCGTGGACACTCCTGCGTCGGTCATCACCCGCTTACTTGATCTGCACGAGAAGGGAGTGACGGCTTCTACCACGCCAGACAAGTTTCCCGGCATCAAGCGTCACTCGCTTGAGAGACTGCCGCCATTGACACACACGAAGGTTATGGATGGTCACTTCGACGGCGCGAGCCCTGCCAAGTTCAATTGGGATGGCTTCGTGAGGCACGCGCTTATCCAAGCCTTAAGCGCGACAGGCTCCGTTGATGGCCTCCGTCGAGCTTCCGGAGCAAATATTAAAGAAGGGAAATTTGAGGACCAAGGCTACAAGTTTGTGCCGAGCCACAATTTCTCTTTTCAAGGCGTTTCGGCCGAGGATGCCGCAAAAATCATCGGGCGGTGTGCCCGGAGTCTCAAGGCTCCATTCAGAATCGAATTCATCTGGCGCGATAAACCCGACGCGTTTCGCCCGGGCGAACGGGGATTTATTGAGTTTCCGTAGCTCAATATCCCCGCGCGACCGCGAATTGCGCGGCTTCCGTCATCGCCGCGCGCGCCTTGCCGTCGGGGAAGATCGAGATCGCGTCGATCGCCCGGTGGGCGAAATGGCGGGCGCGTTCGCGCGTGTCCTCGAGCGCGTCGTGCTTCTCGATCAGGGCGACGGCGTGGGCGAAATCCTCGTCGCTCGCGCGGTGGCCGAGGATCGCGTCACGCCAGAACTTGCGCTCCTCCCCGCTGCCGCGGGCGTGGGCGAGGATGACGGGGAGCGTCATCTTGCCCTCGCGGAAATCGTCGCCCCGGTCCTTGCCCATCTGCGCCGCGTCGGAATCGTAGTCGATCGCGTCGTCGACGAGCTGGAAGGCGACGCCGAGATTGCGCCCGTATCCTTCGAGCGCGCGTTCCTGCTCGTCGGAGCATTCCGCGACCACGGCGGCGATCTGGCTGGCCGCGGCGAAGAGCGCGGCGGTCTTGGCCCCGATGATGTCGAGATAGCGTTCCTCGCTCGTCTCGATCTGGCGCTGGGCGGTGAGCTGCGAGACCTCGCCCTCGGCGATCACCGCGCTCGCATGGCTGAGGATCTTGAGAACGCGCAGGGACCCGTCCTCGGTCATCAGTTCGAAGGCGCGGGAGAACAGGAAATCGCCGACCAGCACCGTCGCCGGATTGCCGAACACGATGTTCGCCGCCGCCTTGCCGCGCCGCAATTCGCTGCCGTCGACGACATCGTCGTGCAGCAGCGTCGCGGTGTGGATGAATTCGACCGCGGCCGCGAGCTTGTGATGGCGCGTGCCGTTGTAGCCGACCAGTTCCGCCCCGGCGAGCGTCAGCATCGGCCGGAGCCGTTTTCCCCCGCCCGAAATGAGATGCCCGGCGAGCCGCGGGATGAGCGGAATCTCGCTCTGCATCCGTTCCAGAATGACGGTGTTCACCGCATTCATCCCGCTCGCCGTGAGGGAGAGCATCGGATCGAGCGTCGGCCGCTTGCGCGGCAGGGGGACGACGTCGGCTGTCATATGCAGGCGCATTTGGAAGAGGCTTGGACGCTTGGCAAGCCGCAAATTGCTGTTAGCCTTGCAATCCATGTCCGAAGAAACGCACATCGCCCCCGCCGCCGGGGAAGCCGGAAAGGCCGCCGACCCGCCCGCGCCCGACCCGGTCCTGGCGGGCTATCGCCGGAGCATCGACAACATCGACGCGGCGCTGATCCACATGCTTGCCGAACGGTTCCGGATCACCCAGGCAGTGGGCGAATACAAGGCGAAGGCGACCCTGCCCCCCGCCGATCCCGAGCGCGAACGGCGCCAGATCGCGCGGCTGCGGAAATTGTCTGAGGAAGCCGATCTCGATCCCGAATTCTCGGAGAAGTTCCTGCGCTTCATCATCGACGAGGTGATCCGCCACCACGAAAAGGCGCGCTCTCGCTAGGGGGCGGACGGGCTTTCCCTTCGGCGAAGCACCGCGACGCCGCGCAGGCGCGCTTGAACGCGCACTGGATGCCGTCGGGAAGGGAAGGGGCACACGGGGGGGCCCTTGCCTCCCCCGTGTGCCCGTCCGGCCCGCCCCCGTCCACCTTGCAGGGGCTCAGGCCGGCTCGTCGAGCCGCGCCGGGTCATGCTGTGCGCCCGGCCCGGGGCCTGGTCCGGGCGCGCGCGGCTCGAAGCGGTGTCAGCGGCGCGGACGCCCGCCGCGCTGGGGCGGGCGCTGGCGCTGCCCGCCGGCGCCGCGCCGGGGGCGGAATTCGGGATCGCGCGTGCGGCTGACATTGTGTTCGGTCCGGATCCCGCCGCTTTCCGTGCGCGAGCGGGTGGTCGTGCGGTCGCGGCCGTAGAGCGTCTGGCCCTCCGGCCCGGTGATGCGCTGGCTCGCCTGCGAATTGCCCGCCCCGTCGCGGCTGCGCGATGCGGAGACGCCGTATTGCTCCCCGGTGCGGGTGGTGGCGGTGCCGGCGAAGGTCGAACCCATCTCGCCGCGCACCCGTTCGCCTTCGAAGGAGCGGGTTGCGCCTTCCGGCCCGGTCCGGCTGCGGGCGACGGTCGAGCCGGTTTCGGTGCGCTGGCGGTCCAGGCTGGTCGAGACGGTCTTGCCGCTTTCCTTGGCCGTGGCGGTGCGGTCGCGTTCGAGCGTGCCGGCCTCGCGGTCCAGGGTCGTGGTCTGGGTGACGGTCGCATTGGGCCCGTCGAAGGTCTTCGTGCGGCTCTCCTGCGCGAAGGCGGGGGCCGGGACGAGCCCGAGCGCGGCGAGCCCGGCGAGGGCGGGAAGGCAGATCACGGTTCGCATCATGGCGTCCTTTCGGATCAGAAGTCGTTGCGGTTCGATCCCGCCCGTCTCGTCACGTTCGCCGGGCAGGGACATTGCCTGAACGGGAAAGGCGTGCGCGACCCTTCGCATCCGCCGCGGCCTTTTTTCGCCGCCGCTTACGAACCGTCCGGCGGCGGTTCGGGCGCGGCGTCCGCAGGAGGCGGCGCCGGCGGGCCTTCGAACCGGCGTTCGAGGCGCTGCTGGCGGCCTTCGCGCCATTGCCGGATCCGCTCGCGGCGTTCGTCGGGCGGAAGCTGGCGCAGGCGCTCGATCGCGCGGCGGCCGCGTTCGGGAAGTATATCCGCGGGACGCACCGCCTCGCCTGCCTCGACCTTTTCGCGCAGTTCCTCGCGCCGCGTCTCGAGCCGCTGGCCGATGCGTTCCTCGCGCCGCTCGCGGGCGGCCTCGATCCGTTCGCGCAGGCGCGCCTCCGCTGCGGGATCCGGCACCGCCAGGCCCTGTTCGCGGCGCCGCTCCAGCGCGCGTTCGAGCCGCCGCTCGGTCGCCTCGCGGCGCTGCTCGCTGCGGCGGGCGCGCAAGTCGTCGTAGCGGCGGAAGACCTCCTCGAGCTCCTCGGGCGTGTCGATCGGGCCTTCGATGGCGACGGTGGCGCGGGTCGCGGCGGGCCGCGGCGGGGCGGCTTCGGGCGGAGGCGGCGGGGCGGCGACGCGTTCCGGCCCCGCGATGTTCGCCCACAGTTCGCCCGGCGAAGGCACCCGGTCGGGCAGCACGCCGAACAGGCCGGCCGCCGCCGCCGCGCTGGCGAGCGCGCCGAACACCGCCGCCCCCACCGCCAGCCGCCGCCCGCTGCGCCAGCGCGCGGCGCGGTGTCCGGCCCGGCGCAGCGGCGGGAGTTCGGCGGGGCCATCGGCGGCATGATCGGCCGCATGATCGGGGGCCTGATCGGCGGGCCGCCCGGCCGTGCGGGCGAGCACCCGCGCCGCGAAGTCCCCGGGCAGCGGCGGCACGCGCGCGGCGCGCAGGACCGCATCGAGCGGTTCGCCCGGCCGGATCGGTGCGCCGTCCTCGCGCGCGGGATCGTTCATGACGCGCCTCCTTCGCCCGCCACCTGCGCCTCGAACGCCTTCCGCAGCGCCGCGCGGGCGCGGTGCAGGAGGGATTCGAAGGCCTTGATGTTCATCTCCATGATCCCGGCCGCCTCGGCATTGGCGAGATCCTCGTAATAGGTCAGCACGATCGCCGCCCGCTGGCGGTCCGGCAGGCCGGCGATCAGTGCGCGGGCGAGCGCGCCCTCCTCGTCGGCCGCCAGCGCCTCGTCGGCGAGCGGGGCCTCGTCGGCGCGCTCCGGCACGTCATCCTCGCCCGAATGGCGGCGACGCACGCGCAGCCGGTCGATCGCGAGGTTCACCGTCACCCGCTTCAGCCATGGCCCCAGCCGCATCCGCCCCGGCGCGAGGCCCGGCGCCTTGTCCCACAATCTCAGCATGGCTTCCTGCGCGATGTCCTCGGCCTCGTGCGCGTCGCCCAGCATCCGGTAGGCGATCCGGTGGAGCAGCGCGGCGTGCTCCGCGATCGCCTCGGCCAGCGCCTGTTCCTCGCGCGCGGCGATGCGCGCGACGAGCACCGCGTCAGCCGCCTGCGTCGCGGGCATCGGGCCCGCCGGCATCGGGGCAAGGTCCCCCTTCATTCGTTTCGGCGCGTTAGGCCCCGTGTTCCTGCGTCGGTTACCGGTCACGGGCTCTAACGGCGGAACCTCACCGAACCCTTCGCCCGCGAACGAAAAAAGCGTCAGGCGCGCGGCAGGCGCAGTTCGACCAGCAGCCCGCCCAGATCCTCGCTCTGCCCGAGCTGCACCGACCCGCCGTAGATTTCGACCACGTCGCGCACGATCGCAAGGCCAAGGCCCGTCCCCGGCTTGTCGGTGTCGAGCCGCGCGCCGCGGTTGAAGATGCCGGCGCGTTCGGCTTCGGGAATGCCGGGGCCGTCGTCCTCGATCCAGATCAGGCACTGTTCGGCCCCGTTGTCGGCGTCGATCGTCACGAACACGCTGCCCCCGCCGTATTTCGCCGCGTTCTCGATCAGATTGCCGAGGATCTCGTCGAGGTCCTGCCGCTCGACCGCGACCTTGGCCGACGTGCTTCCCGCGATGTCGAGCCGGCCTTCGGGATGGAGCCGCTCGACCGCGCGGCGCACCGCCTCGGCGCTGGTGCGGACATTGGTGCGGGCATGGCCGACCGCGCGCCGCCCGACCGCGCGGGCGCGGGCGAGGTGATGATCGACATGGCGCTGCATCGTGCGGGTCTCGCGCATCACGGCCTCGGCAAGGTCGGGCGCCTGCGCGGTGGCGGCGTTGGTCAGCACGGTGAGCGGGGTCTTGAGAGCATGGGCGAGATTGCCCGCGTGGCGCCGCGCTTCCTCGGCCTGTTTCTCCGAATGGGCGAGGAGTGCGTTCAATTCCTCGACCATCGGCTGGACCTCTTCGGGGAGCGGTTCGGTGATCCGGTTCTCGCCCGTGGTCCGCAGGGTCTGGATCGCGGCGCGCACCCGGCGCAGCGGGGAAAGGCCGTAGCGGATCTGCAGCAGCGCCATCCCGATGAGGCCGAGGCCGAGCACGGCGAAGCTCCAGATCAGGATCAGCCGCACGCTCTGCACCTGCGCGTCGATCTCCTCGGTCGCGCTGGCGACGGCGAAGGTCCAGCGCGTGTCGCTTCCGGGCAGGATGACGGTGCGTTCCGCGATCCGCAGGGGTTCGCCTTCGAACTGGCGCGAGTTGTAGAAGCGCGCCTCGCTGTCGAAACCGTCCCCGTCCGTCTCGACCACGCCTTCGAGTTCGAGCGTGCGGTCCCACAGGCTGCGCGAGGGCCAGGGGTCCTGCCCGTCGCCGTCGATCTGCCAGTAGAGCCCGCTGCCGGGTTCGAGAAAGCGCTGGTCGCCGAGCACGCGGTAGAACGACACCTCGCCGCCGGGCTGGACCTCGGCCGAGGCGATCATGGCGGTGAGGATGTATTCGAGCTGTTCGTCGAAATTCTCCTTCACCTGCCCCGTCAGCGTGCGTTCGAGCGCGAGCCCGCCGCCCAGGAGCAGGACGAGGATCCAGCCCGTCGCGATGAGCCCCATGCGCCGCGCGAGGCTGCCGCGCCGGCGCATGGCGAGCGGGTGGTCGGAGGCGGGCGGCGCCCCCGCCTCGCCAGCCGCCGCCGCAGCGCTTTCGGCCCCGCCCGCAGGCGAGGTCGCGGCGCTGCCCGCGGGCTCAGGCCCGCGGTGCGTCCGCGGGGTCGTCGAGGCTGTAACCGAGGCCACGGATCGTCGTGATCACTTCTGCGCCGAGTTTCTTGCGGATGCGGGTGACGAAGACCTCGATCGTATTGGAATCGCGATCGAAATCCTGGTCGTAGATATGTTCGATAAGCTCGGTGCGGCTGACCACCTTGCCCTTGTGGTGCATGAGGTAGGACAGCAGCTTGTATTCCTGCGCGGTCAGCTTGACCGGCTCGCCCGCCAGCGTCACCCGGCCCGAACGCGTGTCGAGCCGCACGTCCCCGGCGGTCAGTTCGGAGGAGGTGTTGCCGGAAGCGCGGCGGATCAGGGCGCGCAGTCGGGCGATCAGTTCCTCGGTCTGGAAGGGCTTGGCGAGATAATCGTCCGCGCCCGCGTCAAGCCCCGCGACCTTGTCCGACCAGCTGTCGCGCGCGGTCAGCACGAGAACGGGAAAGTCCCGCCCCTCTCGCCGCCACATCCCGAGCACGGTAAGCCCGTCGATCCCCGGCAGGCCGAGGTCGAGGATGACCGCGTCGTAATCCTCCGTGCTGCCGAGGAAGTGCCCGTCCTCCCCGTCGGCGGAAAGGTCCACCGCATAGCCGTTCTGTTCCAGCGTCGACTTCAACTGCTGGCCGAGCGTGGGTTCGTCTTCGACGATCAGGATCCGCATTGTCCACCATCTGCCTGTTGCGCCTTGCCCGTTCCCGGGCGCCCGTTTTGCCGGGCACCCGTTTCGTTGGGCGTTCGGCTTCGCTTCGTCAACTCAGGTGGGGACGCGCGGGTCCGGTGTCCACCGCCCGGGCGCGCTTCGCGTCAGCGCGACCGGTTGATGATCCGGCCCGTGGCGCCATCGACATCGACGTTGATGACGCGCCCTTCCTTGATGAACTTCAGGCGGTAGGCGCGCGCGGTCGCGTCATAGGCGAAGCCGAGATATTCCGCGCCGCGCATCCGCGGGAGGACGAGCCGCTCGATCTCGCCGATGGTCTTGATGTTGCCCGCCTTCATCGCCTTGCGCGCCTCGCCCTGGTCGGAACGGGACTGGTCCTGCGCCGCGGCGGCGCTCGCGCCCGCGCTAGCCGGGACGACGAGCGCGCCGAGCGCGAGAGCGGCTAGGAAGCCGGCGAGAAGGGAACGAAGCCGTTTCATATCGCGTGAGGAAATAGCGCCAAGGCATTGAACGGGCAGTGAATGGAAAGCCCATGCCGGGTCCGGACGGCGTCGGGGATCGCGAACAGGCTCACGGCGCGGCTTCATCGACCAGTTCATAGGTGATCGCGATCATCACGCTCGTCTCGACCAGGCCGGGTTCGACCGGGGTCGCACTGACCCTGGCACTGTCTACCGCCATTTCGCGCATCGCGTTGGCGGGCGACGGGCCGCGACCCTGGATCATCTCGCTGATCCGGAGCACCTTCGCCCCGTCGTAACCCAGCATCGCGGCATAGGCCTCGGCCCGCTCGCCGGCGCGCTCGATCGCCCGATCGCGCGCCGCATCCGTTGCCGCTTCGTCGTCCTCGAGCCCGAAATTCGGCCCGCTGATGTCGGTCGCCCCGGCCTCGACCAGCGCATCGAGCGCCGCGCCCGTGCCATCGATGTCGCGCAGCTTCACGCTCACCCGGTTGGAGACGGTGTAGCCGCGGAAGACCTGTTCGCGGTTCTCGCGATCATAGTCGTAACGCGGCGACAGGTTGACGCCGGTGGTCTGGATATCCTTCTCCGCGACGCCGAGCGCCTTGATCCGCTCGATCACGCGGGTCATCTCGGCCGCGTTCTGCCGCATCGCCTCGACCGCCGTCGGGGCCTCGCTGGTGACGCCCGCGCCGATGGTGACGATGTCGGGCTCGGCCGTGATGCTTTCGCGGACGCTGAGCTGGATGACCGGGCCTTCCGCCTCGATCTCGACATTGGCGGCGCTTGCGGGAAGGGCGAAGAGCGCCCCGGCGAGCGCGGCGGCAGAAGCGGTTTTCATGGCGAAGTCCTCCTTTTCGCCGACCTGTCCCGCAGGCCGGCTTTCCATCCCCTGAACCGCGCGCACTCAACCTCCTTGTGGCCCGCGATGCAAGCGATTACCTGAGCGCGGCAATGGCCCGCCCCCCGATCCTCAGCCTCGAAGACGTCTCGCTCCAGCAGGGCGGGCGCTGGCTGTTCGGTCGCGGCCCCAATTCGGACGGGCCGGAGCCGGTCGATCTCCATGTCCTGCCGGGTGACCGGCTCGCGCTCATCGGGCGCAACGGGGCGGGCAAGACGACGCTGCTGCGGCTGGTCACCGGACGGATCGAGGCGGATCGCGGCACGCGGCGGGTGAAGCCGGGGACGCGGATCGTCTTTCTCGAACAGGATCCCGATTTCAGCGGTTTCGACACGCTGATGGATTTCGCGCTCGGCGGCGAGGATGCGCCCGCGCCGCACGAGGTCGAGGCGATCGCCGGCCAGCTCGGCATCGACATGACCCGCGAGGCGGCGACCGCCAGCGGGGGCGAACGCCGCCGCGCCGCGATCGCCCGCGCACTGGCGCAGGACCCCGATCTCCTGCTGCTCGACGAACCGACCAACCACCTCGATCTCGGTGCGATCGACTGGCTCGAGGACTGGCTTTCGCGGTACAGGGGCGCCTTCATCACGATCAGCCACGACCGCACCTTCCTCAAGCGCCTGACCCGCGCGACCCTGTGGCTCGACCGGGGCACGCTGCGCCGCAAGGAGGTCGGTTTCGGCGGCTACGAGGCGTGGGAAGAAGCGGTCTATGCCGAAGAGGCGCGCGCCGCGGAAAAGCTCGACGCGAAGCTCAAGATCGAGGCGCACTGGCTCGAACGCGGCGTGACCGCGCGGCGCAAGCGCAATCAGGGGCGGCTCGAGAAACTCCACCAGATGCGCGCCGCGCGCGCCGCGATGATCTCGACCGGCGGGGCGGCGAAGCTGAAGCTGGCGAGCGACGAGGATTTCAAGTCGAAATCGGTGATCGTCGCGGAAGGCATCTCGAAAAGCTTCGGGGACCGCACCGTCATCAAGCCCTTCACCCTGCGCATCCAGCGCGGCGACCGGATCGGCATCGTCGGCGCGAACGGGGCGGGCAAGACGACGCTCCTGAAGCTCCTCACCGGCGAGCTGGAACCCGACAGCGGGACGATCACGCACGCACGGACCCTGTCGGGCGTGATGATCGACCAGCAGAGGAAGCTGCTCGAACCCGATGCCACGGTGCGCCAGATCCTCGCCGAGGGCGGCGACTGGATCGACGTGCGCGGAGTGTGCAAGCACGTACAGGCCTATCTCAAGGAATTCCTGTTCGATCCCGCCATCGTCGACACCAGGATCGGAATCCTGTCGGGCGGCGAGCGTTCGCGGCTGCTGCTTGCCCGCGAATTCGCACGCACGGCGAACCTCCTCGTGCTCGACGAGCCGACCAATGATCTCGATCTCGAAACGCTCGACCTGTTGCAGGAGGTGATCGCCGATTTCGACGGCACCGTGCTGATCGTCAGCCACGACCGCGACTTCCTCGACCGCACGGTGACGGTGACGCTGGGGCTCGACGGGTCGGGCAAGGTCGATATCGTCGCGGGCGGCTACGCGGACTGGGAGGCGAAGCGCACCCGGCCGGTCGCGGGCGGGCCGAAGGCGAAACCGGACGGGCCGGCACCCGCTCCGACCCCGTCCCCGCCCCCGCCGAAAGCCGAAAAGCTCTCCTACAAGGACCAGCGCGACTACGAGAGCCTGCCGCAGCGGATCGAGGAGCTGGAGGCGGCGATCGCCAAGGGCGAGGCGATCCTCTCCGATCCCGACCTCTTCACCAAGGATCCGCAGCGCTTCGCCACCATCTCCAAGGGGCTGGAAAACGCCCGCGCCGAAAAGGACGCCGCCGAGGAACGCTGGCTCGAGCTTGCCGAACGGGTCGAGGGGTGAGCGAGCGCGCCGAGCGCCTTCACGCCGAAATCGCCGCCTGCACCCTTTGCGCCGAACACCTGCCATTGGGGCCGCGGCCGGTGGTGCAGTTCTCGCCCGCCTCGCGGGTGCTCATCATCGGGCAGGCGCCGGGAACGAAGGTCCATGCGAGCGGCGTGCCGTGGGACGACGACAGCGGCGAGCGGCTGCGCGGCTGGCTCGGGCTGGAGCGCGCGGCGTTCTACGATCCTGCCAGGGTCGCATTGATGCCGATGGGTTTCTGCTATCCCGGCAGACGCAAGGGCGGCGATGCCCCGCCGCGCCGGGAATGCGCGCCGCACTGGCATGACCGCGTGCTCTCGCTCCTGCCCGCCCGGCGCCTGACCCTGCTTGTCGGCAGCTATGCCCAGGCCGCCTACCTTCCCGAAACGCGCCGCCTTACCATGACCGAAAGGGTCCGGCGGGCGGGCGAGTTCGGACCCCTCTTTCCCCTGCCCCACCCCGCCTGGCGCGCGCGCCTGTGGATGGCGAAGCACTCATGGTTCGAGGCCGAAACCCTGCCCCGCCTGCGCGCGGCGGTCGCCAGGGCACTGGATTGATCGTCAGCGGATGCGGTAGAACTCCGCCACCCGTTCGAGCGCGATCCGCAGCACCAGCTTGCCGCTGCGCGCCGGCCAGCCGAGCGCCTTTTCCGCGGTAGGCAGCGCCTCGCCCGCGCAGACGACGCGCCAGAGGATGTCCTCCAGCCCCTTGCCCGCGTGCCGGATCGCCCCGTCGAAGCGCTGCTTCGCGGCGACCTGCCGCTCGGTCGGGGTGAGCCCTCTTTCGCCCGTGGTCTTCGCCCGCACCGGGTCCCAGCGCATCGTAACGCCGGGCGCGAGCTGCGCGCGCTCGTAATCGTTTCGCAAGGCTTCGCCCGCATCGAACAACCGGTCGTCGAGATGGCCGCGCGCGTGGAGCCAGGCGAGCGGGGATTCGGCGAGGTTGACCGTGACCGTGCGCCGCTTGCCCCGCGCATCGCCGCTGCGGCGCGGGCCTTCATTCGTCAGTTCGCGTTCCACGAGGATGCGCTTCATGGCCGAGATCTCCTGTCCTGCGGGACGACAGGGCTTGCCAAAGAGGAAAGCGTGTAGGAAAGAACAAACCGATCTGGTGAAACGACGGCATCGGGAGCGGGTGTACTTGATCAACCGAATACGCGATATCCGCAAGGCCAAGGGGCTGACGCTGGCGGAGCTGGCCGAGGCCTGCGACCCGCCGACGACGGCGCAGACGATCGGCCGGCTCGAAACGGGGATGCGGAACCTCTCGCTCAGGTGGATGGACCGCATCGCCCGGGCGCTCGAGGTCGATCCGGAAAGCCTGGTGCGCTCCGAGGACAGCGAGGCACCGCGGGTCGTCGCGCAGCTCGGCCCCGGCGGCGCCGAGGCGCTGCGCGCCCCGCGCGAGGCGCTGTTGCCGACCGAACTGGCGAATGGCGGGGCGGCGGGGCCGCTCAGCGTGCTTGAGGTCACCGCGAGCGTCGGGGAATATCGCCCCGGCGACCGGCTCTGGCTGCGCCGGATCGAACCCGGGGACGCGGGCAAGGCACTGAACCGCGACTGCCTCGTGCCGCGACCGGGCGGGCGGCTGGCCTTCGGCCGGCTGATCGACCGGCAAGGAACGAGGATCGGCCTGCTGCCCCCGGGGGCCGGGCAGAAACAGGTGGTGGTCGACAATCCGCCCTGGATCGGGCTCGCCGCCATGCTGGTGCGCGAATTGTGAGCGGGCGGCGATGAGGCACGTCCTTTCGATCAGCACGCTCTGGCCCAACCCGGTCGCGCCGCGTTTCGGGACCTTCGTCGCGCGCTCGCTCGAGGCGCTGGCGAAACGCGGCGACTGGCGCGTCACCGTCATCAACCCGATCGGCCTGCCGCCCATCGCGCTCGGCCGCTACCGCGAACTGTCCGGGATCGAGGAGATCGCAACGGAAGGCGGCATCACCGTCCACCGCCCGCGCTTCACCCTCATTCCCAAAATCGGCGGGCGCCGCAACGGGGCGGCGATCGCCCGCGCGGCGCTGCCGGTAGTGGAGCGGATCCACGCGGAGCATCCGGTCGATCTTGTCGACGCGCAGTTCTTCTTCCCCGACGGCCCCGCTGCCGCCCGCATCGCGCGCAGGCTCGACCGGCCGCTTTCGATCAAGGCGCGCGGGGGGGACATCACCTATTGGGGCGGCATCGACTACGCCCGCGAACAGATGCTCCGCGCCGCGCGGCAGGCGGACGGGCTGCTCGCGGTGAGCGAGGCGCTGAAGCGGGAGATGGCGCTCATCGGGATGGAGCGCGACAAGATCACGGTCCATTACACCGGCCTCGACCGGGACCGGTTCCGCCCCCTCGCGCATACCCGCCTGCGGTGCCAGCTGGGCGCGGAGCTCGGCATTCCCATGCCCGACCACGCGCCGCTGCTCGTCTGCGTCGGCGCGCTGATCGAACGCAAGGGCCAGCACATCGTGCTCGACGCGCTGACCGAGGTGCCGGGCGCGCACCTGGTGCTGGTCGGCCGGGGCGAACAGGAGGCGCAGCTGAAGGGGCAGGCGCACGCGCTGGGGCTGGCCGACCGGGTGCATTTCGTCGGCCTGTTCGACCATGACGTGCTGCCGCTGATGCTGTCGGCCGCGGACGCGATGGTGCTGCCGAGTTCGAACGAGGGCCTCGCCAATGCCTGGGTAGAGGCGCTGGCCTGCGGGACGGCGGTGGTGACCTGCGACGTCGGCGGGGCGCGCGAGGTTATCACCGGCCCGATGGCCGGCCGGCTGGTGGCCCGCGATCCGAAGGCGGTCGCCGCCGGGATCAACGCCGTGCTGAACGATCCCCCGCCGCGCCAGGCGGTGGCGGCGCTGGTCGAGGGTTTCAGCTGGGAGGAGAACGCCGCCCGGCTGGCGGAGCATTACGCGCGGCTGGTCGCGGGGTAGGCCCCGTTCAGGCTTCCCCGCGTGCGATGCGTTCCTGCCGGTCGGCCTCGCTCTCCCGCGGGACAAAGCTGTTCGAATCCACCCCCAGCCAGATCAGGATCGGCGAGGCGAGATAGACGCTCGAAAAGGTCCCGACGAACAGGCCGAAGGTGATCGCCGCGACAAGTCCGAACAGGCTCGCCGGGCCGAACACCAGCAGCGGCAGCAGCGCGACGAGCAGCGTGAGCGAGGTCATGACGGTGCGGGCGAGCGTCTCGTTCATCGACAGGTCGAGCACCTCGACGATCTGCATCTTGCGGAATTTCTTGAGGTTCTCGCGGATGCGGTCGAACACCACGATCGTGTCGTTCAGCGAATAGCCGATGATGGCGAGGATCGCGGCGATGATCTGCAGGCTGAATTCGAGCTGGAACAGCGCGAACAGGCCCAGCGTCAGCGAGACATCGTGGAACAATGCGAACAGCGCACCCGCACCGAACTGCCATTCGAACCGGATCCAGATGTAGAGCGCGACCGCCGCCATCGCTGCGAGCAGCGCGAGGATCGCGTCCTGCCGGAATTCGCCCGAGACCTTGCCCGAAACCGAATTCACCGCGTCGATCTGGATGTCGTCATAACCCGCCTCGAGCGCGGCGGTGATGCGCTTGGCCAGCTCGTCCGCGAAAGCGGGGTCGCCCTCGGCCTCGGGCGGAAGCTTGACCCGGATCGAGACCTGGTTCGCTTCGCCGAAGCGCTGGACGATCGGATCGCCGACTCCCTCTATCGCGGCGAGGCTCGTGCGCAGTTCGGGGACCGGGGCCTCGGCGCTTTCGGTGAAGGTCGCCTGGATTTCCTGCCCGCCGGCGAAATCGACCCCGAGATTGAGCCCGTTGACGAAGACCAGCGCCCAGCTCGCCGCGATCAGCACCAGGCTGGTGACGAAAACCGGCATACGCCATTTGAGGAACTTGATGTTCGTGCCGTCCGGAACGAGTTTCAGGAGTTTCATGCTACGCGTCCCTCGCTCAGATGTTGATGTCGGCCGGGCGGTGCTTCCGCAGCCAGCCCGCGACCCACATGCGGGTCAGCGGCAGGGCGGTGAAGACCGAAGTGAACAGGCCGAGGATCAGCACCACGGCGAACCCGCGGATCGGCCCCGAGCCGAACAGGCCGAGCAGCACGGCCGAGATGAAATTGGTGATGTTCGCGTCGTAGATCGCGCGGCTCGCCTCCTTGTAGCCGGTCTCGATCGCGGTGACGACCTTGCGCCCGCGCTTGCGTTCCTCGCGGATGCGTTCGTTGATGAGCACGTTGGCATCGACCGCCGCGCCGATGGTGAGCACGAAACCGGCGATGCCCGGCAGGGTCAGCGTCGTGTTGAGGATCGCCATGATGCCGAGCAGCATCGCGACGTTGAAGACCAGCGCGATCGTCGCATAGACGCCGAAGCGGCCATAGGTCGCGATCATCAGAGCGATGACGGCAAGACTGCCGATCAGCATCGCGATCATCCCGCGCCGGATCGAATCCGCGCCGAGATCGGGACCGACCGTGCGCTCCTCGATCACCGTCAGCGGCACGGGCAAGGCACCCGAACGCAGCGAAATGGCGAGGTTGTTGGCGCTTTCGGCGGTGAAACTGCCCGAGATCTGCGCCCGCCCGCCGAGGATGCGCTCGCGGAAATAGGGCGCGGAAATGACCTCGCCGTCGAGGATGATCGCGAACCGCTCACCGACGTTCTCGGTCGACAGCTTGGCGAAGCGCGCGCCTCCTTGCGCGTCGAAGGTGATGTCGACGACGTTCTCGTTCGTCTGCGGATCGACGCCGGCCTGCGCGTTGGTGAGGCTGTCGCCGCGGATCCCCCCCAATCGCTCGACCGCCTCGAACTGGCCCTCCAGGCCGCTGCCGGGGGCATAGGGCACGATCTGGCTGCCCGGGGGCGCGATGCCGGCCTGCACGTTGCTGGGCAGGGCGTCCTTGTCGACCAGCTTGAATTCGAGCTGCGCGGTCTGGCCCAGCAGTTCCTTGAGCGCGTCGGGATCCTCGAGCCCGGGGACCTGCACCACGATGCGGGTATCGCCCTGCCGGATGATGGTCGGCTCGCGCGTGCCGAGATCGTCGATGCGGCGGCGCACGACCTCGGTCGCGCTTTCCATCGCCTCGTCGACGCGGGTCGCTATCCCGGTCTCGGTGGGGGTGAGCACCATGCGCTGCGTGTCGACCACTTCGAGGTCCCACTCGCGGGTCAGCCCGTCGCCCATGATGAAGGGTTCGAGCAGGCCCCGCGCCCGGTCGATGTCGGCCGGGTCGGACAGGATGAAGGACAGCTCGCCCCCCGCGGTGGAGATGTCGCCGATGCGGATACGAGGGCTCGCATTCCGCATCTCGCGGCGGACCGTCTCTTCCATGTTCTCGAGTTGCTGCGAACGGATTTCCTCGGCTTCCGCCTCGAGCAGGAGGTGCGAACCCCCCGCGAGATCGAGGCCGAGATTGACCATCGGATCGGGCAGCTGATCGGGCCAGTCGCCCCCGGCCGAATTGACGAGCGACGGCAGGGCCGCGATCACCGCCGCGAGGGTGATCCCCCACAGCATGAGTTTCTTCCAGAGTGGGAAATCGAGCATGGCCGCCTGGTGTTGCCTTGGTGTTCGTGTCGTCGGGCGCGGGCGCGAACCCGGTGCGGATCAGTCGTTCGCGGCGCTGCCGCCGGGCGGGATGATGTCGCCGATCGTGGACTTGACCGCCTTCACCCGCACCCCTTGCGCGAGTTCCAGTTCGGCATAGGTGTCGTCGACCTTGACGACCTTGCCGACGAGCCCGCCGGCGGTGACGACCTGGTCGCCCTTCTTCAGGCTGCCGATCTTTTCCTGGTGTTCCTTCTGCCGCTTCATCTGCGGGCGGATGATGAGGAACCAGAAGATGAGGACCATGCCGACGATCGGCAGGAGGTTGATCCATGCCGGCGGCGCTCCGGCAGCCCCAGCGCCCGCGGCGAGAATGTCAATCATGGTCTTTGAACCCGTCAGAATGTGGTCGTTGATCCCGGCGATCCGAGCCGGCCGCCCGCCCGGTCGGGCATCGGCCACGGCTCGCCGCCGTCATAGGTGGGCGCGGTTAGCAGCAAAGCAAGCGCCCGGCAATCGGCTTGCCCCCGGGGTCCCCGGGGTCGCGCCGGATCGCCCCTCGGATCGTGGCCGGGTCGCCGTTCCGGATGCCTTTCCGCAAACCGGCTTGCCAGCACGGGACGCCCGCCCTATAGCGCGCGCCTCCACTCGGTCCGGGACGTAGCGCAGTCTGGTAGCGCATCACACTGGGGGTGTGGGGGTCGCTGGTTCGAATCCAGTCGTCCCGACCAGTGGATCATTCGTCGATTGTCGGTTCGCGTTTGTTGCAAAGGCCCGCAAGACGATTTCATGTCTGCGTTCAATACCTTGCCTGCTCCGGCGATTGGTCGCCTCCCGCTTTTCGCGCTCGTGCTCGTCCTGGGCGCGGTTCCTGCCGCCGCGCAGGACACGAAGGGCGAGAGCGAGCCGGCCGAGGCGGTCGATCCCGTCGCCGCCGGGGCAGAAACCGCCGCCGCCGCCGATAGCCCGCGCACGCGGCGCAGCTTCACGCCCGAGGATTTCGCCCGCTTCGCCCCGCGCAGCGCGCTCGACATGGCGCGGCAGGTGCCCGGCTTCTCGATCCGCCAGGGCGGCGGCGCACGTGGGCTCGGCGCAGCCGACACCAATGTCCTCGTCAACGGGCGGCGCATTTCGGGCAAGTCGAACGGGCCGGTCGATGCCCTATCGCGCATCCCCACCGACGAGGTCCTCCGGCTCGAGCTGGTCGACGGGGCGAGCCTCGATGTCGGCGGGCTGACCGGCCAGGTCCTCAACGTCGTCACGCGCTCTTCGGGCGGGATATCGGGCCAGTTCCGGTATTCCCCCCAGTTCCGCAGCTTCGGCACGCCCGCGCGTCTCCTCGACGGCTCGATCGCGATCGCGGGCGGCGGGGACAAGGACGAATGGACGCTCTCGCTCGAGAACAATTCGAACCGGCTCGGGGACGAGGGGCCGGAGCTCGTCTTCGACGGAGCGGGTGCGCTGATCGACCGGCGCGAGGAAGTCCGTAACGAGAATCTCGACGCCTTCGGCCTGTCGGGTTCTTGGACCCACATCGCCGAGGGCGGCAACGTGCTCAACCTCACCGGCGAGGTGAACGGCTTCATCCGCCGCGAGAGCGAGATTTCCCAGCGTTCCGGGGCGATTTCCCCGGTCGACCGGACGCGGGTCTTCGAGACGGGCGAGGACGAATTCAATTTCGAACTGGGCGCGGACTACCAGTTCGCGCTCGGCCCCGGGCGGCTCAAGCTGATCGGCTACCACCGCTACGAGGACAGCCCGACCTTCGCGATCCAGCGGACGCAATTCGCCGACGGCGCTCCGGCGGAGGAAAGCGTCTTCACCCGCGACGCCGACGAGGGCGAGACCATCGCGCGCGCCGAATACGCCTTCGGCGCGCTCGGCGGGGACCTGCTGGTGGCGGCCGAGGGCGTGCGGAATTTCCTCGAGATCACCTCCGCCCTCGAACAGCGCGCGGCGGACGGAGACCTCGTCCCCGTTCCCCTGCCCGGCGCCAATGCGCGGGTCGAGGAGGACCGCGCCGACCTCGGCCTGACCTACAGCCGCGCGCTCGCGGCCGGGCTGCAGTTCCAGGCTTCTGGCGGGGCGGAATATTCGCAGCTGCGCCAGAGCGGGGCGCTCGGGCTCACGCGCAGCTTCTACCGGCCCAAGGGCTTCGCCGCGCTCGACTGGAGGGCCCTGCCGCGGCTCAACCTGTCGGGCCGGATCGAACGGTCGGTCGGGCAGCTCAGCTTCTTCGACTTCATCGCCACGGTCGATCTCGATCAGGACCGCGAAAACGCGAGCAACGCCCGGCTCGTGCCGCCGCAGAGCTGGGTCTTCGAACTGGAGGCGAATCTCGCTCTCGGCACGCTGGGCTCGCTCAACCTGCGCCCGTTCTACGAGGACATCTCGGACATCGTCGATCTCGTCCCCCTGCCGGGCGGCGGGCAGGGTCCGGGCAACCTGCCTTCTGCCGAGCTCTACGGCATCGACGGCGATCTCACGCTGCTGTCCGACCCGATCGGCTGGCAGGGCACGCGGCTCGATGTCGGCTTTTCCCTGCTCGGATCCTCGCTGGTCGACCCGCTGCTGGGCACTCCGCGCGAACTCAGCGGCAACGACATCGTCGATCTCAGCGCCGACATCCGCCACGATTTCGCCGGCGGCGAATGGGCGGTCGGCGGCTCGGCCAACTGGGAGGACAACGCGCCCCTGGTGCGGCTCGACGAGGTGGCGCTCGCCACGCAGAGCTTCGGCTTCGTCTCCGCTTTCCTGGAAAACAAGGACGTGCGCGGCCTGACGCTGCGCGCCAATTTCGCGAACCTGATCGACCGGAAGAACCGCTTTGCGCGTACCGTCTTCACCGATCGCGCCGCGGGGCTGGTCGCCTTCTCCGAAACGCGCGAGCGGCGCTTCGGGACGATCTTCACCTTCGAGGTCGAAGGCTCTTTCTGACGCCTGCACGGGCCGGGGGCGCTTGCACGGGGACGGGCCGCGGCCTAACCGGGCGGGCGAGGAGAAACCGATGACCGCAGCGCCCCCGTCCCCGCCCCCGCTTCCGCCAACACTGCGAATGCGAAGCTGGCTGTTCGCGCCGGGCGACAGCACGAAGAAGATGGCCAAGGCGATCGCATCGGCAGCCGACATCGCGCTCCTCGATCTCGAGGATTCGGTCACGCCCGAAAACAAGCCCGCCGCGCGCAGCGCCGTGGCCGAAACGCTCTACGAAGCCGGGAACCGCGAGCGCGTCTGGGTGCGGATAAACCCGCTTGCCGGTCCCGAGGCGGTGCGCGACCTCGCCGCGATCCTTCCCGCGCGGCCCGGCGGCGTGTTCCTGCCCAAGGCGGAAGGGCGGCATCACGTGACGCAGCTGCACCACTATCTCACCGCGCTGGAAACCGCGAACGACATCGCGCCGGGCTCGACCCTGATCGCCGCGCTCGTCACCGAAACCGCGGCGGCGATGTTCCGCACCGGCGATTACGCCGGCGACTATCCCGGTCGCGAACGGCTGGTCGCGCTGAGCTGGGGGGCGGAGGACCTGTCGAGCGAGCTCGGCGCGCGCCAGCAGCGCCGGCCCGACGGCGAATACGCGCACACCTATGAAATGGCACGCAGCCTGTGCCTGCTGGGTGCAGTCGCTGCCGGAGTGGCCCCGATCGAGACGGTGCAGCCCGAGTTCCGCGACACCGCCGCGCTCGAAGCGCGCGCGCGGGCCGTACGCGCGCAGGGTTTCCGCGGAATGCTCGCGATCCACCCGGCACAGGTCGATCCCGTCAACGCCGCCTTCACCCCCTCGCCCGAGGAAATCGACCATGCCCGCGCGGTGGTGCAGGCGTTCGCCGACAATCCCGGAGCGGGGACCGTGGCGCTCGACGGCGCGATGCTGGACCGCCCGCACCTCGCGCTCGCGCAGCGCCTGCTGGCGGAGGCGGAAGGGGACTGATAGGCTGGTTTTATTTTCCTACGCTTACCAATTAGGTTAGCTCCGGCGCGATTCGGCAACCGGCGGAGCGCGTCACATGGGCATTCTCGAAAGCCTCATCGGTCCCATCAGTTCGATCATCGACAAGGTCATCCCCGACAAGGAAGCGCGCGCCCGCGCCAAGCTCGAGCTGCTCAGGCTCGAGGGAACGCAGGAAATGAAGCTGATCGAGGCGCGGCTGCAGGCGATCGTGGCCGAAGCGAATTCGGCCGATCCCTGGACGAGCCGCGCGCGGCCGAGCTTTCTTTACGTGATGTATGTCCTGCTGCTCACCGCGATCCCGATGGGCGTGCTTTCCGCCTTCGATCCCGCCGCCGCGCGCGACATCGCCGCGGGCATGAACGCCTATCTCGCGGGGCTTCCCGAACCGCTCTACGCGCTTTTCGGCACCGGCTACCTCGGCTACACGGCCGCGCGGCAGTGGGGCAAGGTCAAGGGGGTCGACCGCTAGGGCGATTTTCCGGTCCGATTGCGCGCGGCGATTTTCGCAGCGCCGGAAATAGTTTCCGGGCCGGGCGCGCTCAGCGCCGCTTCAGCAGGAGCGCAAGACCGGCCGCTGCAAGGCTCCCGACGGTCACGGCGAAACGCTTGCGCTTGACGAGCCGCCCCGCGAACCCGGCGAGCCGCGCACCCGGGAGCATCGCTTCCTCGGGATCGAACAGCTGGCTTTTGGCGAGCGCGACCTCGGCATCGTCGAGGCGGCGGGTCTCGAGCACCCTGAGCGTATGGCCCTCCGTCGCGCGCACCTGTTCGATCGCCGGGAGGATCCGGCCCTCGTTGCCCTCCACGCCGGCCGCGAACCGGTCGCGTTCGATCCCGAGATGTTCGGCGAGAAGGCGGGTCCGGAGGTCCGCCAGAAAGCTCCGCAGGTCCGGCTGGTCGGCCGCCTCGAAGGCAAGATCGCATTCGCTGTCGCTGACGAAGGAGCGGCTCGCCATGTTGGACGAGCCGACCCGCACGAATTCGTCGTCGACGATGAGCAGCTTGGCATGGACGTAAATGGGGCGGCCCTGCCGGTTGACCGGATAGTAGACGCCCAGCCGGCCCTCGCGATCCCCCCGGCGCAGCTCCTCGACGATCAGGGTGCGGCGGGTATCCATCGCCTCGCTTTCGAGCCAGGTTTCCGCCTGGCACGGCAGGATGATGACGATCTCCGGCCCGTCCGGCTCCTCCAGCTTCGCCTTGAGGGCATCGGCGATTGCGCCAGAAGAGAGGAACTGGTTCTCGATGTAGATCGCCCGCCGCGCCGCCGCGATCGCGCGGCACCACAGCTTGCCGACATGGTCGATCGCGGGTTCGCCGCCATATTCCGGAGCGCTCAGCGCTATGCCGGCGAGCGCATCGGTGAGGTCGGCTTCGAGCCTTTCGGGCCAGACGTCGCCGCTGCTTTCAGGCACGGGAAGGTCCTTGCCGGTCGCGACCTTCCAGCGCCAGCGCGCCAGCTCGCCGAGGGCTCGCGCCGCCTCGCCGTCAACGGCGAGCGTCATGTCGTGCCAGGGTATCGGGGTCTTGCCATTATCCGTGCGGCGGCAGTCGTGCCCGAGATGTTCGGGCGTGTCCCAGCGGCCCGAGGTCATGTCGATCCCCCCGCAAAAGGCGAGCCGGTCGTCGATCACGACGATCTTCTGGTGGTGGCAGGCCCCCGTCGGATGCTCGTTGTCGAGCCGGAAATGGACCCGCGAATCCGCGGTCGCCTTGAGCGAGAGCCATGAGCCGAACTGGCGCGCGATATCGAACAGCATCGCCCCGCCCCATTGCAGGATGAATATCTCGAGGTCGGGCCGCTCCTTCACCGCGAATTCGAGAAAGCGTCGCAGGCGGTCGGGAATGCGGGGATCGTCGAGGTCGGGCCGCAGGCGGATGTCGAGGTCGAATTCCCAGCCGATCAGGTAGACGCAGCGCTCGGCCTTCAGGATCGCGTCCTTGGCGGCGGCGAAATAGCCCGCGGCATCGACGATGAAGGCGACGCGGTCCGCATGGACCTTGCGCCAGCAGGTCTCGCCCTCCTCGAGGATGCGCGCACCCGCCGGCCCGATCCCCGGCAGCGCGGGCGAGCGTCCCTCGCCGGGAGGTTCGAGTTTCGTTTCCTCGTTCATCATTCCTGGTTTCGCAATCGCCCGGGAGAGCGCCGGTTCCGGCGGTGCAGGCCGCTCGGACGACCCGCCCCGGGAATGCGGCGACCCGCCCCTTCCCCGACCGCGCGGCGCGCGCTAACAGCGGCGCATGAGCAACCTCGTCCTCGTCCTCAACGGTCCCAACCTCAACCTGCTCGGCCTGCGCGAGCCCGAGATCTACGGTTCGACGACGCTCGACGAGATCGCCGGGATGCTGGAGGACCGGGCGCGCGAACTCGGGCTGGAGATCGACATGCGCCAGACCAACCACGAAGGAATGCTGGTCGACTGGCTGCACGAAGCGCAGGCCGGGGGCGCGCGCGCGGTGCTGCTCAACGCCGGAGCCTACACCCACACCTCGATCGCGCTGCTCGACGCGATCAAGGCGATCGCAACGCCGGTGGTGGAGGTGCACCTGTCCGACCCCCGCACGCGCGAGCCCTTCCGCCACGTCTCCTATGTCGGCATGGCCGCGGCGCTGACGGTCGAAGGGCACGGGGCTGACAGCTACCGGATCGCCCTCGAAGCGGTGGCCAAGGGCGAAATCTGACGCTCGGCACCCCCGGCTGGCTTGCAACACGCGCACCTTTGCCACTTGCCAGCCGCAATTCGCGGCAATAGTCACACCGCAAAACACACAAGGGGCAAGCATGGCTAACGACAAGCCGCGGTCCGGATCGACGTCCGGGATGAACATCGACACCGCGCTGGTGCGCGAACTCGCCGAATTGCTGAGCGAGACGGGCCTGACCGAAATCGAGGTCGAGGACGACGACCGCAAGATCCGGGTCGCGCGCAGCGCCGCGCCGGTCGCCGCGCCCATGCCCGCGGCGATGCCCGCCCCGGCCCCGGCCCCGGCACCCGCCCCGGCGGCTCCGGCGCCCGGCGGCAGCGGCGGCGCGCCCGCCGACACCGCCGATGCCGTGACCTGCCCGATGGTCGGCACCGTCTATCTCGCGCCCGAACCGAGGGCGGCGAATTTCGTCAAGGTCGGGGACAAGGTCTCCGAAGGCGACACGCTCCTCATCATCGAGGCGATGAAGGTCATGAACCCGATTCCCGCCGATCGTTCGGGCACGGTGAAGGCGGTGCTGGTCGACAACGCCCAGCCGGTCGAATTCGGCCAGCCGCTCGTCGTGATCGCGTAACGCGGCATGGGCATTTCCCGCATCCTGATCGCCAATCGCGGCGAAATCGCGCTTCGCATCCACCGCGCCGCGCACGAAATGGGGATCGAGACGGTCGCGGTGCATTCGACCGCCGATGCCGACGCCATGCACGTGCGGCTGGCCGACCATGCCGTGTGCATCGGCCCGCCGCCCGCGGCCGAAAGCTATCTCAACCACGCCAACATCATCTCCGCCGCCGAAGTCGCCGGCTGCGACGCGATCCATCCGGGTTACGGCTTCCTCTCCGAAAACGCCAAGTTCGCCGAGATCGTAGAGGCGCACGACATCGCCTGGATCGGGCCGAAACCCGAACACATCCGCACCATGGGCGACAAGGTGCAGGCCAAGAAGACCGCGGGCGAATTGGGCCTGCCGCTGGTGCCCGGCTCCGATGGCGCGGTGAGCGAGACGGCCGAAGCCAAGGCGATCGCGGCCGAGATCGGCTATCCCGTCATCATCAAGGCTGCAAGCGGCGGCGGCGGGCGCGGCATGAAGGTGTGCGAGAGCGAGGACAAGCTCGAAAGCCTGATGCAGCAGGCCGGGAACGAGGCGAAGGCCGCCTTCGGCGACGCGACCGTCTATATCGAGAAATATCTCGGCAATCCGCGCCACATCGAATTCCAGGTGTTCGGCGACGGCAACGGCAACGCGATCCATCTGGGCGAGCGCGACTGTTCCCTGCAACGCCGCCACCAGAAGGTGCTCGAGGAAGCGCCTTCCCCCGTGATCTCGCAGGAGGAGCGGATGCGGATGGGCGAGATCTGCGCCGAGGCGATGCGCGGCATGGGCTATCGCGGCGCGGGGACGATCGAATTCCTGTGGGAAGACGGTGAGTTCTACTTCATCGAGATGAACACCCGCCTGCAGGTCGAACATCCCGTGACCGAGGCGATCACCGGGGTTGATCTCGTGCGCGAACAGATCCGCATCGCCGCCGGAAAGCCGCTTTCGGTCACGCAGGACGAGCTCGAATTCAAGGGCCATGCGATCGAATGCCGGATCAACGCGGAGGACCCCTTCACCTTCGCCCCCTCGCCCGGACTCGTGACCTATTACCACGCCGCGGGCGGGATGCACGTGCGCGTCGATTCGGGGCTGTATGCGGGATACCGGATCCCGCCCTATTACGATTCCATGATCGCCAAGCTGATCGTCTACGGCCGCACGCGCGAGGGTTGCATCATGCGCCTGCGCCGCGCGCTCGAGGAAATGGTCGTCGAGGGCGTGAAGACCAACATCCCGCTCCATCAGGAACTCCTGCGCCAGGACGACGTGCTCAACGGCGACTATTCGATCAAGTGGCTCGAGCAATGGCTGGAGCGGCGCGAGGGCTGAGGGCGGCCCGATAGCTCCGATCCGGCGCCGGTCCCCCGGCCCGCCGTTTCGCCGCGCCCGGTTTTGCTGTATTGCGCCCGTGTGCTCCTATCATTTTCGGGCACATTGCGATGCGCGGAGCCTTGGGGCGAATGATGACACACGAGATTCTGGACGACGCCGCGAGGCAGCCTTCGCCGGGCGATGCGGCGGAAGGCGAGGATATCGTCCTGCCTGCGCGCGCCTCCGTCCACCGCACCGGGGCTGTCAACGCGGCGAGCAAGAAGACCCAGATCGTCGTCGTCGGCGGCGGCGCGGGCGGGCTCGAACTGGTCCGCCGGCTGGGCGCGAAATTCGGGCGCAAGCATCACGACATCATCCTCGTCGACAAGAACCTCACGCATATCTGGAAGCCCCTGCTGCACGAGGTCGCGGCCGGTTCGCTCGACGCCAATCTCGACGAAGTCGGCTATCGCGGCCACTGCTATCGTTGGGGCTACCGCTTCTTCCAGGGCAGCCTCGAGGGGATCGACCGGGAGAGGAAACGCGTGCATCTTGCCCCCGTTTACGACGAGGACGGGAGCGAGTTGATCGCGGGCCATTCGATCCGTTACGACATCCTCGCCATCGCGGTCGGCTCGATCTCGAACGATTTCGGCGTGCCGGGGGTGAAGGACCATTGCATCTATCTCGATTCGCGCGAACAAGCCGACCGTTTCCGCACCAAGCTGCTCAACCACTGCCTGCGGGTGAGCCGCGCGATGATGGGAGACCCGGATGCGAACGAGCAGGTGAAGATCGCCATCGTCGGCGCGGGCGCGACCGGGGTCGAACTCGCGGCCGAACTCTACAACGCCGCCGCCGCACTGCGCCATTACGGGCTCGAGGTGTTCGACGAGAGCCGGCTCGACGTGACCCTGCTCGAAGCGGGGCCGCGCATCCTGCCCGCCCTGCCCGAACGCCTGTCCAAGGCGGCGAAGCATGAACTCGGGCGGCTCGGCGTCGAAGTGCGCGAGAACACGCAGGTGGTCGAGGCGCGCCCGCGCGTGCTGGAAACCGCGGACGGAAGCACGGTCGAAGCCGACCTCATCGTCTGGGCCGCCGGGGTGAAGGGCGCGCCCTTCCTCTCGCAACTGGGACTGGAGACCACCCCGCGCCACCAGATCCTCGTGAAGGACACGCTCCAGACGGTCAGCGACGACAGCATCTTCGCGCTGGGCGACTGCGCTTCCTTCACGCCGGAAGGGACGACCATCCCGATCCCGCCGCGCGCGCAGGCCGCGCACCAGATGGCGAACGTGGTGTTCGACAACATCGTGCGGATGCAGAAGGGCAGGCCGCTGAAGAAATTCGTCTACCAGGACAAGGGCTCGCTCATCTCGCTTTCGCGCTTTTCGACCGTGGGCAGCCTGATGGGCAATCTCGTCGGCGGGAGCCTCGCGGTCGAGGGGCGACTGGCGCGGCTGATCTACACCTCGCTCTACCGCCTGCACCTGCTCGGCATCCACGGCTGGATGAAGGGCACCTTCCTGATGCTGATCGGGCGGGTGAACCGGATCGTGCGGCCGAAATTGAAGCTGCACTAGCCAAACGTCAGCTCCGCGCGCCTGTTTCAAGGCACCTTCCGCAACGGATCGCGGCGTCAATCGAAATGGAAACCCGCGGCCTCGGCTTCGGCGATGATCTGCGCTCCGGTCTTCTTCGGGCTGTCCTGCGCGATGTCGAACCAGTCGGGCTTTTCGTCGATGAAGATCTGCTGCTTGATCGCAAGACCCGGTGGCAGGTCGAACAGGCCGGCGAGGAAGGTGCGATTCCCGGTCGGCAGGAACCTGTACCACAGGCACGAACCGCATCTGGAGCAGAAGGCGCGCTCGGCCCAGTTGCTCGATCGGTAGGCGGTGACGTGTTCGCCCCCGGTCACGGTGAAGTCCTCGCCCTCGATCCCGGCATAGATCGAGCCGGTCCATTGCCGGCACATCGTGCAATGGCAAACCTCGATCCCGCGCTGCGGTCTCTCGAGCGTGATCCCCACCGCGCCGCACAGGCAGCGGCCCTCGATCGGTTCGGCGGGATGCACGGCCTCGCCCATCGCGTCAGAGCGGGACGCCGGGCTCGTGCTTCGACGTGCGGATGGTGAGCGAGGTCTTCACGCTTTCGACATTGGGCGCCGGCGTGAGCTTTCCGGTGAGGAATTCCTGGAAGCTCTGGAGGTCCTGGGAGACGATCTTGAGGATGAAGTCGATCTCGCCGTTGAGCATGTGACACTCGCGCACCTCGGGCAGGGCGCGCATGTGCTCCTCGAATTCGCGCAGCGCGGTTTCGGCCTGGCTCTTGAGGCTGACCATGGCGAAGACGGTGATGGAAAAGCCCAGTTTCGACGGGTCGAGATCGGCGTGGTAGCCGCGAATCACGCCTTCTTCCTCAAGTCCGCGCACGCGGCGCAGGCAGGGCGGCGCAGTCAGGCCCACGCGCTGCGCGAGTTCGACGTTCGTCACCCGCCCCTCGGCCTGCAGTTCGGCGAGCAGGCGTTTGTCGATTTCGTCCAGATTGGCCATTTGGCTCATGCTCCCGGTGCGTAGCGGGTCCGCCCCCCATCGACCGCAAACGCCCTAACAAAGGTGTGTAACAACATATGGTGCGGCACCGCGCACGACTAATATTATTATCCTTGCCAGCAATTGTCCCGCTTTGCAACGCGTCGTTCAGGTTCCCCTGTGACAAGCGTGCAATGCTGGTAGAACCTGGCTGTCACCGGCCGGGCCGGGTCGGCAGCAGGCCGCGCACCCGCGCGCGCAGGACCCGCGCCGAACTGGCCTTGCGCCGCCCTGGAGTAACATGTTCTTCGACGACCGCCTTGCCACCGTGCTGCGCCAGCGCGTCTCGAGCGAGGCGGGTCGGCGCACGCAGTTCAGGCAGTTGCTCGACCTGCTCGGCAATCGCCGCCAGTCCGGGCCGGACCGGCGCGATCACAGCCTGCTCGCGGCGGCGTGGCTCAGGATGGACGCGCTGGCCGAGGTCCTGCCCGCGAGCGAGCGCGCGCGGATCGTGCGCGAACCCGGCTGGCGGCTTCGCAGCGCGGAGCTGACTTCGCATCTCGCCGATTTCGAACCCGAGGTCGCCGCCGCCGCGCTGACCAAGGCGGAGCTCCCGGCGGAGGAGTGGCAGGCGCTCATCCCCCGCCTGCCGATCCGCGCGCGCGGGTTCCTGCGCCTGAGGCGCGATCTGCCGGTCGATGTCGAGGCGCTGCTCGAACGGCTGGGGATCCATGATCGCGGTCTGCCCCGGCCCGGTGCGGAGGGCGGTATCGACGCGCAAGAGGCCGCGGCCGCTACGCCCGGCGAGGGCGAGGTCCCTCCGCCGCCGCCCCCCCGCCCGGGCGAGGAGGTGGAAGGCGATGGCCCCCGCAGCGAGATTTCGGCGCTGGTCGAACGCATCGCCCGCTTCCGGCGCGAGCGCGAAGCAGCGCCGATCGAGCAGGACCCCTCGCCCGGCTTGCCGCTCGACCTGCCGCTCGAACAGCGCCCGGGCGAGCGGATCGTCATCGCCTTCGGCTTCGCCGCCGACAGCGCCGGGCGGATCGAATGGGCCGAGCCCGAAATCGCGCCCATGGTGATCGGCGCGCGGCTGGTCCGGCGCAAGGCGCTGCTCGGTGCGGGCGAGGAAAGCGCGCTCGAACGCGCCTTCGCCCGCCGCCAGCCGATTTCCCATGCCCCCGCCGATCTTGCCGGCGCGCCCGCCATCAGCGGCGCCTGGGTGGTCGATGCGCGCCCGCGCTTCACCGACGACGGCGTCTTCACCGGCTATGTCGGGCGTTTCCGCCGCCCTGCCGAGGCGCCGCACCGCCCCACCACCGCGGCGCGCGAAGCCGACCGGATCCGCCAGCTGCTGCACGAATTGCGGACCCCCGTCACCGCGGTCCAGGGCTATGCCGAGGTCATCCAGCAGCAGCTTTTCGGCCCCGCCCCGCACGAATACCGCGCCCTTGCCGCCGGGATCGCCGCCGATGCCGCGCGCATCCTCGCCGGCTTCGCCGAGCTCGACCGGCTCGCCCGGCTCGAAAGCGGCACCGGCGAGATGACGCGCGGCGAAAGCGACCTTGCTGCCGCCGCGACCCGCACGGTCGACCAGCTTGCCCACGTGCTCGCCCCGCGCCTGTCGGGCATCGCGTTCGATCCCCCGGCCGACCGCGAAGTGCTCGTCACGCTCGACCCGGACGAGACCGAGGCGCTGCTCTGGCGGCTGCTCGCGACGCTAGGGGGCGGCTGCGCGGCGGGCGAGATGCTGCGCGCGACGCTCGTGCCGGTGCTTGGTCATGAGGGCGGGGCCGACGCGGGCGGACCGATCGGCGCCGCGCGCCTGACCTGCGAGATCCCGGCCCAGTTGCTGGCCGAAGAAGACATCTTCGCCGCCGAGGCCCGCCCGCTCGGCACCGCGATCAATGCCGGCCTGTTCGGCGCCGGGTTCGCGCTGCGGCTGGCGCGGGCCGAAGCGCGCGCGGCGGGAGGCGACCTGGTGCGGCGGGACGAGGAAGTCGTGCTGACCCTGCCGCTCATCACCGAACGCGCCGCGCCCGGGTCCGGTGATGCCGCCACCGACTTCGCCGAAGAGCAGGGGGAAGCGGGCGGAAAGCTTTCTTAGGACTAGGCGGCTATGTCGGCCCTGCCATGCACCATGCACCGCCTTCCGTCACCGGCACTGCCGCCGCCGAAGCCCTTCCCCCCGTCGCGCCGGGCGAGCGCGCGCGGTTCGCCCCCGGCTTCGGACGACGCGTGCTGCTGACGATCGACACCGAGGAAGAGTTCGATTGGTCCGCGCCCTTCTCGCGGCAAGCCACGGCAACCACCCACACCCGCGCCTTCGCCGGGTTCCAGGCATTCTGCGAGGAAATCGGCGCGCATCCCGTCTGGCTGGTCGATTGGCCGATCGCGCACGACCCGGTCGCGGTCGAGGTGCTGGGCGCGGCGGCGCGGGCGGGCCGCGCGGATATCGGCATCCACCTCCACCCCTGGGTCAACCCCCCGTTCGAGGAAGCGGTCACCGCGCGCAATTCCTATGCCGGCAACCTGCCGCGCGCGCTCGAAGCGGAGAAATTCGCGCGGCTGAAGGCCCGGATCGAGCAGGCCTTCGGGGTCAGCCCGGCGATCTACCGGGCGGGCCGCTACGGCTTCGGGCCGCATACGGCGGAGCTTCTCGGGGAACACGGGATCGCGATCGATTCCTCGATGCGCCCGCTGTTCGATTACCGCGCCGACGGAGGGCCGGATCATCGCCGTCACCCGGCCCATCCCTGGTGGATGGACGAGGCGCGCAACCTGCTCGAACTGCCGGTCTCCAGCGTTCATGCCGGGCCGCTCGCGCCGCTCGGGCCGCGGCTCCAGCGGGCCGGGGAACGGATACCGAAGCTTGCGGGCCTGTTCGCGCGGACCGGCCTGTGCGAGCGGATCGCGCTCACGCCCGAAGGCGTCGGCATCGCCGCGGCGCTGCGCGGGGTCGAGGCGGCGGTGCAGGCGGACCTGCCGCTGATCGTCCTGTCCTTCCACAGTCCCAGCCTCGTGCCCGGTCACACGCCCTATGTCCGCAGCAGCGCCGATCTCGCCGCGCTGCACGACTGGCTGCGCGCGGTCCACGCGCGGCTTGCCGAGCTGGGCGTGCGCCCGGCAAGCATCGCCGACATCCTGGCCGCCGCCCGCACCTGACCGCGGCGGGGCGCCTTGCAATCCGCTTGTTTCGCGCCGGGTGCCAAGCTAGTGCGACAGGGTCCGGCCGCCGCCACCCCAGGGGCCTGTAGCTCAGCGGTTAGAGCTGGCCGCTCATAACGGCTAGGTCGCGGGTTCGAATCCTGCCGGGCCCACCGGGTGCGGCGGCGGGCGCGGGCGAAGGATCGGGCGCGACCGGGGGTGCGGCGCGCGGCCCTTCGCCCTAGCCCGCGGCGTCCGACACGGGCAGCGAGATCGTGCAATAGGCGCCGTCCTTGCCCAGTTCGAAATGCGTGCGCGCGCCGAGCTGGTAGGGCAGCGCCTGCTCGATCAACTCGCGCCCCTCGCCCGAGCCGTGCGGCCCGTTATCGCCCGCGGGCATCCTCACCCCGCTTTCGCGCCATTCGATGTGGAGCCAGGGCCGCCCGCCGTCGCCCTGCTTCTCGAAGCTCCAGGTGATCGCAAGCCGCGCACCGGCCTGCCCCAGCGCCCCGTACTTGACCGCGTTGGTGGCGAGTTCGTGCAGCGCCAGCGCCAGCGTCTGCACGGTCGAGGAGCGCAGCCGGATGCCGCGCGGGCCGTCGAGCCGGACCGTCGTGTCCGTCTTCTCGCCATTCATCGCCGCCAGTTCGGTCTCGATCAGCTCGTCGAAGGAGATCCGGTCCTCCGTCCCCAGCCGCGAAAGCAGGCCCTGCACACGCGCCAGCGCCTCGAGCCGGTCGCGGAACTTCCGGCTGAATTGCTCGATCGTCTCGCTGCTGCGCTGGGTCCGCAGCGCCATCGCCTGCACCACCCCGATGAGATTGCGCGTGCGGTGCTGCAGTTCGGCCACCAGAAGGCCGAGCCGGTCGTTCATTTCGTGCTGTTCGGTCACGTCGACGAGCGCGCCGACCATGCGGACCGCGGTGCCCTCGTCGTCGTAGAAGAAGCGCCCCGTCGCATCCAGCCAGCGGACCGTGCCATCGTTCCTGACGACGCGGTACTGCGTGGCGTAATCCTCGCCCGATTCCCGCGCGGCCCTGATTTCGGCGACGACGCGTTCGCGGTCTTCGTCGACTATTTGTTCATACCAGGTGATATGGGACGGCTCGATCTCGCCGGGCTGGTAGCCGTACATGAGGTAATGCTCTTCCGACCACACGATCCGGTTGTCCGGGATGTCCCAGGCCCACAGCCCGACCTTGCCGACCATGATCGCGCTGCGGAGCCATTCCTCGCTCTTGCTGAGGCGCAGGCGCGCTTCGCGGCGGGCGGTCACGTCGCGCCACAGCAATGCGAGCGAGCCGTCCGCTATCGGGAAAGCGCGCGCCTCCAGCCAGCGCTCCGAGCCCATCGGCCGGTGTTCGAGCGTCAGCGGAATGCGCTCCTCCATCGCCCGCACCAGCATCCGGCCGATATCGGTATCCCGCGAACCCGGATAGCGCTCCCAGAAGCTCTTCCCCACGGTTTCGCCGGACTGATCGCCTTGGGCAAAATCGAGCTTGCGATTGTGTTCGAGGATGGTGAAATCGGGCGCGAGCAGCCCGAATCCCTCCTCCATCCCCTCGATCACCCGGCGCAGGCGGTCGTTGCGAAGGGTGAGCTGGCGCGTCTCCTCGTGCTTCTCGCGCATGACGAGCAGCCGGTCGATCACCGGCCCGAGCACCATGGAATAGTTCTTGAGGAAATCGATGTCTTCGCGGTCGAACTTGCGCGGCACGCGCGAATCGACCTGCAGGACGCCCCACGGCCGCCGGCCCGGCAGGAAGATCGGCACGTTGATGAGCGCGACCACGCCGTGATCTTGCAGGAAGGCGGGGAAATGGAACCGCGTCTCTTTCTTGATGTCGTTCGTGATGACCGGTTCGGCCCTGGCGATGGCAAAGGCCTCCGAAGAGCGTTCGCGCAGGCTGACCCGCTCGCGGCCCACGATGCCGTCATTCCAGCCGATCCCGGCGCGGATGAAGCCGGTCGCGCGGTGGCGCTCGATCTCGACCACCTTGGCGAGATCGGTTCGCAGCGCCTCGGCGATCAGGCGGCACCCCTCGAGGAGAATCTCGTCGAGGTCGTCGTGGTCGAGCACGAAGTCGCCGAATTCGGCAAGCGCGCGCTGGCGCCTCATCATGTCGGCGCGATCGGCCAAAGTCCTCTCATCCATCCTTGCGGGCGCAGCGACGACCCGGCCCGGTTGCGCGAGCCCCACAGTGCAGAAACCGCGGCGATGACGCAAGCGGGGAGCACACCGGATGGTCACCGCTGCCCTCACCTGCCCCACCGCCCGGCGAAGGCGGTACCAGCCCGGCCGCACCGTGTGCGCCCGCGCAAAGCCGCGAGAGGCGATTGCAGCTTGCGCCGGAAGGGCCCCAAACCTAAGGCTCCGCAAAGGTTCGGGGAGTGGCGCAGCCCGGTAGCGCATCTGCTTTGGGAGCAGAGGGTCGCAGGTTCGAATCCTGTCTCCCCGACCAGATTTCCTGCAAGGCGTTGAAAGACAACCGTTTTGCCATCCGGTGAAACGGGGTGTCACCTCGCGTGTCATGCCGGTTCACCGATCGGGCTGCCGCTCGTCGGAAGGACCGGGGCAAGCACCGGTCGGCAGGCTCGAATGACCGGGAATGGATGGAGAGCGGTTTCCGGGACCCTTCTATAAATTGGAACGAATTGGCACATTTAATGAATTTTTCAGATCGGTAGGCCCTCGCTAGAACTCTTCCTCCCCCATCGCTTCCGAGGAACTGGCCCCATGGATCGCACCGAACATTCGTCGAGAACGTCTGAGGCACAGGAGCTGTGTTCGTGGGCCGGGGAAACCGGGCAGGCGGATCGATCGCCGGGCTGCGCTGGAGACCGGGTGCGCGATTTTCCGCGCCTCTCGCTGGTAAGCACGAAGCTCGCGCTCGCCGAACCGTCCGAGGCTCCGGGCGAGGACTGGGCGGGCGCGCTGGCCCGGCTGGTCGAGGGAATGGGCATCGCGATCGAGCGGGCCGCTGGCGAGCGGCAGCTCAGCCTCATGGACAGGGCGCGGCAGGTCATCGGCTCGACCGGGGAGGCCGGGCCGCCGATCTTCGCGCCGTGGCTGTGCTGGTCGCCGACCGCCTTTCAAGGCCCTGTAGCGGCTCACCAATGGCCCCGGGCCCGCTGGATCGCGAGCTATCTTTTCGACAGCGGAACCGGGCGCCCGGGCGCCGGGACGCCGACCGATCTGACGCTGATGTCGCCGCTTCCCGCCGGCTCCGAGGGGGATGGCGCAGGGGTCCATGCCATGCCGCGCATGGCCGTGCTCAAGGCGATGATCGACGCCGCGAAGTCCGAAGGTCGGCGAAAGCTGGCGATCATACTCCCCGAAGCGAACCGCAACGCGATGGCGGCTCACCTCGTCGCGGCGTGCGACGCGGACACGCGCGCGGATATCGAGGTGGAGATTCTCCCGATCGAGCAGGCTGTCGTGCGGATCCAGTCGAACGAGGTGGACTGGGAAGCGGTCATCGCCATGCCCGAGCTTCGCGGCATCGTCCTCGCGATGCTATCGGCATGGAGCGGCGTCTGCGCGCCCTGGCCCATGCTGTGGCATGATCGCGGACTCTCCATGGTCGCGAGCGAGGGGATCGGCACATCCGCCCGGCTTCCGCTCGATGCGACCCTGCTGATGCAGGGGCTTGCCCTTGCCGCGCGGCAGGGCGGGTGCGGCCTTGTCGCCGATCGCCTCCACGAAAGCTGGGCGGCGCTGCGCGACCGCGGGCTGGTCACCCCCGCGCGCGGTTCGCCGGCTCCCTACGTCAAGGAGGTCACGGAGGCCGAGTTCGTCGATCTTGCCGTTTCCGCCGATCCGCCGGACGGCAGGGCTCTGCCCGCCTGGCGCGGAATCGCCTGCGGCCGCTCCACCGAAGCGCGACGCGCGGGGGCCGCCCGGCTCGCGCTCGTGACATCCTGCTGAGCCGACACGGGGACCGGGAAAATGCCAAGCCGAAAGATCGTCGCGAGCGAGCTCGCCAATGTCATGCGGCAGATTTCGCACCCCGATCGCATCCGTCTCCTGCTCAGGCTGCAGTCGGGCGAACAGTCGGTCAACGAGCTCGCCGCCGCGCTCGAAATTCCTGCGACCCGCGTCTCGCAGCACCTCGCCGTGCTAAGGGCCATCGCATTGGTCGATACCGAATCCGTGGGTCAGAACCGCGTCTACCGGCTTGCGCAGCCCGAATTGGCGCTGTGGCTGATCGACGGCATCGACTTCATCGCCCATCGGCTCGGCCGGGCGAGCGCGACGGACATCAAGCAGGCCAAGGAATTGTGGCAGCGCGAAGCTTCGCAGACGGTGATCTGACACCCGGCGCCTAGGCCGCGTCCCTCGTCGTGGGGCTGTTGATCGAGGCCTTGGCCGGATCGTTCGAGCGCCGTGCATAGCGCCGGACGAGATCGCTCCATTCGACGACGAGGCTTCCGCCGGTGCTCTGGTGAAGCTTTTCCCACGATGACAGCATCTCGAGGCAGGCGTGGTCGATATGGTCCAGCTTCTCGACGTGGATGTGGACCTCCGACCCGTGCGGCGAGTTTTCCAGCGCATTGCTGAGCTGCGGGATCGAGAAGAACGTGGCCGAGCCCGTCATCCACACATCGATCCGGTTGGAGCTTTCGTCGCGCGTCACGTCGATCTCGAGATGCGAGAAGGTGTAGACGAGCTTGAGCGTGGCGAGAACGAAGCCGAGCACGACGCCGGTGAGAAGGTCGATTGCGACCACCCCGACGAGGGTGACGACGTAGATCGCCAGTTCCTGCTTGCCGAATTCCGCGATCTTGCGGATCTGCGCGACGTTGACGAGCTTGTAGCCGGTATAGACGAGGATCGCGGCCAGCACCGAGGTCGGGATTGCGTTCAGCACGAAGGGAAAGGCGGCGACCGCGAGCAGGAGCCAGGCGCCATGCAGGATCGCCGAGGCACGGGTTTTCGCCCCGGCTTCGACATTCGCTGCCGAGCGGACGATGACCCCCGTCATGGGCAGCGCGCCCAGCGCCCCGCAGATCATGTTGCCGACGCCCTGCGCGCGCAGTTCCTTGTCGTAATTCGTGCGCGCCCCGATGTGCATCTTGTCGACCGCGGTCGCGCACAGCAGCGTTTCGGCGCTCGCGACGAAGGCGAAGATCAGGCCGAGACCGATGATGGTGGGGTCCAGAAACCCTGCAAGAGCATCGCCGGTCGGGATGTTGAGCGCATCCGTGAGGTTCGAGGGCAGGTCGACCAGCGTGATCGGCAGCGCGAAGACCAGCGCGAACAGCGTGCCCGCGATCACCCCCACCAGAGGACCGGGAAGCAGGGCGAGCTTCTCCGGCTTGAACTTGTTCCACGCGACGATCGTGCCGATCGTCAGGAGCCCTGCCATCGCCGCGAGGTGGTGGACCGATTCGTCGATCGGGAAGATCTTCATGATCGCTTCGGGGATGGCGGCAATGTTCGCAAGGCCGCTCGATCGGGGATCGTCGTCGAGCATGACGTGGAACTGCGAGACGGCGATGAGGACCCCGATACCGGCCAGCATGCCGTGGATCACCGAAGGCGAGATCGCCCGGAACCATTGTCCCAGTTTCAATGCGCCCGCGATAAGCTGGGCGGCTCCGGCGATGAGCCCGACCACGCCCAGCATCACCAGGCCGTGTTCGTTGACGAGCTGGAACACGAGCACCGCCATGCCGGCAGCCGGTCCGCTCACCTGGAGCGGCGATCCGGCGATGCTGCCGACCACCAGCCCGCCGACGATCCCGGTGACAAGGCCGAGCGCAGGCGGTGCGCCGGAGGCGATGGCGATGCCCATGCACAGGGGCAAGGCGACGAGGAACACGACGATGGACGCGAGAAAATCCCGGCCCAGCACGGCCAAAGAGGGCAAGGCGGCGGTCTGGCTTGTCATTTCTTACAATCCTTCGGCTGAAACGAGGTGACGGGGCTGGGGCAGGACGGGCGGGTCCGGGCGACGATCAGCAGGCGTGTCCCGCCAGCGCCTCGGAGGCGATTTCGGAAGCGTAGCGCTCCTCGATCGGCTGCCAGGTCTCGCTCTCTGCATCGTAGGCGCTGACCTCGCCGGTCTTGATGTCGTAGACCCAGCCGTGCAGCGTGACGGCCTTGCTGGCGAGCGCGACCGCGACGGTCGGGTGGGTCCTGAGGTGCTGGAGCTGGAGGATGACGTTCTGCTCGAGCAGCATCCGCATCTTCTCTTCCGGGCTCATCCCCGCACCGAGCGCATCGACGATGTCGACTGCACCCTGCGCGAAACCGAGCCATTCGCGGACATGCGGCAGGTGATCGAGGCCTGCGCGGTTCATCGCCCCCTTCATCGCGCCGCATTCGGTGTGCCCGCACACGACGATGTTGGGCACGCGCAGCGCGCCGACCGCGAATTCGATCGAGGCGGTCATCCCGCCGGTCTGGTTCGTGTGGGGCGGGACGATGTTGCCCGCATTGCGACAGATGAACAGGTCGCCCGGATCGGTCTGGGTGATGAGAGCGGTTTCGATCCGGCTGTCGGAGCAGGTGATGAACAGCGCTTCGGGGCTCTGGCCGGTGCTCAGCCGTTCGAAAAGTTCCTGCTTCTGGGGGAATACTTCACGCTGGAACTTGATCGCGCCAAGGGCAAATCTCGACATTGGTCTAACCTTTCATGATGACGGCTTGGAACTTTCCGCGGCCCACAATTCGCGGACGCGGTCGATGTGGGAGCCTTCTTCGAGCGGGCTGCGGATCTCCAGGAACTCGAGCGCTTCGAGGATCCATGCGGCGATGGCCGGCTGGGTAAGGTGATAGTGATGGTTCCGCCCCTCGCGGCGCGTCTCGACGAGACGGTGCGCGCGCAGGGACGCGAGATGCTGGGACACCCGCGTCGCCGGAAGGTCGAGCGCGGCGGCGATCCCGCTCACGTCCTTCTCGCCGAGACGCAGCTCCTCGATCAGGCGGAGCCTGTCGGGATGGGCGAGAAGCTTGAGAAGATCGGCAAGCTCCTTGGAGACGATCAGCCGGCTCGGCATATGGATTCTCCGTATCTGCATAGATTCGCAGATATGAAGATGCGAAGGTATGGTAGTTTGCAGGTCGGGTCAAACGATCCCGGCGTTTCGGCGCAGGCAATTGCAAACACACGGGTTCGTGATCCTGGGGCTGCTCATGCCCGATGGCGGGCGGGAAGCCGCCTTTCCCCCTTGCGCGGCCCCGTTACTCCGAACTCGCGCCGGGGTCGGATTGCAGCGGACCCGACCGCAAGATGGGCGTGCGGGCAAGCCGATGGCGCTAGAGCTCGCGCGTGAGCCGCAGGAGTGTTTCCGGCGCCCTGTGGCAAAGGGCGATCAGTTCGCTACCGATCCACGTGCCCTCGATCCCAGGTGGAGCATCCAGCGGGTCCACCCGATCCTGCTCAGCGCGGAAACGATCAGGCTGGCGTCGTGCGCCCCCGGGCGTAGCGCCGCATCCCTTCTCCCCGACCAGATTTCCGGCGGCCTTCGGTCCTTCGGGGCTCAGACAGCCGCCTCGCTCAGGCGAAAGCGACCGACTTGCCCGGACCGGGCTTGCGATTCATCACGTAGACCCCGCCCATGCTGCCGAAATTGATCCGCATGTCCTCATCGCAATAGACCACGTCGGAATGGAGCCTGGGCGGCTTGAGCTCGCGGCGCAGCGCGGCATCGGCGGCGAGCCCGAACCGCGCGCGCAGGTCGTCGGCGCTCACCCCTTCGGGCGGGACGATCTCGACCGCGTAGAATTCGACCGAATAGCGCTGCGGCCGGTCTTCGGGTATGTCGTAGCGGCCCCAGACGATCAGCTGCGCGCGATGCGCCTCGTCCGGCGTCGCGATCTCGGTCACGTTGTTGTAGTGGCGCCCCTCGACGCGGATTTCCTGGTCGATCTCGTGGACCCTGATCGGAATGTCGCCGAACACGCCGAAGCTCTGCAGCTTCAGCGAGGAAACGTGGCGGATCGGTTTGCCCGCCGTGTGGCGCGGGCCGAACTGGGCGAAGTGCGAGCCCCACGGCGAGGCGACGAATTCCTGCCGGTCGATCGGGCGGGGAACGGGGGTATGGGGGACGAGCTCGCCGATCAGGGAATGAATCCGCTCGAAGGTGGCGTCGTCATAGGTCCCGTCCGGCTGGCAGGCGTCGATCGCCGCGCGCAGCTCCCGCTTGATCCCCTCGACATCGCTCATGGCGCATCGCCTCCCTTCGCCTCGTGTCACACGGCTCCTATCACACCTGCCGCGCGGCTTTTCCCAAATCGCCGTGACCGTGCTATCCGCTCAGCGAACAGGAGGCGCGCACGGGGCTGCCCGCGCCTCGGCCAGAGGTCAGGAAATGCGCCCATGAACGAGATGACCACGCCGGAACCCGCGCAGGCCTTCGCCCGGCCGCCGGCCGCCTTCGACCTTGCCCTGCCCGCCCCCGCGCTGGACGCGCCCGGAGCGGGTGAGGGGCAGACCCTCTTCTACGCCGCCAGCGAGGAACCCTTCGCCTTCGTGCCCCATACCCCGCCGGGGCACGCCGATGCGCTGGTCGAGACCGCCCGCACCGCCTTCGAAGGGGGAGCATGGCGCGCGATGCCCGTGGCCGAGCGCGCGGCGACATTGCGCCGGGTGAGCGCGCTGGTGCTCGAACACGCCGACGAACTCGCCCGGCTGCAGACGCTCGAAACCTCGATCGTGATCTCGCAATCGCGCGGGATGCACGTCGCGCGCACCGCGGAGAACTTCACCTTCTTCGCCGACCTTCTCGCGGGCCATTCGGGCGAAAGCTACGAGCAGTCGGGGCGGTACCTGTCGATCGTCACGCGCGAGCCGGTCGGCGTCGCGGTGCTGATCGCGCCATGGAACGCGCCGCTGGTGCTCGCCTCGATGAAGCTTGCCGCGGCGATATCGCTCGGCAATTCGGTGATCGTGAAGCCTTCCGAATACGCCCCGCTCGCCGTGCTGCGGCTCGCCGAACTGGTGCGCGAGGCGGGCGTGCCCGAAGGCGTGGTGCAGGTCGCCTGCGGGACGGGGCCGGGCATCGGCAACGCGCTGGTCAGCCATCCGGGGGTCGACGTCGTCGGCTTCATCGGGGGGACGCAGACCGGCCGGCGGATCATGGCGGCGGCAGCGGGAAGCCTCAAGAAGGTGGGGCTCGAACTGGGGGGCAAATCGGCCAATATCGTGCTCGCCTCCGCCGACCTCCATCGGGCCGTCGACGGTTCGCTGATGGGCATTTTCGCCGGGAATGGCGAACAATGCCTCGCCGGATCGCGCATCCTCGTCGAGGACAGCGTCGCGGACGACTTCATCGCCCGCTTCACCGCGCGGGCGCAGGCGCTGAAGGTCGGCGATCCCTTCGATCCGGCCTGCGAGATCGGCCCGATGGCCTTCGCCGCCCATTTCGACAAGTTGCTCGCCTTCGGCGAGGCCGCCCATTCGGACCCGGCCTACACCGTGCTGGCCGGAGGCGGGCGCGCCGCGGGATTCGACAAGGGCTATTTCTTCGCCCCGACCGTGGTGGAGGCATCGGACAACGCGTCGATGCTCTGCCAGACCGAATTGTTCGGGCCGTTCGTCACGATCCAGCGCGTGCAGGGGCTCGACGAGGCTCTGGCCATCGCCAACGACAGCGAATACGGCCTCGCCGCCTACATCTGGTCGGACGACCTGCCCTCGGTCATGCGCGCGCGGCGGATGCTGCGCGCGGGCACGGTCTGGGTCAACACGCCGATGGCGCGCGACCTGCGCTCGCCCTTCGGCGGGTACAAGCAATCGGGCATCGGGCGCGACGGCCTGCCCGGCTCGATCGAACTCTTCACCGAGGAAAAGACGACGCTGATCCCGCAGGAACCGCTCGACCTGCCGAAGATGGGCAGCGCCGGGGAAGGATGAAGCGATGGGCAGGCACGACGTCATGACGCGCGAGGCGCGCGAGGCCGCGTTCGGCTTCGCCCCGAACCACGACGAGGCCGCGCGGCTCGGCTTTGTCGGGGCGCTCAAGAAATTCGTCAATCTCGACCTCGAAAACCGGCTCTGCGCCCTGTTCGACGAAGCGATCGTGCCCGCCGCCGACGCGCCGCCGCAAACCCGCGAAGACGCCGAAGCGCTCGTCGAAGGCCACCCGCTCTACCGCCTCTGGGGCACCCTCACCTTCCACAGCCAGAACCTGTTGTGGGACGCGGTGCAGGTGACGACCGATCGCACGATCGACGCCGCCGTGGAGCAGTACCGGGCGATCCGGGACAGCGGCGAAAGCCTCGGCTCGATCGCGCTGTCGGACGAATTGCTGGTAAAGCCCCCCGTCGCCACGACCGAGATCCACCGCCAGCCCGGCGGTTACTGGCGCGAACGGCGCGCGGACGACCTCGAACCTGCGCTGAACTATTCGGGCACGGTCGAACTCTACCGCATCGCAAAGGGCATGGCCGCGGGCGAGCGCCCCGCCCCCGACAGCTTCGGCCGCTTCGTCAGCGCGGTCGCGCGCCGGTATGCGCCCGATCTCGAACCGGAGGCGGTGCTCGACATGGGCTGCGGCACGGGCGAGCAGACGCTCGCCTACAAGCGCGAATGGCCTGAGGCCGAGGTGCACGGGATCGACGTTGCCCGGCCCTTCGTCCGCTTCGCCCATGCCCATGCCGAAAGCGCGGGAGTTCCGGTCCACTTCGCCGAAATGGACGCGGGCGCAACGCACTATCCGGACGAAAGCTTCGACCTCATCGTCTCGATCATCATGTTCCATGAAACGAGCAAGGCACAGGTCAGGGACATCATGCGCGAAAGCTGGCGGCTGCTGCGCCCGGGCGGGCTCGTCTGCCATCTCGACGTGCCCTACCAGCCGCATCGTGTGCCGCTCATCAAGCAGGTCACCAACCATTGGCAGGTGCGCCACAATGGCGAGCCGTTCTGGAGCGGATTCGCCGGGCTCGACATGAAGGCCGAGGCGATTGCGGCTGGCTTCGATCCGGACCACGCCTTCGCCACCTACGAATCCGTCGGGCCTGCCGCGTACCACTTCTTCGGCGGGCGCAAGCCGGCATGAGCGCCGGGGAAAACGGGACGGCGCTGCCCGAAGGTCCGCGCGCGGGCGACCGGAACACGACCTTCACCGAGGATCCGGTGAAGGAGCATCTCCTGCGCGGGCTCGTGACGGTCGCGATGGAGCTGTCGGTCACGCGCGAGCGGGTCGCGACGCTCGAGGCGCTGCTGGTCGAGCACGGCGTGGTGGCGAAGGGCGCGGCGGATACCTACGAACCGGCGGGCGAGGACGCCGCGGCGCGGGCGGCGGCGCGCGAGAAACTGGTGCAGGCGATCCTCGCGCCGATCATGGAAAGCCTCGCCAAGGCGCCCTGATCGCCCCCCATCACCCCGCAAGGCCCTCCCATTTCCGGTCGAGTTCGTAGACCTCGTCGAACCCGATCAGGCTGCACATTTCGGCGAAGGAAAACAGCTCGACGTCCTCGTGGATGCTCGTCCCCGTTTCCTTCAGCCGTCTTAGCGCATGAATGCTCGCCGCCGCCGAGGCGAGCGCGGTGGTCGCAGGGAACAGCGCGCCTGCAAAACCCATTTCGGCGAGCGTGGCGGCAGGCAGGATGCGCGTGTTACCGCCATCCGCCATGTTGACGATGGCAGGCGCCGGCAGGCGCTCGGCGACGAAGCGCATTTCCTCTTCGTCCCCCAGCGCCTCGGGAAACAGCAGGTCGGCCCCCGCCCTTGCATAGGCTTCCAGCCGGTGCAGCATCGCATCGAGCCCTTCGGGCGCCTTCGCGTCCGAACGCGCGATGACGAGCGGCGGCGTCTCTCCCCTCAGCGCCTCGCGGGCGACGGTGATGCGGGCGACCATCTCCCCGGCCGGGACCACCTTCTTGCCCCGGGAATGCCCGCAGCGTTTGGGAAATTCCTGGTCTTCCAGCTGAATCGCGGCCACCCCCGCCTCCTCGTAGCCGCGCACGGTGTGGCGTACGTTGAGCAGGCCGCCATAGCCCGTGTCGGCATCGGCGATGATCGCCATGCCCTCGCTCGCCCGCACCAGCGTCGTCACCCTTTCGAGCATCTGGGTATAGGTCGCGAGCCCCACGTCGGGCAGGCCATGGGCCGAGGCGGTGAGCCAGTAGCCGCTGGCAAAGCCGATCTCGAAGCCCGCCTTTCGCGCCAGTTTCGCCGCGATCATGTCGTGCATCCCCGGGGCGATGAAGAACTCGCCGCGCGCCAGCGCATCGCGCAGGGCCGGGGGCGGGCTGGCAGGGGCGGTGGTCATGCTGTCGTTCTCCCTGTCGGGTCAAAGCCGGCCGATTGCCCCGCCCGCGGCGAGGGGGCGAGGACCGCGCGGCCATGCTATCGCCAGTCGGATAGGCGCCCGCAGCGCGCTGGCCTTCGCGGGCAGGCAGGCGAAGCGGGCGCAGCGCCAGGGAAAGGGGGAACCACCGGGCCATGCACATCGAAAAGGTCATCTTCGCGCCCGCTCGCGGGGGCTTCTTCTACGACGACCAGGCCGCGATCCGGGCGGGCCGCGAAATGGACGGCGTCGCCTATCTCGGAGAGCCGCTGACGCCCGGCTTCACCAGCGTGCGCGAACCGGCGCGCGCGCTCGGCATCGGGCTGGTGCTGGAAGACGGCGCGGTGGTCTGGGGCGACATGGTCAGCGTCCAGTATTCGGGCGCAGCGGGGCGCGATCCGGTGTTCGATCCGCGGGCGATCGAGGCGGTCTGCCGCGCGCGCGTCGTCCCCCAGCTGATCGGGATGGAGGCGGCCGCCGGGCCGGACAACTGCGCCCGCGCCTTCGCGCATGGGGACGAGCCGCGCCTCCCGCTCGCCATCGAATACGGGGTGAGCCAGGCGCTTTTGCGCGCCGCCGCCCATGCCCGGCGCGTGACCGTGGCCGAGGTGGTGGCCGAAGCGCTCGGCCTGCCCGCACCGGGCGAGCCCGTCCCGATCTTCGCGCAGAGCGGGGACGACCGCAGGAACGCGGTCGATACGATGATCCTCAAGCAGGTCGACATCCTCCCCCACGGCCTCATCAATTCGGCCGGGAAATTCGGCGCCGACGGGGCGGCCTTCATCGACTATGTCCGCTGGGTCGCCGGGCGGATCGAGGCGCTGGGCGCGCCGGGCTACCGGCCCGTGCTTCATTTCGACGTCTATGGCTGGATCGGGCTCGGCCATTCCGACGATCCGCGCGCGGTGGCCGAATTCATCGCCCGGCTCGCCGCACGGGTGCCGGATCACACGCTGCAGATCGAATGCCCGGTCGATTACGGGTCGCGCGCGGCGACGATCGAAAACTACGCGGCCATCGTCGAAGCGCTCGATGGGCTGACCGACAAGGCCCGCATCGTCGCGGACGAGCATTGCAACACGCTCGCCGACATCGAGGCCTTCATCGCCGCGCGCGCCGCCCACGTGATCCAGGTCAAGACGCCCGATGTCGGGGACCTGATGGACACCGCCCGCGCGATCCGCGCCGCGCGCGAGGCCGGGATCGGCGCCTATTGCGGCGGTACCAGCGCCGAGACGGACCACTCCGCGCGCGCCTGCGTCCACGTCGCCCTCGCCGCGCGGGCCAGCATGATGCTGGCGAAACCCGGCATGGGCGTGAACGAGGGGCTGACCATCGTGGGCAACGAACAGGCCCGCGCGCTCGCGCAGATCGCCGCGCGGCGAAGCTGAGGCGGCGGGCGACCCCGGGCGGGCCTTTTCCGCGCGGCGCAATTGCTTTACACCTGCGGGCCACTGGGATCGCAGGTCAGATGCGGGGCCGGGACGGCCGCCCGCAGGGGAACAGGCGAGACATGGAAAGAGGCGTACCCATCAGGGCGATCAGCCGCGGGCTTGCGGTGCTGGCCGCGATCAACCGCGACGGACCGATTTCGATGATGGGCATCGCGCGCGCGGCCGAGGTCCCCTATCCGACCGCCTGCCGGATCGTGCAGACGCTCCAGCACGAAGGCCTGATCGAGAAGGAACCCGCGAGGAAACGCTACCGCGTCACCTCGCTGGTCAAGACGCTGTCGACCGGGTTCCAGAACGAGGACCAGCTGGTCGCCGCGGGCCGCGGCCATATCGAGGCGCTGTGCCGCGATGTCGGCTGGCCGATCTCGCTCGTCACGCGGGTCGGCACGCGCATGATGGTGCGCGATTCCACCCACAAGATGACCTCGCTCACCTTCTCGCACTACTACCCCGGCTACACCCTGCCGATCGCCGAATGCGCCACCGGCAAGGTCTATCTCGCCTTCTGCGACGAGGAGGAGCGCAACGCCATCGTCGAGGGCTGGAAGGCGATCGAGACCGAGGCCTCGAACATGGGGCTCTTGCTGCTGAGCGACGATTACATGCTCCGCAAGATCCGGCACGATGGCTATGCCCTGCAGGTCCGCAACGTCTACAACGCCGATCCGGGCAAGACCTCGAGCATCGCGGTCCCGCTGTTCGACGGCGACGACCGGCTGATCGGCGCGCTCGGCCTCATCTATTTCGTGAGCGCGATGAGTTCGGCCGAGGCGGCGGAGAGGTATCTCGGGGCATTGCAGGCCACCGCGCGGGCGATCCGGGGAAGCCTGATCGACCTTGCCGGAGGCGCGCTGGGCGATGCCGAGGCGGCGGAATAGCGTCTAGGCGGCCTCGCGCGCGAGCGCGGCGGCGGCGTGTTCGCCGGCGAGGCGCCCCAGCGTGGTCGCGGTGAGCAGGCCGTTGCCCGCAAGGTAACCGTCCGCGCCCGGACCCGAAATCCCGCGCGCCGCCCCGCCGCCTGCATAGAGATTGGGAAAGGGCTCGCCCGAGGCGCGCAGCACGCGGGCATGGCCGTCGACCTCGAGCCCGCCCTGGGTGTGGAACAGCGCCCCCGTCACCCTGACGGCGTAGAAGGGTGGCTCCAGCGGGGCCTTGCCGGCAAAGCTGCGGCCGAAACGGTCGCGCTCCCCGCTCTCGACCAGCCGGTGCGTCTCGGCGACGCTGGCCTCGAGCCCGGCGGCGTCGATCCCGGCCTTCTGGGCGAGCTCGGCGAGGCTTTCGGCGCGGATCAGGCACCCGGCCGATCGCGCCTGGCGGTAATCGTCGAACTGGCACATGATCTCGTGCCGCCGCTCGTCGTATATGCTCCAGGCGACGTGGCCCTCCTGCCGCAGCACCTCGACCGCCTGTTCGGAATAGCCCGAGGCCTCGTTGGCGAAGCGTTCCCCGGCGCGGTTCACCTGGATTCCGCCCTCGGCGATCAGCGGCCAGAGGATCGGGATGCCGTAACCCGCCGCGAGCCCCGCGTGGCCCTGGTAGGCGGAAAGGTCGGTCATCCGCGCGCCGATTTCCCGGCCCCAGCGGATGGCATCGCCCTTGTTGCCGGGGTGCCCGTGGAAGGTCGCGTGTTCGAGTTCCGGAATGAGCTGCGAAACCATCGCCCGGTTCCCGGCAAAGCCGCAGCAGGCGAGGATCACCGCATCGCAGCCGATCACGTCGCGCGATCCGTCGGGGCGGGTGGCGGCGATGGCGATCACGCGGTCGGCGCGATCGACATAGAGCGTGTCGACGAGGCTGTCGGTGAGAATGTCGACCCCCGCGTCCGCGCAGGCGCCGGCAAGCGCGCCCATCAGTTCGGACCCCGACCGGCCCGGCATTCCGTGCATCCTCAAGGCGGAATGGCCGGGATAGGTAAACCCCTCGACAAGGCTGAGGCCGATCCCGTGGCTTTCGACCAGCCAGTCGACCGTGCGCGCGGATTCGCGGGCGAGGTGTTCGACCAGCGCGGTGTCGACCGCGCCCTTCGTCTTGGCGATGATGTCGGCGGCGAAGCGTTCGGGCGAATCCTCGATGCCCTTCTCGCGCTGGATGCGGCTGCCGGCGGCGGGGATGAGGCCGGTCGACATCGCGGTCGTGCCCATCGGCTGGCCGTCGCGTTCGACCACCAGCACCTCGGCCCCGGCGTCGCGCACGGCGAGCGCGGCGGTGAGCCCGGTCCCCCCGCCTCCGATGACGATGACGGGGACGTGGGCGATCGTCTCGACGCTTTCGACCCGGATCACGCAGGCGTCAGTCATCATGCTCCTCCTCGAAGGTCAGCACCGGCTTGATCACCGCGCCGTCGTGAGCATCGGCGAAGGCGCTGGCGATGGCGGCGAAGGGATAGGTCCGGATCAGGCGATCGATCGGCAGGTCGCCCGCGGCGTGATGGGCGAAGAGGCGCGGCAGGAAGGTTTCCGGAACCGAATCCCCCTCGATCACGCCGACGATCCGCTTGGTCAGGAAATCGATCCCGCCCGGGTGCGGAACCGGCTCCTCGAAGGCGCCGGGCAGGGTCAGGACACCCAGCGTCCCGCCCGAATGGAGCGATCGCAGCGCGGCCTCGAAGGTCGCCTGCTTTCCGGCGGTGTCGAGCGCGGCGGTTGCCCCGCCTCCCGTCAGGTCGACGATCTGCTCCGCCCAGTCCGCGTCCGAGCCGTCGAAGGCATGGCTCGCCCCCAGCGACAGCGCCAGTTCGCGCCGCGCGGCGACGGGTTCGACCACGATGACGGGATCGCAGCCCGTGATCCGCCCCGCCATGATCGCGGCAGCGCCGACCGCCCCCGCCCCGATCACCAGCAGCGGACGACCGGGCAGCGCGCCCAGCTGGTGGAACACGGCCCCCGCCCCGGTCTGGATGCCGCAGCCGAAAGGCGCGGCCACGGCCGCGTCGAGCCAGTCCGGCAGCTTGACGCAATTGCGCTCCGTCGCGAGCGCGTGGGTGGCAAAGCAGCTCTGCTGGAAGAAGGCGCCCCGCACGGCCTCGCCGTCGGGCCGGGTCAGCGGGGGCCGGCTGCGCGCGCCTTCGAGGTTGAGCGCAATCCCGTCGAAACAATAGGCCGGGCGGCCGCGGGTGCAGTTGGGGCAGGTCCCGCACCAGCCGAAGGTCGCGAGCACCCGGTCGCCCGGTCTCAGCCGCTTCACCGCCGCGCCCGTCGCGACCACCACTCCCGCCCCTTCGTGGCCGAGCACGCGCGGCTCCCGGCTCCATGCGCCGACGCCCAGATCGGTGTGGCAGACCCCGGCGGCCTCGACGCGCAGCACCACCTCGTCCGGCAGGGGATCGTCGAGCAGCAGCTCCTCGATTCCCGGGGGCGCACCGCCGCCCGGGCTGACTGCCGCCCTGACCCGGCGCGGCATCAGGCGGCACCCCCCGTCACGCGAAGATCGCCTCGATCTCGGCGAGCACGCCCGCGTCCTCGATCGTCGGAGGGACATTGGGCTCCTCGCCGTCGGCGATCTCGCGGATCGTCTTGCGCAGGATCTTGCCCGAACGGGTCTTGGGCAGGCGCGAGAGGACATGGACCCGCTTGAACGCCGCGACCGGCCCGATGGCGGAGCGCATCGCGGCGATCAGCTCGGCGGCGAGGTCCTCCGGCGCGATGGCGGAACCGGCCTTCAGCACGACGAAGCCGACCGGGACCTGGCCCTTCAATTCGTCCGCCATCCCGATCACCGCGCCTTCCGCCACCGCCGGGTGGGCGACCAGGACCTCCTCCATCGCGGAAGAGGACAGGCGGTGCCCCGCGACATTGATCACGTCGTCGATCCGGGCCATGACGTGGAGGTATCCGTCCTCGTCGAAGAAGCCGCTGTCGCCGGTCAGATAGCAGCCCTCGAAACGCTCGAAATAGGCCTCGCGGAAACGTTCGGGCGCGTTCCACAGGCCGGGGGTGAAACCGGGCGGGAGCGGCAGGCGCGCGACGATCGCGCCGGCGGTCCCCGCGGGGACGGGCTCGCCATCCTCGTCGAGACAGGCGAGATCCCAGCCCGGCATGGGAAGCGTGGAGGAACCGGGCTTCACCGGCATCAGTTCGATCCCGGCCGGGTTCGCGGTGATCGCGCTGCCGGTTTCGGTCTGCCACCAGTGGTCGATCACCGGCACGCCCAGCAGATCGCCCGTCCATGCGAGCGTGGCGGGATCGGTCCTCTCCCCCGCGAGGAAGACCGTCCTCAGGTTCGAAAGGTCCTCGGCCGATGCGAAATCGCCTTGCGGATCGACCTGCCTGATCGCGCGCAGCGCCGTGGGCGCGGTGAAGAAGCTGCGGACCCGGTGCTTCGCGATGAGCCGCCAGAACACGCCCGCATCGGGCGTGCCGACGGGCTTGCCCTCGAACACGACGCTCGGGTTCCGACCCAGCAGCGGTGCGTAGCAGATGTAGCTGTGGCCGACGACCCAGCCGACATCGCTCGCCGCCCAGAACGCCTCGCCCGGCGGGCAGGCATAGATGCCGGTCATGCTCCACAGCAGCGTGACGAGATGCCCGCCGGTATCGCGCACGATGCCCTTGGGGCTCCCGGTCGTGCCCGAGGTGTAGAGGATGTAGAGCGGATCGGTCGCGGCCACGGGCACGCATTCGGCCGGTTCGGCAGCGGCGGTCACGGCGTCCCAGTCATGCTCCCCTTCGCCCAGCACGGCCCGGTGCTGTTCGCGCTGCCGGAAGATGCAGGCATCCGGGCGGTGCTGCGCGATCTCCAGCGCCTCGCGCAGGATCGGCTGGTAGGGCAGCACCTTCGCCCCCTCGATCCCGCAGCTCGCCGCGATGACGATGGCGGGCGCGGCATCGTCGATCCGGCTCGCCAGTTCGCGCGCGGCAAATCCGCCGAACACCACCGAATGCACCGCGCCGATCCGCGCGCAGGCGAGCATCGCGATCACGGCTTCGGGCGAGTTGGGCATGTAGACGAGCACGCGGTCGCCTTTTTCCACCCCCATCGCCCGCATCGCGCCGCCGAGCCGCGCGGTCGCTTCCTTGAGTTCGGCGAAGGTCACGGTCCGCGACACGCCGGTCACCGGGCTTTCGTAAAGCAGCGCCGCCTCGTGGCCGTGGCCCGCCGACACGTGGCGGTCGACGCAATTGTGGCAGGCGTTGATTTCGCCCCCGACGAACCAGCGCGGGATCGGATCGCCCCGGCGGTCCAGCACCTTGTCCCAGCGCCGATGCCAGTCGAGCCGCTCCGCCTGTTCGGCCCAAAAGGCCTCCGGTTCGGCCAGCGAGCGGGCGTGGATGTCGGAATAGGCCGCCGTTTCGGTCATTGCTCTCTCCTTAGGATGCACTCCTTTTGCACAAGGCCGCCCTGCCTGCCATTATCCGTTGGGCGAATAGTCCGGGGCCTGCCGTGCCGCGATGGCGGGGCCTGCTGGTAGTTTTCGCCAACTGGCAGAGGAGACACCGGCGCGCATGGACGAAAAGCCCGCAATCGAGGTGCCCGAGACGCTCGGCGAGGAAATCGGCGGGCCGGGCAAGGCCTATTTCGACGATGTCGTGATCGACAACATCCTCGATGCGCTGCTCGAACTCTCGGCCGCCGTGTGGACCTATCACGACCGGGTGACGGTGCTCGAGACGGTGCTCGCCGAAAAGGGCATCGAGGTCACCGACGCGATCGAGGCCCATGCTCCCGGACCCGAGGAAATCGCCCGCCGCGAAAGGGAACGCATGGCGCTGGTCGACAGGGTCTTCGGTGCCTTCCTGCGCCGCCCCACCCCGCGCGGGCCGGATCCGCTCGCCACCCCCGCCGAAACAGGAGACGACACATGATCCGCGGTTCGATCGGGGTCACCCCCCGCCCCACCACGCTGGCCGATGAAAGCTATCTCGAATTCATCACCTCCTTCCGCCGGCTCGCGATCCAGCAGATGTTCCCGAAGGTCGCCGAACACGGCGAGATCCGGCTCGCGCGGGCGCTGGAAAGCGGCGCCGTGGAGGCCGAGAACGGCAGCGTCCCGCTCACCGAAATCCAGCGCATCTTCGGCGAGAACCCGGTCACGCCGACCTTCCAGCGTTTCGTGCGGACCCAGCAGGAAATGATGTGGCGCCGCACGCGCGAAAGCTTCGTGCGCGATGCGGACGGGCTGATGGCATGGATGGACCGGGCCGCGGCCGAGCATCCCGAACGGCTCCACGTCGATCCCTCCTTCGAGCCGCCGGAATACACCCGCCGCGAAATCCACTGCCAGCCGGGCGGCTATACCGACGATCCGCTGGGCGGGATCGTCTATCACTACGGCACCAAGGTGTTCTACGAAGGCTTCAACGACCAGGACGAGCTCCACGCCGAACTGGTCGAAAGGGCGACCGCGCCGGCCGATGGCAAGGTCTCCCGCGTGCTCGACATCGGGTGCTCGATCGGGCAGGCGACGACCCTGCTCAAGGACCGCTTTCCCGCAGCCGAGGTGTGGGGCCTCGATGTCGGCGGACCGATGGTCCGTTACGCCCACGCCCGCGCGGTCGATCACGGCAAGGAAGTGCATTTCAAGCAGGCGCTGGCCGAGGACAACGGCTTTGCCGACGCCTCCTTCGACATGGTGCTGAGCTACATCCTCTTCCACGAGGTGCCCGTCGACAGGATGCGCGCCATCATCGCGGAGACGTGGCGCGTGCTGCGCCCGGGCGGGACCTTCACGATCTACGAATTCCCGAGCAACGACAAGGGCCAGGTGTCGGCCTCGACCCGGTTCCTCGTCGACTACGACAGCCGCAACAATTGCGAGCCCTATTCGCCCGATTTCGTCGCGGCCGATTTCCGCGGCATCATCGCGGAAGCGGGCTTCGATGTGGCGGACGGCCCCGCGCTCAGCAACGACTTCCTGCAGTCGATCGTGGCGACGAGACCCGCCTAGGTGATCCCGACGCGCGCGGGATCGTAGCGGAAGATCCCGAGCGCGTCCTCGTTCTGCGGCGGATTGTCGCGCAGGGCGTAGGGATCGAGCGCCTGCAGCCGGTCCCCGCCGCAATTGCTTTCGGCCTGAAGGAAGGAGGCGCGCTCGATCCGGGCGCTTTCGTAAAGGCGCAGGGCCTCCTGTGCGTGCGCGGCCGCCTCGAAACAGCGCCCAAGCACGACCGCATCCTCGATCGTCGAACTTGCGCCCTGTCCCATGAAGGGCAGCATCGGGTGCGCCGCATCGCCGAGCAGGGCGACGCGGCCCCGGACCCAGGTGGGCAGCGGCTCGCGCACGAACAGGCCCCAGCGGTAGAGCGCGTCCTGCGGAATGGCCGCGATGACCGCGCCGACATAACCGGCCCAGCCTTCGAACAGGGCGGCCAGTTCGCCCGGCATCGCGCGCGCGTTCCAGCTTTCCTCCACCCAATCGTCCGAGCGTGTCAGCGCGACCATGTTGACGAGGCCGCATCCGCGCACCGGATAGGTGACGAGGTTGCGCCCCGGTCCGACGTGGTTGATGCTGGCGGGCAGGCGCGCCCGTTCGGGCAGCGTCTCCGCCGGGATCAGCGCGCGCCACGCGACGTGGCCGGAAAAGCGCGGCTCCGACGGATCGAACAGCATCTCGCGCACCGTGGATCGCAGCCCGTCGGCCGCAATCGCGACATCGGCGCGCTCCTCGCTCCCGTCGGCGAAGCCGAGCCGCACACCAGCCCCGTCCTGTTCGATGCGGGCGAGCGCCGCGCCCATGACGCAGCGCCCGGCTCCGAACGCTTCGACCAGCCCGGCGAGCAGATCGGCGCGGTGAAGCTGGTAATAGGCCGCGCCGTAGGTTTCGCGCGTGGTCCGCCGATCGTAGCGCAGCAGTTCCTCGCCGGTTTCCCCGTGGAACAGGAACTGGTCGAGCGGCTCGTTCGCGGTGCGCGCGAGGAAATCGGCAAGCCCCAGCGCCTCCAGCCCCTTCACCGCATTGGGGCTGAGCGAAATGCCCGCCCCGACCTCGCCGAAGGCCGCGGCGCGTTCGTGGATCACCGGCTCGAACCCGGCGCGGCGCAGCGCGATCCCAGCGGTCAGCCCGCCGATCCCGCCCCCGATGATCGCCACCCTCACAGGCCGCCGCTCACAGGCCGGCACTCACAGGCCAAGCGTCCCCGGATTGAGGATGCCGTGCGGGTCGAGCCGCTGCTTGAGATCGCGCAGCAGCCGCCCCGCCTCGCCCTCGCGCGTTTCGGCATAGGGGTAGAGCCGCCCGATCTGGAAATGGGTCGCGCCGTGCGCGCGCATCAGGGCGATGATCGCGCCCACCATTTCGCGCACCAGCGCGCGTGCCGCAGGGTTATCGGGGTGGTCCTTCGCAACGCCGTCCAGATAGGCCGGCGTGCGGCGCCGGTGATAGAGCATCGCGCTGTCGGGCCAGTAGAACACGGGTTCATAGAGCGTCCCCACCCCCGCGACGCCGGCGAAGAATTCGGCCAGCGTCACCCCGGCCTGCGCCATCCGCGCTGCGTGCTCCGCCTTCAGCGCGAGGTAATCGGTGTGGAAGGCGGCGATCCGGCTGTCGGCGAAAACCCCGTGGATCGGCAGCAGCCGCCGCCCGTCGGGGTGCGTCACCGGGAGTTCGGGAAAGGGTGCCGCGCGGACCGCGAGGGGAACGGTGTTGACGATTTCGCGCGCGCCCTTCGCAAGGCCCCGGATCGCGGCGAGGCGGCTGCGAAGCTCGCGCCGGTCACGCCCCTCGACCACGAAATGCACGGTGTAGCGCGCGCCATCCAGAAACCGCCGCCCCGCCGCCGCGATCCGCGCCATCCGCGCGAGCCCGGCGGGAGCGCTCCCTGCCGAGCGCGCGATGCGGATAAGCGCCTTTGCGTCTTCGGAAAGGCTGGACGGCCCGGCGTTCTGGCGCGCGACCTCGGCATCCATCGCGATGATTTCGCTCGCCAGGCGCCGCAGCCGCACGTCGCGCAGGAGGTCCGCCATCACCCGGAAGGAATCGACCGCGAAGGATATCCCGTCGACCCGTTCCGGGCGCGGCTCGATCTCGATCGTGGCGGCGGTCTTGATCCCCAGCGCGCCCGCGTCATTGGCGAACAGGCCGGTGAAGTCGGGGCCGAAATTGCGGTTGAACGGGCCGGTCCCCGCGCTTCCGTCCGATCCGGTGTGCAGCACCTCGCCCGTTCCGGTGACGATCTCGAAGCTCTTGACCGCATTGGCCGAAGCGCCCGCCACGCCCGATCCGAACGTGACGGAACCCTGGCTCAGCGAACCGCCGATGGTCGCCGCGGCGCCCGACATCGGGCCCCAGAACCGCGCGCGCATCCCGACCTTCGCCAGCGCCGCATCGAGCGCAGCCCAGGTGCAGCCGGCCTCCACCGTCACGTTGCCGTCCGCGGGATCGATGCTGCGGATGGCGGCAAGGCGGGAAAAGCCGAGCACCACCGAGCGATGCACGCGCGGCTGGAAGGCGTCGGTGTAGGACATCCCGCCGCCGCGCGGGGCGATGGCGACCGCCTGCTTCGCGCACCAGCGCACCAGTTCGCTCACCTCGCGGGTCGAGCCGGGCGAAACCACCGCGAGCGGCAAGGCGCCCTTGAAGAACAGGTCCTGCACCGCGAAGCGGCGTTCCTCCTCGTCCGTCTCGACCGCCTCCGCGCCGAGCAGTGCCTCGAGCCCGGCGACAAGCGCCGGCGCGGCTTCGGCGGTTCCATCGGGAGAGGGCGTAGCCGGAACGTTCATCGCCCAAAGGGTTAGCCGCGAGGGGGGATCGGGCGACAGGCCGCGCCGCGTTGTCCACCCATCGGATAAGTCGCGGCATCTTTGTGTGCGCGCGGCGCGCTGCGCTAGGCCCGGGGAATGTCCGACATGGCCGCACGCCCCTCCGCCCTCCCTGCGAGCGCTGCTGCGCCCGGAGATCGGATGGCCGCGAGCGCCACCGCACCTGCCGCCGCGCCCGCCGCGCCGCCCCTGCCCTCGCTCCTGCGGGCATGGAGCGTCGTCGTCATCCTCTCGCTCGCCGCGATCGTCAGCTATGTCGACCGGCAGGTGCTCAACCTGCTGGTCGAGCCGATCAAGGCCGATCTGGGCCTCACCGATGTCGAGATCGGCGTGCTGCAGGGCTTCTCCTTCGCGCTGCTCTATGCGGTGCTGGCGATCCCGCTCGCCTGGCTCGCCGACCGCTCGAACCGCAAGTGGGTGATCCTGGGCGGCCTCGCGTGCTGGTCGGGCGCGACCTTCATGAGCGGGTTCGCCGCCGGCTTCGCGGTGCTTTTCCTTGCACGGATGCTCGTCGGCATCGGCGAGGCGACGCTGAGCCCGGCGGGCTTTTCGATGATCGCCGACCATTTCCGCAAGGCGCGCCTGCCGGCCGCGCTCAGCGTGTTCACCGGGTCCGGCTTCGTCGGCTCGGGGCTGGCGCTCGTCATCGGGGGCGCGCTCTATGCGAGCCTCGAGGCGGCGGGGCCGGTCGCCCTCCCCTTCGGCACGTTCCGGCCGTGGCAGACGACCTTCTTCGCGGTCGCCCTGCTCAGCGTGCCGCTGTTCGCGCTCCTGCTGGTGTTCGTGCGCGAGCCCGCGCGCCAGCCCGACACGGTCGCACCCGCGCCCGCGGAAGAACCGTCGGCGTTCGAGATCCTCGGCTTTCTCGGGCACAACGCGCGGGTCTTCCTGCCGCTGTTCTTCGGATTCTCCTGCTTTGCCGCCGCGCAGTTCGGGGTCGGGGCCTGGGCGCCCAGTTTCTTCATCCGCGCGCATGGCTGGACCCAGTTCGAGGTCGGGCAGGCGCTCGGCCCCGTGGTCATGGTGACGGGGCCGCTCGGCGTCGTCGCGGGCGGGTTCCTGGCCGAGCGGCTGCTGCTGCGCGGGGTGCGCGATGCGACCCTGAGGCTGTCGATCGGCGCGATCGCCTGCGCTTTGCCCTTCGCCATCGCGTTTCCGCTGGTGACGGAGGGAACGCTGTCGCTCGCCCTGCTCGCCGCCGTGCTCGCCTTCGGGACCGTGCCGTTCGGTGCGGGCGTCGCGACCTTCCCGCTCATCACCCCCAACCGGATGCGCGCGCAGGTGATCGCGGTCTATCTGCTGGTGGCGAACCTGCTCGGCTATTCGGCGGGGCCGATCCTCGTCGCCTGGCTGACCGACGCGGTGTTCGCGGACCCGGCTGCGATCGACCGCAGCCTCGCCATCGCCGCGCCCGCCGTCATGGCGGCGGGCCTCGCGCTCGTCGCCGCGGCGCTCGCCCCCTATCGCTCCATGCTCGCCGCCGCCGAAACCCCGGAGACCTGACCAATGGCCCTGATCGACCTCGCCCCCGAAACCCGTTCCTTCATCGGCAGCGACAAGAAGATGCTGATCGGCGGGGAATGGACCGAACCCTCAAAGGACGCGGCGATCCCGGTCATCAACCCGGCCGATGGCGAAACCCTCGCGCGGATCGGCGACGCGGCCGGGTCCGATGTCGACCGCGCGGTGAAGGCCGCCCGCCGCGCCTTCGACGAGGGGCCGTGGCGCACGATGAAGCCGGGCGAACGCGCGCTGCTGCTGCACCGCATCGCCGATGCCATGGCCGCCCATGCCGAACAGCTCGCCCAGCTCGAGACGCTCGACAACGGCAAGCCGATCGCCTTTGCGCGGATGGACGTGCAGGCCGCCATCGGCGCGATGCGCTACTATGCCGGCTGGGCGGACAAGATCCACGGATCGACCCATTCGATCGCGATGCCGGGGGAACATCATGTCTACACGCTCAAGGAACCGGTCGGCGTCGCCGCGCTGATCGTGCCTTGGAACTACCCGCTCGTCATGGCCGCGATGAAACTGGGGCCATGCCTTGCCGCGGGTTGCACCGCGGTCCTGAAACCGGCCGAGGACACTTCGCTTTCCGCGCTCCGGCTGGGCGAGATCATGCTGGAGGCGGGACTGCCCGAAGGCGTGCTCAACATCGTCACCGGCCACGGCCACACGGCGGGCGACGCGCTGGTCCATCACCCCGGCATCGACAAGATCGCCTTCACCGGATCGACCGCGACCGGGAAAGCCATCGCCCATGCCGCGGCCGAGGGGCTGAAGAAGGTCAGCCTCGAACTCGGCGGGAAATCGCCCAACATCATCATGCCCGACGCCGACCTCGACGCCGCCATCCCGGCGAGCGCGTTCGGCATCTTCTACAACAGCGGGCAGACCTGCACCGCGCCCTCGCGGCTTTATGTCCATGAAGACGTGGCCGACACCGTCATCGAAGGCATCGCCGCGTTCGGCAAGTCGATGACGATCGCCCCCGGCCTCGACGAGGACAGCCAGATCGGCCCGCTCGTCAGCCAGAAGCAGTTCGACCGGGTGACGGGCTATGTCCGGCAGGGCGAGGCCGAGGGCGCCGAGATCGTCAGCGGCGGCCGCCGGCACGGCAACACCGGCTATTTTATCGAACCCACCGTGATCGCGAAGACCACCAACGACATGACCGTGGTGCGCGAGGAAATCTTCGGGCCGGTGCTGGTGACGCAGACCTTCGCCAGCGAGGAGGAGGCGATCGCGCTCGCCAACGACAACCCCTATGGCCTTGCGGGCTGCGTCTGGACCAGGGACATGGCCACGGCCCACACCATGGCGAAGAAGATCAGGGCGGGGATCATCGGGCTCAACACCGCCATGGGGGCCGACTGGGACGTGCCGCTGGGCGGGTACAAGCAATCGGGGATAGGGCGCGAGAACGGCCGGGACGGGCTCGAACTCTACCTCGCCACGAAATCGGTCTTCGCCCAGCTCAAGCCCGCATGGTGAGCGCCGCGACTGAGACCCGCCGCGTCGATATCGGGGACGCGCAGATCCACACCGAGATCGCCGGGAGCGGCCCGCCGGTGCTGCTGGTCGCCGGGCTCGGCGGGCGCGCAGCATTCTGGAACGAACAGGTCGCGGCCTTCGCGGAGCATTTCACCGTCATCGCCTTCGACCACCGCGGCTGCGGGGAATCGACGCCCGACAAGGTCGTCTACGGCGCCGAGCACATGGCGCGGGACGTGCTCGCGCTGATGGACGCGCTCGGGCTCGACAAGGCCATGCTGGTCGGCCATTCGACCGGCGGGGCGATCGGCCAGCACATCGCGCTTTCGCAGCCCGAACGGCTCGAAAAACTGGTGTTGTCGTGCAGTTGGGCCGGGCCGGACACATACCTGACCGAATTGTTCCGCACCCGGCGCGAGATCCTCATCAGCTGCGGCCCGCTCGCCTATCTCACCACCGGCACCTATCTCGCCATGCCGTCGCGCTATCTCCAGCCGCAGATGAAAAGGGCGCGGGCCTTCATGCAGGAACGCCTCGCGGCCTTTCCGGGCCTGGAGATCGAATTGTCGCGCATCAACGCGGTCTATACCCACGACCTCAGGAGCCGCGTGCACGACATCGCCGTGCCGTGCCTGTGCATCGGCGCGATGGACGACCAGATCACCCCGCCCGGCTTCACCAGCGAACTCGCCCGGCTGATCCCGGATGCGAAGGAGCACCTGCTCGACCACGGCGGCCATTTCGCCCCGCGCGTCGTGCCGGAGGTGTATAACCAAACCGTGCTCGCGTTCCTGAAAGGCTGACAGGAGGAAGGCCCATGGCCACCGAACCCGATCCGCACCCGCCCGCCGGACACATCACGAAAGGCCGCTCTGTCATCATCGGCCCGGACGAGGGCCGCTCGCTCTGGCAGCCCCTGCCGAGCAGGGGCTATGTCACCGTCAATCTCACCCCCGACAACATGCCCTACGACACGTTCTCGTCCGGCATCCAGGTCATGCCGCCGGGCGGCATGGTGCGCGAACACGGGCACCGGCAGAACCACGAGCTCGTCTTCGTCTACGAAGGCACGGGCGAGGTCGATATCGACGGGGAAGTGACGCGGTTCGGCCCCGGCACGACGATCCTCTTCGCGCGCAACTGCACCCACTGGATCAGGAACACCGGGGACACGGACATGAAGATGTTCTGGGTGTTCTTCCCGCCCGGGCTCGAGGACTGGTTCGATGCCATCGGCCGCGCGCGGACGCCGGGCGAGGCCAGCCCCGAACCCTTCGACCGGCCGGACGATGTCGCGGAGGTCATGGCGAAGATGCGCTTCCTCCCGCCGCGCCCGAAGGACTGAACCATGCGCATCATCCAGCGGTCCGAGGTCGAGCGGCTGCTCCCGGTCGAAGCCTGCGTCGATGTCATGCGCGCGGCGATGATCGCGGTTTCGCGCGGGGACGTGTCGCTGCCGATCCGCCGGTTCATGCCCGTCCCCGGCGCCGCCGGGAAGCTCGCGCTGATGCCCGGCTCCCTCGGCACCGCGGGGGAGGCGGAGGACGCGAGTTTCGGAATCAAGCTGGTGTGCAAGTACGAACGGCCTCACGATGACCCGCTCGGCACCCATGTCGGCATGGTCATGCTGTTCGACAGCGCGAAAGGCGTGCCGCTCGCCATGGTCGAAGGCTCCTCGCTCACCGCGATCCGCACCTCGGCGGCGAGCGCGCTGGCGACAGATCTCCTCGCGCGCAGGGATGCGAAGGCGCTCGCGATCATCGGCAACGGCGAACAGGCGATGCGCCACGTCGCCGCGATGCAGGCGGTGCGCGCCATCGAGCGCGTGCGCGTCTGGGGCCGCGATGCGGGGCGCGCGCGGACCTTTGCCGAAACCGCGAGCGCGCGCTTCGGCCTGGCCGTGGAAATCGCGCCGAGCGCCGCCGAGGCGGTGATGGGTGCCGACATCGTCTGCACCACGACCTCGGCGAAGGAACCGGTGCTGGCGGGCGCCGATCTCGAACCCGGAAGCCACGTCAATCTGGTCGGCTCGGCGATCCCGACCACCGCCGAAATCGACGGCGCGGCGGTCGCCCGGATGCGCTTCTACGTCGATTACCGCCCGGCGGCGATGGCGGCCGCGGGTGAACTGCTCGACGCGATCGAAGCGGGGCTCGTCAGCGAAAGCCACATCCTCGCCGAGATCGGCGATGTCGCGCAGGACCCCGCGCTGGGCCGGACCTCGGCCGACGAAATCACCTGCTACAAGTCGCTCGGCGTCGCCGCGCAGGACCTTGCCGCCGCCCATGCCGTGTGGCGCCTCGCCGAGGCCGAAGGGGCCGGAACCGTCATCGACCTGCGCGCGTGAACGAAAGGGGCATCGTCTTGGCGATGCGACAATTCTCTCCGTCTGGCGGTCAAATCCGGGTCACGGACCCGAAGCGGGCACCGGACGGGCTAGGTCCTTGCCCAGGGGACGTTCCGGAATTCGCGTCCGATCTTTTCGAGGGCATTGACAAGGGCAGATGAACAAGCCGCCGCTTTCCAGGACCGCGGGCCTGCGGCTCGCCCGGCTGATGGTCGCAGCCGCCGCCGCGCTTGCCGCCGGTGCGGGCGCGCAGGGCGGCGGTGCGCAGGAGCGCGGCGCGCAAGCCGTCGCGGCGCCCGCTCCCGCCCCCAGCGCGACAGCCGATCCGGCCAACCGCACGGCCTATTCGCCCGCGGACGAGGCGCTCTATCGCCAGCGTTTCGACCAATTGCTCGAAGCCGCGCGCAGCGGCGCGGGGCTCGGCTCCTACGACCCGCTCGAACCGGTCGCCGGCGCCGCCACGGCCGCGCCCCTGCCGGTGGCCGACACTCCCGCGCTCTCGCCGCAGGCGCTGGCCGAGGCGGAAAGCTACGCCGCCGCGCGCAATTCCAACGCCTTCATCGTGGTCAAGGATGGCAAGGTCCAGCACGCGCGCTATTTCGGCGAGACCACGCGCGATACCCCGATCGTCTCGCGCTCGCTGGCCAAGCCGGTCACCGCGCTGCTGGTGGGCCGTGCGATAATACAGGGGCACATCGCCTCGCTCGACCAGCCGGTCGCGGATTTCATCACGGAATGGCAGGGCGATCCCGCGCGTTCGAAGATCCTCGTGCGGCACCTGCTCGACATGAGGACCGGCCTCCTCCCGCAGGGCTTTTCGCGCGATCCGGAGGACATCCTCAACCGCGCCTATCTCCACCCGCGCCACGACGAAGTCATCATCAACGATTACCCCGTCACCCACGAGCCGGGGACACGCTACGAATATTCCAACGCCAATGCCGAACTGGTCGCGCCCGTGATCGAGCGCGCGACGGGGATGCGCTACGGTGACTACCTGACCCGTGCGCTGCTTGAACCGATCGGAGCGATGGGCGGCGAAATCTGGGTCAACCGCGCAGGCGGGACCGCGCATTCGGGCTGCTGCCTGCTGCTCCCGGCGGAAAGCTGGGTGCGCATGGCGATGCTGGTGATGGCGGACGGCGAGTGGGAGGGCGAGCGCCTGCTCCCCCCGGGCTATGCCGAGGCGATGCGTACCGCCACGCCCGAAAACCCCCATTACGGCATGGGCGTGTGGGTCGCCGGGCCCTACGTGCCCGAACGCGGCTTTGCCCATCCGAGCGTGCCCTACGGCAAGGTCCCGCACGCGGAGCCCTATCTCGACCGGGACCTCGTCCTGTTCGACGGGAACGCCAACCAGGTCGTCTACATGATCCCCTCGCAGGACATGATCGTGCTGAGAACCGGGCGCGCGCCGCCCAAGGATGCAGCGTGGGACAACACCGTCCTTCCCAACCTCCTGATCCGCGATGCCGCCGCCAGGTCGGGCGAGCCGCTGCCCGAACCGCAGGCGGGCGGTGCAGGCGCCGGGGAAGCACCCTGATGGCTACCAACGTGGCGGGCCGCGCCGATGCTGGCGCCGGGGTCGGCCGCCTGCCCGTCTCGCTGAAACTGGGCTGGGGCATCGGCGCCTTCGGCGTCGCGATGCTGATGAACGGGATCGCGGTCCTGATCTTCTTCTACCTCGTCGGCATCCTCAAGATCGAACCCGCGCTGGCCGGGACGATCGTGTTCGTCTCCAAGCTGTTCGATGTCGCGACCGATCCGATCGTCGGCCTGTGGAGCGACCGGCACGCCTCCCCGCGCGGGCGCAGGCGGCCCTTTTTGCTGTGGGGCGGGGTCGTCTCCGCGGCGAGCTTTGCGCTCATCTTCTCCTCGCCGGTGTTCGACAGCCAGTGGCTGACGGCGGGCTATGTCTTCCTCGCGCTGTGCGTCTACACCTTCGGTTACACGGTGTTCAACGTGCCTTACATGGCGATGCCGGCCGAAATGACCGACGATTACCATGAACGCTCGTCGATCCATGCCTACCGCATCGTGTTCGTTTCCGCCGGGTCCTTCCTCGCCGCGGCCATCGCGCCCGCGATCATCGAACGGCTCGGGCGGACCGAATGGACCAGCTATGCCTATGTCTCCTCGGCCTGCGCCGTGGTGATCCTGGCGACGATGATGACCGCCTATGCCAGCACGTCGCGCGCCCGCTTCACCGAACGCACGAGCGCGATGACCAGGCTGGTCGAGGAATTCGACGCAGTCCGGCGCAACCGCCATTTCCTGCGCCTGATCGGGGTCAAGTTCGCCCAGCTCTCCGGTGTCCAGCTGACCCAGGCGGCGTTCCTGTTCTTCCTCGTGCAGACGCTTGGCCTCAGCTTCGACATCCTCGTCGTCTATGGCGGGGTGCTCACGCTAACGACCATCGTCGCCGCCCCGCTGCTGGTCGCCTTCTCGAAACGTTTCGGCAAGCGGGAGGCCTATTATGTCGCGGCGGGTTTCTACATCGTCGGCGTCTTGAGCTGGGCCTTCGCTGTCGAGGGCGAGCCGATCTGGGCGATCGGGTTACGCGGCGTGCTGATCGGGGTGGCGGCAACGGGCAATGTCGTGCTCGCCATGTCGATGCTGACCGACATCATCGAATATGATTCGCGCCGGACCGGCGTGCGTCGCGAAGGGGCCTACACCGCGCTCTACAGCTTCGTCGAGAAGTTCACCGCCGCGCTCGGGCCGCTGGTGGTCGGCTTCGCGCTGCAACTCGCCGATTTCGACACCAGCCTGCCGCCCGACGTGCCGCAGGGAGGGAATGTCGACACCGCGCTGGTCATAACGGTCGCGATCCTGCCCGCGATCATGGGAGCGATAGCGATCTGGCTGCTGACCGGCTACAAGCTCACCGAAAGCGAACTGGCGGCGGCCGGGCCGCCCGCGAACACGGCGAAGGAGGAAACATGACCCCTTTCCAGAACCCGAAACTGCGCCAGCGCGGGCGCGCCTCGGTCGATTTCCTCGCCGGGATGGCCGCGGCCTCCGGGCCGGTGCGCGCGAATGTCGATGCCGCGATCGCCCGGAAGGTCGGCGATCCCGACGCCTTGCCCGAAGACCTCGACGAACGGCTCGCCCACATGGACGCGGTCCTCGCCGATTGTCCCGCCTGGCCCGTCCAGCAATTGCTCGGCGACTGGCACGGGCGGATGCACGGGCGCATTTCGGCCGAGGCCTTCGAGGAAGTGGAGGACGATCTCGCCCCGCTGTTCGAAGCGGCCGAGCAGGGCCGCGCGACCCTGCGGCTCGATCCCGTCCTGAAGGCGCCCGATTACTGGGACGGCGTCCATTTCCACCGCACCACCGGCGGCTGGGAGGGGCACGCGCAGATGGGCTACATCCACGGCGAAATCATCCACAAGAAACTGGTCGGGCGGTTCTTTCCCGGCGGCATCTTCCAGCAGCGCCGCGACGTCGCCGCGATGGCCCCGCGCGAGAGCTACAGCCGCATCCTCGACATGGGCTGTTCCTCGGGGCACTTCACCACCGCGCTCGCCGAAACCTACCCCGACGCGCAGATTTTCGGCGTCGACCTGTCCGCGCGGATGCTCGAACACGCCTGGCGCACGGCGAACGCGAACGGTTGGAACTGGCAATTGTCGCAGCAGGCCGCCGAGGCGACCGATTTCGAGGACGAAAGCTTCGACCTCGTGGCGAGCTACATCATCCTTCACGAAATGCCGGCGCACGCGATCCGCGCGGTCTTCGCCGAGGCGTTCCGCCTGCTCGAACCGGGCGGCGACCTGTTGATGAGCGACGTGACCCGCTATTCCGACATGGACCGGCTCGCCGTGTGGAAGGCCGATCATGGCGCGATGTTCGGGGGCGAGCCGCATTGGCGCGAAAGCGCGAGCCTCGATCTCGAGGCGGTCGCGCGCGAGGCGGGCTTCGTCGATGTCACGACGAGCGCCCCCTATCCCTACGTCGTCCAGGGGCGGAAACCCGCGGCATGAAGGACCCGCGCGACTTCAACACGCCCGAGGGGCAGATCCTCGGGCCGGAACACGTCGACAACCTCGCGCGCGCGGTGCTTGCGCTGACGCGCGAGGTCGCGGTGCTGACCGACCGGGTGATGGTGATCGAGACCCTGCTGGAGCGCGAAGGCGTGGTGAGCGTCGAGGCGATCGACACCTTCGCACCCGACGCCGCCTTCCAGCAGCGGACCGACGCGGCGATGACGAAGATCACCGCCGGGGTGGTCGCCGCGCTCCAGGGCACGGACCGGGACTAGCCGCGCCTATCCCCGCAGCGCCAGGGCCGCCGCCGCTCCCGCCGCGAGCGAGCCGATCCCCGCCATCCTCAGCCGCCCGTCGGTGCGTTCGATCGCGGCGCGCATCTCGCCATAGGTGAGGTCCGGGTCCTGCGTCAGGAAGAAGCCCGGCCGTTCGAACACCTGCGGGGCCACCGCGTTGAGCCCGCGCCGCAGCAGGAAGCCCGCGATCCAGCGTCGCATGGCCCAGGGGCGATGGTTGTACTGTTCGGGAAAGACGTGGGTGACGAGCCAGCACAGGTCGCGCGCTTCGGGCAGGCGCTCGGCGGCATAGGCGGTGAGCGCGCGCTCGAGATCGCCTGCCGCCTCCAGGTGATCCGCCAGTTTGTCGACGTCCTCCAGCGCGGAATTGACGCCGAGCCCGAGGTCGGGCGGGAAGGCGTGTGCCGCATCGCCCACCAGCAGGACGTGGCTGCGCGCGCCGGCCGGGCCGAAGGACGCCAGCAGTTCGCGCGCATGTTGCGGCGCGGGGAAGGCGCCCGCTTCGAGGCCGACGAAATCTTCCGCCTCCTCGCGCCCGACGAGATCGCGCACGGCAAGCTGCGGAAAGGAATCCTCTAGGAAGGCGAAGAGTTCGTCCGCTGTCCCGAGCGTCCAGAGTTCGTGGTCCGCCTCGCGGATCAGGTTGACGCTGCGCGGATGGCTCGCATCGGCCACCGGGAAGGCGAACAGGGCGCAGGCCTTCGTCCGGTCCTTGTGGCGCGAGGGGAGGATGTAGCTCATCGCCGGGTCGTCCACCGCCGCGCCTCCCCGAGTGGCGAAGCGCGAGGGCAGGTTCAGCACCTTGTAGCGCAGGCCGGTCGACAGCGAAGGGGTCGCGACCATCTCGAAACGCGCCGGATCCACCTCGGCCAGGTTCTGAAGGCCCTGCCGGATCGCGGAGTTGAGCCCGTCGCAGGCGAGGACCAGCGTCGGCTCGAAGCTTTCGCGGCGCCCTTCGTCGTCCTCGACCTCGACCGCGATCCCGCCGGCCGCGCTGCGGGTGAGGCCGGCGACCTTGTGCCCGTAGAGCAGCCGCACCCGCTCCCCGGCGAGGTCCCGGACCGCATCGCACAGCATCGTCAGCAGCGCGCGGCGCGTCGTCCAGTAACAGACCGGCCGGTTCGGATCGATGATCGGCACGCCCCTCGTCCGGGCCTTGCCGTCCGGGGTGATCGTCGTCGCCGTGAACTCGCGCGTGGCGACGCCGACCGGCGGCAGCCGTTCGAGAATGCCGAGACGGTCGAACAGGCGCTGCGAACGCTTGTCGACGAGATAGTTGAAGCTCTTGTTCTTCTCGAAATCGGACGGGCCTGGGCGCCGCTCGGCGAGCACGATCTCGTCCCAGCCGAGCCGGTCGAACAGCAGCGCCGCCGCGAGGCCCGCCGGGCCGCCGCCGCTGATGAAGACCGAGCGTTTCGTCATGGCCGAAAGGGCTACCAGATCGCGCCCGCGCGCCCGCGCGGCGCTGCGCGATGTTCGACTGGCGGACAAGCGACCAGCCGGGCATACCGCGCCCCTGCCCCGGTGCCAGTCTGCCGCCATGACCAGACGCGCCCTCACGCCCGCCGCCGCGCTGCTCCTCTTCGCCTGCGCCCCGCTTGCCCGGGGCGCCGCTCCTGCCGAGGCCCCGGCCTGCGCCGACCTCCTCGCCCGCGAGGCGCAGAGCTTCGCGATCGAGCGCACCGCCGAGGACGGACGCCCTGTCCCCCTCACCGTCTTCGCCCCGGCCGAGCCGGGGGAATATCCGCTCGTCGCCTTCTCGCACGGGGCCTTCGCCGCGCCCGGGCGCTATGCCGCGATGCTCGAACCGCTCGCGGCGGCGGGTTTCGTGGTGCTCGCGCCGATGCACGTCGATTCCGAAGAATACCCCCGCGCCGAAGGCGAGCCGGAGCGGCCCTCGCATCCGGTGACATGGGCGGGGCGGACCGCCGACATGGAACTCGCGCTCGCGCCCGATGAGGTGCTGCGCGCGGCGCTGGCCGAAAAGGGCCTGACGCTCGCCGCGGGCAAGGTCGCCGCGCTCGGCCATTCCTACGGCGCGCTGATCGCGCAGCTTTACGGCGGCGCGCGGGCAGTCGAACCCGAGGGCGGCAGCGTCGACCGGCGCCGGGGCGAGGTCGGCGCGGTCGTCGCCTTCTCCCCGCCGGGACCGATGCCCGGACTGATCGCGCGCGAAGGCTGGGCGAGCCTTGCTGCACCCGCGCTCACGATCACCGGCACCGCAGACGTGCTGCCCGGCTTCATCGACGACTGGCGCGCGCACCTCGCCGCCCACGAAGCCGCCCCGCCAGGCGCCCGCGCGCTCTGGGTCGGCGAGGATATCGATCACTATTTCGGCGGCTCTTTCGGGCGGCCGGGCGAGGTGAGCGAGGACGAGGCCCGCCTCTTCGCCCGCGCGCTCGAACGGGCGCTCGCTTTCATGCAGGCGCGCGTACAGGATGGGGCGGCATGCCGGGTGGGCGAGCCGATCCCCGGCGAAAGCTACGAGGAGGACGCGGCGTGAAGGCCATCCGATTGACGCGCCGGCTCGCCCTTCCCGCGCTCGCGCTCTGGCTTGCGGGCGGGGTCGCGGCGCAGGCCCCGGACGAACGCTACGCCGATCTCGACGACCCGATGACGCCTGCCGAGCTGCAGGGCGCGAGCGTCCTCGATGTCGAGCGGTACCGCCCGACCTATGCCCTCGCAGGCTGCGCCACGGACTTCCCCGAAGCGGACGAGCCGGGCGAAGCCCTCGCCGCGGCCATCGCCGAGGCGCAGGCGTTCTCCGACGCGCACAAGGGCCTCGGCCTGCTCGTCCTGCACGAAGGCGTGCCGGTCCACGAAAGCTATGGCGAAGGCGCCGACGTCACCGCCACCAGCGCGTCCGCCTCGATGATGAAATCGCTCATCGGATTGCTCTATGGCATCGCGATCGAGGACGGGGTGATCGGATCGGTCGACGACCCGATCGGCGACTATCTCGAGGAATGGGCGGACGATCCGCGCGGGGCCATCACCCTGCGCCAGATGCTGACCATGTCCTCCGGCCTTGCCCCGTCCGATTTCATGAAGATCCTCTTCGCCCCCGATATCGGTGCGGAAGCGCTCAAGCTCGAACTCGCGGGCGAGCCGGGGGGCGAATTCGCCTACAACAACGCCGTCACCAAGCTGCTGACGCTCGCCCTCGACCGGCGGCTCGCGACGGAAAACAGGGGCGGGGTGCTGTCCTATCTCGAAAGCGAGCTGTGGTGCCCGCTCGGCAATGGCCCGGCGCGGGTGTGGGTCGATCCGGCGGGCAAGGCGCGCGGCTATGCCGGGATGCAGGCGACCTTGCGCGACTGGGCGCGGGTGGGCGAGCTGATCCGCAACCGCGGCCGCGCTAACGGCGAACAGGTCGTGCCCGAAAGCTGGATCGAGGCCATGGCGAGCCCGTCCGAAGCGAATGCGCAATACGGCCTCCACGTCTGGCTTGGCCGGGAACATACCCCGCAGCGCGCCTACAGCGCGGGCAACCCCGTGAAGGTGCCCCATTCCGAACCCTTCTTGGCCGAGGACATCGTCTATTTCGACGGGTTCGGCGGGCAGCGAGTCTATGTCATGCCCAGCCGCGGACTAACGGTGGTTCGGATCGGGGAGGTCGATCTCGCCTATGACGATTCGCGCATCCCGAACCTGCTGGCGCGCGCCGTCGACTAGTTCGCAGGCGCCGTGCGGCGGTCGGACAGCGCTTTCGCGTCCTCCTTCGCCTTCATCCGCTTGAACGTCTCGTATTCGTTGACATCGCCCATCGCCCGCCCGCTCCAGCGGGTCGCGAAGCCGCGCGGGTATTCGCCGTCGCCTTCGCGCCGCCCGTCCTGCGACCACAGCAGCGGAAAGAGCGGACCCTGCGGCTTCTCCCCGTCGAGCATCTCGTCGAAGCTGCACCCGGCAATGTTGAGGCAGTCGGGCCGCGGAGCCCAGCGGATGTCGTCGCCGAACACCCTGATCGAGACCGCCACGCGCCAGTCGTCGGTCGGGTTGCCGGCGGAATAATGCAGCGCCCAGGGGTGGACCACCAGCATGTCGCCGGGGTCCATTTCCCACTTGAGGAAGCGCAGCCCCTCCTCGCCCCGGCGGCTCTCGATGTCGGGGTGCGGCACGCGGTCGTCGGGCTTGATCATCTTGCGCGCGTTCGGACTGAACAGCCAGTAGGGCACGTCGTCATGCTGCGTGCCCGCCAGCACCTCGAGGCTGTTCTCCTCGACGATCGGGGTGAGCGGGATCCACAGCGAAGGCACCATGAACCCTTCGACCGGAAAGGCCATGCGGTCGCAGTGCCACAGGGTCGCGGCGTCGGACCGCGGGGGCTTGGCGAAGAATTCGTCGAAGAAGAAACGGATTTCCTTCGACTGCATGACCCGGCCCGCGGCCTCGGCCACCGGGCCGTCGAACACCAGGCGGCGATATTCGGGGATGCAGCGCGCCATGTAGCGGCCCGGAATGGTCGGCAGCAGGCCCACGTCCTTCTTCCCGACGATGACCTCGCGCGCGATCGGTTCCAATGCCTCCACCCAGTCGTTCGAGAGCACCCGGCGCAGGCATACCGCGCCGTCGCGGCGGTAGGTTTCGATGTCCTCTTGCGTGATGTCGCGCAGCGGGCGGGTGTTGAAGGCCATGGTCCGTGTCCTGTCTGGTGTCCTCGCCGGGTCTGTCCCGATCTTGCCGCCCCGACCCTACCAGCCCCGCCCCCTTTCCCCCGGGTCCGCCCCCCTGCCTATCCGCGCATCGGATAGCTCGCCCGAGGAGAGGTGATCGACTCCGCGACTTGTCCGCAGGGCGAGAAACGGGGGAGCCGAGGTTTCACAGCCCGCGCCCCAGCGCCGACAAACCGGCAAAAGCGCGCGGCGAACCGTGCCGACCGACATCGGAACGCAGGAAAAGGACGGAGCCCCGAGGGATGAAGGAAATTCGCACGCAGGTCGCAATCGCCGGTGCCGGACCCGTCGGCACGGTCGCGGCCTATTGCCTCGCGAGCCAGGGCGTCGATGTCGTGCTGCTGGAGGAAGGGGCGGACTGCGCGCTCGACCTGCGCGCCTCGACCTTCCATCCGCCGACGCTCGAAATGCTCGAAGCCTTCGGCATCACCGAACGCCTGATCGACAAGGGGCTGAAAGCGCCGGTCTATCACTTCCGCGAACGGCGCACCGGCGAGGTGATCGATTTCGACATGACCGAAATCGCCGATGCGACCCGCCACCCCTACCGCGTGCAATGCGAGCAGTATCACCTTTCGCGGATGCTCTCGCAGCTGGTGCGCGAACAGGCGGGCGCCGAGGTCCTGTTCGGCCACCGGCTCGCCGCGATCGAGCAGAACGCGGAGGAGGTCACGATCCACGCCGAAACCCCGCTTTCGATCATGACGATCAAGTGCGATTACCTGATCGGCGCGGACGGGGCGAACAGCACGGTGCGGAAGTGGCTCGGCACGGAATTCCACGGCTTCACCTATCCCGAAAAATTCCTCTGCTTCACCACGACCGAGCCGCTGGAAGAGCATATCAAGGGCCTGTGCCACGTGAACTACGTCTCGGACCCGGAGGAATGGATGGTGCTGCTGCGCGTCCCCTCGCTGTGGCGGGTGCTGGTCCCGGCCGACATGGACACCAGCGACGACGTGCTCCTTGCCGATGCGAAGAAGAACGACGTGTTCGAACGGCTGATCGGGCGCGGGCAGGAGGTGGAGACGCACCATCGCACGATCTACCGGGTGCACCAGCGGGTCGCGAAGAGCTTTCTCGAAAAGCGCGTCGCCCTCATCGGGGACGCGGCGCATCTCAACAACCCGATCGGCGGCTTCGGCATGAACAGCGGAATCCACGACGCCTTCAACCTCGCTACGCGCTTGCTGCGCGTCTACAAGCACGGGGCCGATGCGACGGACGAACTCGATGCGTTCGAGCGCCAGCGGCGCACGACGACGCATGAATTCATCCAGGCCCAGACGATCCGCAACATGGAATACCTGAAGGAAGGCGAAGGCCGGCTCCACGCCCGGCGCAAGGCGGAAATGGAGGCGATCCGGGCCGATCCCGAACGCCGCCGCGCCTTCCTGCTGCGCCAGTCGATGATCGAATGCGTCGAGCGCGAGAGGATGGCCGCCTGATGCCGGTCCGGCCGCGTCCCAATCCCGACACGCTCGGCCACCGGCGGCTGTTCGGCGTGCTCGGGCCGTCGACCAACACCGTGGTCCAGCCCGATTTCGACGACCTGCGCGTGCCCGGCGTCACCAATCATTACAGCCGCATCGTGGTCGACGACGCGCAGGCGATCTCGGACGAGACGTTCATGGCGGGCACGCTCGAAATCAGCCGCAACACGATCGACGCGGTGCGCGGCGTCCTGACCTGCAATCCCGATTACCTCGTCATGGGGATGAGCGCGGTGACCTTCTACGGCGGCGCCGAGGGCGCGGCCAGATGGCGCGAAAACATCGAGCAGGAGGCCGGATTGCAATTGTGCACCGGCTCGCAGTCGCTGATCGAGGCGTTCAAGGCCTATGGCGGGGTCAAACGCATCGCGGTGATCTCGCCCTATTATCCCAGCGCCAACGAACAGGTCGCGCGTTTCATGGCCGATCACGGGATCGAGGTCGTGCGCGACACCTGCCTCCGGTGCCCGAGCTGGACCGCGATCGCGCAGGTGCCGGTGGCGAACTTGCGCGAGGAGCTGAAACAGCTCGACGGCGACGATGTCGATGCGCTGGTGCAGGTCGGCACGAACCTTTCGATGGTCAAGTTCGCCGCGGCGGCCGAATTGTGGCTCGGCAAGCCGGTGATCGCGATCAACACCGCGACCTATTGGAACGCGCTGCGCCAGAACGGCATCATGGACAGGAAACAGGGCTTCGGCCGGTTGATGGAAGAGTTCTGAAGAGGGACCGCGAGGCGATGTTCGAATATGATTACGTGCCCTTGCCGCAGCGCAGCCCCCTCAGATGGCCGAACGGGGCGAAGGTCGCGCTGATCTTCACCTTTAACCTTGAAACCTGGGACCTCGTCAAGGACACCGACCGGCCCTATTACGCGGGCGGCCCGGCGCTGCTGCCCAATGCGCTCGCCGGGCGCATTCCCGACTATCCCAACTATTCCTGGCGCGAATACGGCCAGCGCGTCGGCGTGTGGCGGATGTTCGACCTGTTCGACGAAATGGACGCGAAGGCGGGCTGCACGGTCAACGCCGTCACCTTCGAACGCCGCCGCGCGATGGCCGATGCCTGCCTCGAGCGGGGGTGGGAACTGATCGCGCACAATTTCGAACAGGGCGAACTTCTCACCGATTATCACGACGACATCGCGGCCGAACGCGACATCATCCGCCGCTCGGTCGCAATGTATGAACGCCACGCCGGACGCAGGCCCAAGGTCTGGCTGTCGAGCTCGCTGCGCGGCACGCTCAACACGCCCACCATCCTCGTCGAGGAAGGGTTCAAGGCCTATTGCGACATCATGAACGACGACCAGCCCTACATGATCCGCACCGAGGCCGGGCCGATCGTCGCGACGCCCTATTCCAACGTCATCAACGATTTCACCATCCTCACCCGCAACGCGCGCACGACCGACGAATACCGCGACATCCTGATCGAGGAGCTGAAGGTGCTGCACCGGGAAGGCGCCAGGACCGGCCGGATCATGAATGTCGGCCTCCACCCGCACGTTTCGGGCCGGGCCTACACGATCCGGGCGCTGCGCGAATTCATCGAATACGCGCAGAGCCTCGACGGCATCTGGTGGGCCACGCGCGAGGAAATCGCCGACTGGTATGCCGAGAACCACGAAGCGCATTTCCCCGGACAGCTGAAGGAATGAAGACGCGCGCGGGCCATGACGGGGAAAGCGCGCGGGCTCGCCTTGCCGGTTGGCTGTTCTGCCTCACGCTGATCGCGCATTCCTTCCTCATCGTCGTCCTGCCGCGGCTCGACAAGGAATCCGCCATCCGCGACCTCGCGCGAAGCTGGCACTACGCCATCGGCATCGCGCTGCTCGTCTTCGGCGCCTGGCGGCTGTGGCTGTGGTGGCGCGAGCGCGGGGCTCTGGCCGAAGGCACGCTGCCCCCGGCGGCGCGGTTCTGGCACCATGCGCTCGCGCTCGCGATCCTGCTGCTGGTCGTGCTCGGCGGGCCGCTCGGTTTCCTTTACGGCTGGACCGAGGGGCGCGCGATCGACCCGGCGGGCCTCTTCACCATCCCCGCACCGATCGGCAAGGACCACGGCGTGTGGAAATTCAGCGGCTATTTCCATTCGGCCATGGCCAATGCGACCGTGCTGCTCGCGCTCGTCGCCGTGGTGAGCGCGGGCTACACCTATGCGCGCTATGGCAAGGGGCTGATCGCCGCCTTCCCGGCGGGCTTCGGCCTGCTGTTCCTCGTGCGTTCGGCCCTGTTCCTATACGCGATCAACTCCTTTTCCCGGCGCGAGCCGGGATATGTCGCCGCGGCTCTCTTCCTCGCCCTTTGCGCGGCGTTCTGGCTGATCCTGCGCGCGGTCCGGAAAGGCCGCTTCGCCAGCGCCGAGGGCAAGCGCGGCGGCGCGATCTGGAACGCCGGGGCGCTCGCGGGTGTCGTTGCCGTCGTCGGCTTCGGGCTCACCATGCCCTATCTCCTGTTCCGCGTGACGCCGTTTTCGAGCGGGGTGGTGGTTGCGGCCGATCCTTCGATCACCTGGCACCGGGAGCGGCTGGCGCGGATCGAGTGGACGCCGCCGACCGATTTCCAGCTCACCACGGGGCGCGAAACCTACAAGTGGTGCAAGTTCTGCCACACGATGGAGCCGGGCGAGGCGCATCTGGTCGGCCCAAACCTCGCCAACATCTTCGGCCAGCGCGCCGGGACCGTGCCCAATTTCCCCTATTCGCCCGCGCTCGCCGAAGCGGGGAGGAACGGGCTCGTCTGGAACGAGGACACGATCCGGGAATACATCTCCGGCCCCGATGCGATGGTACCGGGCACCAGCATGATGATCTCGAGCGGGCCGGTGGTCGATCCCGCACTGCAGGACGCGGTGATCGCGTCGCTCAAGCGCGACACCATGTTCCATGGAGAACGCAGGCTCACCCGCGCCGGCCGGACCGAATAGGGCCTCAGACGAGCATCACCGTGTCATTGCCGAAAGGCAGGTTCTCGCAGCGGGCGAGGATGTAGTCCGCGACATCGGCCCGCGCGATCATCTGCTTTCCCTTCGAACGCTGCCCGGCGCGCAGTTCGGTCCAGCTGCCGCTCGCCGCTCCATCGGTGAGGCCGCCGGGCCGCACGATCAGGTAATCGATCCCGGAACGCCTTATCGCTTCCTCCTGCCGGTCCTTGTCGGCCCAAATCTCCTTCGCCACCGTGCGGATGACGAATTTCATCAGGAGGCTGTTCACCTGCGCAAGGGAATCCCCGCAGCCGAGCGAGGTGACCGCGGCGAAATGGCCCACCCCTGCCCGCTCCATCGCGGAAAGGATCGCCTTCGTCCCGTCGGAAAGCACGTTGTTCGCCTTGCGATCGAAGGTGCCGAGCGCGCTCACCGCGACGTCGCAGCCATAGAGCGCGCGGGCAATGCTCGCCTCCTCGCCGAGTTTGCCCGCGACGAGTTCGACCCTCCCGGCGAGGTCCGCGAGCTTGCCCGGGTCCCTGAGATGCGCCGTCACCAAGTGCCCGCGCGCGAGCGCCCCTTCGCACAGCAGGCGCCCGGTGCGTCCGGAGCTTCCAAAGATCGCGATTCTCATGCCCTGTCCCCCCTGGCCGTCGGCGCGCGGGCCAAGCCTGCCCCCTTGGCGGGCGATTCCCCCTCCCCGCAGCCCGGGTTGTCCGACTGGCGAGCATTGGGCGGGACGAGCCCCGGCGGACGGGGGCGCTTCGATAGCTTGTGCGGCGGAAAGGAGATCACTTATGCACCGCAGAGACTTTCTCGCAGGCAGCACCGTCGCGGCCGCGGCCGGGCTCGCCCTTACTCCCGGCATGGCGCAGGCGATGGAACGGGTGGGCGGCGAGGCCGGATCGACGGACCGCTCGCTCACCGGCGACTTCCTCGACCTGACCAAGCCCGAAGGCAACCGCGAGGCCTGGGCGCGCCTGCTCGGCAACACCGACACGAAATCGACCAAGTACGGCTTTGCCGAAGGGATCATCCAGGGCGTGCGCCCGAACGAGGCGCTGCGCGATCTCGTCGGCTTCACCATGGTTTCCGCCGCCCGCCTGCTCCCGCACGAAGACGGGGTCGGCTACCGCAAGGTGCTGCGCGAGATCGGCTTCTACACCGACCTCAAGACCGGCGAGATCCTGACCGAATGGGAAAACCCCTACTTGGGCGAGACGGTCAAGGTCGTGCCGATCGCCAATGACCCGTTCAATCACACGATCACCAACTTCTATCCCGAACCGCCGAATTATGGCGGGCTCAACCGGGAGAAGCCGCCTCAGATTCCGCTGATGCTCGATTTCCGGCGGCGCGGCGGGATGCTGAACCTCTTCAGCCACATCAACCTGTTCTACCCCAACGCGCTCCAGCCGGGCGAATGGCCGCGCGAATCGAGCGGGGAGTTCAACCGGGTGACCGAAACCTTCCTCTATTTCATCGACTGGGACGCGATGCAGGACCCCTCGATCACCAGCGTCGAATACGACGGCACCTGGTCGCGGGTGACGCCGTGGCTGCCGTGGATGCTGATGGGACCGAGCGAGGGGCACTGCGTCTACCAGACCTTCATGGGCGCGGTCGATTCGATCGACCGGCTGCCGAACCCGGACACGGTCGACTACATCCGCGTGAACCATCCCAAATATCTCGACGCACCCGAGACGTGGGAGGAACCCTCGCTCTCCTCGCTCGAATGGTATGCCCGCGAACAGACCCCCGCCCCGCTCCCGCCTTCGGGCGAGATCCCGACCGCGCCGCGCGCCGAGCTTCCGCAATGGTGGCAGCGCATGAAGGCGGCCCGGCAAGGGGCGGGTGACGGCGGCGGATGACGGCGGCGGGCGAAGGTTCGGGTGAGCGACCCGGCCGCGTCGGCGGCAAGCCGGACCCCCGCCGACCCGCCTATACGCGGCCTTGCGCGGACCGACTTATCGCAGAGTGATTAAAGCAAGACAGGGTGCAGGAAATTCAAGGAGGCCGGTCACAAAACTGAAATCGGGGAACACATCCAACATGGGGACTTGGCGATGACGATTTCGAACGGCTTCTGGACGGCTGGCATCCGCGCATTCGGGATGGCGTCCGTTTCCATGCTCGCCCTGGCGGGCGTTGCGGCGCAGGCCCAGACGCAAGCGCAAATGCAGGACAGCGAGACGGCGCCGGACGAACGGCAAGCCGCCGACACCCCCCGCGGCAACCAGATCATCGTCACCGCCCGCACCTTCGAGGAAGACCTGCAGGACGTGCCGATCGCGGTCAGCGCCCTGACCGACGAAGCGCTCACCAACCGCGCCGCCGACGATCTCGGCGACATCGCGGACAACATCGTCGGCTTCGCCTTCGAGGAATTCACCGGCCTGCTCGCCCAGCCCGCCATCCGCGGCCAGACCAACCTGCGCCTCGGCTCGCCGGTGCAGAACGTCGCGACCTATCTCGACGGGATCTACATCCAGCGCAACTACCTGATCGACCAGGGCCTGCTCGACCTCGAACGGGTCGAGATCATCAAGGGTCCGCAATCCGCGCTCTACGGACGCAACGCCTTTGCAGGCGTCATCAACCTCGTCAGCCGCACGCCCGACCTCGACGAGATCACCGGCCATATCCGCGGCGGCATCGGGACCGACGAATTCTACGAGGCGAGCGGCACGATCAACATCCCGATCATCCCTGGCAAGGTCGCCCTGCTCGCCCATGCCGCCTACCAGACCTTCGACGGCACGATCCCGAACAGCCACCCGCTCGCCGATGCGGAAGGATGCGTGACCTGCGGCAATCTCGGCGGGTTCGAACGCGAAACCTACCAGGTCACCCTGCGCGCCGAGCCGAGCGAGGCGCTGAGCTTCCAGGCGAGCTATTTCCATACCGAGCGGTTCCAGGAGCACGTGGCGAATTTCAGCTTCGGCACGGCGAACTTCCTCGACCCCTACAACTACAACAATTGCAGTGACATCGATGGTCAGAACCGGCTCTATTGCGGCGAGCTGCCGGGAAGCCCGGATTTCGTCACCGGCGCCCAGGCTAGTCCGCTGTTCGGCCCCGTGCCCGACAGCCGCCCCGACGGTTTCCTGATCGACCCGCGCGCCTTCGGCCTGCGCGGCCCGACCGACGTGATCAGCGCGCGGGTGGACTTTTCCCCGGCCGATCCGCTCACGCTGACCTACCAGTTCGGCTACACCTTCGGCGACGTCGACGGACGCGGCGCGACGCCGCGCAACCCGCTGGAACCGCTGCCGATCCCGCTCGGCCCGCCGTTCGACGAACCACAGACCTTTTTCGACAGCTCGGGTTCGGGCAGCGAATTCGAAAGCTACAGCCACGATCTGCGCCTCACCTACGAAAGCGACACGATCTACGGCTTCGTCGGGGCGAACTATTCGACGACCAACGACATCGAATCCAATTCGACCGACGTCTTCCCGATCGGCACGCTCGACACCCCGCAGGAGATCGTCGACCGACTGTTCTACCCGATCGGTCCGGGCGAGCCGATCTTCCCGGCGTTTCCGGGCCGCCGGACCTTCCTCGAACGCGACGAGGACATCCTCAGCCTCTACGGCTTTCTCGAAGTCAACCTGACCGAAGCCTTCACCCTGACCGCCGAAGGGCGCTACACGATCGAGGATCGCGCGACGATCGACCGGCTCACGCCCGATCCGAACGACCCGACAATCCAGGCGCTCGAACCGCCACGCGACGACATCACGGAAAAGTTCTTCACGCCCCGCTTCACCGCCACCTACGCGGTGACCCCCGACAATCTCCTCTACGCCTCGGTCGCGCGCGGCGTGAAGGCGGGCGGATCGAACGGGCTCGGCGTGCCTTTCCTGCCGCAGCAGCAATTCCAGCGCGAAACCAACTGGACCTATGAAATCGGGTCCAAGAACTACTTTCCCGAAATCGGCCTGACGCTCAACGCGGCGCTGTTCTACACCGACTGGAACGATCTCCAGACGACCGAGGTGCGCCGCCTCGCCGACGGCAGCCTGCCGCCTCCGGGGACCAGTTCGACGATCACCGGGAATGTCGGCAGCGTCACCATCAAGGGGGGGGAATTCGAAGGCGTGTGGGAAGTCACCGATGCGATCACCTTCGATTTCGGCGCGGCCTACAACGACGCGACCTATGACGACGACGTCACCGCGCAGCGCTTCGAATTCAGCCTGGTATGCGACGGGGCCGTCTGCCCGACCGGCCCCGTGCCGATCGGCGGCAACCAGCTCGAACGCGTGCCGGTGTTCGATGCCTATGCCGGCCTCGGCTACAACGGCGAATTCGGCGACGACGGCAGCTTCTACCTGCGCGTCGACGGGTCCTACCAGACCAAGCAGTATGTCGACGAGGTCAACCTCGCCTGGGTGCCGGACCGCTTTCTGATGAACATGCAGGCCGGCGTCACCTTCGGCAACATCAGCGTGCGCGCGGTGGTGCAGAACCTGCTCGACGAACGCTATGTCACGAACGCGCTGTTCCTGCTCGGCACGGGTGGCCCGCAGAGCTCGAGCTACGTGCCGATCTTCGGGCTCGACCGCACCGCGCGGATCTCGATCGGCTACGAGTTCTGATCGCCTGCCCTTCCCCGGCGTTGCGCCGGGGAAGGGGCGGGCTTCGGCTCAGACCACGGCGCACACGGTCTGCAGGTTGAGGTAGTTCTCGATCGCCACCTGCCCGCTGTCGCGGCCCCAGCCCGACTGCTTGATCCCGCCGATGGGGAGAGAGGGGTCGTACATGGCGTGGGAATTGATCCACACCGTGCCCGCCTGCAGCCGCCGCGTGATGCGGGTGGCGGTGGACAGGCTTTCGGTCCACACGCCCGCGGCGAGGCCGTAGTCGCTGTCATTGGCGGCTGCCACCACCTCATCGAAATCGTCGAAGGGGGTTGCGACCACGACCGGTCCGAACACTTCCTCGCGCATGATCGCCATGTCGGGCGAAACGCCGGTGAGGATCGTGGGCGTCACGAAACTGTCGTTCGGCCCCGCCGTCTCCCCGCCGACCAGCACGCTCGCCCCCGCGCGGCGCCCCTCGGCGACATATTCGGCGACCTTGGCGGCGTGCTTCTTCGACACCAGCGGCCCCATCTGCGTCGCGGGATCGAGCCCATGGCCGAGCGCGATGTTCGCCGCCGCCTCGCTCACGCCCTCGACTACGCGGTCGAACACCTTGCGATGCGCGTAGAGCCGCGAGCCCGCGATGCAGACCTGCCCGCCGTTGAAATAGATCGCGTTCGCAGCGCCGGGTATCGCGGCGGAAAGATCGGCATCGTCCATCACGATCACCGGCGATTTGCCGCCCAGTTCCAGCGTGACGCGCTTGAGGTTGTCCTTCGCCGCATCGAGGATCGCGCGGCCCGTCGCGGTCGATCCGGTGAAGGCGATCTTGTCCACCCCCCGGTGCGCGGCCAGCGCCGCGCCCGCTTCCGCCCCGTACCCGGTGACGAGGTTGACGACGCCGCCGGGCAGGCCCGCCTGCGCCATCAGCTCGACCAGTCGCACCGCGGTGAGCGAGGTGTCCTCCGCCGGTTTCAGCACCACCGTGCAACCGGCCGCGAGCGCCGGGGCGAGCTTCATCGCGGTCAGCACCAGGGGCGAGTTCCAAGGCACGATCGCGCCCACCACGCCGACCGGCAGGTGCTGGGTGAAGGCGAAGACCTCCTTGCCTTCGGGCTGGTAGGCGATCGAAGTCGGGATCGTGCGCCCCTCGATTTTCGTCGCAAGGCCGCTGAAATAGCGGAACTGGTTGACCGCCCCCGGGATTTCCGCCCAGCGCCCGACATAGAGCGCCTTGCCCTGGTCCAGCGTTTCCAGCTCGGCGAGTTCATCGATATGCGCCTCGATCGCATCGGCGATGGCCCACAGCACCTTCGCCCGCTCCATCGGGACGAGGCCCGACCAGCGCCCATCCTCGAACGCCGCGCGCGCCGCCGCCACGGCCGCGTCGACATCCTCCGCCGTCCCGCAGGCCAGGGTCCCGAGCATCCGGCCCGTGGCGGGATCGAGCGTTTCAAACTGCCCGCCGCCGCGGCTTTCGACCCATTCGCCGCCGATGAAATGGCAATGCCTGCCGCGATCGAGAAAGGCCTGCGCGGCGGGTCCGGGGGCGGCGGCGTTCGACAAGTCCATGATGGCTCGATCCCTTTCCTGAGCGGGCGATCCCGACCCGCGATCCTAGAAGCCGCCGCGGCGGCGACGGGACCTGTCCGCCGGTCCTGTCCGCCCAGCGGATAATGCGCCGCGCCGGCAGGACTAACGAAATTTTCTTTCCAAGCTTGCTGATCCATGTTTATTTCGCAACGTCCATGCACATGTTCGAAACGCTCGTCCTCCTCCACATCGTCACCGGCACCCTGGGCCTCGCGGCCTTCTGGGTGCCGATCGCGACGAAGAAGGGCGCGCAGGCCCATCGTCGCTGGGGGCGGATCGCGTGCTACGGCTTCCTCGGCGCGGGAAGCCTCGCCGTCGTGATGGCGCTGCTTTCGCTCTACGGGCCGGAGGAGCGCATTCCCTCGGTCACCGACCGCACCCTGTTCGCCGGGCTGTTCGGCTGGATGATGCTCTATCTCGGCCTGCTCACCATCGGTTTCGTCGATTACGGCCTCGCCGTGGTTCGCCATGCCCGCGACCGCGCGCAATTGCGCCGCGCGCGCTACCAGGCGGTGATGGCGGCGGTGGTGCTGTCGGGACTGTGGTGCGGCGGCTTCGGCCTTGCCATCGGCCAGCCGCTGATGGTGCTGGTGAGCGTCGTCGGCGTCGTCGCCATGGTGCTGCAGCAGCGCTTCGTCTGGCGCCGCGAAGCTCCGCCCGGCGCCCATGTGGGCGAACATTTCCGCGCGCTCATCGGGATGGGCATTTCCGCCTACACCGCGTTCCTTTCGGTCGGGCTGGTGCGGCGGTTTCCCGAACAGGTCTTCAACCCGCTGTTCTGGGCCGGGCCGAGCCTCGTCGGGGTCGGGCTCATTCTCTGGTTCACCGCGCAGGCCAACCGTCGCAAGCGCGCCCGCAGCAGCGCCCCGGGGGTGCCGCGATCGGGGTGAACGCGCGCCCCGCCCGCGGCGTTTAACGGGCCCTTCGCGCGGGCCCCCGTGCTACCCTGCGAGCCCCGCCAGAAAACCTTAACCCCATCCCGCCATCAGGGCGGCGTGAACGAACAGGCCCGCCTCCGGCATCTCGACCGACTCGCGCTTTCCAGCGTCAGCGATGCGGCGATCTTCGGCAAGATCGCCCGGCTCGCGGCGACCATGCTCGATTGCCCGATCAGCCTCGTCTCGATCGTCGAGGCGGAGCGGCAATGGTTCATCGGCCGCACCGGGATCGGGGTCGAGGAAACCCCGCGCGACTGGTCGTTCTGTTCGGTCTGCATCGCGCGCGAAAAGCCGCTGCTGGTCGAGGACGCGCGCACCCACGACCTGTTCCGCGACAACCCGCTCGTCACCGGGGAGCCGCACATCCGCTCCTATCTCGGCATTCCCATCGCGAGCGAGGAGGGCGTCCTGCTGGGCACGCTGTGCGTGATCGACCGCGTGCCGCGCCGTTTCTCGATCGATCACCTGCCGGCGCTGCGCGTGCTCGCCCAGCTGGCCGAGCAATGCATCACGACCCATGTCCGCACGCTCGACCTCAGCCGCGCGAACGCTGCCCTGCGCGAACTCAACCACCTGTTCAGACAGGCCGAGACCGCCGCCAATATCGGCTCCTGGCGGGTCGACCTCGCCCGCGACACGCTGCACTGGTCGGACCAGGTCTATGCCATCCACGGGGTCGATCCGCGCGGGCCGGTCACGCTCGAACAGGCGATCGGCTTCTACGTGCCCGAAGACCGCGCGAGCGTGGAGCACGCGCTGCTCGCCGCGATCGACCGGGGCCAGGCCTTCAGCGTCGAGGGCGCGATCCGCCGCAGCGACGGGGAGCTGCGGCGCGTGCGGTGCGTGGGCGAACGGATCGACGCCGGGGACCGGCCGGAAAGCATCGCCGGCATCTTCCTCGACGTGACCGAGGAGCATCTCAGGAACGCCGCGCTCAAACGCGCGGCCGAGCGCGACCAGCTCACCGGGCTCTACAACCGCTCGGTCTTCGACCGCAAGCTGGCCGAGGCGATCCGCCACGCCGCAGGGGAGCCGGTGACGGTCATGCTGCTCGATCTCGACGGGTTCAAGGACATAAACGACACGCTCGGCCACCTTGTCGGCGACACCGTGCTCGCCGCGCTCGGCGAACGCCTGCTGGCCGAGGCGCAGGGCGACATCTTCGTCGCACGCTGGGGCGGGGACGAATTCGCCTTCCTCTTCCCGCCCGGCACCCCGCTCGACGCGGCGGTGGCCTTTGCCGAGCGGCTGGCGGGGAGCATCGCGGAACATCTCGAACTCGGCGACGAGGTCTTCGCGGTCGGCGCGACCTGCGGCATCGCGCAGATGGGGCGCAAGGCGCGAACGGGCGGCGGCACCAGGGCCGAGGAACTGGTGCGCCGCGCCGACCTCGCGCTCTATCACGGCAAGCGCACCGAACGCGGTTCGGTCCATTGCTGGAGCGAGACGATCGAGGGCGTGCAGGGCGCACGCGCGAGCGCCATCGCCAGCCTGACTTCGGCGCTGAAATCGGACCGCGCCCATGCCGCCTACCAGCCGATCATCGACCTTGCGACGGGCCGCCCCTTCTCCTTCGAGGCGCTGCTGCGGATGCGCGACGAGGAGGGGCGCGTGCTCACCGCGGGCCAGGTCTCGCCCGCCCTGCTCGATGCCAAGCTGTCGCGCCGGGTCTCCGCCTTCATGCTCGAACGGCTGATGGAGGAAGGGCCGCGGCTCGTCGCGCTCCACGGGCCGGACACGCGGATCGGCCTCAACGTGACGGAGGCCGATCTCGGCCGGCGGCAAAGCGACGGCAGCTTCGTCGATCGGCTGATGACGATGCTCGGCAACAGCCCTCTCGCCCCCGGCAACATCACGATCGAGGTGACCGAGACGATGCTGCTGGTCGATGACGCGGGCCTCGTGCGCGAGGTGCTGCACCGGCTCGACGCGGCAGGGTTCACGGTCGCGCTCGACGATTTCGGGACGGGCTTTTCCTCGCTCACCCACCTGCGCGACTTTCCGATCCGCATGGTCAAGATCGACAAGGATTTCATCGCCAGCATCGCCAATGACCACCAGTCGCGCCTGATCATCCAGGCGATCGTACAGATGGGGCGCAGCCTCGATCTCGGGGTGGTCGCGGAAGGGGTGGAGACCGAGGAACAGGCGCAATTCCTGCGCGCGATCGGCTGCGGCCACGCGCAGGGCTATCTCTTCGGCAGGCCCCAAAACATCGCGGCGCACGTGGCGGCACAGGGTATCCCGCGGCTGCGCGCGGTCGGCTGAGGCGCGGTTTCGCGCCTGCGCGCCGGTCTCGCTTGCGCGCGGTGCACCAACGCCGGGCCGCGGGGAGGTTTCGCAGGGACGCCCGGCGCGCCCGGCGATGCGCGCCCTGTCGGACTTGCGCCCGCGCTTTCCGACCCCGCGCCGCGGCGCGGGACCCGAGCCGTGAACTGACTGAACTTGCACGGCCCGCAACGGGCGCGCTCAGGCCGCGACGGGTTTCGCTGCCGTCGCCTCGAGCAGCCAGCTCGCCAGCGCGTCCTGCCTGAGCTGCGCGACCTCGATCCCCAGCGCGCACACCGCATCGTAGCGTTCGCGCGGGGCGTAGTCGGCGGGCACCTGGACGAAGGCGCGGCCCTTCGCTGCGCCGAGGATCTGCAGGCCCTTCGCCCCGTCCGCCCCGGTCCCGGGCAGCAGCCCGCCGACCGCCGGGATGCCCGAACGCGCGAGCGAGCCGAGCAGCAGGTCGGCCGATGGGCGGAAGCCCGCCACCGGGTCACGCTCGACCAGCCGCAGCACCGGCCGCTCGCCCTGTTCGACGATCACGTGGCGCGACCGGTCGTAGGCGAGATAGGCGGTCCCCGGCTTCAACGGGATGCCATCCGCCGCGTTCTCGATCTCGCAGGCGAGCGAGGAGCGCATCGCGCTGACCGCGTTCTCGACCGTCGCGGCGTCGGCGTCGATCACCAGCACGGTCGGCGGACAATTGGCGGGGAAGGCGGCGAGCAGGCGCTTGGCCGGGTCGATCCCCGCCGTCCCGCAGCCGATCGCGACCACGCTGCCGTCGCTTTCATAGGTGCCGCCCGCGCCCGCCGCCCCTTCGCCGGCGCCGCTGGCGAGCTCGCCGCTGTGCGCCTTGAGCACGATTTCGCCCAGCTTCTCGACCGTGGCGTTGAATTCCTCGCGCGAGGTGTGGAGCGGCTTGGGAAAGCAGTGCACCGCGCCGAGTTCGAGCGCGCGCTGCGCGGTCCCGGTCCCGGCCTGGGTGATGCTGGACAGCATGATCACCGGCATCGGGCGGGTCGCCATGATCTCCTCGAGGAATTCCATCCCGCTCATGCCGGGCATTTCCACGTCGAGCGTGAGCACGTCGGGCCTGGCCTCGTCCAGCTTAGCGCGGGCTTCCTCCGCGCTCTTGGCGACCGCGCAGACATCGACGCCCTTCGCATTGTCGAGGATATCGCAGAACAGGGCGCGCATCGCCGCTGAATCGTCAACCACCATCACTCTTGTATTCGGCATCGGTCTTTCCATCGGGGCCTGCCGTCCGCATCGGGCGGCGGGCGGTCGCAAGTGGCGGCGGATCGGAAGCGGACGTGACCGGCCGGGGCGACAACCGGCCGACGGAAGGACGCGGGGCCCGTTCGTCCGACCCGCCTTGCCGGGGCTTACGCCTGCGCGCGCTTAGAAAGCCTCACATCGGCTCTAGGGGCCTTCGCATAGCCGCGCTCTCACCCCGCTTTCAGTCGCCGCGACTACCGCGGAAATCCGCCATTCCATGCTCGCCACCGTCAAGAGAAAGGGCCAGCCGTGACGATCAAGCAGATTTCCAGGTATGTCGGAACGGGTCTCGTCGCCCTCGTCCTCCTCACCGGGGCGATCGCCGCCTTCGGCGTCGACACCATCCGTTTCGGCGGGGAAATCCAGCGCGCGAACCAGGAATTGTCCGATTTCCGCGCCGATGTCAGCCCGCCGTCCGGCTACCTCGTCGAAGCCTTCGCGCTCGCCAACGTCATGGCGGTCCACCCCGAAAGCTATGATATCAACGACAACCGGCTCGCCATCCTCGAACGCGAATGGCGCGAAACGTCAGCGAGGTGGGAGGAATCGAACCTCGACCCGGGCCTGCGCGCGGATTTCCGCCGGATCGTCGAAAGCGATGCGGCGGCGTTCTGGGACGAGGTCAACACCAGGCTCAAACCCGCGGTCAGGAACAACCGCGCCGACGCGGTCGCAGCCTCGCTCGACCGACTGCTGGAGATCTACCGCGCGCATCGCGGCAAGATCGACGCGCTGATCGAGAACATGGACGAGGTCCAGGCCGGACTCGCCGCCTCCAGCGCGACGACGGTCGGCGTGACCTCGGCGATCCTTCTCGCCTGCGGGCTCGCGCTGGTGCTCGCGATCATCGGCAGCCTCGCCGCCCTGTCGCGGCTGGTGCTGCGGCCGCTCGACGAGACCGCCGGGGCGATGGAGGAACTCGCCCGCGGCAATTTCGACGTCGCGCGGCGCGAAACCGATCGCCGCGACGAGATCGGCACGATGGCCCGGGCGATCGAGACTTTCCGTGCCGCGCTCGAACGGGACAGGGACCGGGCCGCGGCGCAGGCCAAGGTGGTCGAGGTGCTCTCGGCCGGGCTCGAACGGCTCGCCGCCGGCGATCTCGCCCACCGCATCGACGACAGCCTGACAGGCGAGTACGCCGGCCTGCGCGACAGCTACAACGGCGCGGTCGAGCGGCTCGGGCGGATAATCGGCCACGTCCGCCTCGCCGCGACCGGCGTCCGGACCGGATCGGACGAGATCCGCCTCGCTTCGGAAGACCTTTCGAACCGCAACGAGGAACAGGCCGCCAGCCTCGAGGAGACCGCCGCCTCGATGAGCCAGGTCACGAGCCTTGTCCGCAAGACCGCCGAAAGCGCGAAGGGGGTCCAGGCCTCGATCTCGAGCACGCACCGGCAGGCGACCGAGGGCGGCGCGGTGGTGCAGCGCGCGGTCGAGGCGGTGGCCGCGATCGAGAGTTCCTCGCGCGAGATCACCCAGATCATCGAGCTGATCGACGGGATCGCCTTCCAGACCAACCTCCTCGCGCTCAACGCCGGGGTCGAGGCGGCGCGCGCGGGCGAGGCGGGCAAGGGCTTCGCCGTGGTGGCGAACGAGGTCCGCGGCCTCGCCCAGCGAAGCGCCGACGCCGCGCGCGACATCAAGGCGCTGATCGACAAGTCGACGAGCCATGTCGGCGACGGGGTCAACCTTGTCGGCGAGGCCGGCACGCTGCTGGGCGAGATCGTCGGCCAGATCGGCAAGGTCACCGCCCAGGTCGACGACATCGCGGAAATGGCCGCATCGCAGGCGGTCAACCTCGAACAGGTGAACAGCGCGGTCGGAACGATGGACCAGATGACCCAGCAGAACGCCGCCATGGTCGAGCAGACGACCGCTTCCGCCCGCAGCCTCGCGGACGAGGCGAAGCGGCTCGGCGATCTCGTCGCACAGTTCCGCACCGGCGAGCAGGCCCACGCCGGCCTCGCGCCTCCGCCTGCGGCTCCCGCCGCGCCGCGGCCTGCGGTGCGGCCCGCCCCCCGCCGTGCGCGCCCCGTTCCCGCCACGAGCGGCAATCTCGCAATGAAATCCGACCCCGTCCCCGAACCCGACGACCAGGACTGGAGCGAGTTCTGAGGCACCGGCGCACCTGCGCGCCCCGTGCCCCGCGCCATCGCTCGCCGACCGACAGCCTTGCGGAGAAACCCGTGCAGACCATCACCCTGCCGAGCAAATGCGACCGCGCCGCAGCGAGCGCGCTGATCCCCGAATTCTGCGATGCGCTGGGGGTCAGCCCGCTCGCCGTCGATGCCGCGAAGGTGGAACGGATCGGCCAGGCCATGCTCCAGCTGCTCGTCTCGGCCGCCCGGACCGAGGGCGGCATCGCGCTCGCCAATCCGAGCGAGGCCTTCACCGCCGCGGTCCGGCTCGCCGGGCTCGAGGCGGTCCTGCTCGAGGAGGCGGGGCGATGAACGAGGACGACATCCAGCAGATCTTCTTCGTCGAATGCGAGGAATCGCTCGAGGCCGCCGAAGCCGGGCTCGACGCCTGCCGCAACGGCACGCATGACGACGAGACGATCAACGCGATCTTCCGCGCGGTCCATTCGGTGAAGGGCGGCGCGGGGGCCTTCGGGCACCTCGCGATGCAGGCCTTCACCCACGGCTTCGAGAACCTGCTGGGCGAAATCCGCGAACACAAGGTGGAACTCACCCCGGCGCGGGTGGACCTGATGCTGACCGCGCTCGACCTGCTGCGCGACCATGTCGATGCCGCCCGCAGCGGGACCGAGGCGCCCGACGACGCGGCCCTGATCGCCCGGCTCGAAGCGGCGCAGTCGGGCGCGGGCGCAAATGCCGGACCCGCCCGGCCCGCTCCCGCACCCGCCCCGCTGCCGGAGCCTGCCAGGCTCGACGAGCTCGACGCCCTGCTCGACGAACTCGCCGCAGATCACGCGGCCCCGCGGGACGATGCGGGCGGGGAATGGCGCGTCCACATCCGCCCGCATTCGGGCGCGATGGCCAATGGCAGCGAACCGCTCCTGTGGCTGCGCGAACTGGCCGAACTGGGCGGCACCTGCGAGGCCTGCGACTTCTCCGCGATCCCCGCGCTCGAACGGCTGCTGGTCGAGGAAGGCTATTTCGGCTGGACTTTCCGGATGCCCGCCGCGGTCACGCGCGAGCAGGTCGCGGACATCTTCGATTTCGCCGGTGACGATGTCTCGATCGGATTCGGCGAGGCGGGCATTCCGCCGCTGCGGATATCGCAGCGCGCCAGCGAACAGCCCCTCCCCGGAAAGCCGGAACCGCCGCTCCGGTCGGATCGCCGCAAGCACCCGCCCGCCGCAGGCACCGCGGGCGGAAGCGGCGCGGGCGGAACCGGGGCGAGCGGCGGCGGCTCGCAATCGGTCCGCATCGACCTCAGGAAACTGGATCGCCTGATCGACGGCGTCGGCGAACTCGTCATCGCCCAGGCCATGCTGACGCAGCGCCTCGCCAATGAAAACGTCGCCCATGTCGAGGAACTCGCCATGCTCGACACGCTGGTGCGCGACATCCAGGAACACGCCATGGCCTTCCGCGCCCAGCCGATCAGCGCGGTCTTCGGGCGCGTGCCCCGGCTGCTGCGCGAACTGGCGGGCAGGACCGGCAAGCACGTCAAGCTGGAGGTCACAGGCGAGACGACCGAGCTCGACAAGACCGTGATCGAGCGCCTGTCGGAGCCCATGACCCACCTCATCCGCAACGCGGTCGATCATGGCATCGAACCGGCCGGGGAACGCCGCGCGGCGGGCAAGGATCCCGAAGGCACGCTCTCGCTCTCCGCCGAACAGAAGGCGGGCCGGATCGTCATCCGCATCGGCGACGACGGGCGCGGGATCGACCGCGACAGGCTGCGCGCGAAGGCGATCGCGAACGGCCTCATCGCCGAGGACGCGCAGCTGTCGGACGAGGAATGCTGCCAGCTCGTCTTCGCGCCCGGCCTTTCGACCGCAAAGGAAATCTCGAACATTTCCGGCCGCGGCGTGGGCATGGACGTGGTCAAGCAGAACGTGAAGGACCTGGGCGGCCGCATCACGATCGAATCCGAGCCGGGCAAGGGCACGACCTTCATCCTCGCCCTGCCGCTGACGCTCGCGATATCGGACGGCATGATCGTCGAGGTCGGCGACCAGTCGCTGGTCATCCCGCTGACCCACGTGATCGAAAGCCTGCGCCCTGCGGAAGGGGAGGTGAAGGGCCTCGGCACTTCGCGGCAGATGCTCAACGTGCGCGGGTCCTTCGTGCCGATCGTCTCGCTCGGCGCGATGACCGGCGCGCGCGGGTGGCAGGCCGATCCGGGCAAGGGCGTGCTCGTCCTCGTCGAAACCGAAGGCAGCGGGCGCGCCGCGCTGCTGGTCGATGCGATCAGCGACCAGCGGCAATTCGTGATCAAGAGCCTCGATGCCCATTACCGCGCGGTCGAAAGCGTCGCGGGCGCGACGATCATGGGCAACGGGCAGGTCGCGCTGATCGTCGATGTCGACTTCCTCGTCCAGGCGACGGGCGCCCCGGGGCCGGTTCCGACCGACCAGGCCACGCCCGTCACGGCCCGCGCCGCATGACCGCCGGCCGCACGCTCGGCCGGGACGTCGGCGAGGCGGAAGACGCGATGCTCGTCCCCGGCATCAGCCCGATGGTCTATTCGCAGGCCGATTTCCTGCGGATCGCCGAACTCGCGCGGATCGAGGCCGGGATCGTCCTTGGCGAGCGCAAGCGGATGCTCGCCTATTCGCGCCTCGCCCCGCTGGTGCGGCGGAGCGGGCGGACGACCTTCGGCGACTATCTCGACCTCATCGAAACCGACCCGGGCGAAGCAATGGACGCGATCGCCGCGCTCACCACGAACCACACCTATTTCAACCGCGAGCCGCATCATTTCGCGCATTTCGAGGCCGAGGTCCGCCCTGCCCTCGTCGCCCGCGCCTCTGCCGGCGGGCGGGTCCGGCTGTGGTCGGCGGGATGTTCGAGCGGGGAAGAGGTCTGGACGCTGATGATGGTCCTTCTGGGCGAGGACAGGGGCGCCGGGCGGCGGATCGCCGGACGCGACGTGATCGCGCTCGCCAGCGACCTGTCGGGCCGGGCTCTCGCGCGCGCGAAGGCGGCGACCTACCCGGCCGAGGCACTCGGCGCCATGCCCGAACGGCTTCGCGCCAACTGGACCCTGCCCGCCGGGGCTAACGGCCCGGCGCGCCTCGCGATCGGGCCGGAGCCGCGCGCGATGGTCCGTTTCCGCCAGCTGAACCTGCTTCGTCCCTGGCCCTTCAACAGCCTGTTCGACGTGATCTTCTGCCGCAATGTCATGATCTACTTCGACGCCGCCGCGAAGGAGCAGCTGGTCCTCGCGCTCGCGCGGCAGCTGGTGCCGGGCGGCTATCTCTACATCGGCCATTCCGAACGCGTGTCGGGCGAGGCGACCGGGCTGATCGATCCCGTCGGCCCGACGATCTACCGCCGCAGGGCGCCATGAACGCGCCGCCCGGGTCCCCGCCGCGCGCGCCGGTGCGCGTCCTTGTCGTCGATGATTCCGCGGTGATGCGCGCCCTGCTCCAGCACCGCCTGACGCGCGAAGCCGACATCGAGGTGGTGGGCTGCGCCGCCAATGCGACCGAGGCGCGGGCGCTGATCAAGGCGCTCGACCCGGACGTGGTGACGCTCGACATCGAGATGCCGGGGATGGACGGCCTGTCCTTCCTCGAAAAGATCATGACCTTGCGGCCCACGCCCGTCATCATCGTCTCGAGCGCGACCGAGGCGGGTGCGAGCGCGACCGCGCGGGCGCTGAGCCTGGGGGCGGTGGACTGCTACGCCAAGTCCGAACTCCAGCGCGGGACCGGGCACGACGATCGCGGCGCGCTCGCCCGGATGGTGCGCGAGGCGGCCTCGGTCCGGCGCGGCCGCCCGCGCCCTCGCCCGGCCCCGCCGAACCCGTCGACCGCCCCGCGCGAACGCCGCGAAGCCGCGCCCGAACTCATCGCGATCGGCGCATCGACCGGCGGGGTCGAGGCGCTCCACTCCCTGCTCGCCCGCTTCCCGGCCGATTGCCCGCCCACGCTCGTCGTGCAGCACGTCAACGCCTGTTTCGCCCCGGCGATCGTCCAGTCGCTCGGCCGGGTGTCGCGCCCGCGGGTGATGCTGGGCGAAAGCGACCTGCCGCTCGCCCGCGGCACGATCCTGCTCGCGCCCGGCGATGCCAAGCACATGCTGGTCGGCGGTGCCGGCCCGCGCGGCAGCCGCTGCGTCCTGCGCGCGGGCGATCCGGTTTCCGGCCACCGGCCGAGCGTCGACATGCTGTTCCAGTCGGTCGCCGAGCGATTGGGCCCGCGCGCCTGCGGCGTCCTCCTCACCGGCATGGGCCGCGACGGGGCGGAGGGCCTTGCCGCCATGCGCCGGGCCGGCGCCCACACCATCGCGCAGGACGAGGAAAGCTGCGTCGTCTTCGGCATGCCCCGCGCCGCCATCGCGCTCGGCGCCGCGCGCGAGATCCTGCCGCTCGCCAGCATTGCCGAGGCCTTGTACACCCCCGAGGAGATCGCCCGATGAGAGCCCCGCCCAAGCCACGCCCCGCGGACCTCGCGCGAGCCGGCGCCATGGCCGATCCCGGAACGGGCGCCCCGGTGCGGATGACGATCCTGCAGGGCCAGGCGCGGGCCAGCGCCGATGCCGCGGTCGAGATGGGCACCGTGCTCGGCAGCTGCGTTGCGACCTGCCTCTACGACCCGCGCGCGCGGGTCGGGGGAATGAACCACTTCCTCCTCGCAGAACCGCCCGAACACGCCGACCGGGCGAGCTTCGACCGCGACTATGGCCTGTTCCTGATGGAGCTGCTGGTCAACGAGATGCTCCATCTGGGCGCCAGCAAGGCCCGGATGAAAGGCCGCCTCTACGGCGGCGCGAACATCAATCCCGACCTCGCCCCGATCGGTTCGGCCAACGCCGCCTTCGCCCGCGACTTCCTGCGGCGCGAGGGGATCGAGCAGGTCCACGAGGACCTCGAGGGCCGCCATGCGCGCCGCATCCAGTTCCGCCCCGCCTCGGGCCTGGTGCGCTGTCGGGCGGTCGCGCGCGATGCCGCCCCTACGCAAAAACCACTGGCCCGTCCGCAATCGGCGATTGGGACGGTCGAGCTATTCTAGGACGAAAGGATCAGGTCATGTCGTCACCCCAGGCTTCCCCGCCGCACCCCGCCTCCGCAACCGCTCCCGCAACCCCGACCGCAACCCCGACCGCAACCGACGCGGGCGGCTCGATCCGCGTGCTCACCGTCGACGACAGCGCTTCCATGCGCGCGCTGCTGCTGGCCGCACTGTCCTCGCGCGGGTTCGCCGTGGAACAGGCCGAGGACGGGCAGGAAGCGCTCGAATGGCTCGCCACCAACGAGGTCGACGTGATCATCACCGACATCAACATGCCGCGCCTCGACGGCTTCGGCCTGATCGAGAAACTGCGGGGCAGCGCGCTCCACGCCGACCGCCCGATCCTGGTGCTGACCACCGAAAGCTCGGACGACAAGAAGAAGCGCGCGCGCGATGCCGGCGCGACGGGGTGGATCGTCAAGCCGTTCGACGCGGACAAGCTCACCACCGCGCTGCGCCGCGTGACCCACTGACGAGCCCAGAGCCCACCGATTTCCCGAGGAAGCGGACGACCCCATGCGCTATGAACTGATCACCTTCGGCATCGCCGACCAGCTGTTCGGCATCGACATCATGACGATCCGCGAAATCCGCGCGTGGTCGCCCGTCACGCGCCTGCCGCGGGTGCCGGACTATGTCGCGGGCGTGGTCAACCTGCGCGGCGCGGTGCTGCCCGTCATCGACCTGTCGGTCCGGCTCGGCTGGGGCGCGACCGAATGCACGCCGCGCAACCCGATCATCGTGACCGAATTCGAGGGCCAGTCGCGCGGGCTCATCGTCCACGACGTCAACGACATCGTCTCGCTCGACGCCAATGACCTGCAGCAGCCCGACGCGGTGCAGAACGACTACATCAACAATTTCCTCGAAGGGCTCGCGCCCCTGGGCGACGACATGGTGATGGTGCTCGACCTCACCAGGCTGATGGCGAGCGACGAACTGGACCTCGCCGCATGAGCGCGCCCTTCCCGCGCGCGATCCAGCCCGCGATCGCGGATTCGCTGCGCCTGCTGGCGATCGACACGGAAGGCATGGGGCTCGCCCTGTGCTCCGATCCTGCCGTGGCGGCCCGGCACATGGAGCAGTTGCAGGCGATCGACCGCATCTCGCAATCGCTGCGCGAACTCGCCCGCGTGCTCGCGGCGAGCGATCCGGAGGCGGCGATCGGCAGCATCTGCCTCGGCGACCTGCGCGAAGCGCTGGAGGGTTCGCTTGCGGCCTGAACGGATCATGCTCGCGGGCCATTCGCTCGCACTGGGCTTCGCGCTGGCGGTTGCGGCGTTCTGCCCGCGGCCGGGCGAGCCGGCCCTGCTCGTGCCGGTGGCCGCGACAGGCGCGGACGGGGGCCTCCTCGCCGCGCTCGCCTGGGCCCGGCGCGAAGGCACCCGCCCGCTCCTGCTCGACACCGCCGGCGCCAGGATGGTCGCGCCGGTCCCCTCGCATGGCAGCCTGCTCCGCGCGCTCGCTGCCGGCATCCTTCCGATCGCGGCCGGCACGGCGGGCTGCGCGGAGCCCTTGGACGGAGAGAGACAGTGGAAGAGTTGAACCGCCTGCGCCTCGAAGGCGTCAAACTGCTTGCAGCGCAGTCCGCCCTGTGCAGCACGATCGTGACCATCTGGGCATTGCAGGCGGGCGCCCCCGCCTTCGCGCTCGCGGGGGGCGCGCTCGTCGCCCTGCCGCTCTACCTCGCCGTGACCGGCCGCGCCGATGCCGCCTCGCGCGTCGCGCTGGGCGCGACCTTCCCGCTCTACGCCGCGCTGTTCCTCGCGCTCGCGCGGGACACGGGGTGGATCATCGACTGGCACATGACCTTCTTCGCCTTCCTTGCGACGCTGGCGATCATGGCCGACTGGCGCGTCATCGTCGCCGCCACGGCGACCACGGCGGTCCATCACCTCGCACTCAATTTCATCGCCCCGCTCTATGTCTTTCCCGACGGCAGCGACCTCCTGCGCGTGCTGTTCCACGCGGTCATCGTGCTGGTCGAGGCGGGCGTGCTCATCATGCTGTGCCTCAGGCTCGAGGCGCTGGTCACCGGCCTGATGCGCGCGCGGCACGAACAGGCGCAGCAGGAAGCGCGCGCCGCGGCCGAGCGCGAACAGATCGCGGCCGAGCAGAACGAGGTCCTCACCGCGATGAGCACGCGACTTCGGGCGCTGGCCGCGGGCGATCTCGGCGCCCGGCTCGAAACCCCCTTTCCGGACCACTACGACAGCGCGCGGACGATGCTGAACGAAAGCTGCGCCGAGCTCGAAAAGCTGGTCGGGTCGGTCGCGCACAATGCCGACCTCGTCCAGGTCGGATCGCGCGAGATGCGCGAGGCCTCGAACGACCTCGCCGCCAAGACCGAGGAGCAATCCGCCGCGATCGAGAACGTCGCGCGCACCACGGCCGACCTCCTGCGCGAATTCAAGGCGAATTCCGACGCCTGGAGCGCGACGCGCGCGACCGCGCTCGAAGCGAAGGCCGATGCCGACCGCGGCACCGAGGCGATCAGGGGCGCGGCCGAGGCGATGGAGCGGATCGAGGCATCCTCCGCCCAGATCGGCGAGATGATCGCCTTCATCGATTCGATCGCCTTCCAGACCAACCTGCTTGCGCTCAATGCCGGGGTCGAGGCCGCGCGCGCCGGAGAGGCGGGCAAGGGCTTCGCCGTGGTCGCGGGCGAAGTGCGCGAACTCGCCCAGCGCTCGGGCGAAAGCGCGACCGCGATCAAGGAACTCATCCGCACCTCCAAGACCGAGGTCACGACCGGGGTCGAACGGGTGCAGGAACTCGTCACCCTGCTCGGCGGCGTGGTCACCCGCTTCACCGAAATCGCCGAGCGGATCGACGAGATAGCGGGCAAGTCGGACCGGTCGCTCGCCGGGATCGAGCACATCAACGAGGCGATGGCCCTGCTCGAACGGGCGATGCAGCAGAACGCGGCGATGGCCGAACAGACCAGCGCGGCCTCGGCCCAGCTGATGCAGAGCGCCAGCGAGCTGAAAAGCCACATCGCCAATTTCGACTACGGGCAGCCTCCAGCCGCCGGACCCGAAACCCTGCGCGCGGCCGCCTGAACGCCCGCGCATCGCCGCCTGACCCGCTTGCCGCGACGCGCCCCCGACAATCGGGGCATGGCGCGGCCTGCCACCCGGTGAAGGAACCGGAACCCGTCGCCCTTCGCGCGGCCTTGCCGAGAATTTCAATCCTCGAAATTCCGCCAAGGCCGCGCGAAGGGTTCGGCCGCTTCGGGCGTTTGCCCATCCGAGCATCCGGCTCGCCGCTGCGCGACATCTTGCGACGCGACGAGACATGACATCGACAGGGCCGCGCGGCATTTTCGCCCCCCGGCTTCGGCAGCAATGCAAGGCGGCAAGAGACTGGCATGAAAGGGGCAGGCATGGGCGGGGCAAGCACTTATCTCAACCGCTTCGGCTACGGCCTGCGCTGGCGCGGGCAGACGGGGCCGGGTGCCGGCGGGACCGGGAAAGCTCCCGAAGCCGCGCTGCTGGCCGAGATCGACCGCTTCGATCCCGCCCCTAGCGCGATCGCGGGGCGCGAGGACACTTCGGGCAGGGCGGGCGAAATCTTCGAGCTGCTGCGCCGCAACCGCATGATGCGTCAGCGCCAAGGCCCGCCCGCCGCCGCCGCGGGCATGATGCCGGGTGCGATGGCGGCGGAAGACGGCGCGGTGCGCGGACCCCTGGCGGACCTCCCGCCCGAGATCCGCCGCGCCTATCTCGACGGCGGGCGCGTCCTGCGCCGCGACATCGCGATCAAGGTCAACACCGCCGCACGCAGCGACACCCCCTTCGCCGAGCGGCTGGTGCATTTCTGGTCCAACCATTTCAGCGTCTCCGCCGGAAAGCCCGGCACCCAGCACCAGGTCGGCAACCACGAGTTCGGCGTGATCCGCCGCCACGTCTTCGGGCGCTTTTCCGACCTTCTCAAGGCCGCCGTGCTGCATCCGGCGATGCTGCTCTATCTCGACCAGTTCCAGTCGGTCGGCCCCAGTTCGCTGGCCTTGCGGCGCGGGTGGCGACGCGGCGGCGGCGGGCCCGGCGGGCGCGAGCGCGGGCTCAACGAGAACCTCGCGCGCGAAATCCTCGAACTGCACACGCTCGGGGTCGCGGGCGGCTATGACCAGGCGGACGTGACCGAATTCGCCCGCGCGCTGACCGGCTGGACGATCGCGGGGCTTGGCCGGATCGCCCGCTTCGCCGAGCCGCAGGCGAACGGCGCGGCCTTCGTGGCGGTGGCCCACGAACCGGGCGCGCGGCGGATCATGGGCAGGACCTATCGCGAAGGCGGGCCGGAGCAGGCGCTCGCCGTGCTCGACGACCTCGCCGCCCATCCCGCGACCGCCCGCCATGTCGCGGTGAAGCTCGCGCGGCATTTCGCGGGCGATACCCCGCCCGAAACGCTGATCGCGCGGCTGGAGGCGGATTTCCGCAGGACCGGCGGCGACCTCGAAAGCCTGTCGCGCACGCTGGTCGCTTCACCCGAGACCTGGGCGGCGGGGCCGGTCAAGTACCGCGCCCCGTTCGAATGGCTGGTGGCCGTCCTGCGCCTGACCGGGATCGAGGACCTCGACGACAACCGCCTCGCTGGCGCGCTGCGCGAACTCGGGCAGCTTCCCTGGCGCGCGCCTTCGCCGGCGGGCTATGATGATCTCGAAGGGAGCTGGGCCGGGCCGGACGCGCTGGTGCGGCGGGTCGAACTGGCCGAACGGGTCGCGCGCAACGTGCCGGCAGGCGACGTGATGGCGCGGGCCGAGGCGGCCTTTCCCGGCGCGCTGTCCGAGAACACGAGAATATGGCTGTCGCGCGCGGAAAGCGGGACGCAGGCGCTCGGCCTGCTGCTGGTCGCGCCGGAAATGATGCGGAGATGACGGGCATGGGACAGGGAATCGATCGCCGCGGGATGCTGGCCGGATCGCTCGCGCTGGGCGGCGCCAGCCTCGCATGGCCGCGCATGGCCTTCGCGCGCGTGGCGGGTTCGCGCAACTTGCTCTTCGTCCTGCTGCGCGGCGCGGCGGACGGGCTCGCCCTGCTCGCGCCGGTCGAGGACCCCGGTTTCCCGCACCTGCGCGAGCGGACGCTGCCCGATTACGCCGACGCCCGCCGGGCCGAGGGATTCTTCGCGATCCACCCGGCCCTCGATGCGGTCGGCGCGGCCTATGAACGCGGCGAGGCGCTGTTCGTCCACGCCGCCGCGACCGCCTATCGCGAGCGGTCGCATTTCGACGGGCAGAACCTGATCGAGACCGGCGGGACGCGGCCCTACGGGACTAAGGACGGCTGGCTCAACCGGCTGGTCGCGCTCCATGCCGAGGCGCACGCGAAAGCTCCGCCGCGCGCGCTCGCCATCGCGCCGACCATGCCGCTCGCCCTGCGCGGGGCCGCGCCCGCCTCGAGCTATGCGCCCTCCGCCCTGCCCCAGGCGAGCGGGGATTTCATGGGCCGGGTGGCGCAGCTCTATGCCGGCGATCCGCAATTGGGCGCGCTCCTCGCGCAGGCGATGGAGACGCGCGCCATGGCCGAAACGAACGACCTTTCGAACCTGCGCGATGCGAGGGCCGCGGGCGAGCTCGCGGCCACGCTGATGCGCGAGGAAGGCGGGGCGCGGATCGCGATGATCGAGCTGGGCGGGTGGGACAGCCACGCGAACCAGCCCTTCCAGTTCACCCGCGCCGCGCGCCAGCTCGACGCGCTGCTCGGCGCCTATGCCGCCGGCATGGGCAGCGCCTGGGGCGAAACGCTGGTCCTGGTCGCCACCGAATTCGGGCGCACGGCGCGCTTCAACGGGACGAACGGGACCGATCACGGCACGGCCGGCGCGGCGATCGCGCTGGGCGGGGCGGTGGCCGGGCGGCGGGTGATCGCCGACTGGCCGGGCCTTGGCGACGGCGCGCTCCACGAAGGGCGCGACCTTGCCCCGACCCTCGCGCTCGAAAGCGTGCTGGCGGGCGCCGTCGCGGAGCATTTCGCGCTCGATCCGAAGACGGCGATGGCGCGGCTCTTCCCCGGCCGCGGCGCCGCGCCGCTCGCCGGTCTGGTGCGCGGCTGAGGTCCTATTCGGCCGGCTGCGCGCGCATCGACGCGCCGAGCCGCGCGCCCGACGCGCGGTGAAGCAGGACGAACACCAGCGCGGCCCCCGCGAGCGGCAGGAAGAAATGGAGCAGGCGCCACGCGCTCATCGCCGGGACCAGCGCATCTACCGGGGCGAAGGGCGCGAAGAGCAGCAGGAACCCCGCTTCGGCCCCGCCCGCCCCGCCCGGCGTCGGCACGATCGCGCTGATCGACTGCACCAGGTATTGCAGCAGCCAGTAGAGCGCCGGGTGCCATTCCACCCCGAAAGCCGCCAGCACCAGTCCCGCGATCGAGAAGCGCACGCCCCATTGCAGCAGCGCAAGCGCGAGATTGGCGAGCGCGACGAGCTTGCCGCGCCGCCACATCGCGCGCCAGTCGCCCGCCACCTGCGCGAGGAACCCGCGCGCGCGCAGCCCGACCCGCGCCGCCCAGCTGCGCACCCGCTTGCCAAGGAGGCCGCCCGCCGTCACCAGCGCCAGCAGCGCGAGCGCGGCAAGGCTCCACAACGCGACCAGGCTCGCCGTGCGGACCGTCATGTCGATCCGCGCGAGCAGGGCCGGGTCGGAACCCAGGAATTCGAACATTGCGAAGCCCGAAAAGCCCAGGCACAGGGCGATGAGGCAGGCCGCTGCCACCGCGTCTTCCGCCGCCTGAAAGGAGATCAGCGTCACCGCGCGGCGGGATTCGACGCCCGCGCCGACCAGGAACAGGAGCTTGATCGGCATTCCCCCGGTTGCCGACGGCGTCACGGAATTGGTCACCATCGTCCCCGTGATGACCTTGAGCGCGCCTCCGAAGCCGAGGCCAAGCGCCATGAAGCGCGACCAGATCGCCAGCCGCGCGGCATTGGCGAGCATCGGCACGAACACCAGCACGGCAGCAAGGCCGAGCAGTTCGGGCGCGACGATGCGCTGCGCCAGATCGACCCCGCCGAGCGACCAGACCAGCACCGCGACATTGCCCAGCGCCACCACGGGCAGCACGTAGAGCGCGATCCGCAGCGAACGGCGCGGGACCGCTTGCCACAATTGCGCGAGCCGCCCGCCCGCCTGCGCCCCCGCTCCGGCCTGCTCCGCCACCGCACCGGGCGCGTCCTCGGGCTCGGACGCGGCGAGGGGATCGGAGCGCGTATCCTGTTCGAACCGGAACTCGGGCGGTGTCTCGTGGGTCAAGAGAAGTTCGGCGCTCGCTTCAATCGCCCGCGGATCAGACCCGCGCGACGTCTGTCGCGCGCCCTTAGCGCTTCTGCATATTCCACATCAATCAGTTGTTCGAAGGTCTGCGGCCAACGATTGTGCCGCGCGGCCAGGGCGAGCGCGGCGGCGCGGCTCCCGGCGTAATCCTCGCGCCAGACGCGCACGACATTGTCCGCCATCGCCTTGGCGTCGTCGACCGGGCCGAGCAGGCCCGTCCCTTCCGGCACGCGTTCGGGCATGGCCCCGCTCGCGACGCCGACCACCGGCAGACCCGATGCCTGCGCCTCCAGCACCGAAATGCCGAAAGTCTCGTCCGCCATGCCGCTGACATAGATGTCGCACGAGGCGAGCGCGCTCGCCAGTGTCTCGCGGTCGGTTTCGTAGCCGGGAAAGGCGATCGGCAGGCTCTTCGCTTCCTCCATCAGCGTATCGCGCAGCTTGCCGTCGCCCATCAGCACCATCGCCGCGCCGAGATCGCGCGGGAGCTGCTTGAACATTTCGGTGAGGACATAGGCGCGCTTTTCATTGTCGAGCCGCCCGGCATAGATCAGCAGCGGCCCGTCCGTCCGCGGCAGGCCGAGCTTCGCGCGGAAATCGGGATCGCGCCGCGCGGGCGAGAAACGCTCGACATCGACGCCGAGCCCCAGCACCCCGGTGTTGCGGCAGCCGAGCTGTGCGAGCATCGCCTGCGCCTCGCGGTTGAGGGTATAGACCCGGTCGAAGCGGTGATAGGTCATCCAGGCGTAGAAATAGGCGACCTGCCTGAAGAAGCTCGCCGGGTAGTGCCCCGACAGGTCGTTCATCACCCGGTAGACCTGCGAATTGGGAAAATCCGTGCGGTAGCCCGCGACCAGCGCGGTGTCGGGATGGCGCAGGCGATGGCGGATCGCGATCCACGGCAGGACCCAGGGGCACAGGCTCTCGATGATGTCGGGCTTGTATTCGCGCAGCAGGGCGAAAACCGCGTCGTTGCGGCTGATCCAGCGGTAATTCGGGCTGCCCCAGACCTGGCCCGAGCCGACTTCGGCGAAGATGGTGCGGCCCTCCACCGTGATGCGGTCCTCCGGCCCGGGCACGATCTGGAGCAGGCGATGTTCGGTCTTCGCCTGGAAATACTTCCGCTTTTCCTTGAGATAGGTCGATATCCCCCCTCCCCCGGTCGGCGACCAGCTTTGAGTGAGATCGCAGATGAGGAGGTTGTCGGACATGACGGCAGCGTCCAGCTGTGCGGTTGGTGCGGGGCGCCCGGGACTGCCTTGCCGCCGAGGTCGAGCGCGAGGCGGTCCGGGGGCGCGTATCGCATCTCCTTGCCTTCGTGACGTGTCGCGGGTGCGACAGGCGCGTGTCGTTTGCGAGGCGAGGTTTCACCACCGCGTCGGTTGCGCGACCGCAGTCTGATGATTGTCTGACGAAGTCGCTCGCGGACCCGGGACGGCAGGACGGCCGGACGCGTCAGGCGGGCGTCTTTCCCTCCGCCCCGCCCACCCGATCGACGTCCTCGATGAGGTCCCGGTCCAGTCTTTCCCCCTGCACCACGGACACGTCCCCGGTCGTCTCGAGGATCACCGCGCGCACCTCGGAGATGTCCGTGACATTGGCGGACCGCAGCTTTTCGTAGAGGTCGGCCCGGCTCACGCGGGTCTCGTGCATCGCCTCGGTCTGGAATTCGCCGTCCCGCACCAGCACGACCGGGCGGTTCTGCACGAGCGTGCGGAAAGCGGGCCATTTCATCCGCAGTTCGTTCATGCCCCACTGGACCGCGAACAGGCTCGCCATGGCGGCGAGCGCCTGCACGAAGGGCTTCCATTCGCTCGACGTGGCCGCGCTGGCGAGCAGGCTGCCGAGCGCGATGGTCATGACGAAGTCGAAATTCGACATCTTGGACAGCGAACGCAGCCCGTTGATGCGGATCAGGAAAATGGCCCAGATCAGGCCGGCCGCGGCGAGGATCGCTCCGCGCAGGATCGCGTCGATGACCGGTGCTTCAACAAACATGCGCGCTCTCCCTTTCCCGATGCAACGGGAAAGCGCGGCGCTGTTTCCGCCTTAGCGGTCCATCACCGGCGGCGCGGAGGGTTCGGGAGAGCCGTTCAGGATCGCGCGCGGTTCGTTGGCGAGGATGCCCACCACCTGCGTCCACACCGCGACATTCTGGCGCAGCTGCGCCGGGTCGATCTTGTCGAGCGTGTCGTCGGGCGTGTGGTGGAGATCGAAATAGCGCAGCCCGTCCTGCTGGAGGTCGATCAGGGCGCCTTTCTGGTCGCGCACCACGTCGAGGTCCGCGCCGCCGGTCGCGACGACGGGGGAATCGGCGACGCCGAAGCGCGCGACAGCCTTGGCAAGCCGGGCGTGGAGGTCGGCATTGGTGCCGCGGAAATTGCTTTCGAAACGCCAGATCCGGTCCGCGCCGAAATCGCTTTCGAGCCCGACCGCGATGGGTTCGTCGAGATGCGCCGCACTGTAGGCCTTGGAGCCCCACAGGCCCGTCTCCTCGGCGCCCGCCATCAGCACGCGGATGGTGCGCAGCGGTTGCTCATCGCGGCTGGCGTGGAGCGCGGCGGCGGCGATGATCCCGCAACCCGCCGCATCGTCGAAGGCGCCGGGCGAATTCCACCAGCTGTCGATATGGCAGGCGAGAAGCACCGGCGGCAGGCCCGGATTGCGGCCGACGATCTCGCCCACGACATTGCCGCTCGTCGTTTCGCCGAGTTCGCGCGGGTTGAGTTCGAGCCGCAGGCGGATCGCGCGCCGGCCATCGCCATCGGCGGCGCGGGCGAACATCCGCTCGACATTGTCGGCATCGGGTAGCGACATCGCCGCCGCGGGGATCGGCGCGATGCCGTCCGGAAAGGTCGTCCCGCCGGTGTGCGGGTTGCGGTGGTAGTCCGTGCCGACCGATTTGATCACCGTCGCTATCGCGCCCTTCTGCGCCGCGATCCCCGCGCCGACCCAGCGCGCCGGCCCGGCAAAGCCGTAATGCGAACCGTCCTGCGCCGGGCGCATGGCGTGGCTGATATAGGCGATCTTGCCTTCGAGGCTGCCCGCGGGCGCGGCGCGCAGTTCGTCGACATTGCGGAAATGGACCAGCTCGCCCTCGACCCCGCCTTCGGGCGTGGCAGCGCTGTTGCCGAGGGGGAGCACGACGAGGTCCTGCGCGAAAGGCTGCGTGATGCGCGCCCTTGCGATGTCGCCGGGCACCCAGGTTTCCATCGCGAAGGGCTCGCTCGCGACGTTCGCGAAGCCGTGTTCGCGCAGCCAGGCCATCGCCCATTCGCGCCCGCGCGCCTCGGCCTCGGTCCCGGCCTGCCGCGGCCCGACCTCGGTCGTCAGCCCCTCGGTGAAGTCCCAGGCGTGGCGATCCTCCTCCAGCGCGGTGTCCGCCCGCTGACCGAGCGCCGGGGGGACATCGCCGGCATGGGCGGTTGCGGACGCGAGCGCGAGGGCCGCGAGGGCGAGCGGGGATGCGAATGTCTTCATCGGACAAGGCTGCTAGGGTTGCCCGCCCGGCCTGTCCAGCGCCACTTGCCCGATCCTGCCGGGCGGCCTATCTGCACGGGCAACTCTCCCCCCGACCTGACCCGAAGGACCCAACCCGATGGCCGCGCAATACGCCTTCGTCATGAAGAACATGACCAAGAGCTTTCCCGGTGCCCCCAAGCCCGTGCTCTCGAACATCAACCTGCAGTTCTACCAGGGCGCGAAGATCGGCATCGTCGGACCCAACGGCGCGGGCAAGTCGACGCTGATGAAGATCATGGCGGGGATCGACACCGATTTCAGCGGAGAGGCATGGCCGGGCGAGAACATCACGGTCGGGTACCTTCCGCAGGAACCGGAACTCGATCCGACCAAGACCGTGCTCGAGAATGTCCGCGACGGCGCGCGCGAAACCGCCGACCTGGTCGAGGAATTCAACGCCGTCTCCGCGCAGATGGCCGAACCCGATGCCGATTTCGAGGCGCTGGGCGACAGGATGGCCGATCTCCAGGCGAAGATCGACGCGGTCGACGGGTGGACGCTCGACAACCAGCTCGAGATCGCGATGGAGGCGCTGCGCTGCCCGCCGTCCGATGCCAGCGTCGAGAACCTGTCGGGCGGCGAAAAGCGCCGCGTGGCACTGACCCGCCTGCTGATCCAGAAGCCCTCGATCCTGCTGCTGGACGAACCGACCAACCACCTCGACGCCGAAAGCGTCGAATGGCTCGAAAACCATCTCAAGGAATATGCCGGCGCGGTGCTGATGATCACCCACGACCGCTATTTCCTCGACAACGTGGTGGGCTGGATCCTCGAACTCGATCGCGGTTCCTACTACCCGTACGAAGGCAATTATTCGACCTACCTCGAAAAGAAGGCGAAGCGGCTCGAACAGGAAAGCCGCGAGGAATCCGGCCGCCAGAAGCAGCTCAGCCGCGAGCTCGAATGGATCCGCCAGACGCCATCGGCCCGCCAGACCAAGTCCAAGGCCCGCATCCGCAAGTTCGAGGAGCTCCAGAACGCGCAGGAGGGGCGCAAGCCCGGCAAGGCACAGATCGTCATCCAGGTCCCCGAACGGCTCGGCGGCAAGGTGATCGAGGCGAAGAACATTTCCAAGGCCTATGGCGACAAGCTATTGTTCGAAAACCTCTCCTTCCAGCTTCCCCCCGGCGGGATCGTCGGCGTGATCGGTCCGAACGGCGCGGGCAAATCGACCCTGTTCCGCATCATCACCGGGCAGGAAGTGCCCGATTCCGGCACGATCGAGATCGGCGAGACCGTCCGCCTCGGCTATGTCGACCAGAGCCGCGACGACCTCAATCCCAAGAACAACGTGTGGGAGGAGATTTCCGACGGGCTCGACTACATGAAGGTGAACGGCCACGACGTGTCCACGCGGGCCTATGTCGGCGCCTTCAACTTCAAGGGGCAGGACCAGCAGAAAAACGTCGGCAAGCTGTCTGGCGGGGAACGCAACCGCGTCCACATGGCCAAGATGCTGAAACAGGGCGGCAACGTGCTGCTGCTGGACGAGCCGACCAATGACCTCGACGTCGAGACGCTCGGCGCGCTCGAGGACGCGATCGAGAATTTCGCCGGCTGCGCCGTGGTGATCTCGCACGACCGCTTCTTCCTCGACCGACTGGCGACGCACATCCTTGCGTTCGAGGGCAATTCCCACGTCGAATGGTTCGAGGGGAACTTCGAAGCCTATGAAGAGGACAAGCGCCGCAGGCTGGGCGATGCGGCGGACCGGCCGACGCGGCTCGCATACAAGAAGCTGACGCGGTGATCTCGTCCTTTGCCTGTCTTCAAATATTTTGACGAAGAAAGATACGCTAGACGATTTATGAGCAAGGGCGAAATATTGCTTCGCCCTTTGGCTTTCTATCGAGCGCTAGAAATCGAAGAGGGGGGCGCGGGGATAAATGGGACGGGGTCTTGCGCTATGCGCCAGCCGAGGGCCTGATGCTGAACATGGAGGACGGGCGAACGGTCAAATTGCAAGACCACAGCTTCAACGCCTCCGTTCGCCAAGATGAAATATTCGTTTGGTGTGCAAGCAAGGATTTCTCGGCAGAGATCGCAAGCACCTTCGGAAGGTTTTGCGTTCAGATTGATCCCAAGGTGATCGTAGATCGCTTGAGAATGCGCGCGAATGCTAGCTCATCACTCGATTACTCCAAAATCGTTGCCGACGACGTAGTCTATCGCTCAATACAACAAGTCCCTCTCGCCGATTGGGCGCTGCCGGAGAAAGTTGCTCTTATCAAACCTGAAAGCTTCGCCAATCAACGAGAGTACCGCATTGCAGTGAGTAAACGGGGTGCCTTTGATGTGGAGAATGTAGAGCTTCAGCTAGTCCCGCTGGCTCATCTTGAGCCTATAACCCTTGTCAGCTCAAAAATACTCGTGGCCTTGGGTAATCTTGAAGACCATGCAACTCTTCACGAATTCTAAAATTCGCACTAATATTATTCGTCACGCCGACATAGATCGTTCCGCGATATCGGTCCGCCATCGCATAGACCCAGCCGCCGCGCGTTTCCCGATCCATCCGACGAAGAAAAAGGCGAAGCGGCACCCCGGGTCAAGCCCGGGGCGACGGCTGGGGCACATCCCCCCTCACCCCCGCATCTTCCGCAGCAGCATCCCGTTGATCATCTGAAGGTCGCCCTCCGACACCACCGGCTCGATCTGGCCGAGAAAGCCCGAAAGCGCGGCGGCCTTGTCGAACAGCACCTCGTCCTTTTCGCCGCGCAGCAAGAATGTCCCCGAGCCCGCCCGGCTCGCGACCCCGGCTCCCGCAACCGATCCCCGCTGGCCCTCCCCGCCCCGCAGGTGTTACACTGCCGCATCCACGCAGCAGGAGCGCCGCCATCAAACAGCTCATCTACCGCTCGCAGCCCTTCGGCTTCGACCAGTCCATGCTCGACGGCATCCTCATGGCGGCGCGGCGCAACAACCGGGCGAACGGCATCACCGGCGCGCTGATCTGCCGGCAGGACATGTATATCCAGCTCGTCGAAGGGCCGGACGACGCGATCGACGCGTTGTACCAGCGCATCCTCGCCGATGACCGGCACACCGACGTGAAGCTCGAAATGTCGCTCGCCATCGAGGAACGGATGTTTCCCCGATGGGCCATGCTCGACGACACCAATCCCTCGATGACCTTTTCCAAGGAGGAGGTCGAGGACGGCGCGATCGACCGCGCCAGTCCCGAGGCGCTGCGGGCGCTGTTCCGCCGGATCGCGGACAGGGCGAACGCGGCCAGCACCGCGACCTAGTTGCGCGGGGCGGGCGCCCCTTTACGCCGTCTTAACCACACTGCCCGCATTGCTGCGTAAAAGGGGCCGGCAAAAGGGGCAGCGTCATGGCAGTGGGCCATTCCAGCGGCGAGGCGGCAGCGCTCCTGATCGATCCGGGCGCGCTCGATCCCGGGGCGGGCCTCGTCATCACGATCGCGCTGGCGGCTGTCCTTACCGTCTTCGCGCTGATCCGCGACCCGCTGGCGCTCGCCGGCGCGGCCGGGGTCGGCGCGCCATGCGAATCCCTTTCGGACCTGCTGGGGCCGCGCCGTTCCGGGCGTGACGGCCGCTCCCCCGGCGTCCCGCACGCCGTGGTCGAGGCGCGGATCGACCAGTTCCGCGCGATGCCGCGCCTCATGGGCGAAGAGGCCCTGCGCGAGGCGGTCGAAGGGTTTGCCGCGATCCTGCGCGGGGGGCTGCGCCGCGGCGACAGCCTGCGCACGATCCCGGGCGAGGGTTTCGTCATCGTCCTCGAAGGCACGCGCGAGGTCGAGGCCGCCGGCATCGCCGGGCGGCTGCGCCGCGCGCTCGCACGGACCCGCGTCCCGGGGCTGGCGGACATGATCCGCGTCACCGCCAGCTTCGGGGTCGCCGAGGCGCGCCTCGGGGAAAGCCCCGAGGCGACCCGCGCCCGCGCCGCGAGCGCGCTCGACGCGGCGATGGCGCAGGGCGAGGACTGCGTCGTGATGGCGAGCGAGATCGAGGAAGTGCTGTTCCTGCCCCCGCCCGCCCTGCGCCTTACTGCATCGGACAGCCGGGCGGCCTGAGCCGCGCCGGGAAGCCGTCTCAGGGCGACAGCCAGCGGCCCTGCCAGGCGCCGTCCTGCGCCCGTTCGAATCCGGCCCGGACATGGCCGGTATGCGCCAGATGGAGCCAGTCGAGGCTCACGAGGTCCACCATCATCACCGCGAAATTGGGCCGCGCCTCGACCAGCTGCCCGTCGGTCGGCTCGACGCCTTCGAGCGCGCCCGGCAGGCCCGAGGTCGGCGCATCGCTCGGCGTGCCCGGCCCCGCGCCGAGATAGCAGCGCCGGGCGAAATTGGTGCCTTGCGCCCAGGCCTCCTCGGTGATCGGCGCATCGGGCAGGACCCGGGCCGTGCCGCGGGCGCGGATCTGGATCTTCGCGCCCTTGTCGTAGAACAGGACCGCGACGCGCGGGTCGGCGGCGATCGCGGCGGTCTTGGGCGCGCGGGTGTCGGTGTGGAAGCGCAGGCTCCAACCGGCCGCATCGAACGCGCGAAGGACCATGACGCGTGCATCGACATCGGCGGTGACGACGGCGGGCGTGTGCATCGGCGACTTGCGGTCGCGCGCCCCGCGGACGAGGCGATTGGTGCAGTCCTCCAGGACATCGTCGAGCGCGTCGAACATGGCGGCGCACTTGCCCGGTAGACCCGGCGGGATCAAGCCCGGCCACAATCGGTTCAGCCTTTATCCTCATAACATTAACGCAGGCCCGACCGACCGATTAAGGCGAGCGACAGGCCGCTGCCGCCACAATGCTTCCATCGAAATGGCCGTGTGTGGTGGTGCGGCATTGACGGAGGCACACATGGACATGACCTTTTTCCTGCGAGGCACCGCCCTGTCGGGCATCGCCCTTGCCCTTGCCCTCGCGCTGTCGCTGGTCGCGCCCGCCGGACCGGCGAGCGCGGCGAGCACGAGCGCGGCCGAAGCAGGGCGCGGCGTCGGGGCGGACCCGATCGCGCAGCGCCGCGCGGCGATGCGGCAGGCTCGCCAGCAGGCCCGCAGCGAGCGTCGCGCGGCGCGCCAGCAGGTCCGGCGCGCGCGTCCTTCCGCGGTCCGATCGAGCCGGGGCACGGCGCGCCCCGACCGCGCGCGTCCGCGCTTAGATGCCATGCCGCGGGTGCCGCAGGGCCGGGTCGAACGGGTCGAAGGGCGCCCGGACCGGCGCATGAGGCAGGCCGCGCGGCGGGCCGAACGGGTCGAGCGGCAGGCAAACCGGCGGGCCGAGCGGGTCGAACGACGGGCCGGACGGCAGGCGGACCGGCTCGACTGGCGCGGACGCGACCGCGCGGCGCAGCGGCTCGAACGCCGGGGCGTGCGGCGCGCCGATCGCATCGAGCGCCGGGGCGAGCGCAACGCGGGCCGCATCGAGCGCCGCGCCGACCGCCGCATCGACCGCTTCGACCGGCGGGGGAACATCCGCGCCGAACGCCGTGCGCAGCGGCAGGGCCGGGACTTCGACAACCGCGTCGCCCGCCGCGTGATCCGCGCCGAACGGCGCCGCGACTGGCGCGACGAGCGTCGGCGCGATGTCCGCCGCGAAATCCGGCGCGAGCGGCGCGATGCCTTCCGCAGCGGCGTGCGGGCCGAACGGCGCGCCAGTTTCCGCCGCTGGGACCGTCGCTGGCGCAACGACAATCGCTTCGGCTGGCGCAACTATCGCCGCGCACACCGGCAGCATTTCCGGCTCGGGCGCTATTACGCCCCGTTCCGCGCGCACCGCTACAGCCGGATCGGCATCGGCTGGCAGCTCGACCGCCTGTTCTTCCAGCCGCGCTTCTTCATCAACGATCCCTGGGCCTTCCGCCTGCCGCCGGTCTACGGGCCCTATCGCTGGGTGCGCTATTACGACGACGTCCTGCTGGTCGATGTCCACAGCGGCCAGGTGGTCGATGTAATCTACGACTTCTTCTGGTAGGCTCCGCGCACGTCCTGCCGGACCCCGGCCTGCCCGCGCCCGGCGGTCGGGGTCCGAGCCTTCTTGCACCCGCAAGCACGCCTGATAGATAGTCGGCCCCATGCCGAAATCCCCCGCCATTCCCGACCAGGACGCCCTGCGCCGCATCGGCGCGACCGTGACCGCACGCCTCGACGCCGATCCCGGCGTCTACCGGATCGACACCGACAAGGCCGACCTTTTCGCGGTCGGCCAATTCCTCACCCCGGCCGAATGCGAGCGCCTGTGCCTGATGATCGACGCGGTCGCGCGCCCGTCGAGCCTCCACGAACAGGGCTATGAAAGCGGCTTTCGCACCTCCTATTCGGGCGATCTCGATCCGCATGACAGCTTCGTCATGGGCATTTCGCGGCGGATCGACGACCTGCTCGGCCTCAACCCCGTCACCGGCGAGGCGATCCAGGGCCAGCGCTACCTGCCGGGACAGGAATTCAAGCCGCACAACGACTGGTTCTACACCTCCGAAAGCTACTGGCCGCTCGAACGCAAGCGCGGCGGGCAGCGTTCATGGACCGCGATGGTCTTCCTCAACGCGGTCGAGGAAGGCGGGCACACCCATTTCACCGACCTCGGGATCTCGATCGAGCCCAAGCCCGGCGTCCTGCTCGCCTGGAACAACGCCGACCGCGACGGGGTGCCGAACGAGCTCACGAAACACGCCGGGACGCCGGTGGGCAAGGGCGCAAAATACATCATCACCAAGTGGTATCGCACCCGTCGCTGGCGGTAGGAAAGGGGGCGCGTCCCCCTCCCGGGTCCGGGGTTCACGCCCGTTCGAGCGCTTCGGCGATCAGCTTGCGCGTCGGCTCCACCCCGTAGAGCGCGATGAAGCTGCCCATGCGCGGACCCTGCGCCGATCCGAGCAGCGTCTGGTAGAGCGCCTGGAACCAGTCGCGCAGCGAGCCGAAGCCGAATTCCTCGCGCTTGCCGATCTCGTAGACGATGGTCTGCAAATCCTCCGCCGCCATGTCCGCCGGCACCGCGGCCAGTTCCGCGTCGAGCGCACGCAGCGCCGCCGCCTCGCTTGCCGTGGGCGCGCGCTTGACCAGGGTCGGCGCGACGAAATCGCGGTTGTAGGCGAGCGCCTTGTCGACGAGGTCATCGAGCGCGGGATGCGCCGCGGGGTCCGCGTTCTCGATGTAATTGCCGAGATAGGACCACACCGCCTCGCGCGTCGCTTCGGCCCCCAGCACCCCGACCAGGTTGAGGAGCAGGCTGAACGGCACGGGCAGCGCGTCGCCCGCGCCGGGCGCGTGCGGACCTTCGATCCGCTCGTTCGCGCGCAGGAGGTGCCAGACCGGGTTGCCGAGCCGCTTGTCGAGTTCCTGTTCGGGCAGCTTCTCGCGGAACTGCCAGTAATCGTCCACCGCCTTCGGGATCACGCCCGCGTGAAGCTGCTTCGCGCTCTTGGGATTGGCGAAGATGTAGAAGCCGAGGCTCTCCTCGCTGCCGTATCGCAGCCATTCCTCGATCGACAGGCCATTGCCCTTGGACTTGGAGATCTTCTCTCCCTTCGCATCGAGGAACAGCTCGTAGATCAGCCCCTCGGGCTTGTGGCCGCCGAGCACGCGCGCGATCTTGCCCGACTGCACGCCGCTGTCGGTCAGGTCCTTGCCGTACATCTCGTAATCGACGCCGAGCTCGACCCAGCGCATCGCCCAGTCGACCTTCCACTGGCATTTCGCCCGGCCGCCCAGCGCGCTCTGTTCGACCGTGGTGCCGTCCTCGTCGGTGAAGCGGATCAGGCCCGCTTGCGGGTCGATCACCTCGATCGGCACCTGCAGCACCGTGCCCGTCGAAGGGCTGATCGGCATGATCGGCGAATAGGTCCTGCGGCGTTCCTCTCCCAGTGTCGGGAGCATGATGTCCATGATCGCATCGAAGCCGCGCAGCACCTTGCGGATTCCCTCGTCGAAGGCGCCCGAATCGTAGCGTTCGGAGGAACTCACGAATTCGTAGTCGAACCCGAAACGGTCGAGGAATTCGCGCAGCCGCGCGTTGTTGTGGTGGGCGAAGCTTTCGTGCGTGCCGAACGGGTCGGGGATGCGCGAAAGCGGCTTGCCGAGGTGCTCCGCCAGCATTTCCCGGTTGGGCACGTTGTCGGGCACCTTGCGCAGCCCGTCGAGATCGTCGCTGAACGCCACCAGCCGCGTCGGCGCGCCGCCGGTCAGCGCCTCGTAGGCGCGGCGCACCAGCGTCGTCCTCAGCACTTCCTGGAAGGTCCCGATATGCGGCAGGCCCGAGGGGCCGTAGCCGGTTTCGAACAGCACCGGCGCGCCGCCCGGCTTGCCGTCGCGCAGCCGCTTGGCAAGGCGCTGCGCCTCCTGGAACGGCCAGGCCTTGGAAGAGCGCGCGGCGGCGAGGAAATCGTCTGTCGTGGTCGTCATGGCGTCGCGCCTATCAGGCAAGAAAAGCGCCCTTGCAAGCCGGGATGAAGCGGCGGGGCCGCCTGCAAAGGTGACAAAGTTGACACCCTGTCACCTTTTCCGGCTCCGATTTCTTCCCTGCAGATCATGGGCTTGAATTCCGAAACGACGGGCGGACGAACAACGGGGCGAGGCGCGAAATGGCGTTCCCGCCTGCCGACCGCGTCAGCCTCCTGCCACGCGCCGCGCCGGTAGGACAGGGCGCCGGGCGAAACGGCGCGCGGGCGCGTTTACTTTCGGCGGCGCCTGCTCCATCTTGGCCGGCGTGACGGTTCCCTCCACCGCCCCCGCCCCGCTTCCGCTGCCCGCCCTTCATGCCAGTCATGGGGGCAACTGGCTGCGCGGCCCCGACGGAGGGACCGGGGCGGTGTCGAAAGGCGATGCGATCATGGCCGCCGCCGACACCCCCGTGCTGATCCTGAACGCCCCGCTGGTCGCCAGCCGGCTGGGCTATCCCGACCTTTCGGGCCTCGACCTGCTCGAAGCCTTCGCCTTCGTCCACCCGGCGCGGTTCTGCGTGCCGACGCCGCGCGGCCTTGCCGAAGCGCTCGGCATGGATCCGCCGCAGGGCGATTCGGACGTGCCCGAATTCCTCCAGCGCGCCGCGGGCGCCCTGTGCGCCGCCTGCGCGGACGGCGAATGGTTCGAACGCGCCGGGGCGTGGAGCGCGCTGCAATCGCTGGAACGCCTGCGCTGGCCGTGGGCGCAGGTGCTCAGGCCCCATGTCGCGCGCCCCGAACGGGCGGAGAAATGGCTCTTTTCCGCGCTTCCCGAATGGGAGGAGGCGGGCGAGCGCGCGCCTCCGCGCCAGGTCGACCTGCCGCCCGAGACGGTCCTGAAACGGCTCGACGAACTGACCGGAGAGGGCGCGGAAAGGCGCGCGGGACAGCGCGCCTATGCCGCCGACGCGGCGCGCATCTTCGCGCCCCGGTCGAAACGCGAAGCGCCGCACGTCGCGCTGGCGCAGGCGGGGACGGGGATCGGCAAGACGCTGGGCTATCTCGCGCCCGCGTCGGCCTGGGCCGAGGCTTCGGGCGGGACGGTGTGGGTGTCGACCTACACCAAGAACCTGCAGCGGCAATTGCGGGTCGAAAGCCGGCGGGCCTGGCCGCTCAAACGGCCCGACGGCACGCCGCCGGTCGTGGTCCGCAAGGGGCGCGAGAACTACCTGTGCCTGCTCAATCTCGAGGACGCGCTGCAGGGCGGGTTTGCCGGGCGGCCCGCGATCCTCGCCCACCTCGTCGCGCGCTGGGCCGCCTTCACCCGCGACGGGGACATGATCGGCGGCGACCTCCCGGGCTGGCTCGGCACGCTGTTCCGCCGGCGCGGCATTGCGGCCCTGACCGACCAGCGCGGCGAATGCATCTATGCGGGCTGTCCGCATTACCGCAAGTGCTTCATCGAACGGGTCGCGCGCGAAAGCGCCGGCGCCGATCTCGTCATCGCCAACCACGCGCTCGTCATGATCAACGCCGCGCGCGGCCGCGATCACGCGCAGCGCCCCACCCGCATCGTCTTCGACGAGGGGCACCACGTCTTCGAGGCGGCGGATTCGACCTTCGCCGCGACGCTTTCGGGGCAGGAGGCGATCGAGCTGCGCCGCTGGATCATCGGGCCGGAAAAGAACGCGCGCGGGCGGCGGCGCGGCCTTTCGGCGCGGCTGGCGGACGTGGCGAGCTACGACGAGGCGGGCGGCGAGGCGATCCGCGCGGCGAGCGAGGCGGGCCAGCTGCTCCCTTCCGACGGCTGGCTGCAACGGCTGGTCGAGGGCGAGCCGAGGGGGCCGCTCGAACGACTGCTCTTCGCGGTCCGCACCGTCACCTACGCCCGCGACGAGAGCGGCGGGCAGGAAGCGGGCTACGGGATCGAGACCGAGGCGGCGGGCCTGCCGGGCGAGGTGATCGAGGCCGCCGGGCTTGCCGCCGGTGCGCTAGCGGCGATCCGCGTGCCGCTGATCCGGCTTGCGGGGCGGCTCGAGGCGATCATGGCGGACCCGCCCGACTGGCTCGATTCGCAGGGCAGGGCCCGGATCGAGGGGGCGCGCCATTCGCTCGCCTGGCGGATCGACCTGCTGGCGGCCTGGGAAGCCCTGCTCGATCGGCTCGGCGGGTCGGCGGACCCCGAATTCGTCGACTGGCTCGCGGTAGACCGCAACGACGCGCGCGAATTCGACGTGGCGATCCACCGCCGCTGGCTCGACCCGATGAAGCCCTTCGCGCGCATCGTGCTCGAACCCGCGCACGGCGTGATGCTGACGAGCGCGACCCTGACCGACCGGATCGGCAGCGCGCCGGGCGATCCGTGGGAAAGCGCGATCGCCCGCTCGGGCGCGGCGCATCTCGACTGCGCTCCGATGCTCAGCACCGCCGACAGCCCCTTCGACTACGCCGCCCGCGCCGAGGTCCTGATCGTCACCGACATCCGCAAGGGCGACCTGCCCGCGCTCGCCGGGGCCTATGCCCGGATCATCGAGGCCTCGCGGGGCGGCGTGCTCGGCCTGTTCACCGCGATCCGCCGGATGCGCGCGGTCCATGGCCGCATCGCCGACCGGCTGGCGCGCGCGGGCCTGCCGCTCTACGCCCAGCACGTCGACCCGATCGACACGGGCACGCTGGTCGACATCTTCAAGGGCGATCCGCGCGCCAGCCTGCTCGGCACCGATGCCCTGCGCGACGGGGTGGACGTGCCGGGCCGGAGCCTGCGCTGCGTCGCATTGGAAGCCGTGCCCTGGCCGCGCCCCGACATCCTCCACAAGGCCCGCCGCGCCGCGAGCGGGGCCGGCAGCGGGTACGACGACCGCATCATCCGCGCCCGGATCGCCCAGGCCTTCGGGCGGCTGATCCGGGGCAAGGATGATTCCGGCCATTTCGTGGTCCTCTCGCCCGCCTTCCCCTCGCGGCTCCTTTCGGCCTTTCCCGATGGCACCGCGATCCGCCGGGTGACGCTGGACGAGGCGCTGGCGCGCATCTCGGCCGGGCTGATCGGGCCGGACGAGCCCGCCGGGGCCGAAGCGGACAGGATGGAGGCAGGCGCGTGACCGGCGATTTCAACAGCGCCCTCAGGATCGTGACGATCGGTGCCTGGCTGCTGCTGCTCGCGCAATATGCCGGGATCGCGATGCGCGCCGAACTGCGCCTGCCGCTCGCCCTGCTGGCGCTCGCCAACATCGCCGCGATGCTGGCGGGCGGCGGGCTGCTGTTCGCGCCCAGCATGGCGGAGCCCTTCATCCTGCTGCTCGCCGCCTTCGCGCCCTTCGCCGCCTGGCTCGCGGTGCTGCGCCTGATCGGACAGGGGCCGGAATGGCGGACCGTGCTGGTCGCGGCGCTGGCGGTCGCGGGCACGTTCGCGGTCGCGCGATACGGCGGGCCGCCGGGCGAGCCCGCCTTCTACGCGCTGCGGGTGCTCTCGCTGCTGCTCGCCGCCGACATCGCGCGCGCCGCCATCGTGGGCCGGTCGCGCGACCGCGAACCCGCCCGCCGCGCGCTGCGCCTGACGCTCGCCCCCTTCGCCGCCCTCCAGGCGGGCCTGCCCGTGCTGGCCGAGATGGTCGTCGGCCGGGGCTTCCTGCCCGCCCCGCTCTCGCTCGCCGAGGCGGCGCTCACGCTGGTCCTCGCCATGCTGCTGGCGCTCGCCCTGTTCGTGCCCGAGCGCGCGCTGCTCGATTAGGGCGCGGCCGGGCGGCGCCCTTCCCCTTTACAGCACCCCGATGCTCGTGTTGGAGGAGCGCCGCCGAAACATCCGCGAGGGAGCGCGTTAGGGTCATGAAGCTGCTCGGATTGCTGCGCCATGCCAAGTCCGACTGGGGCGATACGAACCTGCGCGATTTCGACCGCGGCCTCAACGAGCGCGGGCGGCGCGGGGCGAGGGTGATCGGCAGGCACCTGCGCGATCACGGGACGAAATGGGACCTGCTGCTCGCCAGCCCCGCCGTGCGGGTGAGGGAGACGCTCGCGGGCGCCCTGCCGGAAAGCGAGCCGGTCTTCGACACGCGGCTCTACCTCGCCAGTTTCGACACGATCATCGAGACGGTGCAGAGCCATGCCGGCGCGGCGGAAAAGGAACCGGACGCGGTGCTCGTCTCCGGCCATAATCCGGGCCTGCAGGAGCTGATCCTCGAACTCGTCTCGCCGAGCCACGAAAGCGACCTCTTCCGCGAGGCGGCGATCAAGTTCCCGACCGCGAGCTACGCGATCCTCGAATGCCCGATCGATTCGTGGGCCGAGCTCAAGCCCCGCACCGCCAGGCTCGCCCATTTCGCCCGGCCGCGCGATCTCGATCCTGAGCTCGGGCCGAGGCACTAGGACGGGCAAGGATCGCAGCTTCGACGAGGCGCTGGGCGCGATCGAGCAATTCCGCAGGGAGCCCTAGAGCAGGCTTTTCTGCGTCCCCCGGCCCTTGGCCCAGCTTTCGTCGGTGCGCTCGACCGCGATGTCGCCGCCCCAGGCCCGGCACAGCGCCTTCGCCTCCTCGGGCGAGCCCTCTACCCAGCCCGCGTAATCCCCGGGCGCGAGCAGCACGGGCATGCGCGTGTGGACCTCTTCGGCGGCACTCCCTGCACTGTCGGTCATCACCATCGCATAGCACGCGCCCCATTCCTCGCTGTCCCGCCACACCCCCGCAGCGGCGAACAGCGGAGCATCGGGCAGCGACAGCCAGGTGCGGGTCATCGCGCCCTTCGCCCCTTGCGCCTCGGCCCAGCCGGTCAGCGGGATCAGGCAGCGCCGCTCCTCGAAGGAATGGCGCCAGAAGAAGCTGTCCAGCTTGTCGGTGCGCGCGTTGTTCACCGGCTTGGGCTTCAATGGCTGGCCGCTCTTGCCCTTCGTCACCAGCGGGAAGCCCCAGACCATGCTTTTGAGCGACCCGTCGGCGACGACAAGGCCGGGCCAGCCGGGATAGACCTCCTCTGCGTAATTCGCGCCCCCTGCCGCGTCGATCGCGTCGAACCAGCGGGCGACTTCGTCGCGGTTCTTCGTCATGCGGTAGAGGTTGCACATCAGGCGAACCCGACGACGAAACACGCCGCCGCCATCAGCGCGCCCGCCATCCGGTTCGACCGGAACCGCTCGAGCGGGTTCGCCGGGTCGTCCGCATCGAGCGTCGCGACCTGCCAGGCAAGGTGCCCGGCCACCGGCAGCAGGGTGAGAAGCGCCAGCGGATCGGGCCGCAGCAGCCAGAAGCCGAGCGCCCACAGCGCGATGGTCAAGGCATAGAACCCCGCGATCCCGGCATGGACCCGCGCCCCCATGCGAAGCGCGGAACTCCTGATGCCGACCAGCGCATCGTCCTCGCGGTCCTGCAGCGCATAGATCGTGTCGTAGCCGATCACCCATGCGATGCACCCGGCATAGATCGCGCCGATGGCGTCCCAGTGATCGAGCCTCAATTGCGTCCAGCTCACCAGCAGGCCCCAGTTGAACACCATGCCGAGCCAGGCCTGCGGCCACCACGTGATCCGTTTCATGAACGGATAGGCCGCGACGAGCGCAAGGCTGGCGAGCGCGACCAGTTGCGCCTGCCAGCGCAATTGCAGCAGCACGAGAAGGCCCACCATGCTCAGCGCGACGAGCCAGATCCACGCGGTCCGTTTCGACACCCGCCCGCTCGCCACCGGCCTTGCGGCGGTGCGCGCCACGCTCGCGTCCAGTTTCGCATCGACGATGTCGTTGTAGACGCACCCCGCCCCGCGCATGGCGATGGCGCCTGCGAGATAGAGCCCGAGCAGCACCGCCAGCGCCTCCCACGGCGCGCCGTATCCGCCGAGCAGGGTCCCGAAGGCGCAGGGCCAGAACAAGAGCCACCACCCGATCGGCCGGTCGAACCGGGCAAGCTGGGCAAGGTCGCGCGGCAATTGCGGCAGCCGCGCGACGAGGCCGCCCGAAATCGTGTTGCGTTCGCTGTCGGGGACGACGGTTTCGCTCATGCTGCCCTCCTACACATCCGCGCCGCCGAGGCGAAGGGGGAACGCGGTTCGCCCGGCTTCGCGCGGTGCGCGCCATGCCCGGCACCTTCGGGCGAAGCTCCCCGCGAGCGGGGATGACGCAGCGCGCGGCGCAGGCTAAGGGCGCGCCATGCCCGCCACCCCTGCCTGGCCGCCGAAAAGCGCGCCCCGCCTGTTCGTCGAACCCGTACTCGCCGCGGGCGAACGGCGCGTGATCGCGGGCAATGCGGCGCATTACCTCGCCCGCGTGATGCGCGTCGCGCCGGGCGATGCGGTGATATTGTGCGACGATGCGACCGGCGAATGGGCCGCGCGGGTGGTGGACGTGGCGAAGCGCGAGGTGACGCTGGAAGTGGTCGAAAACCTGCGGGCGCGCGAGGCCGTGCCCGACCTGTGGCTGTGCCCCGCCCTGCTCAAGAAGGACCGTTTCGACCTCGTGCTGGAAAAGGCGACCGAACTGGGCGCGGCGCGGATCCTGCCCGTCCTCACCCGGCGCTGCGTCGCCGACAGGCTCAACCCGGAGCGCGCCCGCACGATCATTGTGGAGGCGGCCGAACAATGCGCGCGCACCGCCCTGCCCGACCTTGCGGAGCCGATGAAGCTCGACGCGCTGCTCGCCGACTGGCCGGAGGACCGAACGCTGTTCTTCGCCGACGAGGAGGGCGGGGAAAGCGCCGCCGATGCCTTCTGCTACCATGACGGCCCCGCCGCGATCCTGATCGGCCCCGAAGGCGGCTTCGATGACGCGGAGAGGCAGGGGATCCGCGCCCACCCGAACGCGCGCCCCATCAGCCTCGGCCCGCGCATCCTGCGCGGCGAGACGGCGGCGATCGCCGCGCTCGCCGTGTGGATGGCCGAGGCGGGCGACTGGCTCGAGGACGAATGATCCCGCGCGGGGCCGGGCAATTTATCGCTTCCCACGGCCTCGCCGGTTTCCTAGGGCGACGCACCGGGAGAAGCCCATGAGCACACGCGAGACGTCCAGCATCGACGAACCCGTCATCGAAAGCCGCGAAGACCTCGTCGCGCCGATGATCCGCGGGGAAAAGCCCGTCTCCGAATGGCGGATCGGGACCGAGCACGAGAAGCTCGTCTACAAGCGTTCCGATTTCCGAGCGCCCTCCTATGATGAGCCCTGCGGCATCCGCGACCTGCTGATGAACCTCGCCGAATTCGGCTGGGAGCCGGTCGAGGAAGGCGGAAAGGTCATCGCCATGCGCGGCGAGGACGGCACGGTCAGTCTCGAACCCGCCGGCCAGCTCGAACTGTCGGGCGCGCCGCTCGAGAACCTTCACCAGACCTGCGCGGAAACCGGGCGCCATCTCGAACAGGTCAAGAAGGTGGGCGAGCGCTGCGGCGTGTCCTATCTCGGGCTCGGCATGTGGCCCGACAAGACGCGCAAAGAGCTCCCCGTCATGCCCAAGGGCCGCTATGCGATCATGATGCGGCACATGCCGTGCGTCGGCAATCTCGGGCTCGACATGATGCTGCGGACGTGCACGATCCAGGTCAATCTCGACTATTCGTCCGAAGCCGACATGGTGAAGAAGTTCCGCGTCGGCCTCGCCCTGCAACCGCTCGCCACCGCGCTGTTCGCCAATTCCCCTTTCACCGAAGGCAGGCCCAACGGCTATCTTTCCTATCGCAGCCACATCTGGTCCGACACCGATCCACACCGTACCGGAATGCTGCCCTTCGTGTTCGAGGACGGCTTCGGCTACGAACGCTGGGCCGAATACATGCTCGACGTGCCGATGTATTTCGTCTTCCGCGACGGGAGATACATCGACGCGGCGGGGCTTTCCTTCCGCGATTTCCTCGAGGGCAGGCTTTCGGTGCTCCCCGGCGAGCGGCCGCGTCCGTCGGACTGGTGGGATCACCTTTCGACCGCCTTCCCCGAGGTGCGGCTCAAGAGCTTTCTCGAAATGCGCGGCGCGGACGGCGGCCCGTGGAGCCGGATCTGCGCCCTGCCCGCGCTGTGGGTCGGCCTGCTCTATGACAGGCAAGCGCTCGATGCGGCGTGGGACCTCGTCAAGAACTGGTCGATGGAGGAACGCGAGCGGCTGCGCGGCGAAGTGCCACGCCTCGCGCTCGACACGCGGCTGCCCGGTGGCACGGGCACGATGCAGGACCTGGGGCGCGAAGTGCTGAAGATCGCCCACGGCGGCCTCGCCGCGCGCGCGCGGCTCAATTCCTCGGGCGACAACGAAACCGGCTATCTCGAAACGCTGGACGAGATCGTGGCGACCGGAAAGGTCCCGGCGCAGCGCCTGCTCGACGCCTATCACGGGGAATGGAACGGGGACGTGACGAAGGTCTACCAATACTCGTTCTGACAACGCCGGGTCATTCGGCGCCGGGTCATTCGGCGGGCTGGACGACCGCGCCCCGTCCGCCCTCCCCGCCCCGTCCCAGGGCACGCATCAGCCGCGCGAGCCGGGCGGTGACGAGGCCGCGCTCCTCCATCCAGGCGTGGTATTCGCGGTATTTCGCATCCTCGGCGAGGAGATGCGCCTCCTCCGTCTTCGCACGCCAGTAATAGATCGCGTTGACGAGCAGCAGGAAGAAGGTGTTGCGGATCGCGTCGGCCGCCGAATTGCTCGTGACGAGGAAGGGCATGACGGTGAACCACCAGAACAGGTTCTTCGAAAGATAGGCCGGGTGGCGGGTGAAGCGGTACGGCCCGTTCGTCAGCACGCCGCGATAGGTGAGGTTGGAAAAGCGGATCCCGAAGGCGACCGTCGCCCAGGCGTAGATCGCGCTCAGGAACACGATGATCGCGGCCCAGGTCCACAGCAGCGCCGGCTGGCCGGAAAGCCAGTAGCCCCAGCCCGCGACGTTCCGTTCGTAGGAAAGGATCTGGTTGCCGTTGCCGATGATCCCCCAGACGAAGGGCGGATAGCAGAGCAGCGCCGCGACCCACCCGCCGAGCAGGGGATTGCCCGAACGGATATGCGCGTCGAGCGGGCGCAGGGTGAAAAGGTATCCCACCGTCCCGATCTGCACGTCGACGACGAAGAGCAGCGCGACAAGGAACATGGTGAGCTCGACCGGATTGGCGAGCATCCGCGCCGGGTCCGCCTCGACCACCTCGGCAAAGCCGCCGGGGAGGATCGAGATCATGAAGGCGCCGAAGAAGCCCTTGATGAGCCAGGCGCGCGCGTGCTTTGCGATCTCGCCCCGCTCCCAGCCCGGCCGCCCGGCGATCAGCGCACCGAAATGCCAGGTCGAATCGCGCTGATCCACCATGAACCGGTCGAGCCACAGGACATAGGGAACCGACAGCGCCATCAGCGGGACCAGCGCGGCGGCAAGCACCTCCATCGCGAAGAGGTAGGAGCCTTCCCAATACCAGCGGCCAAGACCGTAGAGCGCGGCGAGCGCGGCGAAGGTCGCCCAGAGCCCGACGAGCTTGACCAGGCTGACCGGCCAGGTTTCGGCGAGCGGGCGCTTCGAGGACCAGTCGAGCCCGGTCGAAGGACGCAGGTGCACCCGGTCTACCAGCACCGAATAAACCGCCATCGGCCCGGCGGTGAAGACCAGCGCGGCGAGCGCTGCGTAAGGCCCCGACAGGACGCCGCGCGCGCCCGACAATTCCCCCGCGAGGCCGAGCGCGTCGGCGATCGCCGGATAGGACCGGCACACCAGGATCCACGCCAGCAGCCCCAGCAGCCCCGCAAGGCCGACCCCGGCGGACACATCGCTTGCGGGCATCGGCCTTGCAGGCAGGCGCGCGGGCGCGCTGGACGGGGAACGGGCGCTCATCACGCGCCGAGCCTTAGCGCGAAGTGGTTAACGACCCGCTCAGACCTGCGCCGCGCGGCGCGAGCCTATTTCCAGGCATGAATCGTCCCGTTGTCGTCGAGCACGTAGAGGAACCCGTCGGCGACGATCGGCGGCAGGCTGACCGGCTTGCCGATGTCGGCGAACATCGTCGCCGACCCTTCGGACACCGAGGCGCGCCAGATTTCCCCGCGCGAACTGGCGACCCACAGGTTGTCCCCGGCGAGCACCGGCCCGGTCCAGAAGATCGGGTCCTTCTTCTTCTTTTCGTTGCGGAATTGGCGGAGCTGCGTGATCCACCGCACCCGCCCGGAAGACCGCGCGATGGCAAGCAGGCGCGCATCGTCGGTCAGGGTGAAGATCCATTCGCCCGCGATCGCCGGGGTCGAAATCCCCGCCAGCGTCAGTTCCCAGATGCGCTGGCCGGTGACCAGTTCGTAGGCCGCCATGCGCCCGCCCTGGCCGAGCGCATAGACGCGGCCCGAATCGATGATCGGATCGGCGTCGATATCGGTGAGCGAGGAAACCTGCGTCGAGATGTTCGTGCGCGCCAGCGCATCGGCCCACAGCGGGCGCCCGTTCTCGTAGCGATAGGCCGACAGTTCCCCGGAGGAATAGCCCGCGATCACCGTGCCCTGCCCGGCCGCCGGAGCGGCGACGCCGAACACGCCCGATTGCGTGGACGAACCGGATTCGTCCCACAGCAATTCGCCGTTGCGCGCGTCGAGGGCGAGGATCTGGTTGTCCTGCGTCATCACGTAGACCTGCCCGAAGGCGATCGTCGGCGAACCGCGGAGGGGACCGGCGGGTTTGACCTTCCAGATCAGCTCGCCGGTCTCGGCCTTCTTGGCCTTGACCTCGCCAACGCCGTTGGTCGCATAGACGATGCCGTTGTCGTAGCTCACCCCCCCGCCGAAGACCGAGTTCCTGAGGTTCTTCGCCATCTCGTCCTCGGAACGGGTCCACCTGGTCTCGCCGGTCGCGTGGTCGAAGGCATGGATCACGCCCTGGGTGTCCTCGACGAACAGCAGGCCGCCGCCCACCACGGGCGAGGCGGCGAGCCGGCGGCGCTGGTTCGCCCCGGCGATCCGGGCGGTCCAGCGCTTGGTCGGGTTTTCGGCGAGGGCGAGGTGGCCGTAGCTCTTGCTGGCCGAGCCGCTGACCTGCGGCCAGTCGTCATTGCTGCGCGCGGGCGGCAGCACCACGCTGACGTCGGCGAGATCGGGATCAACGCTGGTGCCGCGCTCGATCCGCGAAAGGATCGGCGTGCGCTCGCCGATGGTTGGGGTGGTCTTGGGGTCGCCGCCGCCGAACAGGCCGCCGCTGCAGCCCGCCAGCCCAGCCGCGAGCGCCCCGGCGACGAGCGCGCCCTTGAAAGCCGTCTTGGTGATCATCATCCGTCCGTTCATTTGTCGTGCGCGGGCGCCCCCGTCCCGCCGTTCCCGCCGGATCCGCGCGGCCGATGCCCCCGGGGCCCGCCGTGCGGCTCGTTGCCAGTTCATTCTCCCGCGTCGACCCCGGCGCCCTCTTCGGGGAGCGCGCCTTCCTCGCGCAGCAGCGCCTCGACATCCTCGATCGCGTCGACGCCGAGCACCCCGGCAAGCTGCTGGGCGCGGCGAGTCAGCGTGTCGGGCAGGTCGTCGTCCTTGGCGATGGCGGCGAAAATCTCGCCCGCCTCGTCGCGATTGCCCATTTCGAGATGGGCGATCGCGGTGAGTTCGGCGGCGCTGCCGTAGAAAATGCTGCCCGGCCGGGCGAGCGGTTCGAGCTTGGCGATGGCGTCCGCCGGGTCGCGCTCGTCGAAATTGCTCGCCACCTCGCGCAGCCGGGCAAGGTCGCGCATGGGTGCCGGGATTTCCTCGTCGGCGGCGATCGCCGCGTAGATTTCGACCGCGCGCGCGGTTTCGCCCTGTTCCAGCGCCGCGCCCGCCTGCAGGAACAGCGCCGCCGCCCGCGCCCCGACCGTGCCGTCGGCGGTGAGCGGTTCGACCCGCTCGCTCGCCGCCTCGTAATCGCCCGCATCGACCGCGTCCAGGGCGGTGATGAGCGTTTCCGACTGCGCCTCGAGCTCGGCCTCCTGCTGGTTCTGCCAGTAGAGCCAGCCCCCGAAGGCGGCGAGGAAGACCACCAGGATCCCGGCCAGGGCCGGGCCGTAGCGTTTCATGAAGGCGGCGGCATCGTCCTGCCGCACGGCTTCGTCGATCTCGCGGATCAGGACCTCGTCCTCGGCCGAAGGCGCCGGCGTTGCGCGGTCCGCAGCCGGTTTCGATCGATCGGTCTTCGTAGGGATAAGCGCCACGGAAGAAGGGTTCCTTGTCCATTCGTGCCCGCCCGAGGCCCGAAGCGGACGGGCGGCACCGACATATGTTTGCAGGTTGCGGCTCTTTAGGCAGGTGCGCCGCCTTCCGCAATGCCAAGGCAGCGGGTGGCGCCGTCCCTTGCCGTGCGCCAGTTGAACCGGCGATGAAGCGAAAGGGGCGCGACGGGGTCGCTAGATCGCCCGGCCCAGCGCCTCGCCATAGACTTCGCGGTAGCGCGCCACCATCGCCGCCTCGTCATACAGCTCCCGCGCGCGCGCCCGGTTCGCCGCGCCGATTTCGGCGGCAAGGTCCGGTTCGGCGGCGAGGTCGGCGAGCATCTGGCCGAGCGCCTGCCAGTCGCCGGGCACCGCGATGAAGGGCCGGTTCGCATCGGCCAACATCGCGCGGATGTCGCCCACGTCGGGCGCGGCGATCGCGAGCCCGGCGGCCATCGCCTCGACCACCGAAAGCGGGAACTGCTCCGACCGGCTCGACAGGGCGAAGATGTCGAACAGGCCGATCACCTCTGCCGGGTCGGGATGGCTGCCGGGCAGGTGGACGCGGTGGCTGATCTCGAGCTCGTCTGCGACCGCGCGGATCGAATCGCGCTCCGGCCCCTCGCCGATGATGACGAGGTGCCATTCCTCGCCGAGCGCGGTCAGCGCGCGGACGAGGTCGCCCAATCGTTTTACCGGGCGCAGGCCGGCGAGCGTCCCGACCCAGCGTTCGCCCTCGCGCTTGACCACGCGGAACGAGCCCGGCTTCGGCTTGCGGGCGAAGCGGGCGGTCGCGATGCCGTTGGGGATACGCACGATCCGGGCGGGCGGCTGCTTCCACGCCTCGCGCGCGATCTTCTCCAGCCGCTCGCTCGGCAGGATCAGGCGATGAGTCCGGCCGAGCGCGATCCGGCGGTACCAGTTGCGCCGCGCCTTCAGTTCGTCGACCTCGTCCTCGTTGAAGCCGTCCTCGTGGTGGATCAGCGGCGGCAGGCCCATCGCCTGCGCGAAAAGGGTGTGCGCCATCACCGCGTCCATCGCGCCCCAGTTATAGGTGAGGACGAGGTCGTAGCCCTTCATCGCCTCGGCGATGGCGACCAGCCGTCCGGGCGAGGGAAACCCGGTGAGCGCCGGGAAATCGGCGGGGAAGGAAACCTTGACCGCGCGCGCGACATGGTCCCGCGCCCCGGTCTCGCCCGGCTCGCCCGAAACCACCGCGTGTTCGAGCGCGCCGCCGAAGGCGTTCATCAGCCTGACCGCGCGCAGTTCCTTGCCCCCGGCCGCGAAGGTCGAGTGGCAGTGCAGGACGCGCGGCGGGCGAGCGGCGGGCGCGGTCACTCGACCCCGGCCAGCAGGGCGTCGATCGCCGCGCGCGCCTCGGGCTCGTCGAGGGTCGGGGCATGGCCGACGCGCGGCACGGTGACGGTTTCCAGCCGCGGGTTCAGTTCCCGCATCCGTTCGACCGTCGCGGGCGAGATGAGGTCCGACAATTCGCCGATCACCAGCAGCATCGGCTTGCCCGCAAGCGTCTCGAACGCGCTCCACAGGTCGGCCGGCGCGGCGTTGCCGGGCTTGGCAAAGGGTTCGGCGATCGCCATGTCGTAATCGTAACTGATGCGCCCGTTCTGGCTCACCACCATGATCCGCTTGGCCATGTCGAGCCAGTCTTCGAGCGTGTAGTCGGGGAAGGCCTCGCCGTGCACTTCGCAGAGCGAGCGGGCGGCGTGGATCCAGGTCGGATAGCTGCGCCCCTGGCCGACATAGCCGGAAATCCGTTCCAGTCCGGCCGGTTCGATGACCGGCCCGATGTCGTTGAGCACGACCGCGGCGATCCGGTCGGCGTCGGCCTGGGCAAGCAGCATGGTCATCAGCCCGCCCATCGAGGTGCCGATCGAAACGAAGCGGGTCAGGCCGCGTTCGGCCAGCAGTTTCTCGACGTCGGCGACATAGGTCAGCGGGTTGTAGGTCTCGGGATCGGGGGCGTAGTCGCTCATCCCGCGCCCGCGCATGTCGGGCACGATGACACGGCGGGTCTGCGCGATGTGCTGGGCAAGGTCGGCGAAATCGCGCGCGTTGCGGGTCAGGCCGTGCAGGCACAGCACCGGGGTCCGCGTGCCGCCTTCGGGTCCGGGATAATCGCGGTAATGCAGGGTCAGACCGTCCGGGCTGGTCCAGCTGCAATCGTCGTAGCTTGCTGCCATGGCGGCGGATTTTCCTTCGATTCTCGACACGCGGCGGTTGTCCGCATTCGCGCATAGGCCGCCTCGCGGCGCTTGCAAGGGGCGAGGCGCATCGCCACACTCGCGCGGATGGACAAGGACACGCAAGCGGCCGCGCAGGGCGGCGAGACAGCAATCGGCGAAATCGCGGACTTCATCGCCGTGCCGGTCGAGCCGGCGGACTTCCCGCGGACCGAGATCCGCTTCCGCAACGACCGCGCGGCGGCCGAGGTCGGGCTGGCCGGGCTCTCGGACGACGAATGGGCGGCGCATTTCGGCCGGTTCCGCGCCCTGGAAGGCAACCTGCCGCAGCCGCTCGCGCTCAAGTATCACGGCCACCAGTTCCGGGTCTACAATCCCGAGATCGGCGACGGGCGGGGCTTCCTCTTCGCGCAGTTGCGTTCGTCCGACGGCCGCCTGCTCGACCTCGGCACCAAGGGATCGGGGACCACACCCTTTTCGCGCGCGGGCGACGGGCGGCTGACGCTGAAGGGCGCGGTGCGCGAAATCCTCGCGACCGAAATGCTCGAGGCGCTGGGGGTGAACACCTCGCGCACCTTCTCGGTGATCGAGACCGGCGAGGATTTGTGGCGCAACGACGAGCCTTCGCCCGCGCGTTCGGCGGTGATGGTGCGGCTGTCGCATTCGCATATCCGCATCGGCAGCTTCCAGCGCCTGCTCGCGCACGAACAGGGCGAGGAGATGGAGCGGCTGGTGGACTATTGCCTGACCCGCTTCCCCGGCCCGCCGCCGCCCGCGGACATGCTCGAATCCGTGCCCGCGCCAGAGCAACCGGCGATCCGGCTGATGCACCAGGTCGTCGAACGCATGGCCGACCTCGCGGCGAGCTACATGGTCGCAGGCTTCGTGCACGGCGTGCTCAACACCGACAACATGAACGTGACGGGCGAAAGCTTCGACTACGGCCCGTGGCGCTGGCTGCCGCGCTGGGACCCGTCCTTCACCGCGGCCTATTTCGACCATGCGGGGCTCTATGCCTTCGGCCGCCAGCCCGAGGCGATCCACTGGAACTGCGGCCAGTTCGCGGTCGCGCTGCGGCTGCTCGCCGAAAGCGAGCCGCTGATCGCGGCGCTGGGCCGGTTCCCCGACCTCTACATGGCGGCGGTCGCGCGGCGCTGGTGCTGGCGGCTCGGCGTGCGCCCGCGCGGGGCCGAGCCCGACGGCGCGCTCGTCGCGGCGTGCGAGAAGGCGATGCGCGAAAGCGGCGAGGGGCCGGACGATTTCTTCTTCCGCCTGCGCCGCGCGATCGCCGCGGGCGAGCCGCCGGCCGATCTCGCCCCGGCGCTCGACGGCTACGAAGCCGCGGCCAGCGACCATCCCTACTGGTCGGACGAGGCCCCCCAGTCGATGCTGATCGAGGAGGTCGAGGGCATCTGGTCCGCGATCGCCGAGCGCGACGACTGGCAGCCGCTCGCGCGCAAGGTCGCCGCCCTGCGCCGCATGGGCGAGGCCCACGGCCCCGCCCCCACCCCCGCCGGACATGTCCCGACCGGGCACGCGTCCCATGGGCAAGGCCGCTGACCCCTAGCTTTTGCGGCCTCTTGGGAGTACCCGGGCGCCGATGAAGGGGGGGAAGACCATCCGCTTTGAAGGCAGGCTGACGTGAGCGAACCGGCGACGCTGATCTCGACCGCGCCCGCGACGGGCGAGGAATTGTGGCGGGGCGAACACGGCGATGTCGATGCCGCGGTGAGCCGCGCGCGGCGCGCCTGGCCCGACTGGGCCGCGCGCCCGCTGGCCGACCGGATCGACACCATGCGCCGCTTCGCCAACGCGGTGCGCGACCGCGCGGAAGAATTCGCCGACCTGATCGCGCGCGAGGCGGGCAAGCCCCTGTGGGAAGCCCGCACCGAAATCGACGCGGTGATGGGCAAGGTCGACATCTCGGTCCAGGCCTATGCCGAACGCACCGGCAAGAAGAAATTCGACAGCGGCATCCAGGGCACCGCCGCGGTGCGGCACAAGCCGCACGGGGTGATGGCCGTGCTCGGCCCCTACAATTTCCCCGCGCACCTGCCCAACGGCCACATCGTGCCCGCCCTGATCGCGGGCAATGCGGTGCTGTTCAAGCCGTCCGAGAAGACCCCGGCGGCCGGCGCGATGCTGGTGCGCTGCCTGCACGAGGCGGGCGTGCCGGAAAACGTCGTGCAGCTGGTCATCGGCGGACCGGAGGAAGGCAAGGCGCTGGTCGCCCATCCCGGGATCGACGGCGTGCTCTTCACCGGCTCCGCCCAGGCGGGGATCGCGATCAACCGCAAGCTCGCCGCCAATCCGGGCAAGATCCTCGCGCTGGAGATGGGCGGCAACAACCCGATCGTCGTGATCGACACGCCCAAGCTCGCCGATGCCGCCGCGCTGGTCGTGCAGAGCGCCTTCACCACCGCGGGCCAGCGCTGCACCGCCGCGCGCCGGCTGGTGGTGAAGGAAAGCGTCTACGACGATCTCATGGCCGAACTCGTCCCGCTCACGAAGCAGCTGGTGGTGGGCGATCCGCTGAACGATCCGCAGCCCTTCATGGGGCCGGTGATCGACAACGACACCGCCGAACGGCTGAGCGAGAGCTTCGTCGCACTGATGACCGCGGGCGGACGCGTGCTGGCCCCGATGCGGCGGACGATTCCCGACCGGCCCTTCCTCACCCCCGGCATCCTCGACGTGACCGATATTCCCGACCGGCCCGACATCGAGCTGTTCGGCCCGCTGCTCCAGGTCGTGCGCGTGCCCGATCTCGACGCGGGAATCGCCGAGGCGAACAACACCCGTTTCGGCCTCTCCGCCGCGCTGATCGGCGGCGCGCCCGAGGATTACGGGCGGTTCTGGGCGAACGTGCGCGCCGGGATCATCAACTGGAACCGGCCGACGAACGGTGCCTCGTCGAAAGCGCCCTTCGGCGGGATCGGCCTGTCGGGCAACCACCGCGCGGCCGCCTATTACGCCGCCGATTACTGCGCCTATCCGGTCGCGAGCACCGAGATGGACCAGCCGCGCGCCAATATCGGGATCGGGTTGAAGCCCTGAAGGCCCGGCTCAGGGCCGCCACCAGACGATATCGACCGCGGTGAGGGCGCCGGGCCCCGCGCCCACGGCGACGAGCATCGCCCCCCCTTCGCCCGAGGCGGCGACCATGCGCACGGGCGCGTCGTGAAGGCGCGGGGCCGTTCCCGCGCGCGCGGCGCGGGTGAAATGGTATTGCAGCACGTCCTCGGCCGCCGCCGGGGTGAGATAGCGCACCGCCCGCGCCCCGCACGCCGTGCCTCCCGCCGCCGCCCTGACCATGCCGTGCGGCATGATCCGCGCCATCGCGGGAAGGTCGGCGGCGAAGGCGAAGCCCGCTTCCAGCCCCCGCGTGCAGCGACCGGGCGCCCCCGCCGCGGCGAGCATCGCAGACGCCGTCGGCGCCCCGGCGAAGCCGTCCGGCCCCTTCGCCGCCCCGGCCCTCGGCAATTCCGGGATGCGCCCGCCCTCGAGCAGTTCGAGCCGCGCCGCCTCGCGCGCGGCCTGCGCGGCCTCCTCGCTCCGGCGCAGCGGCGGCAGGGCGTGGCTTGCGGGAACGGTCAGCACCGCATTGGCTTCGTTGCGGTGGGAAAGATCGGGGTCGGTCATGAGCGGGTCGTGGAGCGCCGCGGCGAGCAGCGGATCGGCCGCCAGCGGATCGCCGCCGGTCTTCGCAGCCGGCTCCTCCCCGCAGCCGGCGAGCGCGAGGGCGTGCGCGAGAACCAGGGCGAACGGGAGGGGCGAAAGCGCGCGGATCATCGCCGGGGCGCCTCGCATGGTTCCGGTTAACATCCCGCCAACCACGCGCTCCCGCGCGGCCGATAAGCGCGCGAAAGTGAAGACGCCCCCGCCTCCCATGGGGAGACGAGGGCGCCTTCCGCGGCTGGTGGGGGCCGCGCCCGGACCATAGGTGGGATGGCCCAAGAAGGAGGCGGGGACCGGGCAACCAGTGCCTCGCCGCGATTTCCCGTTCATCCATAGCTCACCTTTCCTGAACGGACGTGCATCCGGCGCGACAGCATCCGTTCACCTCGATCGGTTTTCCGCGGCTTGCGCGCCCGCGCTCCGCGGCCTACCTGCCGCGCCCTGATGCGCGCGCTCTTCCCCGATTCCGCCAGCGGCGAACCCTCCGGCCTTCCCGCTGCGCTCGGCGCCTACACGATCTGGGGATTCCTGCCGCTCTACCTGCTGCTGGTGCGGCACATCCCGCCGTTCGAATTCGTCGGCTGGCGGATCATCTGGACGCTGCCGCTCTGCCTTGTGATCGTCGCCCTGCGAAAGCAGTTCCCCGCGCTGCGGCAGGCGCTGTCGAACCCGCGCGCCATGCTCGCCCTGCTGGCGAGCGCGACGCTGATCGGGATCAACTGGTTCGTCTACATCTGGGCGATCACCGCGAACGAGGTCTATGCGGCAAGCCTCGGCTATTACCTCAACCCGCTGCTGAACGTGCTGCTCGGCACGCTGGTGCTGGGCGAACGGCTGTCGCGCCTGCAATGGGTTGCGGTCGCGGTCGCGGCAAGCGCCGTGGCGATCCTTGCCGCAGGGGCGATCACGACGCTCTGGATCAGCGTGGCGCTGGCGCTCAGCTTCTGCCTCTACGGGCTGGTGCGGAAACGGGTGCCGGTCGGCTCGCTACCCGGTCTCACGGTCGAAAGCGTGCTGCTGCTGCTCCCCGCCGCGGGAATCGCCGCGTGGTACGCGCAGACGCCCGCCGGACCGGCTTTCGGCACGGACTGGGGACAGAGCCTGCTGATCGCCTTTTCCGGCGTGGTCACCGCGGTGCCGCTGCTCCTCTTCGCGATCGCGGCGAAGCGGATGGATTATTCGACCCTGGGCTTCATCCAGTATCTGGCGCCCACCATCGTATTCCTGCTGGGCCTCACCGTGTTCGGGCAGGAATTGCGCCCGGTCCAGCTGTTCAGCTTCCTGCTGATCTGGACCGCGGTCGGCATCTTCGTCGCCGATCTCCTCGCGCGCGGCCGCCGGGCGAAGGCGGCGCGCAGCGTGGCGGCGAGATAGCCGCCGGGCGCGCTAGGCGGCGATCCGCCAGCCGAGCGTCTGCCCGGCGTGGAACGGCACGATCGCCGCGCCCGCCAGCGCCAGTTCCTCCGGCACCGCGACTTCCGCGCGTTCGAGCGTGATCGTCTCCTCATTCACCGGCAGGCCGTAGAAGGCCGGGCCGTGGAGCGAGGCGAAGCCTTCGAACCGGCCGAGCGCGTCCTCTTCCTCGAACACCGCGAGATAGCTTTCGAGGGCGTGGGGCGCGCCGAAGATGCCCGCGCAGCCGCAGGCCGATTCCTTGTCGTGGCGGAAATGCGGGGCGCTGTCGGTGCCGAGGAAGAACTTGGGGCTGCCCGAAGTCGCCGCCGCGCGCAGGGCGATCCGGTGCTTCTCGCGCTTGGCGACCGGCAGGCAGTAATTGTGCGGCCGGATGCCGCCCGCCAGCATGGCGTTGCGGTTGAGGTGGAGGTGCTGCGGCGTGATGGTCGCCGCGACATTCGGGCCGCAGCCGGTGACGAAGGCGACCGCATCGGCGGTGGTGACGTGTTCGAACACGACGCGCAGCCTCGGGAAATTGCGGATGATGGCCTTCAAGTGCCGGTCGATGAACTCGGCCTCGCGGTCGAAGATGTCGATGTCGTGATCGGTCACTTCGCCGTGGATGCACAGCACGATGTCCTCGGCCTCCATCCGTTCGAGCACGGGATAGATGCGTTCGACATCGCTCACCCCGGCGGCGGAATTGGTGGTGGCGTTGGCAGGATAGAGCTTGGCCGCGGTGAACACGCCTTCGGCCGCGCCGCGCGCGAGGTCGTCCGCATCGGTCGTGTCGGTGAGGTAGCAGGTCATCAGCGGGGTGAAGCGCACGCCTTCGGGCACGGCTGCAAGAATCCGCTCGCGATAGGCCGCGGCCATTTCGGCGGTGGTGATCGGCGGCACGAGGTTCGGCATGACGATCGCCCGGGCGAACTGGCGCGCGGTATAGGGCACCACGGCGCGCATCACCGCGCCGTCGCGGAAATGGAGGTGCCAGTCGTCGGGCCGGCGGATCGTGAGGCTGTCGGTCATGCCCCGGACCTGTAGGCGCGCGCGCAGGGTCTTTCCAGAGGCTTGAAGCGGTCCTAGAGGCCGCGAACCATGACCACGATCGGTTTCCTCGCCTGCGAGACGACACTGCCCGGCGCGGGCGCACGCCGCCGCGGCGATGCCTACGAGCACGATCTCATGGTCGCCGCGCTCGAACCCGCGCTTGCCGGCGAAAGGATTGCGATGCGGGTGATCGATTGGGAAGCGCCGCTCGCCGAATTCGACGGGATCGCGGCCGTGCTGCTGGGCACCGCGTGGAATTACCAGGACAAGGCCGCCGCCTTCCTCGCCCGGCTCGAAGCGCTCGCAGCGCGCGGGATCGCGGTCCACAACCCGCCCGCCGTGGTCCGGTGGAACCTCACGAAATCCTACCTCGGCGAGCTCGAGGCGGCAGGCGCGCCGATCATTCCCTCGCAGTTCATGAACGATGTCACCGCCGCGGATGTCCGTTCGGCCTTCGCCGAATTCGGCTGCGACCGGCTGGTCCTGAAACGGCAGGTCGGCGCCGGGGCCGAAGGGCAGGTCCTGCTCCATGCCGCCGACCTGCCCGGCCCCGACTGGCGCTTTGGCCGGCCGGCCATCGTCCAGCCCTTCCTCCCGGCGATCGAAACGGAGGGCGAACTCAGCTTCGTCTTCGTCGCGGGCGAGCTTTCGCACGCGCTGTGCAAGCGCGCGGCGAAGGGGGATTATCGCATCCAGTCGCTCTATGGCGGGATCGAAAGCCGCCACGAACCCTCGCCGCAGGAGGCCGCAAGCGCGCGCGCCGTGCTCGCCGCGCTGCCCTTCGACCCGCCGCTCTACGCCCGGATCGACATGGTCCGGCACGACCGCGCCCTGCTTCTGATGGAAGCCGAGCTGATCGAACCCTATCTCTACCCCGAACAGGGCGAACGGGTGGGCGAACATCTCGCCCGGACGCTCGCCCGCCTGCACCTGCCGGAAGAAGGGAGCCGCCCATGACTGCCACCCGCCTTGCCAACCGCGCCGTGATCCGGGTTTCGCCGCGCGACCCGTCCGAAAACGGCTCCGCCTTTCTCCAGGGCCTCGTCACCAACGACGTGCGCGCCGAACGGCTCGCCCAGGGTCCGGTCTATGCCGCGCTGCTGACCGCGCAGGGCAAGGCGATGTTCGATTTCCTGGTCTGGGGAGACGGAGCTGATGTCCTGCTCGATTGCGAGGCGTGTGCGGCGGACGATCTTGCGAAACGGCTCGGCCTCTATCGCCTGCGCCGGGCGATCGACATCGCGCGGGACGAAACGCTCGCCGTCCACTGGAGCGCGCAGCCCCGCGAAGGCGCCGCCGCCGACCCGCGCCTTGCCGCGCTCGGGTGGCGCTGGCTCGCGCCCGCCAATGACGGCGAGGAAGGCGCGGACGAGGCCTGGCTCGCCCACCGCCTCGCCCACGGCGTGCCCGAGGGGCAGGGCGAGCTCGGCGACATCCTGTGGCTGGAAACCAACGCGGTCGAACTGCACGGGGTGAGCTTCGACAAGGGCTGCTATGTCGGACAGGAGAACACGGCGCGGATGAACTGGCGGCAGAAGGTCAACCGCCGGCTGGTCGTGGTGGACCTCGAAAGGTCGCAGGAAAAGCGGCGCAAGGCGGCTTACCCTGCGCTCGGCAAGGCGGTCGATCACCTGCGCGTGGACGATCTCGACCCGGCGACCCTGCCCGACTGGCAGGCGGCGGGCGTGTCCGCCTAGCCGGCGCGCTGATAGCGGGCGAGCGATGCGGCGAGCTGTTCCGCCGCGCGCACCCGCGCCGCCTCGCGCGGGAGGCCGAGCGATTTCGCCAGCGCCGCCCCGATCAGCGCGTCGCCCATGGCGAGCAGGACGAGGCTGAGCGTCTCGCGGTGGACCTGGCGCGGCTCGCCCCCGTCCTGATCGACGTGCCCGGCTTCCTCGGGCGCGATCTCGTCGACGAGATCGTGGATCGTCCCGATGATCGGATTCAGGGCGTCCTCGTTCCCGGTCAGCAGCATCCAGGATGCAAGCGCCCCCGCCCCCTCCCGGTCGAAGGCGTCGAAGGCGAGATCGACCACTTCGCGCGGGCTGCCGAGCCCCGCGCGGCTGGCATGGACCGCCTCGATGATTGTCTCGCACACGGTCCGCGCGAGATGTTCGGCAAGCGCCTTCTGCAGCCCCGCCGCCGAGCCGAAATGGTGCAGCAGGTTGGCATGGGTCCGTCCGATCCGGGCCGAAACCGCCTTCAGCGTGACCGCCTGCGGACCCGCCTCGATCAGCAGGGCGCGCGCCGCCTCGAGCGCGGAACTGCGGGATTCCTCGGGCGTTAAGCGTTTGCGGCCGGTCATGGCTTTGGGGTATACAAGGTCATCGCCGGTGGGGATTAACGGGGATTGCGGACATGAACAAGCACACGGCACCGGCGAATGGAGCGGCCGCGCGCGGCTCGCACAACGCCCCGCAGGACATCGGCGCAACGCCCCACGACCATGAACTGACGGTCCGCAACGAACGCTTCGACCGCGCCGCGCTGGTCCCGCGGCACTGGCATTCGGGCGATCCGGTCGCGACCGCGTGGTACAATTCGATCTCGGCCAGCCTGCCGCGCGGAGAAGCCTTCTTCATCGACACCCTGCGCGAATTCCGCGGGTCGGTCCCGCCCAGGCTCGCCTCTGAGATCAAGGCCTTCTGCGCGCAGGAGATCAACCACACGCGCGAACACGTCGCCTTCAACCGGCTGGTGTCCGACCATGGCTACAACGTCGAATCGATCGACCAGGGCATCCAGGTCATGCTCGACCTGACCAAGGGACGCCCGGTCGAATTCAACCTCGCCATCACCATCGCGCTCGAACATTTCGCCGCGATCATCTCGCGCCACCTGCTCGCCTATCCCGAATTTCTCGAGGGTGCGGACCCGATCGCGGCGGAAATCTGGCGCTGGCACGCGACCGAGGAGGTCGAGCACAAGGGGCTGACCTACGACGTCTGGCTCCACGCGACGAAGGACTGGTCAGACTGGAAACGCTGGCGGGTGAAGACGCTGCTCGCCATCCTCATCACGCGCAAGTATTTCCGCAACCGCGTGCGCGACGCGCTCGGCCTGTTGGAGCAGGACGGGATCCCGCGCTGGAAGGGGCGACTGAAACTCGCCTGGTTCCTGTGGGGCCGTCCGGGCATGATGCGGCGCATGTTCTTCGAATGGGCCGCGATCCTGAAACCCGGCTTTCACCCCTGGCAGCACGACGACCGGGCGCTCATCGCCAGGTGGCAGAGCCCCTATGCCGACGCGGTGATGCCCGCCGAGTGAGCCGGAAGGGCGCGCGGCGGTCAGGCCGCGCGCTGCCTTTCGCCTTCCGACGCGACCAGCCGAAGGCGATATTCGGCCGCTTCGACCTCTTGCCCGCGCGCGCAGGAATGGCGCTGCACGATCCGTCCGGTCGGTTCGAAACCGAGCTTGCGAAGGACGCGCCCGGAAGCGGGATTGTCGAGGAAATGCGAGGATTCGAGCTCGCGATGGCCCAGCACGCGCGCGATGCCGACCACGGCGCGTCCGGCCTCGGTGGCGAAGCCCTGCCCCCAGAACGGCCGTGCGATCCAGTAGCCGAGTTCGACCGCTTCCCTGCCTTCCACCGCACCCAGCCCGATGCAGCCCACCACCGCCGCATCCGAGGCGCGCGTGGCGAGAAACGTCGGATGGAACGGATCGAACGCGCGCCCCGCGAATTCGCGCGCATGGTTCTCGTCATAGGGCCAGGGCACGGTGGCGAGGTTTCGCACCACGCTTTCGTCCCGGATGCCGCCCAGGACGCCCTGCCAGTCCTCTGGCCAGATCGGCCGCAGGAACAGTCTTTCGCTGCGATGAAACACGAGTTCTCCCTTCCTCGCCCCGCGTCGCCGCCGATAAGCGGGATGCGTGACAATTTCATGGCCGTGAAATTTTATGATTCCAACGGCTTTGCGGCAGAGGGAGAACGGGGCGCGTGAAACCGACACGCAAACGAAAAGGGGGAGACGGGGCGGCCCCATCTCCCTCCTGGTCGCCGGATGCTTGCCGGCTGGGACCGTCCCGCTGGACGATCCCGTCAGCGAATCGTCCGATTATTCGGCTGCCTCGGCAATCATGTCGACCGAGACGTATTTGCGGCCGAGCTTGCCCTTGTGGAATCGCACCACGCCCGCTTCGAGCGCGAAGAGGGTGTGGTCCTTGCCCATGCCGACGTTCGAGCCGGGATAGAACCTGGTGCCGCGCTGGCGCACGATGATGTTGCCGCCGATCACGTCCTGACCGCCGAACTTCTTGACGCCAAGGCGCCGGCCTTCGGAATCGCGCCCGTTGCGCGACGAGCCGCCTGCTTTCTTGTGTGCCATGAGCCTGTACCCTTGCCTTGAATTACTTGTCTTCGCCCGAGGCGGCTTCGGCCTGGTCGACCTTCGCGCGCGGCGGCTTGCCGTCGAGCAGTTCCTGCGCCTGCACCGCCCACTCGTCCTTGATCGGGCGATTGCCGAGCTTGAGCTCGTCGTTCCACTTGTTCGCGGTGGCCTCGTCCCAGCCGGCGATGTCTTCCCAGCTGTTGATGCCCGCCTCGCGCAGCTTCTTCTCGATCGTCGGGCCGATGCCCGAAATCAGCGAGAGGTTGCCGGTGTCGCGGTCGCTCTTGGTGTCGGTGCCCGCGGTATCGGTGCCCTTGGTTTCGGCGCCCTTGGTTTCGGCCTTGGGAGCCGCATCCTTCCTGGCCGCGGCCTTCTTCGCCCCGCCGGTGCCCACGTCCGTGATGCGCAGCAGGGTCATCTGCTGGCGATGGCCGTTCTTGCGGCGGTAGTTGTGACGGCGACGCTTCTTGAAGACGATGACCTTTTCGGACTTCGCCTGGGCGATGATCTCGGCCGAGACGGTCACCTTGGACGCGTCGGCGAGCGAATCGCCTTCGCCGGCCAGAAGGACGTCGCCCAGCGTGATCGTGTCGCCGGCCTCGCCCGCGAGCTTTTCAACGGCAATCTTGTCTCCGGCGGCAACCCGATATTGCTTGCCGCCGGTACGCACTATCGCGAACATGGCTTTTTACTCTCAATCTCTTGCTGTGCCCGGTTTCGGCGGAGTTTCCCTTTCGGACACTCCGCGCCGACCAGGCGGCAGTGGGCGCTGCGACGATGCCGCGCCGGAAAGAAGCGTGCCGTTAGGCGAAAGGGCATCCCAAGTCAACGCCGCCCCGGCATAATTTGCGCCGCGAAGGGCTGCCGACCCCGAAGGGCGCCTCTTGCGGCTTTGCCGGGCGCGAGTGTCATGCTAACACGACACAGGCATGATGACACTCCCTCCGCGCATTTTGACAGTCCTGCTCCCGGGCGCGCTTTGCGCCGGATGTGCGGGCGCGGGCGGGGACTATCCCTCGCTCGCGATTCGCGATGTCGAGCGGCAATATGGCCGCTTCCTCCCGACCGAAGGCGCCCGATCCGGGCCGACACCGGCCGAGGTCCCGGCGCCGGTTCCGCCCGTCGCGGGCTCCGCGGCGATCGCCGCCCTCGTCGACGACGCGCAAGGCTCCCACGCCCGTTTCGAGCAGCGCGAGGACAGCGTCGCGGCGCAGGTCGGCGCGGCGCGCGGACGGGGGATCGACAGCGATGCGCGCGCCGCAGCGCTGACCGCGCTGTCGGACCTGACCGCCCTCAGGAGCGCGACCGCCGTCCCGCTCGGCGATCTCGACTTGCTTGCGGCCGAGGCCGCCACCACTTTCGCACCGACGGGTGACATCGACGCCGCACGCGCCCTCGTGCTGGCACTGGTCGAACACCAGGACGCTGTGCTGGCCGAGCTTTGGACGGAGATGGATCGATGAACCTGCAATGCACCACCTGTCCGGTGCGCGAGACCGCGGCCTGCGCGGTGCTCACCCCCGAGGAACGCGATGCCATGGCCGCCGCCGGGCACACGCGCACCCTGCGGCGCGGCGAAATGCTCTTCGCCGCCGGGGACGAGGACGCGGCCTGCGCGACGCTGGTATCGGGAGCGCTCAAGGTCTCGGCGATCGACGCCAACGGGAACGAGCAGATCCTCGCGCTGGTCCACCCGGCGGGCTTCATCGGGGAACTGTTCGCCCCCTTCGCCCATCACGACGTGGTCGCCCTGACCGAAAGCAAGCTGTGCACCTTCGCGCGCGGCGATTTCGAACGGGCGATCGACGATCACCCCGCCCTCGCCCGCGCGCTGCTGCGCCGCAGCCACGAGGACCTGCTCGCGACGCGCGCCCTGCTCGAACTCACCGGCCACGCCAGCGCCGAGGCGCGGCTTGCCGCCCTGCTGCACGATTTCGCCGCCGCGGCGAGCCAGTCCTCGTGCCATGTCGCCGCCGAATTCGACCTGCCGCTGACCCGCGGGGAAATCGCCAACATGCTCGGCCTGACGATCGAGACGGTCAGCCGCAAGCTCGGCGAGCTCGAGGATACCGGCGCGATCCGGCGCAAGGGCAAGCGCGGGATCGAACTGCTCGACCCCGCACTCCTCCACGAAATTTCGGGGCGCTAGGGGGGAGAGGTCCGGCGCCCCTCGGCGGAAGCTGGCGCTCCCGCCGAAACCCTTTCGCAGCAGGCCCTTCTCAGGACACCAGCGCCGCGATGGTCGCCGCCGCGAGGCCCCAGAAGAACACCAGCACCGGCAGCAGCAGGACCTGCACCGCCGCATCGCGCGGGGCGCACGCGCCCGTGTGGGTCACGATCCCGAACCGTCCGAACTGGCCAAGGCTGAGCGGCCTGCCGTCATTGCCCTTCATGCGCGTCCAGATCGCCGGCACGCCGAAGGCCGCGACGACGAACAGCGCGATCATCGTCATCGGGATCGCGAGCGCCGGATTGGCGAAGGCCATGGCGGTCACGCCGACAAAGCCGAGATAGCACGCCGCCGTCACGCCATAGAGCGCGCCCGGCAGGCCGAAGCTGCGGTCGCGTGCGGGGACCGGTGCTGGCACCTGTGCGGGCGCATCGACGATCCGCGCGTCGCCCCGGGCGAGGATGTCCCGAACCTGTTTGCTCATCATCTCCCTCCTTCTTCGATGAAGGGAAATTAGCGCGGCGCCGCCGTGCTTCGTTGATCGCGGTCAAACAGGCGCGTTTTTTCCGCGCCAGCGCGCAAGGTCGGCGTGATCCTCGACGCGCGGTTCGATCCAGCGCCATCGGCCGCGGCGCAATTCGCGCTTCCACAGCCATGCGGCGGCCTTGAGATGATCCATGCAATAATCGACCGCCTCGATCGCGCTGCGCCGGTGGGTGGCCGCGGCGCCGACATAGACCAGCGGCTGCCCGACCGTGTGGAGGCCGAGCGAATGGTAGACCAGCAGCGCCCCGACCCCGAAGCGCCGCGCCGCGCGCTCGACCATGTCCTGCATGGCCGGGCGGGTGAGCGGTTCGTAATGGAGGAGTTCGAGCGCCTCGACCCCGTCATCGCCCCGCACCCGCCCGACAAAGCTCGCCTGCGCCCCGGCATCGCCGCCCGCCGCGGCAAGTTCCCGGTCGAGATCCGCCGGGTGCCAGGGGCCGCAGCCGACGCGCGCGCGGATCATGTCAGCCGCCCGAAACCGGCGGGAGCAGCGCGACCTCGTCCCCATCGCGCGCGTCGAGCGCGGTCTTGTCGGAGAGCACGCGGCCCGCACAGGCCAAGTGGACACGCTCGCCCGCGACCTCCCGGGCGAGCGCGGGTTCGAGCGATGCGAGCAGCCCCGACCAGTCGAGCGGGGCGGTGACGATGCGCCGCCCGGTCCCGGCAAGGTCCGCGAGCGGCCCGAGAAAGACGAGCGTCACGCTGCCGCCGCCGCCTTCGCTCCCCGGTGCGCCCACTTCAGCCTCCGGTGATCGACATGTGGCGGCCGAGCTGCGGCCCCGCCCCGCGCTCGTCCATGCGGAAGCGGTGCCTTTCGGGCTTGATCGCCATGGCCCGTCCGAGCGCCGCGGCAAGCTCCTCCTCCGGCCGCTCGGAGCGCAGCGCGGCGCGCAGGTCGACCCGCTCCGCCCCGCCAAGACAGGGGTAGAGCTGCCCGGTCGCGGTGACGCGCAGGCGGTTGCAGCCGGCGCAGAAATTGCCCGTATGCGGCGCGATGAAGCCGAGCCTGCCGCGCGTTTCGGCGATCTCGACATAGCGCGCCGGGCCGCCGGTCGCGTGGCTCGTATCGGTCAGCGTCCAGCGCTGCTCCAGCCGCGCGCGGACCTCGGACAAAGGGAGATACTGGTCGAGCCGTTCCGCCTCGACATCGCCGAGCGGCATCACCTCGATCAGCGTCACGTCGTGGCCCTCGCCGTGCGCCCAGGCGATGAGGTCGGGCAGTTCCTCCTCGTTCATCCCCTTCAGCGCGACCGCGTTGAGCTTGACCCTTAGCCCGGCCTCGCGCGCGGCGGCGATCCCCTCCAGCACCTGCGGCAGCGCATCGCGCCGCGTCAGCGCCTCGAACCGGGCGCGGTCGAGCGTGTCGAGCGAGACGTTGACCCGCCGCACGCCCGCCTTGGCCAGCGCCTCGGCGTGCCGGGCAAGCTGCGTGCCGTTGGTGGTGAGCGTGAGCTCGTCGAGCCCGTGGCCGAGCCGCCGCCCCAGCATCTCGAACAGGTGCATGATGTCGCGCCGCACCAGCGGTTCGCCCCCCGTGATGCGAATCTTGGTCACGCCGCGCTCGATGAAGCCGCAGGCAAGCTCGTAGAGCTCCTCGAGGCTCAGCACCTCGCGCTTGGGCAGGAAGGTCATGCGTTCGGGCATGCAGTAGCTGCACCGCAGATCGCAGCGGTCGGTCACCGAGAGGCGCAGGTAGGTGATGGCACGGCGGAAAGCGTCGACCAGCGGGCGCGGCTCGTCATTGACCGCGATGAGGTCGCGCCGCCGCGTGAGGGAATCGATCGTGGTGACGCGCCGCTGCTCGCTCATGAAAGCGGGATATACTGCCCTGTAATGCCGGGCGCATCTGCCAAATATGCGAGCGCGGCCGCGCGGGCCTCGCCCCCGGGTCCGCCGACGAGGTTGACCCGCTTCGGCGTCCACGCGCGGGCGAGGTCGCGGGCGAGCGTGCGGCGCCAGTCGTCGTGGTCCGTCCCGGCGGCGGGCAGGCAGATCGCGAGCGCCGTCACGCCCTCGCCTTCCAGCATCGCCTCGGCTTCGGCGAGGTGCCGCGCGTGGAGGACCGCGCTCGCGGCGAGCGGTTCTTGCGGCAGGGAGGCGACGGTGAGGACGACCTGCAAGGCCTATTCCCCGCCGCGCGGGCGTTCGCGGTGGAGGGTGATGCCGATGCTTTCCCCCGCTTCGGCGATCGCGAGCTTGACGATCTTGACCGTCACTGCCTCGACCCGCGCGTCGCCGATTAACAGGGTTTCGCAGATGTGCTCGGCGACCGCCTCGATCAGCTTGAAATGGACGCCCTGCGGCAGGCCTTCGGTCGCCGCGAACTTGAGGTCCATGTAGTTCTTGCTGGCATCGAGCGGCGTGTCGGGATCGTAGCGTTCGGCGGGCCGGTAGCGCGCCGCGACCGAGATGCGGAGCGGCTGCGGACGTCCGGTTTCCTCCGAATAAATGCCGGTCAGGACATCGACTTCGAGATCGGCGACTTCGAGGGTTAGCGAATCGGTCATTGCGGTCATGAGCGCCCTTAGCCCGGATTGCTCCAGCGCGCGAAGATCGCGGTCGGCAGGCGGCGGCGCGGGGCGTCTCCGGCAGGTTCCTCGATCACGGCAAGGTCCCCGTGTTCGATTCCGCCGGGCAGGTGGACGAGCGCCTCTTCCAGCAGTCCGGCGAGCGCGAGGCTGCTCATCCGCACGGCATAGACGGTGAGGAAGAGGAACCGGCTGTCGGCATCGAGCAGCCTGGCGCAATCGTGGACGAGCGGGGCGAGGCCCTCTTCCAGCCGCCAGGTCTCGTTCTTCGGCCCGCGCCCGAACTTGGGCGGGTCGAGGATGATCCCGTCATAGCGCCTTTCGCGCCGCACCTCGCGCGCGGTGAACTTGGCCGCGTCGTCGACCAGCCAGCGGATCGGCCGGTCCTCCATGCCCGAAAGCGCCGCGTTGTCCCGCGCCTGCGCGACCGATTTCTTCGACGCATCGACGTGCGTCACGCTGCCATGGCGCGACAGGGCGAGAGTGCCGAGGCCGGTGTAGCCGAACAGGTTGAGCGTCGCGGCATCCTCGCGGCCCGAAAGTTGCGCGCGCATCCAGTCCCACACCACGGCCATGTCGGGGAAGAATTGCAGGTGGCGAAAGGGCGTCGGGCGGGCGGTGAAGCGGACCTCGTTCCAGGCCAGGTGCCAGCCCTCTTCGGGCAGATCCTCCCCGAAATCCCACCGCCCGCCGCCGTCCTCGTCCGAGCCGGGGACGAATTCGCCCGCCGCGCGCCAGTCGGCAAGCCGCGGCCGCCACAGCGCCTGCGGCTCGGGCCGGATGAAGGCATGGGGGCCGAACGCCTCGAGCTTGCGCCCCGCCCCGCTGTCGATCAGGCGGTAGGCGTCCCAGCCATGGCATTCCATCACGAGAGGAGCGGGCGCGAGTTGCGCCATCAGGCCTCCGCCGGGTCGGCGTCGGTCCGGGCAAGCGCGTGTTCGAGCACGAAATCGCGGCTCGCCTCGTAATCGCCGGGAAGCTCGGTGAAGCTCTCTTCGCGGGCGAACAGGTCGCCGACCCGCCCCGGCAGGTTCGGGCGCACGCCGATCGCGCGCTCGACCGCTTCGCGGAACTTGGCCGGGTGGGCGGTGGCGAGCGTGACCAGCGGCGTGCCGGGTTCGACCGCGCCCTTCGCGGCGCAGGCGAGGCTCGCGTGGAGGCCCACCCCGGTGTGCGGGTCGATCACCTGCCCGGCCTGCCGCCACGCCCATTGCAGGGCGCGCGCGGTGTCGTCCTGGTCGGCGCGGCAGCTGGTGAAGAGCGCCGCGGCGCCCTCCCTCTGGGCGTTCGTCAGCTGCATCGCCCGCGCCGTCTCGAACCCGCGCATCTGTTCCGCCATGGCGGCCCCGTCGCGGCCGCCGCAATCGAACAGGAGCCGCTCGAAATTGGAGCTTACCTGGATGTCCATCGACGGCGTGTGAGTCGCGGTCACATCGCCGGCGCTGTAATCCCCGCTGGTGAGCGCGCGGTGGAGGATGTCGTTGACATTGGTCGCGACGATCAGCCGTTCGACGGGCAGGCCCATCTTCGCGGCGACATAGCCGGCGAAGACATCACCGAAATTGCCGGTCGGCACGCTGTAGGCGACCGGGCGGTCGGGTGCGCCCAGTTGCAGGGCGGAGGCGAAGTAATAGACCACCTGCGCCATCAGCCGCGCCCAGTTGATCGAATTGACCGCACCCAGCGCGAGCGGTCCGTTGATCGCGGGATCGCCGAACATCCGCTTCACATGGGCCTGCGCGTCGTCGAAGCTGCCTTCGATTGCGAGGTTGTGGACATTGGGCGCGCGCACGGTCGTCATCTGGCGGCGCTGGACCTCGCTCACCCGGCCTTTCGGGTGAAGCATGAAGATCTCGACCCTCTCGAGGCCCGCGACCGCGCGGATCGCGGCGGAGCCCGTATCCCCGCTGGTCGCGCCGACGATGGTGAGCCGCTCGCCCCGCCGATCGAGGAAGGTCTCGAACAGGCGCCCGAGCAATTGCAGCGCGACGTCCTTGAACGCGAGCGTTGGCCCGTGGAAGAGTTCGAGCAGCCAGTGGCGCTCGTCGAGCTGGACCAGCGGCGTGACGGCGGCGTGGCCGAATTCGCCATAGACCTCGTGGCAGATCGCGGACAGTTCCCCGGCGGTAAGACTGCCCTCGACGAAGGGCTGCATCACCCGCGCGGCGATATCGGCGTAGGACAGCCCGCGCATCGCCCGGATCTCCTCCGGCGAGAAGCGCGGCCATTCGCGCGGCAGGTAGAGGCCCCCGTCGCTCGCGAGCCCCGCCAGCGTCACCCCTTCGAAATCGAGCGCGGGCGCGCTCCCCCGTGTGGATAGGTATTCCATCGAATACGGCGGTTAGCGCGCCGCGGGACGTGCGGCAATGGCGCGGGCCGCGCGCAGGCTCATTTCCGCGTCCCCAGCCGCGAGCGAATGGCGAATCCGTACATGACGAGCGCCGTCAGCGCGAAGAAGAACCACTGCCCCGCATAGGCCCAGGAGGAATTCTCCTCCGCCGCGAGCGGCTGCGGCTGGGCCGAAGGGACGAGCCCGTCCGGTGCCTGCTCGGCGACGATCATCAGCCTCGCGTCGCGCTGCGCCCTGGTGACGAGTTCGCCGAGGCCGCGTTCGTCCGGTTCGAGGATGGCGCGCCCGCGGATCGCTCCCCCCGCCCAGCGCGGTTCGGCCCCCGGATCGGCGGAGACACCCATGTCGGCCTTGAACCGCGTGCCTGTCGGCGCATGGAGGCAGGTCGCGATCTGCCGCCAGCCGTTGCGCCCGCGCGTGTCCTTGCCCCCGATCGCCTCCCATTCGAGCACCTCCGAGCATTCGGCTTCGAGCGTGCGGTAAAGGAAGCTCTCGTCGTAGGGATCGGCATAGGGATAGGACGCAGGGGGCAGTTCGACGCGCTGGGCGAGGGTCGCGATGCGCGTGTCCTTTTCCTGCGCGCGGCCGATCTGCCAGATGCCGAGGCCGATCATCGCGACGACCGCGGCAAGCACGAGGATCGTGGGCAGGACGGGCAGGCGGCGGATCATCGGGCAGGACGCCTGTCGTACTGGCGGTAAAGCAGCGCGGTGCGGTAGAAGCGCAGGGCGAAGATCACCCCGCCCACGGTAAGCGGCGCCCAGACCAGCGCCGAAAGCCACAGCGGCGGGCGAAGCAGCGCATCGACGCCGAGCGCCGCGCCGATCAGCACCGCCGCCAGCACCATCGTCAGCAGGCCGGCGAGCCGCCCGCCCCGTTCCAGCGCGCCGAGATCGAGCCCGCACGCCTCGCACGAAAGCGCGATGCGAGCAGGAGCCTCGAACAGGGTGGGCGCACCGCAGCGGGGGCACAAACCGAAAAGGGCAGCCCGGCCAAGACCCGGCTGCCCCTTTTCGCGTTCAGGGCCTGAGCCCTGCTGCATCAGTGGTATTCGGCGCCCCAGCCGCCCCAGACATAGACGGCGATGAACAGGAACAGCCACACCACGTCGACGAAGTGCCAGTACCACGCCGCCGCTTCGAAACCGAAATGCTGGCGCGGGGTGAAGTGGCCGAGATAGGCGCGATACAGGCATACGGCGAGGAAGATCGTGCCGACGATCACGTGGAAGCCGTGGAACCCCGTCGCCATGTAGAAGGCGCTCGAATAGGTGTTGCCGCCGAAGGCGAAGGGCGCGACCGAATATTCGTAGGCCTGGATGAAGCTGAACAGCACGCCGAGCGCGATCGTCGCCCACAGGCCCTGCTTGAGGCCCCTGCGATCGCCGTGGATCAGCGAATGGTGCGCCCAGGTCACCGTCGTGCCCGAACACAGCAGGATCAGCGTGTTGAGCAGCGGCAGCGCGAAGGGATCGAGCACTTCCTCGATCGCCTTGGGCGGCCAGACGCCGCCGACCACTTCGGCGAGGGTCGAGGGGAACAGCGAGAAGTCGAACCACGCCCAGAACCAGCCGACGAAGAACATCACTTCCGACGCGATGAACAGGATCATGCCGTAGCGCATGTGAAGCTGCACCACCGGCGTGTGGTCCCCGCGCTCGGCTTCGACGACGATGTTCTTGAACCACATGAAGAAGGTCGCGATCAGCCCCGCGAGCCCCGCCCACATGACGATCGAGGCGGCCTGGCCGAACAGGTCGGGATAGAAGCTCAGCACCATGCCCGAGGTGAAGGTCAGCGCCGACATCGACCCGACGAAGGGCCAGATATCCGGCTCCAGGATGTGATAGTCGTGGTTTACCTTGCCTGCCATTGTTCTCGTTCCCGTCCCTTAGGAAATGTGCGTGCGGATTGGCCTAGCGCGCGAGCCCGCTCGATACGGGCTCCTTCGCGCGGTGGAAAGTGTAGCTCAGCGTGATCTGTTCGACATCGGCCATGACCTCGTCCTGCTCGATCGCGGGATCGATGTAGAACAGGACCGGCATGTTGACCTTCTCGCCCGGCTGCAGCGTCTGTTCGGTGAAGCAGAAGCACTGGACCTTCTGGAAATAGCGCCCGGCCTGCGCCGGCTCGACGTTGAAGGTCGCGGTGCCGGTGATCGGCTCGTCGGAATTGTTGACCGCGGTGTAGGTGGCGATGTCGCGTTCGCCGATGCGGACGGTTTCGGTTCTCTGGTCCGGGCGGAAGCTCCACGGCATCCCGCTCGCGGTGGAGGCGTCGAACCGGACCGAGATCGTGCGGTTGACCCCCGCGGCCGCGGCGCGCGCGGCGTCGTCCTCGGAAGCGACCTGCGTCGTTCCGGCAAAGCCCGTGACCCGGCAGAACAGGTCGTAGAGCGGCACGGCCGCATAGCCGAGCCCGAGCATGAACGCGGCGAACAGGAGCGCGAACAATCCGGTCCGCAGGTTCCGGCGCGAGGTTTCGATATCGAGCGCGGTCGTGCCCATGTCAGTCTCCCATCCGCACGAGGGTGATGGCGTAGAACAGCACCACGAAGAACAACAGGGTCCCGCCGACCACGAGATTGCGGCTCTTGCGGCGGCGCTTGAATTCCTCTTCCTCTTCCGGCGTCACGCCCCGATCCCCTGGAGCATCCCCGGCCCGATCAGGCCGTTCGCGAACAGCACCCGGTCGGCGACCAGCGCGGCGAAGAGGGCGAAGAGGTAGTAGATCGAGAACTTGAAGAGCAGCTTTTCCTCGCGCATCGAATCCTCTTCGCGCCGCTCCCGCGTGCCGACGGGGACGGCGAGCGCGATGAAGAGGGCGGAAAGGACCACGGCAACCGAACCATAGACCCAGCTCGTCCCGCCGATGACCCACGGCGCGATGGCGATGGGCGCGAGGACGAAGGTGTAGACGAGGATGTGCTGGCGCGTCGTCCTCTCGCCCGCGACCACCGGCAGCATGGGGATGCCGACCTTGGCGTAGTCCGACTTCACGAACAGCGCGAGCGCCCAGAAATGCGGCGGGGTCCAGAAGAAGATGATCGCGAAGAGCAGCACCGGCATGGCGGTGATCTCGCCCGTGACCGCGACCCAGCCGATCAACGGCGGGAAGGCGCCCGAACCGCCCCCGATGACGATGTTCTGCGGCGTGCGCGGCTTGAGCCACATCGTGTAGACGACGGCGTAGTAGACGATCGCGATGGCGAGCGTCGTCGCGGCGAGCCAGCCGATCGCGACGCCCATCAGCACGACCGAGACCGCCGACAGGAACACGCCGAAATCGCGCGCGTCCTCGCGCCGCATCCGGCCCGCGGGCAGGGGGCGCTTGGCGGTGCGCTTCATGCCCTTGTCGAGATCGGCTTCCCACCAGTGGTTGAGCGCCGCCGAACCGCCCGCGCCCATCGCGATGGCGAGGATCGCGGTGAAGCCCAGCACCGGGTGGATCGTCCCCGGCGCCGCCAGCAGGCCGCAGATCCCGGTGAAGATCACCAGCGTCATCACGCGCGGTTTCGTCAGCGTGAAGAAATCACGCCATTCGGCCGGCATCAGGCTCGTCTGGTTCGCTGTGGTCTGCATCATCGTGTTCTCTATTCGAAGGAAGGCGCACCCGCCGGCGCGCCCTCCCCCGTTTTCCCTTGTCGACAGGCCCCGCGTCGGGGGGGGCCTTTGCGAAAAGCTCTCCCGTCAGGCGGTCGCCGGCTTGTCGCCGAGCGGACGGTGATCGTGGTAGCTGTGATGATCCTCGATCACCGGCAGCGTCTCGAACTGGTGGAACGGCGGCGGCGAGGACAGCGTCCATTCGAGCGTCGTCGCGCCTTCGCCCCACGGATTGCCTTCGGCCCGGCGACCGGCGGCCAGCGAGTAGGCGATGTTGATGAAGAAGAACACCATCGAGAACGCCATGATGTAATAGCCGTAGGTGCTCACCTGGTGCCACAGCGTGAAGGCTTCGGTGTAGTCCGGATAGCGCCGCGGCATCCCCTGCATCCCGAGGAAGTGCTGCGGGAAGAAGATCACGTTCACCCCGATGAAGAACAGCCAGAAGTGGATGTGGCTGAGCAGTTCGGAATGCATCCGCCCGCTCATCTTCGGGAACCAGTAGTAGAAGCCCGCGAACATCGAGAACACCGCGCCCATCGACAGCACATAGTGGAAGTGCGCGACGACGTAGTAGGTGTCGTGCAGATTGTCGTCGATGCCGCCGTTGGCCAGCACGACGCCAGTCACGCCGCCCACGGTGAACAGGAAGATGAAGCCCAGCGACCACACGAGCGGCGACTTGAATTCGAGGCTGCCGCCCCACATCGTCGCAACCCAGCTGAAGATCTTCACGCCGGTCGGGACCGCGATGACCATGGTGGCCGCGGTGAAGTACATCTTCGTGTTCACGTCGAGACCGACCGTGTACATGTGGTGCGCCCACACGATGAAGCCGACGACGCCGATCGCGACCATGGCGTAGGCCATGCCGAGATAGCCGAACACGGGCTTGCGGCTGAAGGTCGCGACGATCTGCGAGATCATGCCGAAGCCCGGCAGGATCATGATGTAGACTTCCGGGTGGCCGAAGAACCAGAACAGGTGCTGATAGAGCACCGGGTCGCCGCCGCCCGCCGGATCGAAGAAGGTCGTCCCGAAATTGCGATCGGTCAGCAGCATGGTGATCGCTGCGGCCAGAACCGGCAGGGCGAGCAGCAGCAGGAAGGCCGTGACCAGCACCGACCACACGAACAGCGGCATCTTGTGCAGGGTCATGCCCGGCGCGCGCATGTTGAAGATGGTGGTGATGAAGTTGGTCGCACCCAGGATCGAGCCCGCGCCGGCGAGGTGGAGCGAGAAGATCGCGAAATCGACCGCGGGACCGGGCGAGCCGGTGGTCGAAAGCGGAGCGTAGACCGTCCAGCCCACGCCCGCGCCGTTGCCCGCGCCGCCCGGCACGAACATCGAGAACAGCAGCGAGAAGAAGCCCGCCACCGTCAGCCAGAACGAGACGTTGTTCATGCGCGGGAAGGCCATGTCCGGCGCGCCGATCATCAGCGGCACGAACCAGTTGCCGAAGCCGCCGATCATGGCCGGCATGACCATGAAGAACACCATGATGAGGCCGTGCGCGGTGATGAACACGTTCCACATGTGGAGCGCGGTGTTGAGATCCTCGCCCCCGCCCATGAAGCCGGCCCACCAGGTCAGGTACTGGATCCCCGGTTCGGCCAGTTCCAGCCGCATGATGCCCGAGATCGCGCCCCCGATGATCCCCGCGATGATCGCGAAGATCAGATAGAGCGTGCCGATGTCCTTGTGGTTGGTCGACATGAACCAGCGGGCGAAGAAGCCCGGCTTGTGATCCGCGTGCGTGTCCGCGTGATCTTCCCGGTGGATGTCGAAGCCTTCAGCTGTGGTGGCCATTGTGTTCGTCTCTCGGTCGGTTCGTATTCGTTCTGATCGGTCGGGCGCAGATTACAGGGCAAGCGCCACTTCGGTCGTTTCCTCGACCGCGGTGTCCTCGGCGGCGGAAGCTTCTTCGACCGCCTCGTCACCCGGCATGGTGCCGCCCTGCGAGCGGACCCATGCGGCGAATTCGTCCGGCGGCAGGGCCTCGATCGCGATCGGCATGTAGGCATGGCGCGTCCCGCACAGCTCGCTGCACTGGCCGTAATAGACGCCCGGCTCGTCGATCGTCAGCAGCTTCTCGTTGAGGCGGCCGGGGATCGCGTCCTGCTTGAACCACAGCGACGGGATCGCGAAGGAATGGATCACGTCCGCGCCGATCGTCTGGATCCGCAGCGGCACGCCCACGGGCACGACCATGCGGTTGTCGACCGCGAGCTGCGGCGGTTCGCCGTTCTTGATGGCATCGGCGTCCGACAGCATGTTCGAGATGACCTCGATCTCGCCATGGTCGGGATAGGAATAGCCCCAGTACCACTGGTAACCGGTCGCCTTGATCGTCACCGCGTCTTCCGGCGGGGTTTCGTACTGGCGCGCGAGCAGGGTGAGCGAAGGCACGGCGATCACGACGAGGATCGCGGCGGGCAGGATCGTCCAGACCACCTCGATCGCGGTGTTGTGGGTCGTCTTCGACGGTTCGGGATTGGCCCGGCGGCTGTAGCGGACCACGACATAGAGCAGCAGGCCCAGAACCAGCAGCGAGATCGCGGTGATCACCGGCAGCAGGAACCAGTTGTGCATCCACAGCGCGTATTCCCCGTCCTTGGAATACTGGTCCTGGAAAGTCAGCGACTTGGCCATCGCGCCCGGTTCGCCGGTGCGCGGGTCGGTCGGCATCCCCTTGTCCCTGGTCGGGGCCATCGGGGAGTAGGCACCTTCGGTCTGGGGCGGGACAGTCTCGCTGGCGACGATTTCGCCCTCGGCCGCGCTCTCGGGCGCTTCGCCGAAGTTCTCGCCGCTGCCCGGCGCGGCGGAGATGGCGTCGGCATCGTCCTGCGCGACGACCGCCTGCGGCGCGGCGACGAACGCCAGCGCGGCCAGCAGCGACAGGGTAGCGAATTTGATACGGAGGGTGTGACCCATCTTCATGTGCCTAAGTTGTTTCCAGATCTGATCCCGTGTCACCCCGTTCGAAACCTTTAGAAAGGCGGGAAGGGCGACGCAACGCCGACAGCTTTGCCAGTGTTGGGGCCGCCTTAGCCGCGCTTGCCCGTACCCTCAAGCGCTACTAGGGAGATTTTTATGCAAGCTTCCATGCCGACCGCGCAAGCCCGCGCAAATCCGGGGTTTGCACACACGCGGCCCGCCGCTCCATCCAACAGGTTCCCAGCATGACACACCCCCCCTTGCGCCCCATGAACGAGGCCGAAGTGCTCGCCGAATTCCGCGCCTCGGGCGCGCTGCTCGAAGGGCATTTCAAACTTTCCTCGGGCAGGCACAGCGGCCATTACCTGCAATGCGCGCGCGTTCTCATGAACCCCGCGCGCGCTGCCCGCCTGGCCGAAGCGGTGGTGGCGGGCATCCCCGCCGACGTGGTGGAGCGCGTCGACACCGTCGTCTCCCCGGCGATGGGCGGCATCATCGTCGGCCACGAGGTCGGCCGGGTGCTGGGGAAGGACGCGCTCTTCCTCGAACGGCCCGAGGGCACCTTCCACCTGCGCCGCGGCTTCGCGCTCGATCCCGGGGCGAAGGTGCTGATGGTCGAGGACGTGGTGACGACCGGCCTTTCGAGCCGCGAGGCGATCGCGGCGGTCGCGCGCGAGGGCGGCGAGGTGATCGCCGAATGCGCGCTGATCGACCGGTCCTGCGGGATGGTCGATCTCGGCGTGCCCTTCCACCCGCTCGCCGCCTTCGATTTCCCCACCTACGACGAAGGCGACATCCCCGAGGAACTCGCCCGGATCGCCGTGACCAAGCCGGGTAGCCGCAAATAGCGCTTTGATCTAAGGGGCGCGACGCGATGACCAGGACCTTCCACCCCAACCCGCTCAGGCTCGGCGTGAACATCGATCACGTCGCGACGATCCGCAACGCGCGCGGCGGGGACCACCCGGACCCGGTGCGCGCCGCCGAAATCGTCGCCGGGGTCGGCGGGGACGGCATCACCGCGCACCTGCGCGAGGATCGCCGCCACATCCGCGACGAGGATCTGCGCCGCATCCAGGACGCGACCGACCTGCCCCTCAACCTCGAAATGGCGGCGACCCGCGAAATGCTCGCCATCGCGCTGCGCCACAGGCCCCACGCCGCCTGCATCGTGCCCGAAAAGCGCGAGGAGCGCACGACCGAAGGCGGCCTCGACGCGGCGGGGTTGCACAACACGCTCGTCCCCATCGTCGAGGAACTGAAAAGCGCCGGCATCCGCGTGTCGCTGTTCATCGAGCCGAACGAGCGGCAGCTCGACGCGGCGCTCGGGCTCGGCGTGCCGGTGGTGGAGTTCCACACCGGCGAATACGCCCACGCGGTCCAGGACGGCGATCGCGAGCGCACCGCGGCCGAGCTCAAGCGCATTTCCGACATGGCCGCGCTTGCCGCCAAGAACGGGATCGAACCGCACGCCGGGCACGGCCTGACCTTCGACAACGTCACGCCCATCGCCGCCATCCCCCAGATGGCCGAGCTCAACATCGGCCACTACCTGATCGGCGAGGCGGTGTTCATCGGGCTCGAAGGGGCGATCCGGCGGATGCGCGGATTGATGGACGAGGCCCGCTAGTGGCGGACGAACCGCCCGCGGACCTCACCGCCGAACAGAAGCGCTGGGCCTTCTTCGGTTCGACCCTGTTCCTCACCGCGGTCGGGTTTCTCGGCTTTGCCGTGGCCGAGGGGGTCATGCTCGCCTTCGCCATCGGCTGGGTCGTGCTGCTGGCGTTCGGCTATGCCGGATCGCTCTCCCGCGCTAGGGGCGATTTCGCCCACCCCCTGTTCAAGGGGCAGGTGATGATCCATTTCGTGGTCCTCGGCCTGCTGGTCGCCTTGATCCTGAAGGGGCCGCCGGCCTGATCGGGCAAGTATAATCGCGGGGGGCTTCCGGCGGCTTCGCGCGTAGGATTGGCGAAGGACATTTCCTCCATGATCATCGGCCTCGGTTCCGACCTTTGCAACATCGAACGCATCCAGAACTCGCTCGACCGTTTCGGCGAGCGGTTCGAGGCGCGGGTCTTCACCGACACCGAGCGCACCAAGGCCCGCCGCCGCCCCTTCACCATCGCCGGAACCTACGCCAAGCGCTTCGCCGCCAAGGAGGCCTTTTCAAAGGCCGTGGGCACGGGTTTCCGGCGCGGCGTCTTCATGAAGGACATCGGCGTCGTCAACGCACCCTCGGGCGCGCCGACCCTCGCGCTGGCGGGCGGGGCGGCAAAGCGGCTTGAAGAATTGACGCCCCAAGGGCATGAGGCGCGCATTCATCTCACCCTAACCGACGATCATCCATGGGCCTATGCCCTCGTCCTGATCGAGGCCCTTCCCCTTGGCGATGCCCCCGACGGACCTGTCCTGACCCATCCGCCCCATCCGAGACCCGCCCCGTGACCGACCACGACACCGAACCCGCCGCCCCGCATTCCCCCGAACCCGCCGCCCCGGGAACCGGCGGCGCGGGCGGCACGGCGCCCGCGCCGCCCGCGAGGGGGGAGGAGAAGGAAAAGGTCAACTGGTTCGCCGAAGCACGCGGCCTCGCGCTCATGCTGCTGGTCGTGCTCGCCTTCCACAGCCTCGTCGCCAAGCCGTTCTACATCCCCTCCGCCTCGATGATGCCGACGCTGTGGGTGGGCGACCGCCTGATCGTCACCAAGTATCCCTACGGCTGGTCCTGGGCCTCGGCGAGCTTCCACCTCCTGCCGCGCGGGGACTGGCGGATCTGGCCCGACACGCCCGAATACGGCGACATCGTCATTCCCGTGCACCCGATCCGCAACGAGGACTACATCAAGCGCGTGGTGGCTCTGCCCGGCGACACGATCGAGCTGCGCGAGGGGCGCATCATCCTCAACGGCACGCCGATAGAGCGCGAACAGGTCGCTTCGGTCCGCCTGCCGCTCGAACCGGAACTCTACTGCAACCGGATCGACGGGCTTTCGGCCCCCTGCCTCGACGCCTTCGAGGATCACCGCGTCACCACCTCCGAAGGCACGTTCTTCGAACCGCCGACCTTCCGCGAGACGCTGCCCAACGGCGCGACCTATCTCGTGATCGACCATGAACGCGTGCGCTTCGACGACCACGGCCCGGTCACCGTCCCCGAAGGCCACGTCTTCGTGATGGGCGACAACCGCGACCATTCGGCCGACAGCCGCGCGAGCATCGCCGAAAGCGGGCTCGGCGGGCCGGTTCCGCTCGAAAACATCGGGGGCCGGGCGGAATTCATCACCTTCAGCCTCGACGGGTCGACCACCTGGAACCCGCTGAGCTGGTTCTCCAGCCTGCGCGAAGACCGGGCGTGGACGACGCTGCGCCCCGCGATCGCCGAAGGCACCGCAGTGGGCGAGGCGGCCAAGCTCACCGCCGATTGAATCGCTCGAAGGACCGGGGCAAGCCCATGGCGAAGAAATTCCTCTACCTCGTCGCGATCGTGATCGTCCTGTTCCTCGCGGGCGCGATCGCGCTCAATCTCTTCGCGACCGAGATCACGCGCTTCGTCTACGTGCCGAGGGGCGATTTCGTCGCGCAGGAGCCGCTCGAGGAAAACGCCTACCAGGACCCGGCGCTATGGTATTCGCGGCCCGGCATCGGCACCTCCGACCCGGCGCGCTGGCAGCCCGCCTACGCGCCCGAAGGCGAAGTGCCGAGCGGGGTGGACGAAGCGGCCAAGGCCCGCGTCCTGTCGACCGACCAGCCCCCTTTCGCGGTCTTCTTCGTCCATCCGACGAGCTATCGCAGCACAAGCAACTGGAACGCCCCGATCGCGCTCACCGACGACGCCGATCCCGACACCGAAGAGGCCGAGCGGATCGCGCGCATCTATGTCCGCGGCATGGCGAGCCCGTTCAACGCCGCGTCCGAGATCTGGGTGCCGCGCTATCGTCAGGCGACAATGGGTGCCTTCCTCACCGACTCGCCCGAGGCGCAGCAGGCGCTCGATGCCGCCTATGCCGACGTGCGGGAAGCCTATGCCTATTTCCTCGATTCGATCGGCGAGGACACGCCGTTCGTGCTGGCCGGGCACAGCCAGGGCGCGCTCCACCTGATGCGGCTTCTGAAGGACGAGGTGAAGGGCTTGGACGCGGCGGACCGGCTGGTCGCGGCCTATGCCGTGGGCTGGCCGATCTCGGTCGAGCACGACCTGCCCGCGATGGGTGTCCCGGCCTGCGCCACCGCGAGACAGACCGGCTGCGTGCTGTCGTGGTCGAGCTTTGGCGTGCCTGCCGATCCCGCCGCGGTGATCGAGGCCTACGCGGCCTCCGAAGGCTTCGACGGCGAACAGCGCGGGGCGAGCGAGATCCTCTGCACCAATCCGATCACCGGGACCTACAGGGGCGCCGCGCCGGCGAGCGCCAATGCGGGCACTCTGAAACCCGACGAGACCATGGCGAACGGCGAACTCGTGCCCGGCGGGGTGCCGGCGACCTGCGACACGCGCGGGCTCCTGCTGGTCGGCCCGCCGCCCGAGATGGGGCCCTTCGTCCTGCCGGGGAACAATTACCACGTCTACGACATCCCGCTGTTCTGGGCGAACACCAAGCTGGACGTGGCCCGCCGGGTGCAGGCCTTCGCCGGGGCTGCCGGCCAGGCGGAAACCGGCCGCTGATCACCGAACACGCCCCCGATTTCGCGGACGCCCTGCCCGATGGCGGGGCGCTGCTCGGTCTCGACCTCGGCACGAAGACCATCGGCACGGCGACCTGCGATGCGGGCTGGCGATTCGCGACCGCCGGCCGGACCATCGCGCGCGGCAAGTGGGGGCGCGACCGCGAGACGCTCGCCCTGCTGCTGGCCGAACGTCAGGTGAAGGGCATCGTCATCGGCCTGCCGCGCAACATGGACGCCAGCGAAGGCCCGCGCGCGCAGGCATCGCGCGCCTATGCCCGCAACTGCGCGGAAGCCTTCGCGCTGCCCGTCCTGCTGTGGGACGAACGCTGGTCGACCAGAAGCGCCGAGGCGGCGATGATCGGGCAGGACATGAGCCGCAGGAAGCGTGCGGCGGCGATCGACAGCCATGCCGCGGCCGTCATCCTGCAGGGCGCGATCGACCGGCTTGCGGGGGGCGTGCTTTAGGTGCGCCCCGATGATTTGGGGATTGGATGCGGGCGGCCGCGCCCCTAGGGATCATGCCATGAACGATCAGCCGAAATTCGACGCCGGGGAGGCGGGCAAGTACTTCTTTCGCGGCGGGCATCCGGGCTGGCTCGGGCTCGAATATGTCTCGCATGGCGCCAACTGGGTGGAACTGAAGCTCCCCTGGCGCGAGGACCTGCTGGGCGAACCCGACCGGCCCGTGCTCGCGTCCGGTCCGATCGTCAGCCTGATGGACATGGCGAGCGGGATGTCGATCTGGCAGACGACCGGCGCGTTCACGCCCGTCGCGACGCTCGACCTGCGGGTCGATTACCAGCGCCCCGCGCGCGAGCGCAGCGCTGTGTGGGGCCGGGTCGAATGCTACCGCGTCACCCGTTCGGCCGCCTTCGTGCGCGGGATCGCGCATGACGGGGACGAGGCGGACCCCGTGGCGCATATCGCGGGGGTCTTCATGCAGGTTTCCTACGACGCGAAACAGCGGCTCGAGGCCAAGAGCGAAGGGCGCGACGATGACTGAGCCGCTCGAACTCACCGCCTATGCCCGCTCGCTCGGCATCGAGGTCGCAGGCCGCGAGGACGGCGTCCCGGTCCTTGCGGTCGATTTCGGGCGCAACGTGGAGGGGCGGCCCGGCCATTTCCACGGCGGGGCGACTGCGGGCCTGCTGGAAACCGCGGGCTACGCCGCGCTTCGCACCCGCCTCCTCGCCGAAGGGCGCGAGCCGCTGCTCAAGCCGATCGGGATCACGGTGCAGTACCTTTCCGCCGGGCGGCAGAAGCGCACCTATGCCCTCGCCCGGATCGTGCGGCTGGGACGGCGCAACGCGAACCTCACGGTCGAGGCGTGGCAGGACGACCGCACCCGCCCGATCGCCAGCGCGGTGATGAACATCCTGATGGCCTAGTTCGGGGGCTCGCCCGCGGGCGCGAGCTCGAGCCCGTCCTCGCCCAGGCGCAGTTCGACCGGTTCGCCGTCGATCTCGGTCGACACCGTCACCCCGCCCTGTTCGATCCTGAGGGTCGAGCCGTTTTCGTCCAGCGGGATTTCCTCCCCCTCCTCCACGTCGAAGGGCTGGACCGGGCCTTCGGGATCGGGCGATGCGGTCGGCTTCGGCGCCGGCGCCGGGCCGCCGAGCCGCAGCGCGCCGCGCATGAAGTCCTTCCAGATTCGCGCGGGCAGGCTCCCCCCGGTGACACCGTCCAGAGGCGAATTGTCGTCGTTGCCGACCCACACGCCGACCACCAGCCGCGCCGCGCCCTCCCCCGCATAGCCGACGAACAGCGCGTCGCGGTAATCCTGCGTCGTCCCGGTCTTGCCGTAATTCGCAACCGGCAGCATTGCCGCGCGCCCCGTGCCGCGGTTGACCGCCACCCGCAGCATCCGCTCGATCGCCTCGTGGTGGCGGCGCGAGAGGCTGTCCTCGCGGCTGGTCAGCCATTCGAGCCATCCGCGCTCCTCGCGCTCGAAGGGCCGCGGGGTCACCGGGAAGGCATTGCCCGCGACGCCCGCATAGGCGGCGACGAGTTCGATCAGCGTCATCGTCGAGCTGCCGAGCGCGAGGCTCGGATCGCCTTCGGGCAGGGGCGAGGCGACGCCCAGCTTTCGCGCCATGCGGATGACCCGCTCCGATCCGACCTCGTTCATCAGCCGCACCGCGGCGACATTGCTCGACGAGGCCAGCGCCTGTTCGAGCGTTATCGTTTCGGAATAGCTCTCCCGTGCGTTCCTCGGCTGGTAGGCACCGCTTTCGAAGGGCGTGTTCGCGATCGTGTCCTCCGGCTCCCATCCGGCCTCGAGCGCGGCGAGATAGACGAACAGCTTGAAGGTCGAACCCGGCTGGCGGCGGGCCTGCGTCGCGCGGTTGAAGGGCGATGCCGCGTAATCCCTGCCCCCCACCATCGCGACCACTTCTCCCGACGGCCGCATCGCCACCAGCGCGACCTGTGCTTCGCCCAACGGCGCGCGCGCGGCGACACGGCCCGCCAGCGCCTGCAGGCGGGAATCCAGCGTCGTCGTCAGCACCTGGCGGGAATAGCTCGCCTCCATCCCCTCGCGCGCAATCGGCAGCGCCCAGTCGGCGAAATAGGTGCCGGTGGGAAGGTCGTCCCGCGTCCTCACGTCGAGCCGCGGCGCGGGCAGCGCATCGGCCTCGCCCTGCGTCAGATAGCCCTCCTCCACCATCGCCGAAACAACAAGATCCATGCGCGCCTTCGCCCGGTCGTAATGCCTGGTCGGGGCATAGGCGCTGGGGGCCTGCAACAGCCCCGCCAGCATTGCCGCCTGCTGCGGCAGGAGGTTTTCCGGCTGGCGGTAGAAATAGTGCAGCGAGGCGGCACGCAGGCCATACTGGTTGTCGCCGAAATAGGCGTTGGAAAGGTAGCGTTCGAGGATCTCGTCCTTGGTCAGCCACGCCTCCAGCCACAGCGCGATGAGCGCCTCGCGCGCCTTGCGGGTCAGCGTCTGTTCGGGGGTGAGGAAGGTGAACTTGGCAAGCTGCTGCGTGATGGTCGAGCCCCCGCCCCGCCCGGTCCAGGCGGCGCGGGCGATGCCGCGCGGATCGATCCCCCAGTGCGACCGGAACCGCCGGTCCTCGATCGCGATGAAGGCCTGCGAAACGTGCGGCGGCAGCTTCGCGATCTCGACCGGCGCATCGACCATCGCCCCCGCCCGCGCGATCGGCGTCCCGTCGCTCGCCAGCAGCGTCACTTGCGGCGCGGCGATGGGTTGGAGGCTTTTCGACAGCGGCGCCGTGACCGCGAGCCATGCGACGAGGAGGAAGAAGGCGAGCAGCGCGGCGGCGATGCCCCGGACCATCCACCACAGACGCCCGCGCGCGCGCCAATAGTCACGCTGCCACCACCCGAGCCGCCGGCGCTCTTCCGCTTCGAGAGCGCCGTCGACCTGCGCGAGCCCTTCGTCCCACCGGGCGTAATCGGGCGCAGGCGCGGCGCGCGGAGGCGCGTTCTCGTCTTCGTCGTCGATGATCGGGCGCCGGCTTTCGTAGAGCGGGAAATAGCCGGCTTCGCGTGCCTCTCCGCCATCGCGCCCGTTCGCGCGCACCGGTCTGCGGAATCGCTCGAACAGGCCCATGACTTGCTGTGTTAGCAGGCTAACACGCCCGGGCACAAGCGCGATCGCGGTCGCCGGGCGCTAGCGCCCCTTCGCCGCCCCTTCCGGCAGGTCCTCGCCGAAGACGCGCTGGTAATATTCCGAAACCAGCATCCGCTCGGCCTCGTCGCACTTGTTGAGGAACGACAGGCGAAAGGCGAAGCCGACCGACTTGAAGATCGCCGCGTTCTGCGCCCAGGTGATGACGGTGCGCGGGCTCATCACGGTCGAGATGTCGCCGTTCATGAAGCCCTGCCGGGTCAGTTCGGCGACCTTGACCATGTCGGCGATGACCTTGTCATCGGTTTCGGGCGTCTTGGACTTGACGATCTGCTGTTCGGTCTCGGGCGGGAGATAGTTGAGCGCGACGACGATGTTCCAGCGGTCCATCTGCGCCTGGTTGATCGCCTGCGTGCCGTGATAGAGGCCGCTGGTATCGCCGAGGCCAACCGTGTTGGTCGTGGCGAAGAGGCGGAACCACGGGTTGGGCGTGATGACGCGGTTCTGGTCGAGCAGGGTGAGCCGCCCGTCGAATTCGAGCACGCGCTGGATCACGAACATCACGTCGGGGCGGCCCGCGTCGTATTCGTCGAAGGTCAGCGCGACGGGGTGCTGCAGCGCCCACGGCAGGATGCCTTCCTTGAATTCGGTCACCTGCAAGCCGTCCTTCAGCACGATCGCATCGCGCCCGACGAGGTCGATGCGGCTGATGTGCGCGTCGAGGTTCACCCGCACGCTCGGCCAGTTGAGGCGCGCGGCGACCTGTTCGATATGGGTCGACTTGCCGGTGCCGTGATAGCCCTGCACCATTACCCGGCGGTTGTGCGCGAAGCCCGCGAGGATCGCGAGCGTGGTGTCGGGATCGAACACGTAATCCCTGTCGAGTTCGGGCACGTGTTCGTCATTGGCGGAAAAGGCGGGAACCTGCCAGTCCACGTCGATCCCGAAGGTGTCCTTCACGTCGATCGTCGTATCGGGCTCGGAGGGCATGGCCCCGGCGAATTCTTCTGTCGAATGGTTGTTCATCGCGCGGGAGGGTTAAAGGGCCGAAGCCCGCCCTGCAAGCCGGTCTGCCCTGCCAAATTTGCAAGTCGCGCCCGCGCACGGCGATGAGGCTCGCAAATCGCCCGCGCCGCGCCCATATTGAACGGGCCATGGCGGACCCGCTCGAATCCCTGCGCCTCCGTCTCGTCGGACAGGTGCGCGACCTGTTCAACGAGACCGGCCAGCAGCCCGTCCCCCCTTCGGACGAGGCGCTGTTCGCGCGCGACACGCCAATCCGGCGGGTCCATGCCGACCTGGTGGGCATGATGTCGGGCGGCATCCGCGGGCTGTTGCTGCAGATGCTCCATCCGGCGGCGCTGCAGGGCGTGCTCGACCATTCCAATTTCCGCGCCGACATGCACGGGCGGCTGCGCCGCACCGCGCGCTTCATCGCGGTCACGACCTTCGGCCACCGCGACGAGGCGATGCGCGCGATCGACCGGGTCAACCGCATCCATGCGAAGGTCGGGGGAACCCTGCCCGGCGGCGAGCCCTACACCGCAACCGACCCGCGCACGCTCGCCTGGGTCCACGTGGTCGAGGCGCAGAGCTTCCTGGCCGGATACCTGCGCCATGTCCGCCCCGAAATGCCCTATGCCGAACAGGACGAATATTACCGCCAGTTCGCGATCATCGCCCGCGCGCTCGGCGCCGATCCCGTGCCCGAGAGCCGGCGCGAGGCGGAGGCGATCTTCCGCGAGCTGCGGGGCGACCTGAAAACCTCTCCCGAAGCGCGCGAGGTCGCCCGGCTGGTGCTCACCTCCCGGCCCGAGGGCACGCCGCAGGCGCTGCAGGCGGTGATCGCGGCCGAGGCGGTGGCGATGGTGCCCGACTGGGCGCGCGCCATGCTGCGGCTGCAGCGCCCCGTGCTCGGCGCGATCCCCGCGCGCGCGGCGACCTGGGGCGTCGGGCGCACGCTGCGCTGGGCCTTTCGCCAGACCTGACAACCGATCCGAGGGGGACAGAAATGGCCGAATTCACCTTCTACACCGTGGCCATGAGCCGGGGGCAGATTTCGCGCTGGGCGCTGCACGAGGCGGGCGCGGATTACGAACACGTCGTGTTCGACTGGGACACGAAGCCCGAGAATTTCCGGGACATCAACCCGATGGGCAAGGTCCCCGCGCTGGTGCACCACCATGCCACCAGCAACGGCGGGGCCCATGATCACACCGTCACCGAATGCGCCGCGATCAACCACTACCTCGCCGAAACGCACCCGCAAGCGGGCCTGCTCCCCGACAGCCACGAGCGCGCGGCCTATTTCCGCTGGCTGTTCTTCGCGAGCGGCCCGCTCGAACAGGCGATCATGGCGCGGATGATGGGCTGGGACGTGCCGGCCGAGCGCGAGGCGACCACGGGCTTCGGCTCGTTCGAGCGGACGCTCGATGCGCTCGACGGGTGGCTTTGCGCGCATGATTTCGCCGCCGGGACCCGCTTCACCATGGCCGACACCTATGTCGGCAGCCAGTTCGTCTGGGGCCTCAGGTTCGGCACGATCCCCGAACGGCCCTCGTTCAAGGCCTATGTCGAGCGCGTCACCCAGCGCCCCGCCTATGGCGAGGCCAATGCGATCGACGCGCAGCTGATCGCAGGGGCGGCAGGCTAGCCGATCGCCGCGCTCTTCCTGAGCACCTGGTAGGCCTCGACCACGCGGCCCAAACGCTTTTCGTAAGACCGATCGCCGCCGTTGCGATCGGGATGATAGCGCCGCACCAGTTCGGAATAGCGCCGCCTGAGGCGCCGTTTGTCGGTGTCGGAGCCCAATCCCATCGTCTCCAGCGCCGCGGCCTCCTCTTTCGAAAAGCGCCCGCCCATCGCCATGCGCGCCTCGCGTTCGGCGCGGCTGCGGATGCCCCCGGCGCGGGCCGAGATCGCGTCCAATGGATCGTCGAAATCGGCCCAGCGCGGCATTCCGTCCACACCCGCACGCGGGCCGAAACCGGGGCTTTCGGTGCGCCAGCCGCTCGCCGGGTTTTGCGCTGCGTAGATCTCCTCCGCGCTCATCCCCTCGAACCAGTCGTATCCGGCGTTGAATTCGCGCACGTGTTCGAGGCAGAACCAGCGCCACTCGCCGGGCCCGTCGAAGCCGCTCGGGCGGTGGCCGGGAGCGCGGAATTCGCCCGGCTCCTCGCATCCGGGGGCTTCGCAGGTGCGCCGCGTCCCTTCGTGGCGGCCGTGGAATCGGGTGGAAGACATAAGGGGTTGAGAATGGCGTCGGATGCGCCAGATTCCAAGCCGTCGGCAGTTGCAAAGAGGTGAACGGATGAGCGGATCGGTTGCGCAGGAAATGGAAACCAGGCTGCACGAGGAGTTCGCGCCCACCCGGCTCGAGATCGTCAACGACAGCGCGAAGCACGCAGGCCATTCGGGCGATGACGGTTCGGGCGAATCGCATTTCACGATCGTCATCGAAGCCCCCGCCTTCGCCGAAATGAACCGCCTCGCCCGCCAGCGCGCGGTGATCGCGGCGCTGGGCGACATCGTGGGCGAGCGCGTCCACGCCGTCGCGATCCAGGCCAGCGCCCCCACCCAATGACCACCGGCGCGAACGGCGCGGTGACGCGCAAGCGCCTGCGCCGCTCGGCGCGGCTTGTCGTGCTCGCACCTGGGCCGATGGTCCTCATGTTCCGCTACGACATTCCGGGCCGCGAACCCTTCTGGGTGACGGCGGGCGGCGAATGCGAGCCGGGCGAGAGCTTCGAGGAGGCTGCGCGGCGCGAATTGCTCGAGGAGACGGGCATCGCCGCGGACCCCGGCCCCCAGATCGCCCGCACCACGCCCGAATTCGTCACCCCCGAGGGAGAGCCGGTGCGCGCGGACGAGCGCTACTTCATCGTGCGCGTCGCCGAGGCTGCCATCGACACCTCACGCCACACCGCGCTCGAACAAGCGTGGATGAACGAGCACCGCTGGTTCGCCCTCGATGAATTGGACGACTGGCCCGAAGCGCTCTATCCCGAAGGCCTGCGCGCGATGATCGAGGCGCGGCTTGCCGGCGAGGACCTGGGATGACCATCACCCGGATCGGCGCGTCGGGCGCCTTTCCGGGCTGGCGGGCGACGCGGAGCGATTTATCCCCTTGCCTGACCGGCCCAAGACCGTCAGCTATCCCGAAACGGTAAATTCGGGAGCGGATGCGATGGATTATGCGGGCAGGACCGCCTGGATCACGGGCGCGTCTTCGGGGATCGGCGCGGCGCTCGCGCGGGACCTCGCGGGGCGCGGGGCGCATGTCGTCCTGTCGGGCCGGGACGGGGAACGGCTGGCGGCGGTGGCGAAGGATTGCGGCGAGGTGCTCGTCCTGCCCTTCGACGTGCGCGACGAGGCGGCGCTTGCCCGTGCGACCGCCAGGGCCATCGACTGGAAGGGCGGCGTCGATCTCGCCTTTGCCAACGCGGGCGTTTCGCAGCGCAGCCGCGCGCTCAAGACCTCGATGCAGGTCTATCGCGACATCATCGACATCGACCTTACCGCGCAGATCGCCTTCTCGCAGGGGCTGATCGGCCACATGACCGAAAGGGGATCGGGCGCGCTCGCCTTTGTCTCCTCCATCGCGGGCAAGGTCGGCGTGCCGATGCGGACCGCCTATTGCGCCGTCAAGTTCGGCCTTGCAGGCTATGCCGATGCGCTGCGGGCGGAACTCTCGCAGACTGGCGTCGGCGTCCACGTCATCTACCCCGGTTCGGTCGCGACCGATGTCAGCCGCAACGCGATCACCGGCGACGGGTCGAGGCGCGGGCGCAGCGACCGGGCCATCGACGAGGGCATTCCCGCGCCCGAGGCGGCGGCAAAGATGCTCGACGAGATCGCCAAAGGCACGCGCGAGATCATCGTCGCGCGCGGGATGGAGGAACAGATGGGCGAAATGCGGCGCACGCCCGACATCCTGTTCGATCAGGTCGCGGCGATGGTGGCGAGCGGTTACATGGAAAAACTCGAGGCGGAGGGCTGAGGCGATGATGGAACTCAAGCGCGTGGAACTGGCGAACGGCATTCACCTCGACGTGGTGGACGAGGGGCCGACCGATGCGCCGGTGCTGATCTTCCTCCACGGCTTTCCCGAAAGCCACCGCACCTGGCGCCACCAGATCCGGCATTTCGCAGGCCGGTTCCGCTGCATCGCCCCGGACCAGCGCGGCTATCGCGGCTCGTCCAAGCCGCAGGAGGTCGAGGCCTACACACCCGACAAGCTGATCGGCGACGTGTTCCTTTTGGCCGATGCGCTCTCGATCCCGAAATTCACCATCGTCGGCCACGACTGGGGCGGCGCGATCGCCTGGGGGGTGGCGCTCGGCGGGCAGCACATGCGGGTCGAGCGGGCGGTGATCGCCAACGCACCGCACCCGGCGATCTTCCAGCGCCTGCTCTATACCAACAAGGTCCAGCGCGAGGCGAGCCAGTACATCCGCGGTTTCCGCGATTCCGCAAACGACGCTTTGGTGAAGGAGCACGGCCTTACCGGCCTGCTGCTGCAGGAGGTCAAGTGGGACCGGCCCGACGCGATGGAAGCCGAGGAACGCGACGCGCTCCTGCGCGACTGGCAGAACCGCGACGCGGCGTTCGGGATGCTGAACTACTACCGCGCCTCGCCGATCGACGTGCCCGCGATGGACGCGCCCTTCGAACTGCCCGAAGACTGGACCCCGCCCGACCTGCCGAAGCTCACCATCCCCACGCTCGTCATCTGGGCGCTGGACGACCTCGCCCTGCCGCCCGAAAACCTCGAAGGGCTGGAGGACATGGTCGACCCGCTCACCATCGTGCGGGTGCCCGATTGCGGACATTTCGTGCCCTGGGAAGCGCCCGAAACGGTCAACCGGGCGATGGAGGATTTCCTTTCCGCCTAGGGCGCGCGCGACGAATGCCGGTTAGCCGCGCTGCGCGCCGCCGTCCCACGACCGCACGCTGCGCGCGGGCGAAGAGGTCGCGGCGCGCGGCTCAAGCCTTGTTGCCCTTTCCCGGCCGAGTGCCTAGATGCGCGGCTTCATGACCAGCCAGCTTACCTTCGCCGTGCCCAAGGGGCGGATCCTCGACGAGGCGCTGCCCGTGATGGCGCGCGCCGGGATCGTGCCCGAGGACGGTTTCCACGACAAGGCGAACCGTTCGCTGTCCTTCGCCACGCAGCGCGCCGACATCGGCCTCATCCGCGTGCGCGCCTTCGATGTCGCGACCTTCGTCGCCCACGGCGCGGCGCAGGCGGGGATCGTGGGTTCGGACGTGATCGAGGAATTCGATTACGACGACCTCTACGCGCCGGTCGATCTCGACATCGGGCATTGCCGGCTTTCGGTCGCGAAGCTCGCCGGGGACGAGGCGGAGGACCGCTCGGTCAGCCACCTGCGCGTGGCGACCAAGTATCCCAATCTCACCCGCCGGCATTTCGAGGCCGCGGGCGTGCAGGCCGAATGCGTGAAGCTGAACGGTGCGATGGAACTCGCGCCGTCACTGGGCCTCGCGCGGCGGATCGTCGATCTCGTCTCGACCGGGCGCACGCTCAAGGAGAACGGGCTGGTCGAGACGAGCCGCATTCTCGACATCTCGGCGCGCCTCATCGTCAACCGCGCCGCGCTCAAGACCGACCCGCGCGTTGCCGCGCTGGTCACCGCCTTCCGCGAGGAGGTCGAGGCGCGGCAAGCGGGTGCGGGTGCGGGTGCGGGTGCGGGTCAGGTCGCGGAGGCGGCGGCCTGATGCAGCTCCTCTCCACGCTCGATCCCGATTTCGAGGCCCGCTTCGCCCGGATCGTCGCCGACCGCCGCGAAAGCGCGAGCGACGTGGCGGCGAGCGTCGCCGCGATCCTCTCCGCGGTGAAGAGCCGCGGGGACGAGGCGCTGCTCGAATACACCGCGCGGTTCGATCACCACCACATCGGCTCGGAAGCGGACTGGAAAATCGCGCCCGAGGCCTGCGCTGCTGCCTATGAATCGCTCGATAAAGACCTGCGCGAGGCGCTCGACCTCGCCGCGGCGCGCATCCGGGCCTATCACGAGGCGCAGCTGCCCGAAAACCGCGACTACCGCGACGAGGCGGGCGTGCGGCTGGGCGCGATCTGGCGCGCGGTCGATGCGGCGGGGCTCTACGTCCCCGGCGGGCGCGCGGCCTATCCCTCCTCGCTGCTGATGAACGCGATCCCCGCCAAGGTCGCGGGCGTTTCCCGGCTCGCGGTCTGCACCCCGACGCCGCACGGGCAGACCACCCCGCTGGTGCTCGCGGCGGCGCACGTCGCGGGGGTGGACGAGATCTGGCGCATCGGCGGAGCCCAGGCGGTCGGCGCGCTGGCCTACGGAACCGGGCGGATCGGCGCGGTCGACGTCATCACCGGACCGGGCAATGCCTGGGTCGCCGAGGCGAAGCGCCAGCTCTACGGCGTGGTCGGGATCGACATGGTCGCCGGCCCTTCCGAAATCCTCGTCATCGCCGACGGGGACAACGACCCCGACTGGATCGCCGCCGACCTCCTTTCCCAGGCCGAACACGATCCGACCGCGCAATCGATCCTCATCACCGACGATGCCGCCTTCGCCGCGCTGGTCGAAGACAGCGTGACGCTGCAGGCCAGCCAGCTTTCGACCGAGGCGGTCGCGCGCGAAAGCTGGGAGACGAACGGGGTCGTCATCGTGGTTGGCGACCTGGCGCGCGAGGCGCCCGAACTCGCCAACCGGCTGGCGGCGGAACACGTCGAACTCGCCATTGCAGAGCCCGACGCGATGCTGCGCACGATCCGCCACGCCGGCAGCGTGTTCCTCGGCCGGATGACGCCCGAGGCCATCGGCGATTACGTCGGCGGGCCGAACCACGTGCTCCCGACGGGGCGACGGGCGCGCTTTTCGAGCGGGCTGTCGGTGCTCGACTTCATGAAGCGCACGAGTTTCCTCGAACTGTCCGAAGCGGCCTTCAGGGCGATCGGCCCGGCAGCGGCGACCCTCGCCCATGCCGAGGGCCTGCCCGCGCACGCGCGCTCGGTGGAGCTGCGCCGCAGATGACTTCTCGCAACCCGAGATCCCGGGCCCGCTCCAGCGCGCGGCTCGCCGCGGTGCAGGCGCTCTACCAGCAGCAGATGGAGCAGACCCCGCTCGCCCGCCTGCTCGACGAATTCCACCAGCACCGGCTCGGTCGGACGATCGACGACGACGAGCACCGCGATGCCGTCTATGCCGAGGCCGAGGTCCCGTTCTTCGACGACATCGTGCGCGGGGTCGCGGCGCGGCGGGCGGAGATCGACGACCTCCTCACCGCTCGCCTCGCAAGCGGATGGACGCTCGCCCGGCTCGACAAGACGATGCTCCAGGTCCTGCGCGCGGGCGCCTATGAACTGATCGCCCGGCCCGACGTGCCCGCGGGCGCGGCGATCAACGAATATGTCGACGTGGCAAAGGCCTTCTTCGACGACCGCGAGGCGAAATTCGTGAACGGCATACTGGATGCGCTCGCCCGCGAGGTGCGCGGCTGACCCTCTCCTTGCAAGGGGCGCACGGCGGCGCTTTCGCGCTTCGGCGCTTCCCCTTGCTTTCGATCCGGTTTATGACCCTGCCCGAGGGGATTACTTGGGATGGGGTCGGGATCGTGAACGAACTGGATTTCGTGACCGCCCTGCGGAGCCTGCCGCTGCACCCGGGCGCGCAGGGATTGCGGGATGATTGCGCGCTGATCGAGATCGGCGACGAGGTGCTCGTCATCAACATGGACTCGATGGCCGAGGACACCCATTTCAAACCCAGCGCCGACCTTGCCGACGTCGCGTGGAAGCTCGTTGCGCTCAACCTGTCCGACATCGCCAGCAAGGGCGCGGAACCGATCGGCGTGCTGCTCGGCTACGCGCTCGGCGGGGACGAGGACCAGCGCTTCCTTGCGGGACTCGCCGATGCGCTGACCGAATACGACGTGCCGCTATTGGGCGGGGACACGATCGCGACGACCGGGGCGAGCACCTTCTCGATCACCGCCATCGGCCGCGCGACCTGCCGCCCGATCCCCTCGCGCACCCGCGCGACGCCGGGCGAGGCGCTGTTCGTGACCGGCCCGCTGGGCTGCGCCATGCTCGGCTTCGAAGGCGACAAGGCCCATCTCGAGGCGTTCAACCGCCCTCGCCCGCGGCTCGTCGAGGGGATCGCGCTCGCGCCCCATGTCGGCGCGATGATGGACATTTCGGACGGCCTGCTGCTCGATGCCTACCGCATGGCGGAGGCGAGCGACGTCACCGTCATGATCGATCCGCAGCTCGTCCCCGTCGCCGCGCCCGACCGGCTCGACGAGTGCATCCGCTGGGGCGACGATTACGAACTGCTGTTCACGGCCGCCTGGGACGCCGAACTGCCGGTCCACGCGGTGCGGATCGGGCTGGTCGAGGAATCGGGCGATGCACCGCTGATGCTCGGCGCGTCGAGCTTCACCGATCCCGATTCGCTCGGCTACCGCCACGGCTGAACCGCGCCTCCTGCGCCGGATCGTCGGCGTTACCCTCGCGCCCTGCCGGGCGGCTCGGCGGCGAAAGGCTTGCCAGGTTTCGAACCCGCGCTAGAGTGAGGCCCGCGCGGCCCCCGCCGCGCTTGGTGGGAGGAAGGGAAGGCCGGGGGCACCGATTCCCTTGCGGACACCGGCAAAACCGGGACGTTTCCCACGTCAGGAGAGGGGATGTCTCTTGGAACTCGTCCATATTTCCATCGGGCTGGGACTGCTCGCCGTGGTCTACGGCTTTATCACCAGTCGCCAGGTCCTCGGCGCGAGCCCGGGCAATGAACGGATGCGGGAAATCGCCGGCGCGATCCAGGAAGGCGCGCAGGCCTATCTCAACCGGCAATACACGACCATCGGGATCGTCGGCGTGGCGGTCGCGGTCGTGGTGGGGCTGTTCCTCGGCCCCGTCCCGGCGGCCGGCTTCGTGATCGGCGCGGTGCTTTCGGGCGTTGCGGGCTACACGGGCATGAACATCTCGGTGCGCGCCAATGTCCGCACGGCGCAGGCGGCGAGCCTCGGCCTGCAACAGGGCCTCACGCTCGCCTTTCGCGCGGGCGCGGTGACGGGGATGCTCGTGGCGGGCCTCGCGCTGCTCTCGATCGCGGTGTTCTTCGCGGTGCTCATCGGGCCGCTGGGCCATGCCGCCAATGCCCGGATCGTGATCGACGGGCTGATCGGCCTCGCCTTCGGCGCCTCGCTGATCTCGATCTTCGCCCGGCTCGGCGGGGGCATCTTCACCAAGGCGGCGGATGTCGGCGCGGACCTCGTCGGCAAGGTCGAGGCGGGGATACCGGAGGACGACCCGCGCAACCCGGCGGTGATCGCGGACAATGTCGGCGACAATGTCGGCGACTGCGCGGGAATGGCCGCGGACCTGTTCGAGACCTATGTCGTGACCGTCGGCGCGACCATGGTGCTGACCGCGCTGCTGCTGCCCGATATCGGCGACCTGCTGCTGCCGCTGATGGCCCTGCCGCTGCTGATCGGGGGCGCGTGCATCGTGACCTCGATCATCGGGACCTATTTCGTCCGCCTCGGCGGCGGGACAAACGTGATGGGCGCGATGTACAAGGGCTTCATCGTCACCGCCGTGCTCGCCCTGCCGCTGATCTGGCTGGTGACGCGGTTCGCCCTGGGCAGCGTGGGGGTGGACATGGGCACGGTGCTCAACCCGCAGCTGCTCGACCCGACCGGAGCGGCGGCGCTGGGCGAGACGCCGATGGTCGAATTCACCGGCACCGACCTCGTCCTGTGCGCGCTGATCGGGCTGGTTCTCACCGGCGTCATCATCTGGATCACCGAATATTACACCGGCACGGGCTTTCGCCCGGTGCGCTCGATCGCCAAGGCGTCGGAAACGGGCCACGGAACCAACGTGATCCAGGGCCTTGCGATCAGCCTCGAATCGACCGCGCTGCCGACGCTCGCGATCATCGCGGGCATCATCGCGGCCTACCAGATCGCCGGCCTCATCGGCCTCGCCTACGGCGCGACCGCGATGCTGGCGCTGGCCGGAATGGTCGTGGCGCTCGACGCCTATGGCCCGGTCACCGACAATGCGGGCGGGATCGCGGAGATGGCGGGGCTGGACGAATCGGTGCGCGAGAAGACAGACCTCCTCGACGCGGTCGGCAACACGACCAAGGCGGTGACGAAAGGCTATGCGATCGGTTCGGCCGGCCTTGCCGCGCTCGTCCTGTTCGCGGCCTACACCGCCGACCTCGGAGAGTTCTTTCCCGAGGCGGACGTCGATTTCAGCCTCGAGAACCCCTATGTCATCGTCGGCCTGCTGCTCGGGGCGCTGCTGCCCTATCTCTTCGGAGCGATGGGCATGACCGCGGTGGGCCGCGCGGCGGGCGATGTCGTGACCGACGTGCGCGAACAATTCGCCGCCGATCCGGGGATCATGGCCGGGACCAGCCGCCCGAACTACGCCCGGACCGTCGACCTCGTCACCAAGGCCGCGATCAAGGAGATGATCCTGCCCTCGCTGCTCCCCGTGCTCGCGCCGATCGTGGTCTATTTCGCGATCACGGGAATTGCCGGGCAGCAGAACGGCTTTGCCGCCCTGGGTGCGCTGCTGCTCGGCGTGATCGTCGGCGGGCTGTTCGTCGCGCTGTCCATGACCGCGGGCGGCGGGGCGTGGGACAACGCGAAGAAATACATCGAGGACGGCAACCACGGCGGCAAGGGCTCCGAAGCGCACAAGGCCGCGGTGACGGGCGACACGGTCGGCGATCCCTACAAGGACACCGCCGGCCCCGCCGTGAACCCGATGATCAAGATCACCAACATCGTCGCCCTGCTGCTGCTCGCCGCGCTCGCCGGGGGGCATTGACCCGGCTTTCGCGGCGCGGGTGCCCGCTCCGACCCACGTGCCGGGGTTCTTAACCTTTCGGGCGGTTTAACGTCCCAACCGCGGACATCCCCCATCTCGGCCCGCGCGCCGCACGCCGGCCCGTGGCATGGAGCCGGTCCGAAGCGCGGATCCTTCGCGCATCGCAGACGGACGGGGATATTGTCGCATGGACCTGGCGAACGCGCCGAAGCTGGCCGATCAGCCCGCGCCCGAAGCCGTGCGCCCGCCCGCAGGCGCGGCGCCGCGCGGGCGCGTGGTCCTGCTCGACCGCGCGGCCCTGCGGGACCGGGCCTTCAGGACGGAATGGGATCGCCTCGTCGCCGAGGCGAGCGAGCCCAATCCCTTCTTCGAACCCTGGTTCCTCCTCCCCGGGCTCGATCGCTGGGGCGCGGCGGAGCGGGTGACGGTGAAGGCATATTTCGCCGGCGGGCGGCTGTGCGGGCTCTACCCGGTGGTCCGCTGGCCGCGCTATTACGGCTACCCGGTGACGCACGCGACCGGCTGGCTCCACCCCAACGCCTTCACCGGCACGCCGCTGGTCGCGCGCGGGCACGAAGTCGCCTTCTGGCGGGCGATCCTCGCCCATTTCGATCGCTCCGCCCGGCGCGCGCTGTTCCTGCACCTGCCGATGCTCACCGAAGCCGGCCCGGTGGGCGACGCGCTCGAGACGGTGCTCGCCGAACAGGGCCGCGCGCGCACCGTGGCAAAGCGCGAGAGCCGCGCGATGCTCGCCTCGCCCCTCGGCCCTGAGGCCTATCTCGAAGCCTCGATGAGCGCCAAGAAACGCAAGGAACTGCGCCGCCAGCACAAGCGGCTCGCCGAAGAGGGCGCGCTCGCCTTCGAACGCTGCGAGGGGGCCGAAGGGCTCGCGGGCTGGACGCGCGAATTCCTCGTGCTCGAAGCGGCGGGTTGGAAAGGCGCGGCGGGCTCCGCCCTCGCCAGCCACGAACACACCCGGACCTTCTTCGCCGAGGTCCTGCGCGGCGCGGCGGAGAGCGGACGGCTCGAACGGCTCGCCCTGCGGCTCGACGGGAGGCCGGTCGCGATGCTGGCGAACCTGATCGCCCCGCCCGGCGCGTTCAGTTTCAAGACCGCCTTCGACGAACGCTTCGCGCGCCATTCGCCGGGCCTGCTGCTGCAGCTCGAAAACCTCGCCCTGCTGGACCGTCCCGGCATCGCCTTCGCCGACAGCTGCGCCGCCGAAGGCCATTCGATGATCGAGCGGCTCTGGCGCGAGAAGCGTAGCCTTGCGAGCCACAACATCGCCATCGGCGGCGCGGCGCGGCGCGGGCTCTTCGCCGCGCTGACGGCGTGGGAGAACCGCCGCGGGGAAAACCGGAGGAACGCGCGATGAACGCCCCCTTCCGCGCCTGCAAGCCAAACGTGACGCCGGTCTTTGACCAACAGACCCGCAGGGTCTTCGCCGCGCATTACCCCGAAGGAGCGCACCGGCTGACGCATGGCCTTGCGGATCATCCTCTGCTCACGATCCCGGCGCTCGCCGAACTTGCCGCGCGGCTGCCCGGGCGCAGCGTCGAATACAACCGCGGCGACCTGCCGCTCGGCATCGACGGGAAACCCGGCGCGACGGGCCTTTCGATCACCGAAACCATCCTCGGCATCGCGCGGGCGAACAGCTGGGCGGTGCTCAAGAATGTCGAACAGGTCCCGTCCTATGCCGCCCTGCTGCACGCCATTCTCGCCGACCTGAAGGACGAGATCGAGGCGAAGACCGGACCGCTGATGGATCCGCAGGCCTTCGTCTTCATCTCCAGCCCGAACGCGGTGACGCCCTATCACTTCGATCCCGAACACAACATCCTGATGCAGCTCGCGGGCTCCAAGGCGATGACGCAGTTCCCCGCCGGCGACCCCCGTTTCGCGCCCGACGAGGCGCACGAGCGCTACCACCTCGGCGGCCCGCGCGAGCTCGGCTGGGACGAAGGCTTCATGGACGCCGCGCGGACCTTCACGCTTCAGCCGGGCGAGGCCGTGCACGTCCCGGTCATGGCGCCGCATTTCGTGCGGAACGGCCCGGCGCCCTCGATCTCGCTGTCGGTCACCTGGCGTTCCGAATGGAGCCACGCGGAAAGCGATGCGCGCTGCTTCAACGGGCTCGTCCGGCGGTTCGGCCTCGCGCCCACCGCCCCCGGTCGCTGGCCGCGGCGCGCGCCGGCCAAGGCGCTCGCATGGCGGGCATACCGGCGGCTGTTCGTGCGCGGCTGACGCGCCGGCTTGACCTTCCCGCACCGGCGCAGCATTGCCGCGCGCCATGAACGACACGCCCGATCCGCAAGCCCCCTCTCCCGAACAGCTCGTCGCGGGCCTCGTCCGGCTGCTCCGCGTCGAGAAACGCGCCGCCGATGTCTGGCTCGGCTCCGCCCAGAAGGGCGGCGTGGGCCGCGTGTTCGGCGGGCAGGTGCTGGCGCAGGCGCTGATGGCGGCGCAGGCGAGCGTGCCCGCGGGCAAGGTCGCCCATTCGCTCCACGCCTATTTCCTGCGCGGCGGGCGCGAGGGAAGCCCGATCGAATACCGCATCGCGCGCGATTTCGACGGGAGGAGCTTCGCCAACCGGCGCGTCGTCGCGGCGCAGGAAAACGAAGACGGATCGTGCACCCCGATCCTCAACCTCACCGCGAGCTTCCAGACGCCCGAGGACGGCCTCGAACACTGCGACGCGCCGATGCCGGACGTGGCCGGGCCGGAAGAACTGAAATCCGACGTCGAGACGCGCCGCGAACTCGCCGAAGCGATGGGGGACAGGCTCGACGAGGCGCAGCGCGCGGTCATGCTGCGCCCCCGCCCGATCGAGATGCGGACCCTCGACCAGCTCCACTGGATGAGCCGCGAGCCGAGGGAGCCGCGCGCCCATACCTGGTTCCGCACCGTCGCGCCGCTGCCCGACGAACCGCTGCTGCACCGCGCGGTCATCACCTATGCAAGCGACTACACGCTTTTGGGCACCAGCGCGCTGCCGCATGGCCTGTCATGGATGCGGAACGAACTGGTCGGCGCGAGCCTCGACCACGCGATCTGGTTTCACCGCGAAGCGAGGGCGGACGAATGGCTGCTCTACGCGACCGACGCGCCGTGGTCGGGCGGCGGGCGCGGCTTCAACCGCGGGCGCATCTTCGACCGCGCGGGCAACCTGGTGGCGTCCGTCGCGCAGGAAGGAATGATGCGCAAGCGGCGCTGACCGGGGCGCGCCAACGGTCGCCGGAGAGCTGGAGGCAACCAGGCCCTCCTGCTCCTTCCAGCCAAGGCGGCGGAAGACCCGGTGACGCGATCGGCAGCGGCCTTCGCGCCCGTCAGTGCGCCATGAACATCGGCATCTGCGGGTCCGAAAGGCTCCGCCGCGTAACCCCGCCGAACAGCATTTCGGCCAGCCGCGAATGGCCGTAGGCGCCCATCACCATGAACCCGCATTCGCGCATCTGGGCGGCCGAAAAGAGCGTGTCGGAGATCGATGCCTCGCCGCGCGGGATCTCGACGAACTCGCTCGAAATGCCGTGACGGCTGAGGTATTTCGCGGCCTCGCTCGGGGGGAAGTCGAAGCGGGCGCGCTCGCGCTCCTCGGCGACGCTGGCGAGGTAGACCTTGCCCGCGTGTTTCAGCAGCGGCACCGCCGCGCGCAGGGCGACGCAGGCTTCGGACGAACCGTTCCACGCGATCATCACGTCCTTCGAAAGGTCGAGCGACGTGGTCGCCTTTGGCACGACCAGCACCGGGGCCGGCGCCTTGAGCACCAGTTCGCCGACCATGGCCGACGGCCCGCGCCCTTCCTCGCCGACATCGTTCGGCCCGACGAGGATGATGTCGTGCAACGCCGACTGTTCGAGCAGGCGCGTGTCGGCCATGCCGTACATGAAGCGCCATTCGAAGGAGACGCCCTCGTTCTCGAGGTCCTTCTCGATCTCGCGGCGCAGTTCCTCCGCCGCCTCCTTGATCCGCGGCATCGCGGCGGCGAGCGCGGAGCCGTAGAAATCGCCCGGCGCGAAGACCTCGTAGCTGACCGCCTGCAGGCAGGTGATGTGTGCATCGCAGGTGCGGGCGATGTCGAGCGCGACCTGCATCCGCGCCTCCATGCAGCTGTCGCCTTCGACGTGAAGCAGAATGGATTTCATGAGCCTGTCTCCCTCCAGATGCCCGTCCCGATGACCGGCTTTTGCCGCCGGCAAGGCATTGCTGCCTTGACGAAGATCAAATTTCGCCGCCGGTCGGCGCTTTCCAACACGCCTCGCCCCCGCTTGCAACCCGGCACGCGGCCGCTAGGCTCGCGCGCGAGGAGAGCGCGCATGGAGATCACCCGGCTTGAGCCCGTCATTACCAGCCTGAAACCGTCGAACCACCCCTATCTCTCCGGCCCGTGGACGCCCTGCCACGAGGAGGTCGATGTCCCCGAACTGGAGGTGATCGAAGGCGCCATTCCCAAGGATATCGACGGCATCTACCTGCGAAACACCGAAAACCCCGTGCACCAGCCGCTCGGGCGGCATCATCCCTTCGACGGGGACGCGATGATCCATGCGGTGAACATTTCGGGTGGCCGGGCAAGCTATCGCAACCGCTTCGTGCGGACCCACTGCTTCGAGGCGGAACAGCTCGCGGGGCAGTCGCTCTGGGGCGGGCTGATGGACCCGCCGGGCACGTCGAAACGGCCCGGCTTCGGCGCGCACGGGGGGCTGAAGGACACCGGCTCGACCGACATTATCGTCCATGCCGGGATCGCCTATGCGACCTTCTACCAGTGCGGCGAGGCGTGGATGGTGGACCCCGTCACGCTCGAAACGCTTGGCAAGGCGCCGTGGGCGCCCTTGGACGGCGTCTCCGCCCATCCCAAGGTGGACGAGGAGACGGGCGAACTGATGTTCTTCAATTATGGCAAGCACGCGCCCTTCATGCATTACGGCGTGATCGACCGGGACGGGCGGCTTGCCCATTACGTGCCGATCCCGCTGCCGGGACCGCGCCTGCCGCATGATATGGCGATCACGAAAAACTGGTCGATCCTCAATGACATGCCGCTGTTCTGGGACGAAAAGCTGCTCGAACGCGGCATCCACGCCGCGCGGCTGCACGAAGGCGTCCCGACCCGCTTCGCACTGATCCCGCGGCACGGGGGACCGGAGGAAATCCGCTGGTTCGAAGCCGCGCCAACCTATGTCCTGCACTGGACCAATGCCTACGAGGACGGCGAGGAGATCGTGCTCGAAGGCTATTTCCAGGACCGGCCCATGCCCGACCCGCTCGAGGAAGCGGGCGAATACAGCCACATGATGGCCTATGTCGACGAACACTCGTTCCAGAGCCGCCTTCACCGCTGGCGCTTCGACCTCGCCACGGGCGAATGCCGGGAAGAGCGCCTGTCGGAGCGGATCGTCGAATTCGGCATGATCAACCCGGCCTTCGCCATGAAGAAGAGCCGCCATGTCTGGTCGACCACGACGAGGCCGGGCTGGTTCCTGTTCGACGGCTTCGTCTGCCACGACACCGAGACGGGCGCCGAGGAGGTCTTCAGGCTGCCCGAAGGCGTCTATGCGAGCGAGGCCCCGGTGGTGCCGAAAAAGGTCCCCGCCTCTGACAGCGAAGCGGCAGGCGAAAGGGACTTCTCAAGCAGCGAAGCGGTAGGCGAAAGGGACGCATGGCTTGTCACCTTCCTGATCGACGAGAACACGGGCACGTCCGAATGCGCGATCCTCGATGCGGGTGACATCGCCAGCGGGCCGGTCTGCCGGCTGGCGCTGCCGCACAAGATTTCGAGCGGGGTCCATTCGACCTGGGTCGAGCACGCGCAGCTGCGCCGCTATGCCGCCCGGCGACGCGCTTCGTCCTAGCCGCCCGCATGGTAGAAATCATAGACCGCGCGGGCGACCTTGTCGCTCACTCCGGGGGCGCGGCGCAGATCCTCGAGGGCGGCGGCGCGCACCTTGCTGGCGGTCCCGAAATGGAGCAGCAGCGCGCGCTTCCTCGCCGGGCCGATGCCGGGGATTTCGTCCAGCGGGCTCGCCGTGATCCCCTTCGACCGCTTCGCGCGGTGCGCGCCGATCACATAGCGGTGGACCTCGTCGCGCAGGCGCTGGGCGTAGAACAGCACCGGCGAATTGGTCGGCAGGGTCTTCTCGCGCCCGTCGGGGAAGTGGAACACCTCGCGCCCCTCGCGCCCGTGATGTGGACCCTTGGCGATGCCGACCACGGGCACGTCCTCGGCCAGGCCGTATTCCTCGAGCACGCTCATGACGCTCGAAAGCTGGCCCTTGCCGCCATCGATCAGGACGAGGTCGGGAAGCACCGCGTGGTGTCCCCTCGCGCCCGGTTCGCCGTTCTCCGCGCCGCCCTCCCCGCCGCCATCGGCGAAGCGGCGGAAGCGGCGGCGCATCACTTCGCGCATCATGCCGAAATCGTCGTTCGACTGCGCCTCGCGGATGTTGAACTTGCGGTATTGCGACTTCTCGAAGCCCTCGGGGCTTGCGACCACCATCGCGCCCACCGCCTTCGCGCCCTGGATGTGGCTGTTGTCGTAGATCTCGATGCGCTGCGGCGGCTCTTCCAGTTCGAGGAATTCGGCGAGCTCGCGGTGGACCCTCGCTTTCGTGCCAGTCTCGGCCAGCCGCCGGTCGAGCGCCTCGACCGCGTTGCGGCTCGCCTGCGCCATCAGCTTGCGCCGGTCGCCGCGCTGGGGGATCGAGAGCGCCACCTTGCGTTCCGCCAGTTCCGACAGCGCCGCCTCGATCAGCGCGCGCTCGGGCAGGTCGCGGTCGACGAGAATGGTCGGCGGCGGCGGGACCTCCTCGTAGAATTGCAGCATCACGTCGGACAGGACCTCGGCCTCGTCGATCTCCTTCGTGTGGCGCGGGAAGAAGGCACGGTGGCCCCAGTTCTGCCCGCCGCGGATGAAGAAGGCCTGGACGCAGATCTGCCCTCCCTTGGCCGCCAATGCAAAGACATCGGCATCGCCCACCGCCTTGGCGTTGATCGCCTGGCTGCCCTGGATGAAGGTCGCCGCGCGCAGCCGGTCGCGCAGGATCGCGGCGGTCTCGAAGTCGAGGTCCTCGGCCGCCTTCGCCATCTGCCGTTCGAGATCGGCCTGCACCGCGCCCGATTTGCCCGCGAGGAAATCCTTCGCCTGCCGCACGAGGCCTGCGTAATCCTCTTCCGAAATGCGGCCGACGCAGGGGGCCGAACAGCGCTTGATCTGGTAGAGCAGGCAGGGCCGGTCGCGATTGTTGAAGAAGCTGTCGGTGCAGCTTCGCAGCAGGAACAGTTTCTGCAGCGCGTTCAGCGTCGTGTTGACGCTGCCCGCACTGGCGAAGGGGCCGTAATAATTGCCCTTGGCCCGGCGCGCGCCGCGATGCTTGTGGATGCGCGGGAATTCGTGATCGGCCCGCAGCAGGATGAAGGGAAAGCTCTTGTCGTCGCGCAGCAGCACGTTGAAGGGCGGGCGGAACCGCTTGATGAGCTGCGCCTCGAGCAGCAGCGCCTCGGCCTCCGAATTGGTGGTGACGATCTCCATCGAGCGGGTTTGCGAGACCATCCGCTGGAGCCGCCCCGACAGGGCCTTCCACTGGGTGTAGTTGGCGACGCGCGCCTTGAGGCTCCTCGCCTTGCCGACATAGAGCACGTCGCCGCGCGCATCGACCATGCGATAGACCCCGGGAACGGGCCGCAGCACCTTCACCGTTTCGCGGATCGCTGCCACCCCCGCGGCGAGATCGGGCTGGGCGCGCGCGACGGTCGAGGCCGCGCGGCTTTCGTCGAAGCGCCCGGCCCCTCTCGGATCGTGCGGCGTGCCGGCTTCGGTTCGGGACATTGGTGCGAGATAGGGCGCAAGGGCGCGCGATGGAAGATGGGTGCAGCCGGATTGCCACAATGGAAAATCCCCCTGTCGCCCCGTCTCGCCGGCCCGCCCCCGGCGGCGGCTTTCGTTCGCGCGGCCGCGTGATCCTTTGCGCGAACGGGCGAAGCTGCCTATCTCGCGGGCGATGGAACATTACGATGCGATCATCCTGGGCGCGGGCGCAGCCGGCCTGATGTGCGCCGCACGCGCGGGCCAGCGGGGGCTTCGCGTCGCGGTGCTCGAACGGGCCGAGAAGCCGGGCAGGAAGATCCTCATCTCGGGCGGCGGGCGGTGCAATTTCACCAATCTCCACGCGGCTCCGGAAAACTACCTGTCGGCCAATCCGCATTTCGCCAAGAGCGCGCTCGCCCGCTACACGCCGGCCGACTTCATCGAACTGGTCGAAAAGCACGGCATCGCGTGGCATGAAAAGACGCTCGGGCAATTGTTCTGCGATGGCTCGGCCAGGGCGATCGTGGAGATGCTGCTCGCCGAATGTCCCGCCGGCGTCGACGTGATCTGCAACGCCGATGTCGGCGCGGTGGTGAAGGACGGGGAAACCTTCGCCGTTTCCGCCTCCGGCGCCAGCTACGCCGCGCCCGCTCTCGTCATCGCCACCGGCGGCCCGTCGATCCCGAAAATGGGCGCGACCGGCTTCGCCTATGATCTGGCGCGGCAGTTCGGGCTGAAGGTGGTCGAGCCGCGCCCCGCGCTCGTGCCGCTCACGCTGGGCGGCGGGGACGCGCTGTTCCGCGAGCTGTCCGGCGTCTCCGCCCCGGTCCGCGCCCGCGCCGGGGCGGGCAGTTTCGACGAGGCGGCGCTGTTCACGCACAAGGGCCTGTCGGGCCCGGCGATCCTGCAGGTCTCCTCCTACTGGCGCGCGGGCGAGGAGGTCGCGGTGACCTTCGTGCCGCAGGCGGGGCCGGACTGGCTGGTCGAACTGAAGCGCGACCGGCCCCGGGCGAGCCTGCGCGCGGCCCTGCGCGAACACCTGCCCGACCGGCTCGCCGATGCGCTGGCCGATCGGCTCGGCGTGACGCGCGAACTGGGCAACGTGCCCGACAGCGCCCTGCGCGAAGCGGGCGCGCGGCTCGCCGACTGGCGCTTCCGCCCGACCGGGACCGAAGGCTTCGCCAAGGCCGAGGTGACGATCGGCGGCATTTCGACCTCCGAGCTTTCCTCGCGCACGATGGAGGCGAAGCGCGTGCCCGGCCTCTACGCCATCGGCGAGGCGGTGGACGTGACCGGCTGGCTCGGCGGGTACAATTTCCAGTGGGCCTGGGCGAGCGGGGTCGCCTGCGGGGAGAGCTTGTAGCCTTTCCCCCCCAAGAAGGTCGCAAGGGAGGCTAGAACAGCTTGCGGATGTCGATGCCGACGAACAGCCCCGTCGGGTCGATCAGCAGCGGCTGGTAGTTTATCGGGACATTGCCCGCCTCGTCCCTAACCCGGCGCTGCGCGTCGAAGAGGTTGTCGGCCCGCAACGACACGCGGACATTGTCGAGCCATTTCGCCTCGCTCCGCGTCACCTGGTCGAGATTGGCGAAGACGCGCAGGTCGAAGGTCACGATGTCGCCGAAGAACAGGTCCGTGCTTCCCGGCAGGCCCGACCCGTCGAGCCGTGTCCTGCCGGTATAGCGGCCCGACAGGCGCAGACCGAGACCCTGGCCGAAGATCCCCGCCTCCAGCCGCGAGGAATGGCGCGGCAGGCCGAAGGCGTCGGTGGCATCCCCGTCGAGCTGGTCGAGCACGGGGACGCCGGGGGCGATGAGGATCTCGTTCGCAAGCTCGATCGTGTGAGTCAGGTTGGCGAAGTAGAAGAAGCCGCCCGGCCGCCCTCCGCCGCCGAGCGGATTGAAGGCCGGACCGCCCCCGCCGCCCCCGCCACCGTCGCGCCCGTCGCCGCCGTCACCGTCGCGCGCTTCGCCGCCGCTTTGTCCGCCGCGCGCGCTCATCTCGCACATCCGCGTGCGGAAGCGTTCGAGCACCGCGTCGGGAATGGTCCCGTCGGGGCCGCGCGCCCGGTCCAGCCCCGTCTCGATCAGGGCCGGATCGACGCCGGGCAGGAGCGCGGACACGTCCTCGCCCGCCTCGATCCTCGCGATGAGTTCGCGCAGGGCGGCAATGCCCCCCTCGCCGCACAGGCGCGCGCGGAAGGCTTCGTATTCGGGCGTTCGCTCGCCGCCGCCGGGGACGCGGGGAGAGCCGTCCGCGGGCACGGGCGGCCCGGCGCGGCCACCCATCACCGCCGGATCGATAGCGCAGATCCGCTCCCGGAACATGGCGAGGCGGTCCTCGTCGATGGTCCCGTCCGCGCCGCGCGCGCGGGCGACCATCGCCTCGAGCCGGGCGGGATCGAAGCCGGGGATTTCTTCGGACAGGTCCTCGCCCGCATCGACCCGCGCGACGAGGTCGGCGAGCCATTCGGCCCCGTCCTCGGCGCAGAGGCGGTCGCGGAAGGCCATGAACCGCTCGCGCCGGTCCGCCGCGGGAGGCCCGCCGCGCTCCGCCCCGGCCGTGCCCGCCGCCGGAGCGCCGGACGGCCTGCCCATGCGGCCGCCGGCCCGCTCGCCGGCCCCGCCCGGAGGACCGCCGCGCTCCGCCTCGTCCCCGAAGCGCCCGCGCGTGCCCAGCGTGAACTGCAACCGGTCCGATCGCGTCTCGGCAAAGCGCACCGCCCGCCGGTCGACGAAGGTCAGCCGCCCGTCCGCGTCGCGCCCGATCCGGTCCGGGAAAGCCGCCTCGATCGCGGGCGTGACCTGCGGGAAGGCGCTCGTCACGTCATCCGAACGATTGCGGATGTATTCGATGGTGAAGCGCGTGTCGTCCCAGAACGGCAGCTCCCAGTTCGCCTGGAACCGCCAGTCGGTCTGCGTCTCGGCCGGAAGGTCGGGATTGCCGCCGGTCAGGACTTCGGCCAGCACGGTCTCGCCCGCGACAAGATCGAAGACGGGCACGTTGGGCTGGAGCACCTGCGGATCGCCCAGTTGCCGCAGCCCCGGCGCTACCTCGCGGTAGATGTAGGTCGCCGACAGCTCGAACCGGTCGGTCACGCCCCAGTTGAGGCCGACCGAATAATCGCCGAGCGTCCCGAAATCCGACAGGTCGTTGATCCCGGCGTTGAGATTGAGCGTGAAGCTGCCCAGCGCATCGGCGAAACCCCGCCTGCGGCTGGTGATCGGGACGACCAGATTGGCGCCGGTCGAGATGTCGCCGCGGGTGAGGTTCACCGGCAGGTTGCCGCGCGTGTCCGAGGCTTCGACCCGGCTCCAGTCGTAGCCGACATCGAAGGTCGCCATCAGCTCGCCCCCCGGCAGGTCGGCGAGCGGACCGTTCAGCGTGTGCAATGTCGCCGCGTTGATGCCGCGCGTGTTCGCCACATCGAACCCGCCCGCGACCGCGCCCGGCAGCGGGCCATCGAGCGCGAGAGTGCCGGCCAGCGCCTCCGCCTCCAGCGCGGAGGTGTCGAACCGGCGGTCGATCACCTGCTCGAGTTCGGACAGCCCCGCGTCGAAGGTCCCGGTGTACTGGAAGGCGTTGACCTGCTTGTTCAGCGAGCCCGAGGCGTTGAGGACATCCTCCGCCCGGGTCTGGGTCAGCGGGGTCTCCTCGCCGAAGGTGCGGGTCAGGCTGTCGCCGTCCGGCCCTGTCAGCGTGACGAGGTTGAGCCCGTTCAGCGCGCGGCTGTCGTTGCGCTGGTAATTGATGTTCGCAGAAACCGAGGCTCCCTGGTCGATGAAGGCCTTGGCGTAGCTCACATTGGCATCGAAGGAGCGCGTGTCGGCGAGCAGGCTGCGGAATTCGGCCTGGTCGGGATCGCCCGGCAGGTCCGAGGTCGAACCCGGCGTCTGGATGATCCCGCGCTCCGCCTCGGTCAGGAGCGAGCGGTCGTTCGCGGTCAGGTTGACGTTGATCCGCCCCCCGTCGGCGATGCGCAGGTATCCCAGTTCCTGTTCGGTCTGGAAATAGCCGCCCCGGCTCGGGCCTTCGAATTCGAGCTCGACCTCGGCGTTGTCGTAGTTGTCCTTGAGAATGAGGTTGATCACCCGCCGGTCGGGCGGGAAGCCGAAGCGCTGGGCCACTTCCTCGGGGAAGACCTCGACCCGGGCGAGCGCCTCGGGCGGGTATTGCGCGAATTCGCGGAAGGAACCGACGCGGATGCCGTTGACGAGCACGATCGGCCGCTCTCCCCCGCGCCCGCGGGCCGAGCCGGTGCGTGCCTCGATCTGCTGGATGAGGTCGCTGATCGAGGCGACGCCCTCGGCCGCGATCGCCTCTTCGCCGAGTTCGAGCAGCGGCGCCTGTTCGACGTCGAGCTGACCGCGCAGGCGCTGGGCGCGCACGACGATCTCGCCGCCGCTGCCGATCGGGTCGTCCTCGGCTTCCTGCGGAACGGGGGCCTGCGCGCTCTCGTCGCCCTCCTCCGCCTGCTGCGCCGCGGCAGGGAGCGCGCCGAGCGCGAACGCGAGCGCCGAAGAGGCGAGCAGGGCGCGAACGGGAGGGCGCAGGGAGGCGGGGCGGTTCATGCGGGCTCTCTCTTGAGCGGAAGGGGCATCGGAACAAGCGCCCGAATGTAACGCTTTGCATCCGCCCCCGGAAATGGCAGGCGCGCAGGGCGGCAGGCTGCCGGCCCTCCGCGCGGTCGCGTCCCTAACGCACGACCCTTCCCTTTTGTCCCCCGCATCGCTAAATGCCGCGCTCACATCGACGAACGCATTGTGCGTCGCAACACGGATGCAAGGAAATTCATGGCGAAAGAAGAACTCCTCGAAATGCGCGGGCGTGTGGTCGAACTGCTGCCCAATGCGATGTTCCGGGTGGAGCTTGAAAACGGCCATGAAGTCCTTGGGCACACGGCGGGCAAGATGCGGAAGAACCGCATCCGGGTGCTGGTCGGCGACGAGGTGCTGTGCGAACTGACGCCCTACGATCTCACCAAGGCGCGGATCACCTATCGCTTCATGCCGGGCCGCGGCGGTCCCGGCCCGCAGTAAACCGCGCGGCCCCGCTGATGGGCGCGCTTCACCTGACCCTCGCATCGGCCTCCCCCCGGCGGCGCGAACTGCTCGCGCGGCTCGGGATCGAGCCCGATGCGGTGCGACCTGCCGACATCGACGAGACCCCGCTCAAGGGCGAACTGCCCCGCGCCCATGCCCTGCGGATGGGGCGGGAAAAGGCGCTGGCGGTGGAGGCGCCCGGCTTCGTGCTGGCAGGCGACACGGTGGTGGCCGCCGGGCGCCGCATCCTGCCCAAGACCGAACGCCGCGAGGATGCGGAAGCCTGCCTCAACCTGCTTTCGGGCCGTCGCCACACCGTGCTTTCCAGCGTCGTCCTGCGCGCGCCCGACGGCTCGCTGCGCGAACGGCTGAGCGAGAACACGGTGCGGTTCAAGCCGCTTTCGGCCGAGGAGATCGCGGCCTATCTTGCGGCCGGGGAATGGAACGGCAAGGCCGGGGGCTACGCGATCCAGGGCGCGGCGGAAGGGCTGATCCAGTGGATCCGGGGGAGCCATTCCTCGGTCATGGGCCTGCCGCTCTACGAGACCCGGGCGCTGCTGAAGGCGGCGGGATTCGGCATTGCCTGAGCCCGGGGCGGATCTCGCGCCGAGCTGGCTGGTCGATCGCGGCATCGGGGAAACCCGCGCGCTGCTGGTGGGCCGGGGGGGCGGGGTCATCGCGGCCAGGCTGTCATGGCCGGGCGAACTGCGGGCGGGCCAGGCCGCGCTTGCGACGCTGACTGCGAAACGGGCGGGCGCGCGGCGCGGTGTCGCGGTGCTGGAAACCGGCGGCGAAGTGCTCGTCGATCACCTGCCTCCCGCTGCAACCGAAGGCGCGAGGATCGGCATCACGATCACCCGCGCGCCGATGGCCGAGCGCGGCCGGCTGAAACGCGCCCAGGCGCGCTGCACGGCGGTGGGCAGCACGCTCGCCGACACGTCTGCCGGGACCGCGACGGAGCGTTTCGGCGAGGACCCCTTCGCGCTCGGCGCGACCGCCCGCCGGTTCCCCGCAAGCGACTGGGACGACGTCTGGCACGCCGCGTCATCGGGCAGCATCGCCTTTGCCGGGGGCGAGGTGCTGTTTTCGGTCACGCCGGCCATGACCGTGATCGACATCGACGGGGACGTACCCCCGCGCGAGCTTGCGCTGCGCGCGATCCCGGCGATCGCGCGGGGCCTGCGCTGGTTCGATCTGGGCGGCAATATCGGAATCGACTTCCCGACGATCGAGGCAAGGGCCGACCGCCGCGCGGTCGACGAGGCGCTGGGCGAAGCGCTCGCGGGCTGGCCGCACGAACGGACCGCGATGAACGGCTTCGGCTTCGTGCAGGTGGTGGCGCGGTTGGAAGGGCCTTCCCTGCTCCACCGCTTCGCCACGTCGCGCACCGGGATGTGCGCGCGTCATGCCCTGTTCGTTGCCGGGCGGGCGCCGGGCACGGGGCGGGTTCTCGAACTGCGGGTCCACCCCGCGCTAAAGGCGAAGCTGAAGCCCGGATGGCTGGACGAACTCGCCCGCCGGACGGGGCGCGAGGTGCGGCTGGAAACCGATCCGGGTCTTGCGCTCGAAGCCGCCAGCGCACAGATCGTGACCGCATGACCCGAACCGCCCACCGCCCCTGCCCGATCTGCAAGAAGCCGCGCACGGCCGAATTCTCCCCCTTCTGTTCGCAGCGCTGCAAGGACCGCGACCTCGCCCGCTGGTTCGGCGACGGCTACGCCGTACCCGGCCGCCCGGCCAGCCCCGAGGAGCTCGCGCAGTCCGACTGGGACGAGCAGGACTGAGGCATCGCCGGGGGCAGAAATACCCCTTGCCAAGCCGGTCCCCTTGTCCCATAGGCCCGCTCTCGTTCGCTCGCCGGCATGATCCGTCATGTCGCCGCGGAGTAGGAAGCCCAAGTAGCTCAGTTGGTAGAGCATACGACTGAAAATCGTAGTGTCGGTGGTTCGATTCCGCCCTTGGGCACCACTCCCCTCTTGACGCGAGGCACCAGAAAGCCGCCATGTCCCGCCGCACCAAGATTTACGAAGGCAAGGCCAAGATCCTCTACGAGGGGCCAGAGCCCGGCACGCTGATCCAGTATTTCAAGGACGATGCGACCGCCTTCAACGCGGAAAAGAAGGGCACGATCAACGGCAAGGGCGTGATCAACAACCGCATCAGCGAACACGTCTTCACCCGCCTCGCCCATATCGGCATCCCGACACATTTCATCCGCCGGCTGAACATGCGCGAACAGCTGATCCGGCAGGTCGAGATAATTCCGATCGAAGTCGTGGTCAGGAACGTCGCGGCGGGGTCCATCTCGAAGCGCCTCGGCATCGAGGAAGGCGAACCCCTCCCGCACACGCTGATCGAATATTACTACAAGGACGATGCGCTGGGCGATCCGCTGGTCGCCGAAGAGCACATCGCCTGTTTCAACTGGGCCAGCAACGAGGAGATGCACGACATTTCCTCGATGGCGATTCGGATCAACGATTTCCTGTGTGGGATGTTCGCGGCGATCGACATCCGCCTCGTCGATTTCAAGATGGAGTTCGGACGGCTCTACGACGGCGATTTCAGCCGCGTGATACTCGCCGACGAGATCAGCCCCGACAGCTGCCGGCTGTGGGACATGACGAGCGGCGAGAAGCTCGACAAGGACCGCTTCCGCCGCGACCTCGGCGGCGAGGAACAGGCCTATCGCGAGGTCGCTCGCCGGCTCGGCCTGCTCGCGGGAGAGGAGAACGGGCCGGGCGAGGTGCTCGACCTTTCGACCCACCGCTCGCGGATGCGGACCCCGCCCAAGAAATAGCCGCCCCGCACCCCCGCGCGGGGCTTTTTTCCAGACATGGACGCACGGCCTGCCATAAGGGCGGGCGGGCCGCCACGCATTGCGCGTGGCCGTCCGCTTGCGCCGCTCCGCCTGCCCGAAAAACGGGCAGCGGCGTCCTGCCCGTTTTCGCTGCACGCCATCGGCCCCTGCCCGTGCTTCGGGCAGCGCCGCGGGCGATGACACCCGCGCCTAGCGCGCGCCCTGCACAGGTTTTCGTTCCTGCCTGAAAAACGGGCCCCTGCACGAGGGCAAGCGCTGCCCGTTCAGCGGGCAGTCAAGCCGCTTGCGGCAAGGGCCTGCCAGGCCAGCCGCTCCTTTAGCGGCAGGATCTCGCCGCCGTGCTTCCCTCGCGGACAACGCCCGCGCACGGGTATGACAAAGCGGCGGGGGCAGCTAGGCTGCCATGCGAACACGACATTTTCGGGGCGTACACGACTGCACATGATTGCGACACTGCGACTTTTCGTTGCGGGGCTCTGCCTCGCGCTTCTTCCGATCGTTTTCGCCCCGCTCCAGGCGCAGGACCCCGCGAGCGATACTCCCCCGCCGCCGCCGCAATGGCCGTTCGAGGCGAGCGACGTGCCGCTCGAACCCGGCTATGTCTTAGGCACGCTGCCCAACGGGATGCGCTACATCCTGCGCGAGAACGCCACGCCCGAGGGCACGGCGCTGGTGCGGATGCGGATCGGTTCGGGCTCGCTCGAGGAGCGCGAGGAGGAGCGCGGGCTGTCGCACTACCTCGAACACATGGCCTTCAACGGCTCGCGCCGGGTGCCCGAGGGGGAGATGATCAAGCTGCTGGAACGCGAAGGGCTCGCCTTCGGCGCGGACACCAATGCCTCGACCGGATACGAGGCGATCACCTACATGCTCAACCTGCCGCGCAATGATCCGGACCTGCTCGACACCGCGCTGATGCTGATGCGCGAGACCGCGAGCGAGCTCACCATCGATCCCGACGCGGTCGAGCGCGAGCGCGGCGTGATCCTTGCCGAGCGGCGCGACCGGGCGGGCTACGCGCTCGATGCCTACCGCGACGAGGTGGACTTCCTCGCACCGGGCGCGCGCTATGGAGCGCGACTGCCGATCGGCACGCTCGACGTGCTCGAACGCGCCGACGCGGCGGCGATCCGCGCGCTCTACGAACGCACCTATGTGCCCGCGAACACCGTGCTGGTCGTCGTCGGCGACTATCCGGTGAACGTGATGGAGGAAAAGATCCGCGCGCTGTTCGCCGACTGGGACGGCGGCCCGGCCCCGGAAGAGCCCGTCTCCGGGCCGATCGATGTCACCCGCAAGGGCGAAACCCGCATCCATCTCGATCCGGCGCTTTCCGAAAGCATCACCCTCACCCGCCTCGCGCCCTACCGGGACGAACCCGACACGCTGGCCGCGCGCGAACGCAGCACGCTGCGCTCGATCGGCTATGCCATCGTCAACCGCCGCCTCGCCGCGCTCGCCCGCGGGGCGGATGCGCCCTTCAGCTCGGCACGGTTCGGCTCGGGCGACCTGTTCGAGGATGCGCGCATCACCCGGCTCAGCGTGAACACGCCGGACGGCGAATGGCGCGGCGGGATGCTGGCGGCGGTGCAGACGGTGAACGAGGCGCTCGAATACGGCTTCACCCAGGCCGAGCTCGACGAACAGGTCGCGGGCCGGCGCACGGGGCTCGGGAACCTCGTCGCTGCCGCCGCTTCGCGCACCCACGCCGCCTTCGCGAACGCGGCGCTGCGCCTGGTGGACGAGGAGGTGATCCCGACCGATCCCGCCTTTGCCCTGGGCTTTTTCGAGGAGCTGGCCGAGCGGATAACGCCCGAGGCCGTCCACGCGGCGCTGCGCGAGGATGCCATCCCGCTGAAAGAGCCGCTGATCCGCTTCGAGGGCCGCAGCGCCCCCGAAGGCGGCGAGGCGGCGTTGCGCGCGGCGTTCACCGAGGCGATGGCGCTTCCCGTCGCGCCGCCGAACGAGGCGGCCGCGGCCGAGTTCGCCTACGGCGATTTCGGCGAGCCGGGCACGGTCGCGGAGGACCAGGTGGACGAACGGCTCGGTATCCGCCTCGTCACCTTCGAGAACGGCGTGCGGCTCAATCTCAAGCGCACCGACATCCGCGAGGACCGGCTGCAGGTCTTCGTCGCGGTGGATGGCGGGCAATTGCTCGAGACGAAGGATGATCCGCTCGCCACCGCAATGATTTCCGCGCTCGCCGGGGGCGGGCTCGGCGCGCACAGCGAGGACGAACTCGCGACGATCCTGGCCGGGCGCACCGTCAGCTTCGGCATGTCGTCGGGGGCCGACAGGTTCGCCATGTCCGCCGCGACGACGCCGCGCGATCTCGCGCTGCAATTGCGGCTCTCCGCGGCGCTGCTGACCGATCCGGGCTACCGTCCGGAGGGCGAGGAGCGCTATGCGCGTTCGATCGAGGACTATTTCGCCAATCTCGACGCCACCCCGGCGCGCGCGCTGGGCGCCGCGCTGGGCGGGCTCCTGTCGGACGGCGATCCGCGCTTCACCCTGCAATCCGAAGAGGCCTATCTCGCCAGGGATTTCGCCGCCCTGCGCGAAGTGGTCGAGGACCGCTTCGCCAAGGGCGCGATCGAGGTCGCGGTGGTCGGCGATATCGACGAGGACGCGGCGATCGCGGCGGTCGCGACGACGTTCGGCGCACTCCCCCCGCGCGAGGCCGAGTTCCGCGAGCGGCCCGAGGCGCGCCGGCGCAGCTTCACCGCCGATCGTTCCCCGCGCGTCCTCACCCATGCGGGCGAGCCGGACCAGGCGCTGCTGCGGCTGACCTGGCCGACGACCGACGATTCGGACCACGGAGAAAGCCTGCGCCTCGCCGTCCTCGCCCGGGCGGTGCAGGTCGAACTGACCGAGCGCCTGCGCGAAAAGCTCGGCCAGGCCTATTCGCCGGGGGCCAACTCCTCGCCGAGCCGGACCTACGAGGGTTACGGCACGTTCCAGGTCCAGGCCGCGCTCGACGTGGCGGCGGTCGATGCGGCGCGCGACGCGATCCGCGGGCTGGTCGAGGATTTCCGCGCCGGGGCGGTGGATGCGGACACGCTCGAACGGGCGAAGCGGCCGCTGCTCGAGGATTACCAGAACGCGCTCAAGAACCTCGGGGGCTGGATGGGCCTCGTCGCCCGGGCGCAGAGCGAGCCCGAGCGGATCGACCGCTGGCTTGCCGTTCCCGGGCGCCTGGACGCGATCGGCCTCGAGGACATCGCCGCGACCGCCCGGCGCTGGCTCGACCCCGAAGAGGCGCTCGAGGTGCTCGTCCTGCCGAAAGCCGCCTGCACCGCAGAGGCAGACTGCTGAGGCGCCGTGGGCGCGCTGACGTGCAAGCACAAAAAAGGGCCGGCGAGTCGCCTCTCGCCGGCCCCATTCTGTCACAGTTCCGGGTTGCGATTGCCCCGGCGTCTCTGGTTGTGACGCCTTGGTAATCGACCCCGAAGGAAACGCCAACCACCCGCGGATCGTCCACGAAGGCCTTGAGGAAACCCCTCCCCCTTGGCGTCCGGCCCCGCTATAGGGCGCCGCAACCCACTCCAGCCGCAGGAACAGTCCCATGAAAGTCCGCATCCTCGTCCGTCTCAAGCCCGGCGTGCTCGACCCGCAGGGCCGCGCGGTGCATCACGCGCTCGACGGGCTCGGCTTTGCGGGCATCGAGGACGTGCGGGTGGGCCGGATGATCGAACTGGAGGTTGCCGAGGACACTTCCGACGAGACGCTGGCGAGGATGTGCGAACAGCTGCTCGCCAACATGGTGATCGAGGACTACGCCATCGAACGGGTCGAAGGGGAGCGCGGCTGATGGGCTTTCGCGCGGGGGTCGTCACCTTTCCCGGCTCGAACTGCGACCGGGACATGGCCGTTGCGCTCGAAAAGGTATCGGGCGAACCGGCGATCCGCATCTGGCACGGCGATGCCAGCCTGCCCGACCGGCTCGACCTGATCGCGCTGCCGGGCGGCTTTTCCTATGGCGACTACCTGCGTTCGGGCGCGATGGCGGCGAAGAGCCCGATCCTGCGCGCGGTGGTCGAGGCGGCCGGGCGCGGCGTGCCGGTGCTCGGCGTGTGCAACGGGTTTCAGGTCCTGACCGAGGCGGGCCTGCTGCCCGGCGCGCTGATGCGGAACGCGAACCAGACCTTCATCTGCCGCACCGTGCCGCTCCGGGTCGACAACGCGCAGAGCCTCTTCACCGGCGCGTTCAGGCAGGGCGAGAGGATCCGCATCCCCGTCGCCCATCACGACGGCAATTATTTCGCCGACGAGACGACGCTCGACCGGCTCGAGGGCGAGGGCCGCGTCGCCTTCCGCTACGAAGAGACCTGCAACGGCTCGCGCCGCGACATCGCCGGGGTGCTGAGCGAAAACGGCCGCGTGCTCGGCATGATGCCGCATCCCGAACGCGCGATCGAACCGGCCAGCCATCCCTCGCTCGGCGGGACCGACGGGCGGCGCCTGTTCGAAGGGCTGATCGGCGCGCTCGCCTCCGCCTGAACCGGCCCGGTTCAGGCGCTCAGGCGGCGGCGCTGCGTCCTGAACAGGCGACGCGCTTCCTCGTTCGACATCGGGCGGCCGAAATAGAAGCCCTGGATCTTGTCGCAGCCCAGGTTGCGGATCAGCGCCGCCTCCTCGCCGTTCTCGACCCCTTCGGCCGTGGTGGTCATGTCGAGGCTCTTCGCCATCGCCACCACGGCGTTGATGATCGCGAGGCTTTCATTATTGCCCTGCGCCGCGCCCTGGACGAAGCTGCGGTCGACCTTGATCGTCGAGAAGCGCAGTTTCCTGAGGTATCCGAGGGAGGAATAGCCGGTCCCGAAATCGTCAAGCGCGACCGAACAGCCCAGCGCCATGACCTGTTCGAGCGCGTTGCGCGCGACGCTCGCATCGCGCAGGAAGATGCTTTCGGTCACCTCGACCTCGAGCCGTTCGGGCCGCAGCCCGCTCGCGGCGAGGGCATCGACCACGTCCTGGTGGAAATCGGGTTCGAGCAATTGTTCGGGCGAGACGTTGACGTTGACCTTGACCTCCTCGGGCCATTCGCGCGCCTCCATGCACGCCTTTCGCAGCACCCACTTGCCGATCGGCACGATCAGGCGGGTGTCCTCGGCGAGCGGGATGAACTTGCCCGGGCTGACGAAGCCGTGTTCGGAGGAATGCCAGCGCACCAGCGCCTCGAAACTGACGACCCGCTCGCTGCGCGCATCGACCACCGGCTGGTAATGCAGCAAGAATTCCTCGAGGCCGAGCGCCTTGCGCAGGGAAACCTCGAGCTGGCGGCGTTCCTCGGCCGAGGCGTGGAGGACCGGCTCGAACCGGCAATGCTCGCCCCCGCCGATGTCCTTCGCCTGATAGAGCGCGAGGTCGGCATTGCGCATCAGTTCCTCGACCGTCCTGCCGTCGCGCGGGCCGATCGCCGAACCGACGCTGGCGCCGACATAGAGCGTGTGCTGTTCGACCTGGTAGGGTTCGGAAAGCGTCTCGATCACGCGCCTCGCGACCGCGGGGACGCGTTCGCGGTCGCTCGCATCGCGGATCACGATCGCGAATTCGTCCCCGCCGAGCCGGCCGACCAAGAGGTCCTGGTCCATCAGCGCCTGGAGCCGGGCGGACACCTGCGCGAGCAGCTTGTCGCCGGTCATGTGGCCGAGCGAATCGTTCACCGCCTTGAAACGGTCGAGATCGACCATCAGCAGCGCGCAGCTCGAGCGCCATTTCTCGGCATAGCGCAGCGCATCGCCCAGCGCCTCGGTCAGCTGGAGCCGGTTGGGCAGCTGGGTGAGCGTGTCGAAGCGCGCGAGATAGGCGATCTTTTCCGACGACTCGCGCTGCTCGGTGACGTCCGAGCCGACCCCGCGGAACCCGTCGAAGCGGCCGCGCTCGTCGCGCAGGGGCGTGCCCGACAATTCCCACCAGCGCTTTTCCCCGTGGATCGTCACCTCGACCAGGAGGTTCGAGAAATTCTCCCGGTTCTTGAGCTTGTCGGCGAGTTCGTGGAGGCTTTCGGGATAGCGTTCCTCGCCCCAGCCCGCGCCGCTGACGAGTTCGAGCAGCGGTCGGCCCGTCACCGCCGCCTGCGAGGCGCCGAGCGCGAAGGCGAAACGCGGGGAAACCGAGCGCAGGCGGCGGGCGGTATCGACCTCCCACAGCCAGTCGGCCTCGTTCTCCTCGAATTCGCGCAGCAGGAGCGAGACGACTTCCTCCTTTTCCGCGATCGCCGTCTCGGCGAGCCGTGCGGCAAGGAAGCGGCGTCCGGTCTCGACCGCGCCGACGATCGAGACGATGGCGAAGACGATCGAGACGATCATCGTCACGAATTCGCCCTCCAGCGCCAGCGCCAGCGCCGTGCCCGTCCCGACGATCACCGCGAAGACGACGACGCCGAACGGTGCGGCGGTGTTGAAGAACATGCCGGCGGTGATGAGGATCGCGAGGATGTAGAGCAGCGCGCCGAAATCGCCCGGCGTGCCCATCGGACCGAAGCCGAGCACCGCGCCCGCCCAGAGCAGCCCCGAAAGCGCCGGGGTGAGCGTCTGCCGGTTGAAATCGCGCACCGTGATCTTGCGATGCCCGACCTCGCCAAGCGAGCGGTCGAACTTCGCCCCGCGCACGTGCACCGCCGCCAGTGCCGCCATCCACAGCGCGAGCGCGACCATGGGCACCGCGTCGCGGTAGATCGTCGCGACGAGCACCGCGAACAGCGCGTGGGCATAGGACTTCACGAAGGTCAGCCCGGCCAGCGCGGAATACTGCATCTCCCGCAGGCGCGCCCAATCCGCTCCGCCGCGATCGGTCAGGCCGAGCACGGCAAGGGCGGTCAATCCCGGCTGGTCGGGCTGCGCTGGAGTGGGGGCCTGTTCGCTCACGCGAGCGGCATTAACCGAGAAAGGTTAGAGCGCCGTAAAGCGTACGGGGTTTCCTGCCGAAATCGAACCGCCTTCAGGCGCCCCGGCGGCTGGCCGGTTCACTCCACCGTCACCGATTTCGCGAGGTTGCGCGGCTGGTCGACATCCGTGCCCTTGACCACGGCGACGTGGTAGGCGAGCAGCTGGACCGGGATCGCATAAACCAGCGGCGCGATCAGCGGGTGGACCACCGGCATTTCGATCGTGGCGAGGCAGCCCTCGCCCGCCTCGGCCAGCCCCTTCGCATCCGAGATCAGCACCACCTGCCCGCCGCGCGCGCGGACCTCCTCCATGTTCGAGACGGTCTTTTCGAACAGCGGCCCCGAAGGCGCGATCACGACCACCGGCACGGCATCGTCGATCAGCGCGATGGGCCCGTGCTTCATCTCGCCGCTGGCATAGCCCTCGGCATGGATATAGCTGATTTCCTTGAGTTTCAGCGCGCCTTCGAGCGCCAGCGGGTAGTCCTGCCCGCGTCCCAGATAGAGCACGTCGCGCGCCGGGGCGACGAGCGGGGCGATGGCGGCGATGTCCTCGTCGTGGTCGAGCGCCGCGTTCAATGCCGCGGGCGCCTCGAGCAGGTGGCCGACCACCTCGCGCTCCTCCTCGCGCGTGAAACGGCCCTTCTTCACCGCCATGTGCGCGGCGAGCGCGGCGAGCACGGCGAGCTGGCAGGTGAAGGCCTTGGTCGAGGCGACGCCGATTTCCGGCCCGGCATGGGTCGGCAGCAGCAGGTCGGCCTCGCGCGCCATGGTGCTGGTCGGCACGTTGACGACGACGCCGATCGTCTGGCCCTGCGCGCGGCAATGGCGCAGCGCGGCGAGCGTGTCGGCGGTCTCCCCGCTCTGCGAGATGAACAGGGCGAGCCCGCCCTCCTCCAGCACCGGCTCGCGGTAGCGGAACTCGCTCGCGACATCGACATCGACCGGCAGGCGGGCGAATCGCTCGAACCAGTATTTCGCGACCATGCCGGCATAGAAAGAGGTCCCGCAGGCGACCACGGTGAGCCGCCTGACCCCCGACAGGTCGAAATCGAACTGCGGCAGGGCAACCGTGTTGTCCTCGCGCCGCAGGTAGGAGCCGAGCGTCTGCGCGACCACGGTCGGCTGCTCGAATATCTCCTTCTGCATGAAGTGGCGGTAATTGCCCTTCTCCACCGCCGCTGCCGAGGCGCCGGAAGCGCGGATTTCGCGCGTCACCTTGTTGTTCTCGGCATCGAAGACCTGCGCCCCGCCGCGCGTCACCACGACCCAGTCGCCCTCCTCGAGATAGGAAATGCGCTGCGTCAGCGGGGCAAGCGCGAGCGCGTCGGAGCCGAGATACATCTCGCCCCCGCCCCCACCCTCGCCCTCGGGTCCGTATCCGACCACCAGCGGCGAGCCGAGCCGCGCGCCGATCAGCATGTCGGGATGGCTCCGGAACGCGATGGCGAGCGCGAAGGCGCCGCGCAGGCGCGGGAGCACCTCCTTCACCGCGTCGATCGGGTCCATGCCCGCCTCGACCCGGCTCGAGACCAGGTGCGCGACCACCTCGCTGTCGGTCTCGCTTTCGAAGGTCCGCCCTTCGGCGGCGAGTTCGGCGCGCAGTTCCTTGTAGTTCTCGATGATGCCGTTGTGGACGATCGCCACCTCGCCGGTCGCGTGCGGGTGCGCGTTGGTTGCGGTCGGGGCGCCGTGGGTCGCCCAGCGGGTGTGCGCGATCCCGGCATTGCCGGGCGCGGGTTCCTCTCCCAGCGCGCGGGCAAGATTGTCGAGCTTGCCCTCGGCCCGGCGGCGCACCAGGGCGCCTTCGTGCAGGGTGCAGATCCCGGCGCTGTCATAGCCGCGATACTCCATCCGCCTGAGGCCGTCGAGCAGCCGCTCCGCGACCGGCCGGCTGCTGACGATACCCATGATCCCGCACATGCGCTGTCACCCCCTTCAAGGCCCTGCGCGGCGGGCGCTGCGCCGCCCGTCGCCGATTCGCCTGCCGGTCTAGCGTTTCGCATCGCCGCGGCAAGCCCGCCCTTCCCGGATCGCCGCCTATCCGCGCCGGGCGCCCGCGCGCCAGAGATAGAGCCCCGCCGCAATGATCAGCGCCGCGCCCGCCATCGTGTAAAGGTCGGGCACGTTGTCGAACCACCACCAGCCCAGCCCCACCGCGACCAGCATCTGGACGTAGATCGCCGGGGCGATGGTCGATGCCCCCGCCCTGGCGGTGCCGATATAGACCAGCCAGTGCGCGCTGCTCGCCGTCACCGCGACGATCGCGCAGCGGGCGACGACGTGCCATTCGGGCCAGCCGAAATCGAGCGCGGGCACGCCCGAAAGCTTGGCCGCACCGGCAAGCGCGATCAGGATCGGCGCGCAGATGCCGGCGACGAAGACCTGCATCGACAGCGCGCTGCCCTGCCCCGCGCTCGCCCGGTTGGCGATCATCAGCAGGGCGAAGAAGGTCGCCGAGATAAGCGGCAGCAGCGCCGCGAGGCCAAGCTCGGCGAGATTGGGCCTGAGGATGATCGCGACGCCGGCGAGCGCGGCGAGCGAGACGAGGTAGACCGCCGGACGCACCCGTTCGCCCAGCAGCGGCCCCGCGAGCGCCTGCGTCAGCACGGGTGCGACAAATGCGATCGCCATGGCTTCGGCCAGCGGCATGATGTAGATCGCGGAGAAGAAGGCGACCGAAGCGAAGGCGAGACAGGCCCCGCGCGCCACCTGCAGCTTGGGATGGGTCGGGCGAAAGGCGCGCGGCCCCTCGGCCCGCAGCAGCAGCGCGGCGAGGCCGAGCGCGCCCAGCGAGAACCGCAGCGCGGCGACCGCAAAGGCCGGCCAGTCGGTCGCCATCGTCTTGACCACCGCATCGCCCACCGAAAGCAGCGCGAACCCGCTCACGGCGTAGGCTAGGCCGATAGCCCCTTCGTCCTGCCTGGCACTGATCGCGGTTCGCTTGAGCATGGGCCCCGGTGCGCGAAAGCGCTGCCCGCCGCAAGAGGCGAGCGGCGCGTTGCATGGTTTACGATTGCTTAAACCGGTTCCTGTAGCCCGCTCGCCAACGGCAATGGCGCGGCGGGAATCCATCCCGGTCCCGCGCAAGGGGGACCCGCGCGATCAGTATGACCAAGCTCATCATCCAGATCCCGTGCCTCAACGAGGCCGAAGTGCTTCCCGAAACAATCGCCCGGCTGCCGCGCAGGCTGCCGGGGATCGACGTGATCGAATACCTCGTCATTGACGACGGCAGCAGCGACGACACCTCGGGCGTGGCGCGCCGCTGGGGGGTGCATCACATCGTCCGGCACCGCCGCAATCGCGGACTTGCTGAAGCCTTCCGGTCAGGCATCGACAAATGCCTTGCCGAAGGCGCTGACATCATCGTCAACACCGATGCCGATGGCCAGTATGAAGGCGGCGACATCGCAAAGATCGTCGCCCCGGTGCTGGCGGGTGAGGCCGATATCTGCATCGGCGACCGCTCGGTTGCTCGCAACGAGCATTTCGGACCCGGCAAGCGCCTGCTCCAGCGGCTGGGCAGCGCTGTCGTGCGCACGCTTTCGGCGACCGATATCACCGATGCCGTCTCGGGCTTTCGCGCGATCAGCCGCGAGGCTGCGCAGCGGATCAACATCACGACCGAATTCAGCTACACCACCGACATGCTGATCCAGGCCGGGCGCAAGCGTCTGGCGATCACCTCGGTCCCGGTCCGCACGCACGGGCCGACGCGGCCCTCGCGGCTGTTCAAGTCGATCCCGAAATTCATCCAGCAAACGGGCGTTACGATCCTGCGCGCCTATACGACGTTCAACGCGCTGCGCGTCTTTGTCGGGCTGGGCTTGCTTGCAACGCTGATCGGGCTGTTCCCGATCGGCCGCTTCCTGTGGTTCTTCGCCAATGGCGATGGAGACGGACACATCCAGTCGCTGGTCATTGGCGGCGCGCTGCTGACCGTCGGTGTGCTGGTATCAACGCTCGGCATCCTGGCCGATCTGATCGCGACCAACCGCAAGCTGATGGAAGCCACGCTGCATAAGCTGCGCATGCTTGAGGAGAGGCTCGCCGCTGCCGAGGACCGGGGCGCGCGGACTGATGGCGTCATGCCCGCAAGCCGGGCGGCGATCGAACCGGTGAAGAGGCGCCGCCCATGAAGGCTGTCACCGCGCGAGGCGCGCCGGCGCTGGGTCGTGCCTTGCCCCGCGCCATGCCTGGCAAGGCTTCCGCAGTCTGGCCTTACGCCCTTATCGGGCTGCTGGTCGGTTTGCATCTTACAATGGCGCTTTGGCGCGGGATCAACTGGGACGAGTTCTGGTTCTACAACCAGGTTCAGGTCGTGGCCCGGGGCGAATGGATTCAGCCGCTCCAGACGATCCATACACGCGCGCTTATCTGGCTTTCCTCACTTCCAGGCAATTCGATCGAACACATCATTGTCGCGCGCATGATCATGATGGCATTCCTCGCCGTGATCGCGGCGGGCATATACGCAACCGCCAAGGCCTTTACCGACCATCGCACCGCGCTTCTTTCGGTAGCTGTCTATCTAGGCGCAGGCTTTGTCCTGCAGCACGCCACTTCTTTCCGGGTCGATCCGATCGTGACGGCCTTCCTGACAGCCGCGCTCGCCATCGCGGCGCGCACGCGCCTGCGCTGGCCATCGATGCTTGCGCTGGGCGCGCTGATAGGCATGGCTGCGATGGTCACCATCAAGATGGTCCTGTGGGTTCCCGTCTTTGCCGGGATCGCATTGTGGCGCTGGCACGATGTCGATTTCGACCGGACCTACCCGCTGCGCTGGGTGGCCGCCGCGCTTGTCTCGGCCATCATGTTCGCCGCTCTTTACACGCTGCACTCATCGGGTGCCTCCCCGCAGGCAAACGCATCCGCCACGAATACACTGAGCTTTGCGGGCGGCAAGATGTTCGGCCTGCTGCATTCGCCCTATCTCGCCATGCTAGGCAAGGCGGCGGCCATTTCGATCCCGCTTGCGCTTGCTGCCTTGTTGGCTCCACCAACGGTGATGCGACTGCAATTGCCGCTGGGGAAACGCATCGCCTTGTTGGGACTATGGGTGCCGCTGCTTACGCCACTCTTCTACCATAACAGCGCCCCCTACGTTTACGTCTTCCTCCTGCCGCCGGTCGCCATCGTGAGCGCCCTTGCGCTGCGCGTTCTCGTCGAGCGATATGGCGAAACGCTGGTGATGGGCTTCATCGCTCTAAACGCGCTGGCGGTCTGGGTGGTGGACGAACGCCGTGTCTTACCAAGGCAGCAGGCGCTTATCGAAGCCGTGCACAAAGTTGTGCCCGAAAAGGTCCATTATTTCGATTGCTGCGGCATGATGGGTTCCTACACAAAGGCCAACGAATTCCTGACATTCATTGGGACCCTAAAATATTTCGAGCGCGGACATCCCGAATATGTCGAAGGCATGGCCAACGAGCCAGTTCCGCTCCTCATCGACAACAACCGGAACTTCACCGCGCTTTTCGATGAAGGCGATGGGCGCAAGTTCCTCGCCGAAGACGCCAAGGCCCTTGGCGAGACCTATATCCGCTTCTGGGGCGACATCTTCCTGGCCGGACGAGAGATCGAAGCGGGCAAGGCGATTGAGTGGAATGCGCGCGTTCCGGGCCCTTACACGGTCGAAGGAGCACTTGCGGTGAACGGCATCGCCTATTCTGACGGCGAGGTGCTAGAAATGGAGCGCGGGATCGTCAGCCTTGTCAACTTGGGGAGCGAAACCGCCCGCCTTGTCTGGGGCCAGAACCCCCGGCGCCCGCAGACAATGCCGCCTGAGAATTACTGGACCGGATTCTAGGGGATGATGATGAGCATGGAAGCCGACCAGACCTTGAACCTGCAATTCGATGCGCCGCAGCGTACCGCGCTCGAAAGGCTCTTGCCGCCGCTGACACCCAATGCGTCGCTACGATGGGATGTGGTCTCGCGGCTGCTCCCCGAGAGCGTTGGGAACGCTCTTGAAATAGGCTGCGGGCGCGGCGCGGCAGCCGCCCGGATTGCCAGGCGGGCCGAAACCATGACGGCCGTCGAACCCGATGGCCAAAGCTTCAAGGCAGCGCAAAAAAACCTTCGTGGACTGGCGCAGGTTTTCAATTGCATGAGCCATGAATTGCCCGTCGCCGCGCGATTCGATACGATATGCGCGTTCGAAGTACTCGAACATATCGAAGACGACGCGGCTGCTCTTCAGGAATGGAAGGCCAAGCTCAAACCGGGTGGAGCGCTAGTAATTTCAGTGCCTGCGTGGCAGGCGCGTTTTAGCCTATTTGACGAGATGGTTGGTCATTTCCGCCGCTACGATCCCGAGCACCTGCAGGAGCGTCTCGATACGGCTGGGTTTGTCGATATTCACGTCGAACCTTATGGTTTTCCAGCGGGGCACGTGCTCGAAGCATGCCGCAACTTCGCCGCCATCCGCATGGCAAAGCACGATGCTGGAAAAGCCGACTATGCCGGGCGAACCGCAGCTTCGGGCCGCGTAATGCAGCCTGGACGAGGGATGATGGGCGATCTTGTCCAAATGGCCGCCCGCCCGATGGTCTGGACACAGCGCCTATTCCCCGGTCGCGGGGTCGGTCTCGTTGCCCGGGCATGCAAGCCCCTGTGACCCACGCTGCGACTTCCGATCGCATGCCGGAACGCGGCGAGCCGACTTGGAAAGCCCTTGCGCGGGTGGCTTTTCTGATCGCAACGCTAATCGCTGCCTTGGCATTGCTGTGGAATGAATGGCCGGGAATTTCGGCGGCGCTTGCTCAGGCTGATGACGGCCTGATCCTGCTGGCGGCGCTGGCGGCGATGGCGAATGTCGCGATGACCGCCGCGTCATGGCGCGTCCTTCTCATCAAAGCACCAATCGAGCTGTCTCCGCGGGCTTCAGCGCAGATCTTTTTTGTCGGCCAGATCGGCAAGTATCTGCCCGGCACATTATGGTCATTCATTGCATCAGGCGAACTCGCGCAGCGCGAGGGCTTTCCGCGCGGTGTAGCCATGGCAAGCCTCGGGCTTGCGCTGCTGATCGGACTGGCTTCCGGCATTTTCATGGCGCTAGCGCTGTTACCCAAAGCAATTGGCGATCTGACGGACAACCGTATCGTGTTGGGGGCAGCGCTGGTGTTTGTCGTCTTAGGCTTTATCCCGAAGGTGCAGCGAAAGGCGTTGCGCATGGCGCGCATCGATTTTCCGGTACCTCTTGGCGCGATCATCGCCTCGCTCACGTTCGCGCTCCTCGCGTGGTTTCTTGCAGGTGCTCAGATCGTCTTATTGTCCCAAGCCGTAGGCGCTCCGCTGGACTGGTCGGACTGGCCACAGGTCACAAGTGGTTATGCATTTGCCTGGGTAGCCGGGCTTCTTGTTTTCTTCGCCCCCGCAGGACTGGGCGCGCGCGAGGCCGGGCTGCTGGCGGTGCTGAGCCTGTCGATTGGCCTTGCCGAGGCTAGCGCAATCGTCCTTCTGTCGCGCCTCGCGGTAACCTTTGCAGACTTTGCCTGCGCCGGTATTGCGCTTGTTATGCCGGCTCATCCAGCCTCGCCAGCAGCTGCGCTACGCCGGCATCGGGACTGAGTTCACGCATTGCCTCTTCGGGGAGCGCGGCGAGTTCGTCCTTGCGGGCGAGAGCCTTGGCCACCGCATCCGCTAGCGCCTGCGCATCTCCCGGCGGCACGGTGATTATGCTGCATGGAAAGCGCTTCGCCAAGGGGTCCACCGCCGGGCTTGAGCGGGTGATGACCGGCTTGCCGACAGCTGCCTGCTGGAACAGCTTGTTAGGGATCACGCGCGCTGCCTTATCCGAAGCGCCAAAGACGCCCAAGCACAGACTCGCCCGAGCAATGACCGCCGGCAGTCTTTCGTAATCGATCCATTCGATCCATTCGATATTCGGCTCGCTACGAGTCAACGCGTCGCGCAGCATCGGTTCGAGCTGGCCTCGACCGATCACCACCCAGCGTATGTCGCGCCCTTTGGTGAGAGCCGCAGCCTCAAGGATGGTGGGCAATCCGTGGAGCGGTATCAGCTGGCCATAGAACAGCACGATGGGCCTATCGTCGAGCGGGCCCAGAACATCCTCGACCGTATCGTCTTGCACTGCCTCGGGCGTGAAGCCCGCTTCAGCACCAACCAGCACAGTGATGAATTTTTCACGTTTTAAATCATATTCTTGTGCAAAATAATCGCGATGTGCATCGGTGTCGACAAGGATCAGCGAAGCGCGCCCAAGCGCGATTTTCTCGAACCACCAGATAATGCTCGTGACCACGCCTCGCTTGATCAGCGCGCGGTCTCCTGCTACAGTATCGTGGATGGGGAGGAAAGCATCGAGAACTATTGGCCTGCGCATCGCCTGAGCAATCGGGGCAAGCAGCAGGATCTCGATAATGCCTGGATACGGCAGCAGGATCGCGGTTTCTTGCGATGTTTGCGCCAGGCGCCATATCGCGCGCGGATAGCCAAGAAACATCCGCCAAAGCACGCGGAGAACGTGGCCATACGAGGGAACATTCGTCTCTGGCACCTCCTCCCACGCAGGAATGAGGATTTCTTCTTCAAGCGCGCCAGCCCGCCGCAGCGCACCGAGCAGCAACCTGACCCGCGGTTTTCGCGTGTCATAGGCCCCGAAAGCGGCGAGCCCCGCACTCATCGGCTCGTCTCCGTAACCCAAGCGCGGGACAAAGGCCTGATACGCAGCGGTGCGAGCCAGAAGTCAGCGCGGGCCCCCGCCTCCCCGCCGACACAAATCGTCTGCGTGCCGACGCAAAAGCGGGGTAGTGTCGGCGGAGGAAGGAGAACAGGCATCATGCAGGGGACATGCCAGCCGGAAACCTTTGCGGGCAAGCGCGAGACTTAGGAAAAAAATAAGCTTTCCAAATTATTCACCAAATTTCGAGAGGCGCCCTTCGCCATCAGGCGAGAGATAGGTGGCGCAATTGATTTGATTGGAGCCTCGGGGGCTTGGCATGAGTGCATTCGGGAAAAAGGGCAACGCAGGCGGGATGAAACCCGGCAGCCGACCGGCTTTCGGAGTGGCCCGGCCGATGAAGGGTGGCGGGCGTCCCGGCGACGCGCCGCGCGGCGGCGAGCAGTTCCCGCCCCTGCCCGGCGAGGAAAGGCCGGCCGCGCCCGAAGCGCCCCGGCCCGCGCAGCCCAACCCCTCGCGCGGCGGCGCGACCTCGGCCGCGATGGAACGCCTCGCCGAGCGCATGAGCGCGGTCCACAACGCCGACAGCGAGGTCGGCGGTTTCGAAGCGAGCGTCCACAAGATCAAGGAACAGGTGCTCCCGCGCCTGCTCGAGCGGGTCGATCCCGAAGCGGCGGCGACGCTGTCGAAGGAGGAGCTATCCGAGGAATTCCGCCCGATCATCATGGAAGTGCTGGCCGAGCTCAAGGTCACGCTGAACCGGCGCGAACAGTTCGCGCTGGAAAAGGTGCTGATCGACGAGCTGCTGGGCTTCGGTCCGCTCGAGGAATTGCTCAACGATCCGGACGTGTCCGACATCATGGTCAACGGCCCGGACCAGACCTACATCGAAAAGAAGGGCAAGCTCCAGCTCGCCCCGATCCGCTTCCGCGACGAACAGCACCTGTTCCAGATCGCGCAGCGCATCGTCAACCAGGTCGGCCGCCGCGTCGACCAGACCACGCCGCTGGCCGACGCCCGCCTCAAGGACGGCAGCCGCGTCAACGTCATCGTCCCGCCGCTTTCGCTGCGCGGCACCGCGATCTCGATTCGCAAGTTCTCCGAAAAGCCGATCACCCTCGACATGCTCAAGGAATTCGGCTCGATGAGCGAGAAGATGTGCACCGCGCTCAAGATCGCGGGCGCGTGCCGGATGAACATCGTCATCTCGGGCGGCACAGGTTCGGGCAAGACGACCATGCTCAACGCCCTGTCGAAGATGATCGACCCGGGCGAACGCGTGCTGACGATCGAGGACGCGGCGGAACTGCGCCTGCAGCAGCCGCACTGGCTGCCGCTGGAAACCCGCCCGCCGAACCTCGAAGGCCAGGGCGCGATCACGATCGGCGACCTCGTGAAGAACGCGTTGCGTATGCGACCCGACCGCATCATCCTCGGCGAAATCCGCGGCGCGGAGTGTTTCGACCTCCTCGCGGCGATGAACACCGGCCACGACGGCTCGATGTGCACGCTGCACGCCAACAGCCCGCGCGAGTGCCTTGGCCGTATGGAAAACATGATCCTGATGGGCGACATCAAGATCCCCAAGGAAGCCATTTCGCGCCAGATCGCCGAATCGGTGGACCTCATCGTGCAGGTCAAGCGCCTGCGCGACGGTTCGCGCCGCACCACCAACATCACCGAGGTGATCGGGATGGAGGGCGACGTGATCGTGACGCAGGAATTGTTCAAGTTCGAATATCTCGACGAGAGCGAGGACGGGAAGATCCTCGGCGAATTCCGCTCGTCGGGCCTGCGTCCCTACACGCTCGAAAAGGCGCGCCAGTTCGGGTTCGACCAGGCGTATCTGGAAGCCTGCCTTTGAGGCAGGCGATACCGGGCCATCCGGCCCGGTATCTGCGGCCTGGCCGGCCGGCGGGCAGTCGCCCTTGCGGCGGCTGAGCCGCCGGGGCTTACCGAGACGAGGCTTCGGCGCGCGCTACAACAATTCCCCCAGCACCACCGGCGCGCTCAGGGAGAGCATTCCCCCACCGATGATCGCGCAGGCGACAAAGATCGGCGTCCATGGCACCCAGCCGACAGCTTCGAGCCGGTGAAGCGGGCGGCTTCGCACCCGCCGCCGCTCCATCACGGCGGCGAGCCCCGCGACCACCCAGAACCCGAGCCCCGCAAGCGCCATCAGCGTCGCGTCGCTCGCAAGCAGAAGGCGGTGGAAGAGATCGATCATCATTGGCATCCGCTGGGCGGAGACTCCCCAGGCCGTGACGAGCATTTAGGCGCGCTCGGCGCTTGCGCAATCCCATGGGGGGCCTAAGTCGCGCTGCAATGGATGGCTCCATCGCCCGCCCCCGCCCGCTGCTCGCGCTCGCCGTCCGCCTTGCCACCGCCGCCGTGCTCGCAACCATGGGGATGCTGGTCAAGCTCGCCGGAGAGCGCGGGGCGCATCTGCTCGAACTGATCTTCTGGCGTCAGGCGCTCACCGTCGTCGCGGTCGTCGGCGTGCTCGCGGCGTGGCGACGGCTCTCCACCATCCGCACCCGGCGCATCGGCGCCCACGCCCGGCGCGCGGCCTACGGCATCACCGGCATGATGTTCGTCTATGGCGCGGTCATGCTCCTGCCCCTGCCAGAGGCGACCGCGATCAGCTTCACCGCACCCTTTTTCGCGGTGATGATCTCGGTCCTGATGTTCGGCGAGAAGGTCGGGCTGTATCGCTGGGGCGCCGTGATGCTGGGGTTCGCGGGCGTGCTCGTCATCACCAGCCCCGGTTTCGGCCTTGCCGCAGGCAGCGCGATCGACCCGTGGGGTGCGGCGGTCGGTCTGGTCGCCGCCTTCCTCGTCGCGCTCATCAGCTTCCAGGTGCAGGACCTCAACACCACCGAAAGCCCGTGGAGCATCGTGTTCTGGTTCTCCGCCATCACCGCCCCGCTCATGGCGCTTGCCCTGCCCTTCGTGTCGGGCGCGCATGATGCCGGGACCTGGGGCATCATCCTCGCCATGGCGCTATGCGGGGCGCTGGCGCAGATAATGCTGACGACCTCGCTCAGGTTCGGGTCGGCGGCGGTCATCCTGCTGATGGACTACACCTCGCTCCTGTGGGCGACCTTCTACGGCTGGCAGGTGTTCGGCCGCGCCGCGCCGGCGAGCCTTTGGATCGGCGCCCCGCTCATCATCGGGGCGGGCGCGCTGATCGCCTGGCGCGAACGGGAACTCGCCCGCAAAAAGGCGCGCCCTGCCGCAGTTTCGGAACCGCCTTCGCCCCAACACCTTGATTCGGCGTGCAAGCACAAAGGAGGACCGACATGATCCGCAAGACTTTCATCGCCATCGCCGCGAGCACGCTGACCCTCGCCGCGGCCGCCTGCAACACCGTCGACGGCGCGGGCGAGGACCTGCAATCGGCATCGGACGAGGTCGAAGACGAAATCTGATTTCCCCACGACCGCGAAAAGGGGCTCGCCCGCCCGGCGGGCCCTTTTTTGTTGCCTTTCCGGCGCGCGGTGCCAATTTCGCCGGGGCGTCAAACCCCCGTGCAGATCGATAAGGCCAGACCGATGAAACTGAAGCGCCTGAACGCCGCCGTGATCGGCGCGATCCTCGCCTCGACCGCCGCCTGCAACACGGTCGAAGGGCTGGGCGAGGACATCAAGTCGGTCGGCCGCGCGGGCGAGCGCGCGATCGATTGAGCCGCGCCGCAGCTAGCGCCGCCGGTAGACGAGCGTGAGGTTGTTGGCGGGCATTTCGTGGCGCGCGGTGCGGGTGAAACCGCTGCGCGCGGCAAGCCGGTCGATCTCGGCAAGGTCGCGGATGCCCCAGCGCGGATCGCGAGCCTTCAGCGAAAGGTCGAAATCGAGATTGGACGGGGCGGGTTCGACGCCCTCCTCGAAGAAAGGACCATAGAGGACCAGCGGCGTCCCTTGATCGAGCAGGCGCGCGGCTCCGTCGAACAGGCCCGTCGCCGCCTCCCACGGGGCAATGTGGATCATGTTGATGCACACCAGCGAATCGGCGTGCTGCACCGGCCAGTCGCGCGCCGCGGCGTCAAGCCGCACCGGGGCCGAGAGGTTCTCGCCCGGATAATCCTCGCGGTAGGCCGCGATCGAGGCGAGCGCCTCTTCCCCCGGATCGCTCGGCAGCCATTCGAGCGCGGGAAAGCGCCCGGCGAAGAACACCGCGTGCTCGCCCGTCCCTGCCGCCACTTCGAGCACGCGGCCGGTTTCGGGCAATTCCCCGGCGAGCACGGCCGCGATCGGTTCGCGGTTGCGGAGCGTGGCGGGGGCGTGCTGTTTCAAGGTCAGGAAACCTGCCGTTCCTGCCCTTCCCAATAGGGCGCGCGCAGCTGGCGGCGCAGGATCTTGCCGCTGGGATTGCGCGGCATTTCGGGGATGACATCGACGCTCTTGGGCGCCTTGAACGCGGCGATCCTTTCGCGGGCGTAGGCGATGACGTCGGCCTCGTCGATCTCGTGGCCGGGCCTGGGCACGACGCAGGCCTTGACCTCCTCGCCCCATTTCGCGCTCGGCACGCCGATCACCGCGACCTCGGCAATCGCCGGGTGGCCGTAGATCGCGCTCTCGACCTCGGCCGGATAGACGTTCTCTCCGCCGGAGATGATCATGTCCTTGATCCGGTCCTGGATGTAGACATAGCCGTCCTCGTCCATGATCCCGGCATCGCCGGTGTGGAGCCAGCCGTCCGGATCGATCGTCTTTCCCGTCGCCTCCGGCAGTTTCCAGTAGCCCGCGGTGTTGGAAGGCGACCTGACGCAGACCTCGCCGATCTCGCCGCGCGGCAGTTCACGGTTGTCGGGCCCGCGCACCTCGATCTCGGCGCCCGGCACCGCCTTGCCGGCCGAACGCATCCGCCGGTTGCCCTCGAGGCTGTGGTCCTCGGGCGGCAGGATCGAGATCGTGCCCGCCGTCTCTGTCATGCCGTAGGCCTGGAGGAACTTCGTCCCCGGCATGGTCCGCACCGCTTCCTTGAGCAGTTCGAGCGGCATGGGCGCCGCGCCGTACATGAGATAGCGCAGGTTGGAGAAATCGGTTTCGGCCGCGCGCGGATGCTGGACCACCATCTGAAGGGCGGCGGGCACGATGAACATGTGGGTCGCGCCGTTCTCGATCGCCTCCAGCACGCCCACCGGCGTGAATTCGGCCTGGACGAGGCTCCTGACCCCGTTCGCCACCGCGATGTTCATCAGCCCCGTGCCCCCGATGTGCGCGCAAGGCATCGCGATCAGGAAGCAGTCGCCCTCCTCGAAGAAATTCCATTCGAGCCCCGCCTCGTTGCCCGGGTTGCGAAGGCCGAGGAGGTTGCGGTTGGACAGCACCGCGCCCTTGGGATTGCCGGTCGTGCCCGAGGTGTAGAGCTGCAGCACCGCCTCGTCCGGGCCCGGCGCCTCGTAGGTCGCGGGCGGCAGCGAAGCGGCCTCGCGCCGGGCCGCCTCGGCCTCGATCACCTGCGGCTTCATCGGCACGTCGCCCGCCACCCTGCTCGCGGTGCCGACGAATTCGGCGCCGGCGAAGAGCAGCTTCGCGCCGGTATCCTCGAGGATGTAGGCGATCTCGGGCGGGGCGAGCCGCCAGCCGATCGGCACCATCACCGCGCCCACCCGCGCGGCGGCGAGATAGAGCAGGAAATACATGTCCGCGTTCTTGCCGAGCCACGCGATCCGGTCGCCCTTGCCCACCCCGCGTTCGCGCAAAAGGGTGATGAGGCGCCGCGTGAGGTCGTCCGCCTCGGCAAAGCTCGTGCGCCTGCCCTCCTGTTCGAAGGCGGGCGCGTCGGGCCGTTCCTTCGCCCAGAAGGTCAGGATTTCATCGAAGGTGAAAAAATCGTGATGGGCTTGTCGCGCCATGGCCGTGCTCTCTCCCAGCTTGGTCACAGGACCTTGGTTAAGCACGGCCCGCAGGCGAGGTCCACCGCCTAGATCGCTAGCTGAACCGGCCGGTCTTGCGCGCCACCGGCTCGCGCACGACCAGCCAGATCAGCAGGCCGAGCGGCCCGGCCATGAAGGTCGCCAGCAGGATCGGGGCCTGCACCAGCCGCGAGACGTTCTTCGCATCGCCGTCGCGCGCGATCCACAGGCCGACGAAAAGGTCGAAGGCGAGGTAATGGGTCCAGCCGATCGTCACACCCGCGCGGGTCGCGAAGATCGCCTGGACCCCTTCGATCGTGGTGAAGTCCGCCCCGCCGCCTTCGGGGTTCGGGATCAGCCCGCTCACCACTCCGATCATGCCGACCGCATAGACGAGGCACAGCAGGCCGACGCCGAGATAGAGCACGCCCGACAGCAGCGCCGGCCAGCGCGGCAGCAGGATCAGCGCCACCCACGCGATCAGCGCGAGCAGGTTCACGGCGTTGAAGATCGCGGACCAGTCCATTGCCTTTCCCCTTTCAGCGCCGCTTCGCGCGCCATTCGCGCGCGGCGCGTTTGATCGCTTCGTTGTCGTGGGCGAAGCGCCCCTGCGCGCGCCGCTGGGCGAGGAACAGCGCGGCCTCGGCGACGACATCCGCCTCGATCGAGCGGAACGGCGCCCATTTCGCGGGCAGCAGCGGTTCGACCAGCGGGCTAGCCGCGATCGCGAGGCGCTCCAGCAGGCGGCGATCCCCGTCGCGCTCGCCCCGGAGCAGGCCCGGGCGCAGGATGTCGAGCCGCCGGAAGCCGAGCTTGGAAACCATCGCCTCGGTCTCGCCCTTGACCCGCAGGTAGAAGGTCCTGGCGCGCGGATCGGCCCCGGCCGCGCTCACCAGCACCATGTTCGGCACGCCCGCCGCGGCCGCCGCCTTCGCCGTGGCGATCACGAGGTCCTGGTCGACCGCGCGGAAGGCGGCCTCCTCGCGGCCCGCCTTTTTCCAGGTCGTGCCGAGCGCGCAGACGAGCGCGCGCGGGCGCACCGCCTCGAGCACCTCTCCCCACTTGTCGGGCTCGGCGACGAACACCTCGACCCGCGCGCCCGGCGGCAGGGGCACCTCGCGCCGGGCGATGCCGACGATCCGCACCTCCTCGCCCGCGCTGGAGATCGCGATCAGCCGGCTTCCCACCAGCCCCGTCGCCCCGACCAGCGCGAGCCGCACGGGCGCGGGCGGGCGCGTCTCGCTCCCGGAGCCCTGGGCGAGGGTCCGGATCATGCCCCGCCGCGCTCAGACATTGACCAGCCCCAGCGGGCGTTCGCCGTAGATCTCGGCGCAGGCGCGGATGGCGAAGCGGTCGCTCATCCCGGCGATGAAATCGGTGATGACGCGGCTGCGATGGGGCTCGCGCTCGGGCAGGCGTTCCTGCCATTCGGGCGGCATGAGGCTCGAATCCTGCGAATAGGCCGCCACCAGCCGGGCGACCACGTCGCGCGCGCGTTCGGCGGCGGTGATCTGGTCGGGGTGGTAGTAGAGCTTGTCGTACATGAAGCTCTTGAGCCGGCGCTCGTCCTCCGCCAAGGCGGGCGAGAAACCGGCGAGCTGGCGCCCCGCCGAACGCACCTCGGCGACCGAGCCGATGTCCCTCACCTGTTCGCGCGTGTGCTCGATCACGTCGTTCACCATCAGCCCGATCTGGTCGCGCACCAGTTCGCGCAGCAGCCGGTCGCGCGGCGCATCGGGAAAGCGCCGTTCGACGGCGCGCCACTGGTCGGCGAGGAAATCGAGCTGCAGGAGATCGTCGAGATCGAGGAAGCCCGCGCGCAGCCCGTCGTCGATGTCGTGGTTGTCATAGGCGATGTCGTCCGACACCGCCGCGACCTGCGCCTCGAGCGAGGGCCAGGTGCCGAGATCGAGCGGGAAGGCCTCGTCGAGTTCGGCCAGCGCCCAGTTCGGCGCGACCACCGGGCCGTTGTGCTTGGCGAGCCCTTCGAGCAGGTCCCAGGTCAGGTTCAGCCCGTCGTGTTCCGGATAGGGACACTCGATCCGCATGACCGTCCTCAGCGCCTGTGCGTTGTGGCAGAAGCCGCCGTGGCGCAGCATGGCATCGCACAACGCTGCCTCGCCCGCGTGGCCGAACGGCGGGTGGCCGAGATCATGCGCGAGGCACAGCGCCTCGGTCAGGTCCTCGTCGAGGCCGAGCGCGCGCGCGATGACCCGGCCGATCTGGGCGACCTCGAGGCTGTGGGTCAGGCGGGTGCGGTAATGGTCTCCCTCCGGCGCGATGAAGACCTGGGTCTTGGATTTCAGCCGCCGAAAGCTCATCGAGTGGATGATCCGGTCGCGGTCGCGCTGGAAATCGGTGCGCGGTCCGCGCTGTTCCGCGCGGAGCGGCGCCTCGCCGGCCCGCCCGGTCCATTCGCGGCCCCCATGGGCGTGCGGGTCGGCTGCATAGGGCGCGCGCGTCATCACGCCCGAGCGCTTAGGTCAGCGCCGCGCGCGGCTCAACGGGAACAGATCGAAAACACCGGCAGGGCGAGCCGGAAAAGGGGGGAAAGGGGCCACTCCCCAGGTGCATTGGGGGGGGGTTGGAGAGCGGCCCCAAGAGCCCGAAGGCCCCGGGCCATCGGATCGAACCGACAGCCCGGAACTCGCCGTCACGATGGATGGACGAAGTTCCGGCGGCGCCCTAGGTGGTGGCCGGCGGGGTTGCATAGGGCATGGCGCCAAGTTGCGGCGGGGCGTGTCCGAATGGCGATCAGCCGCCGCTCAGTCGACAAGTTCCTGGTCGAGCACCCAGTCGGCTGCGGCCTCGCAGTGGATCCGGGTCGAATCGAACACCGGCAGGACATTGGCGTCGATGTCGACGACGAGGTTGAGTTCGGTGCAGGCGATCACGATCGCATCGGCGCCTTCCTGCGACTTGGCCGTGATCATCGTCTTCATCTCGCGCTGGGCCTCGCGGCTGACCTTGCCGACCATGAGCTCGTCGTAGATGATCCGGTCGAGCAGTTCGACATTGCTCATGTTCGGCGGGAGCAGGTCGATCCCGTGCGCGACGAGCCGCTTGCGATAGAAGCTTTCGGTCATCACGTTGCGCGTCCCGATCAGCGCGGCGCTCTTGTGACCCGACCGCTTGAGCGTGCGCCCGACATATTCGGCGATGTGGAGGATCGGGACATCGACCGCTGCGGCGACGTCGTCATAGACCTTGTGCATCGAATTGGCGCCGATGATGAGCCCTTCGGCACCCGCGCCCCGGAGCCGCTTCGCGCTTTCGGTCAGCACTTCGGCCGCGCGCTTCCAGTCCTCCTCCTCGCGCAGGGCGTAGAGCTGGGCGAAATCGAGGCTTTCGATGAGCAGCGGCGCGCTCGCCATGGGGGCGGCGCGTTTCTGCACGATGCGGTTGATGCGGTCATAATAGATGCCCGTCGACACCCAGCTCATGCCGCCGATCAATCCGAGTTTACGCAAAGCCATTGGGTGACTCCGTCCAATCTTCCCCACGGTTTAGCGAGGAAGCGCAAGAACAGTCCATAGCGCGCGTTTGCGCGGGGCTATTTCGCGGCTTCGTCGGCGAACGCCCGGTTTTCGAGCCACTCGCGCACGTCCGAAAGGCTGCGCCGGGGCGCTTCCTTCTGCGGCAGGTGGCCGACGCCTTCGTACACGACGAGCCTGGTGTCGGGCATGACCCGGTCGAGCCAGCGCCCCGCGGCGAGCGGGATCAGCCGGTCCTCGGCGCCCCACAGGATCAGCGCGGGCGCGTCGATCCCGGCGATCTCCTCTTCGGCGAGCGGGTCGTATTCGCCCGCGAAACGATCGAGCGTCGCGCGGCGGTTGCCGGGATAGCGCAGCAGTTCCCAGTAGCGGTCGATCATCGCCTCGGTGACGACCGACTTGACCGAAACGCTCTGTTCGAGACTGCTTTCGATCAGCGAGCGCGGGGTGACCTGTTCGACGATCCGGTTGACCCCCGGCAATTGCGCGATGGCGAAGCCGATATTGCCGCTGCCGTCGTCATCCTCCTCCTGCGCGTTGTCCTCCTCCCCGCCCGGCTCCTCGCCGCCCAGCTCTTCCTCGCCCAGCATCGGCCCGCCGCTTGCGTCGACGAGCACGAGGCCGAGCACGCGCTCGGGATGGACGGCGGCGAAGGCCATGGCGTGCTTTCCGCCCATCGAATTCCCGCCGATCACGAACCGGTCAAGCCCGAGCGCGTCGGCCACCTCGCGCACGTCCTCGGTGTAGTTGGCGCGGCTGTAATCGCCTTCGGGATCGGGGCCGGTGAGGCCGTGCCCGACCTGGTCGAAGCGGATCACGCGGTAGCTGTCCTCGAGCCCGGCGGCCCATTCGTCCCAGGTGTGGAGGTCTGAATTCGAGCCGTGCAGCAGCATGATCGGCAGGCCGTCGCGCGGTCCCGTGTCGCGCAGGTGAACGACGGTGCCGTCGCCGATCTCGACGAAGCGCGAGGGCTCGCCGCCATACTTGGCGCGCATCGCCTGCGCGTCGGTATCGGGCGTGCGGAATACCAGGAACAGCACGACGAGCACCGCGACCAGGCCGAGCGCGATGCGAAGGACCCATTTCATGGCGAAGGCATCTCCGCAATCCAGCGGCGCACGATCGAGACGCCCTCGCGGTCTACGGTTTCCCGGCCGAGTTCGGGCATGGCGACCCCCGGCTCGGCGGAGGCCATGCGATGGGCGAGGATCGAGCCATCGGGATCGCCCGGGGCAATGCTGACGAGCAGCCCGCCGGCCCCGCGCCCCGCGGCGACCGGCGGCTTGTCGATGCCGATGGCGTGGGGATCGTCCTGTTCCCACCTCAGGTCGAGCCCCGAATTCGACGCCGCCCCGCCCGGCTGGTGGCAATGGGCGCAATTGACGTCGAGATAGGCCCGCGCGAGCGCCTCGGTCCGCGCGCCCGCGCGCGCGTTCCGGTCGGGCAGCGTGTCGTGCCCGGCGGGCATGGCGGCGAGCATCCCGGCGCGTTCCATGCGCGCGAGCCATCCGGCGGAAAGGTTGCGCGCTTTCGGCCCGATCGGTATCACCGCGCCGTTCTTCGAATGGCAGGTCTTGCACTGGTTCTTGTTCGGCACGCGGTAACTGATCGTCTCGCCCGCGGGCGTCGTGACCGGCAACCGCGCCCCCGCGAGGGCGAGGCGCGCGTCGGTCTGTTCCTCGTTCCAGAGATAGGGCAGCGCGACCCAGCCCCCGGCGCGGTGGAGGAGCACGCGGGTCTCGATCAGGCGCCGCTCCTGCCCTTCCCCGAAAGCGAAGGTCTTGACGATCGCCGAACCCACCGGAAAGCGCGGCAGGCCTTGTCCGTCGGGCTCCATCGCCGTGCCTTGGGGGACGTAGACGAAGCGCAGCTTGTCCGCTCCGTCGGACCAGAGCGGCGTGTTGAGTTCGTAGGCGGCGACCCGCGCGGCAGGCTGCTGCGCGGCGAGATCGGTGAAGAACCCGTATTCGGACAGCGCGCGCGGCATCCCCTCCATGACCGCCGCCTCGCTGACCGCCGCAGGAACGCGCGCGGCCGAATGGCCGACGACCCCCGCGAGCGCGAACGCCCCGGCGAGGAGAAGGACCGCGCCGCGCTTCACTTCAGCCGGGCCACCATGCTTTCGGGCAGGTTCACCCGGGCGAGCGCCGGCGCACCCTCGGGTGTGGCAGCAGGCTTCGGCATCATGACGTCGGGCTTCGCCTCGGCGATCGACTGGCCGACCGCGGTGAGGCCGAGGCTCAGGACCGGCACGGGGTCCTCGACCGTCAGCCCCTGCTGCAGTCCGTCGGCGAGGATCGGGGGCAGGGCACCGCCCACCGCGGCGACCAGCATCTCGCCCCCCGGAAAGTCCGGCGCGCTGCCGCCTTCGCCATAGACATTGCCCTTCACCAGCACATCGACCGGGCGCGGCTGATAACGATCATCCGTATAGCCCTGCGAATAGGCGATCAGCATGACGTGGCTCGTCGCGTTGTTGGTGAGCAGGTTTTCGGTCACGTGAACATTGGTGTTCGCCATCACCATCACGCCAGTCCCCGCCGGAACGCTCGCGACGATGTTGCCCTCGGGCGCGAAATTGTCGGTGTTGTTGCCGATCAACGCGTTGCGCGCGACCAGCACGTCGCCCCCGCCGACCCGCGGCAGGCCGGGCAGGTCGAAGACGAGGATCCCGCCGGTGTTCATCGTCGCGAGATTGTCGGTGACCTCGGCGTGGTTCGAATTCTCGATCTCGATCCCGGCAACGTTCTCGACCACGCGGTTGCGGCGCACGATGATGTTTTCCGACTGGCCGACATAGATCCCCGCATCGCTCGCCCCGCGCACGTAGCTGTCCTGCACGAGGATGTTCGCGCTTTCGACCGGATAGATGCCGTAGGCCCCGTTCGAGGCTTTCGGCCCGCCGGTCCATTCGACCCGCAGGGCGTGGTAGATGATGTTGTCCGCACCCTTGGACTTGATTCCGTCGCCCTTGGCGTTCTCGACCGCGAAATCGCGCAGGGTGACATCGTCGGAAGTGACGAGCAGCCCCTCGCCCGCGCCCTGCTGGCCGGTGAAATCGAGGATGCTGGCGGTGTCGCCCTCCATCCCCGCACCGCGCAGCGTGACCCGGTCGACATCGAGGCTGAGCCCGTCGGTCAGCGCATAGCGCCCCGGTTCGAGCACGATCTCGTCACCCGGCTCGGCGAGGATGAGCGCCTCCTGCAGGCGTTCCTGGGCGCCTTCGCCCGGGGCGACGGTGCGCGTTTCGGCGGCAAGCGGTGCGGCAGACGCCAGCAGCAGCGCGCCAAGGGCCAGTCTTGTCATTGTCTCTCTCCCTCCATTCCCGCTCATCTGGCCCATAAAAGGGAGCGCTGACAAGGCTTCAGGTGCCCGTCGCGGCCTCCAGACCCTTTAGCGAGAGTCGCCGTCCCGGCGCGAAGCGAAGCGAATTGCGGAATGCCTCCGCCGCCTCTTCCCTGCGGCCGAGCGCCAGCAATTCCTCGCCCAGCAATTCCCAGCTGGGCTTGGGCATGGCGGGCGGGCCGAATACGGTGGGCAAAGCGGATTCGGCCTCCGCCGCCGCGCGCAGTGCGGCAAGACCGCCTTGCGTGTCCCCCGAAGCGAGCAGGCGAACCGCCTCGACCTGCGCGATCGCACGCTCGATCCAGGGCATGGTGGTGCGATCGTCGGGAGCCATCCGCGCGAGCAGATCGGGCACCGCCTCGGCATCGCCCCGCATTTCGGCAAGCGCGGCTGCGACGGCACTGGGGTCCTCGCGGCGGCGCAGCGCCTCGACATGGGTAAGAAGCAGGCGCGGAAGCAGGAAGGCTCGCCTGTCCTCGTCCAGCGGTTCGGGCCATTTGCCGGTATCGACCGCCTGCCATGCGGCCATCACGCTGTAACTCCTGACGGGCCCATAGGCAGGCTCACCGCTCTCGGCCACCGCACGGCAGGCCGCCACGCGGTCGCTTGCATCCTTGCCCTGCTGAAGGCGGGCATAGACAAGCCATTCATTGTAATGTCCGCAATCGGTGGGCGCACGCCCCGCAGCGATGCGCTGGCGATCCACCACGGCATCGGCGTTGATGTTCGCTTCCTCCGAAGCCTCCCAGTCGGCGAGCGCGTGGAAGATGTGGCTCACCATGTGCTGGGCGTGGCCCGCATCGGGCGCGACGGTCGCGTAGCGTTCGGCCATGCGTTCGCCCAGCGGCGCGTGGACAGGGTCGTCATAGGAATGAATGAGGTAGTGGAGGATCCCGGGGTGCTGAGGGTGCGTCATGAACCCGGGTTCGAGGATGCCGGCCGCCTCCATGTAGATCGGCACCTGCCGCCCGCCATGCGAGGAGCCGAGCACGGCAAGGCCGGTAAAGGCGCGCACGTCGATATCGTCAGGATAATTGGCCAGCATGGCGCGCATCCTGGCGAGATAGGCGAGATCGCGCTGATCTTTCGTCCCTTCCTCGGCATAGAGCGTCTCGATCGCGGCGAGCCACGCCTTCTCGCGCGGGCTGCGCGCCTTCGCCGCGCGGGCCTCGGCGGAGGGGGCGAGCCGCGCGAGGATCGCGCGCGCCGCGTCGCGGTCCTGCTCTTCCCACAAGGGGTGGTTGTGGGTCATGGCCTCGCCCCAATAGGCCATGGCGAAACCGGGATCGGCCGCCTGCGCCGCGCGGAAGGCTTCGCCCGCGCGGGCGTATTCGAAATTGTGGAGCAGCGCGAGGCCGCGCAGGAACCGGGCCTTGGCCGTCTCCTCCGCCTCGACTTCGAAGACCATGTATTCGGTCCCGACCCGCTCGCCCGCGGGATCGGCGGTTTCGGCCCTGGCCGCGCCGGTGACGGCGCAGGCGAAGAGGGCGGCGGCAAGGGTCGATCTGATCATGAAGGGTTCTCCCGATGGCCTGCGAGTGTGCGGACAGGCTGGCGGCAAGGCAAGGCTTCAGAAACGATCGCGCAGCATTTCCATCCCGCAACCCGCCGCCGCCCGCGCGAGCGCATCGACCGCCGCGGGATCATCGACCCGTTCAAGCCGCACCAGCGCCTCGCGGATCGAGCGCGGCAGCGCGCTCTCGCCGGGTTCCGGGGCGAGCCGTTCGAGCTTTCGCAATTGCTCGCGGCCGAGCCGGTCGACGAGGCGCGGGGCCATGCATTCGGCCATGGGCGCGGGCATCCCGTTGTCGGTGAGCGCGCGTTCGACCCGAGCTTCGGTCACGGTGTCGAGCATCCCGTCCTCGCGCAGCACGAACCACGCACCCGCAGCGATGACGATGATGGCGAGGAGAATCGCAAGAAGCCGCAGCGGTCGCGGCCCGTTGCCTCCCTCGCCCGCCACCTCAGTCGAGCGCCTTGACGATTTCCTCGACCATCTTCTTCGCGTCCGACAGCAGCATGGTCGTCTGGTTCATGTAGAACACGTCGTTATCGACCCCGGCATAGCCTACGCCGCCCATCGAACGCTTGATGAAGAAGACCTGTTTCGCCTTGTCGACGTCGAACACCGGCATCCCGTAGATCGGCGAGGACTTGTCGGTCTTGGCCGCCGGGTTCACCACGTCGTTCGCGCCGATGATGAAGGCGACGTCGCAGTTCGCGAATTCGGAGTTGATGTCCTCGAGTTCGAAAACCTTGTCGTAATCGACCGAGGCTTCGGCCAGCAGCACGTTCATGTGGCCCGGCATCCGCCCCGCGACCGGGTGGATCGCGTATTTGACCTCGACGCCCTTCTCTTCGAGCATTTCGGCCATTTCGCGCAGGGCGTGCTGCGCCTGCGCCACCGCCATGCCGTAGCCGGGAATGATGATGACCTTCTCCGCCTGTTCGAGCATGAAGGCGGCATCTTCCGCGCTGCCCTGCTTGTAGGGCCGCTGCTCGCGCGCCTCGCCGCTGGCGCCGCCGGAATCGTCGGCGCCGAAACCGCCCGCGATCACGCTGAGGAAGCTGCGGTTCATCGCGCGGCACATGATGTAGGACAGGATCGCGCCCGAGGAGCCGACCAGCGCGCCGGTGATGATCATCGCCGTGTTGCCGAGCGTGAAGCCCATCGCGGCGGCGGCCCAGCCCGAATAGGAATTCAGCATCGAGACGACCACCGGCATGTCCGCCCCGCCGATCGGGATGATCAGCAGGAAGCCGATCGCGAAGGCGAGCGCGGCAATCGCGACGATCATCCAGCCTTCGCCCGCCGCCCCCTGCGGCGAAACGGCATAGAGCCCGATCAGGACGAGGATCGCGGCGAGCGTGCCGAGGTTGATGACGTGGCGCGCGGGCAGGAGGATCGGCGATCCGCTCATCCGGCCCGAAAGTTTCAGGAAGGCGATGACCGAACCCGAAAAGGTGATCGCCCCGATCGCGATGCCGAGGCCGAGCTCGATCCGGCTGACCAGCAGGATCTGCCCCGCATCGTCGAGGATCCCGAAGGCCCCGGGATTGAGCCAGGCGGCAAAACCGACCAGCACGGCAGCCATGCCGACAAGGCTGTGGAAGCCCGCGACCAGTTCGGGCATCGCGGTCATGGCGATCCGCCGCGCGATGACGAAGCCGATCGCGCCGCCGATCGCGATGGCGACGACGATCTCGACGATGTTCGAAAGGTCATGAGTGACGAGCGTCGTCGCCACGGCGATGACCATGCCGATCATGCCGTTGCGGTTGCCCGCCCGGCTGGTCGAGGGATGCGACAGCCCGCGCAGCGCGAGGATGAAGAACACCCCCGCGATCAGGTAGGCGAGCGGGACCCAGGCGGGCGTATCGCCCGCGCCGGTGGCGGCATGGGCGGGCGCGGCGACCAGCGCCGCGAGCGCCGCGATGCCGAAGGAGGAAAGCAGGCGGCCCATCCTCACTTCTCCTTCTTCTTGTACATCGCGAGCATCCGTTCGGTCACGGCAAAGCCGCCGAAGATGTTGACGCTGGCCAGCACGACGGCGGCGAGCCCGAGATACTTCGCCACGTCGGACCCCGCCTCGGCGCTGGCGATCAGCGCGCCGACCACGATGACCGAGGAAATCGCGTTCGTCACCGCCATCAGCGGCGTGTGCAGCGCCGGGGTGACCGACCAGACCACGTAATAGCCGACGAAACACGCCAGCACGAAGATCGAGAGGATTGAGATGAAGTCCATTGATTCGCCCCTGTCCGGCACCTGGCCCGCTGATGTCTTCGATTGATCCGCCACCCTGCCCGTATTCGGCACGGCGTGGCCGAGCTTATCCCTTCAGCCTTTCGTTCACCACCGCGCCGTCCTTCGTCAGGCGGATGGCGGTGCCGATCTCCTCGTCGAGGACCGGCTTGCCGGCCTCCTTGTCCCAGAAGGCGGAGAGGAAGTTGAAGTGATTGCGTGAGAACAGCGCCGAGGCGTCGGCGGCGAGGTGGGCGGGCGTGTTCGAATAGCCCATGATCTTGACGCCGTGCCTCACGACGACCTCGTCGGGCTTAGAGCCTTCGACATTGCCCCCCTGCGCCACCGCGAGATCGAAGATCACGCTGCCCGGCTTCATCGTCGCGATCTGCGCGTCCGTGACCAGCACCGGCGCCCTGCGGCCCGGGATCAGCGCGGTGGTGATGACGAGGTCCTGCTTGGCGATGTGGGTGGAAACCAGCTCGGCCTGCTTCGCCTTCTGTTCGTCGGTGAGTTCGGCCGCGTAGCCGCCCTCGCCCGCCGCCTCGAGCCCCTCGGCAAAGACCGCCTTGGCCCCGAGCGAGGTGATCTGTTCGGCAGTTTCGGGCCTCACGTCCGTCGCCGAGACCTGCGCGCCGAGCCGCTTGGCCGTCGCGATCGCCTGGAGCCCCGCAACGCCCACGCCCATGATGAAGACGCGCGCCGCCTGCACCGTGCCCGCCGCCGTCATCATCATCGGGAAGGCGCGGCCATATTCGTCCGCCGCCGCCAGCACCGCCTTGTAACCGGCAAGGTTCGACTGGCTGGAAAGCACGTCCATCGACTGCGCGCGGGTGATGCGCGGCATGAATTCCATCGAAAGCGCCTCGAGCCCGGCCCTGGCATAGGCCTCGACCCGCTCCTTGTGCTGGAACGGATCGAACAGCGCCGCGACCCACGCGCCCGGCCTGGCGCCGGAAAGCAGCGCGACGTCGGGCGCCTGCACGCCCAGCACGATGTCCGCGTCCTTCACGCTCGCCGGCGCATCGCCGATCGCAGCGCCCGCTTCGGCATAGGCCTCGTCGGTGATCGAGGCGGACAGGCCCGCCCCCTGCTCCACCGCGACCTCGTTGCCGAGGCCGATGTACTTCTTCACCGTTTCCGGCGTCGCCGCGACGCGCGTTTCCCCTGCGGCGCGTTCTTTAAGGACTGCGATCTTCACTTGTGCCCCCCAGGTTTCGGCGAATTGTGCGGGTGGTTACCCGGCGATCAGCGAGACGACGAACAGGGTGATGAGGGCGACCACCGGAACGGCCCATTTGAGCGCGGTCATGAACGACTCGTAGGTCGAGCGCGCCTTGTCCATGTCGTGCGATGCCATGCTGCGTATTCCCCTTGATTGTGCGTAACGTGGGTTCCGGCAAAAGGTTGCCGTGAAAAGTGATAGGATGCGCGTTATCCGAGCCTGCCCTCGCGCTCAAGCCCGTGCTGCACCCGCGAAAGCGCCCGCCGGTCCCGCGCCATCATCCGCAACAGGCTTAATCCAGTCTTTACCCGCGCGCCTTAAAGCGGGCCGACGTTTCACCCCGGGACGGTTTGACCGGGGATCGAGGGAGGTCTGCGCACGCCGATGTCGGAAAACTCCATGCCCGATATGGACCGGCAGCCCGCCGCGTGCGCCGACGGGGCGGCCCGCCGCGCGGACGACGAACGGGCGGAGACCGCCGAAACCCGGCTCGTCATGCTGATCGACGACGAACCGGCCCAGAGCCGGCTGATCTGCGCGATCGCCGCGCGGGCGGGCTGGCGCACGCTCGTCGCGCCCGATGCCGAAACCGCGATCGCGATGCTCGGCACGCGCGAGGGAATGCAGTTGTCCGCGATCCTGCTCGACCAGTGGGTGCCGGGCGATGACGCCTGCTCGCTGATCGCCGAGCTCAAGGAACGCCGCCCGGCCCTGCCGATCCTGATGCTGACCACCAGCGCTTCCCCCGTGCTGGCGGTCGAGGCGATGCGGGCGGGGGCGAGCGACTACCTCGTCAAGCCGATCGCGCCCGATCGCCTGATGGAAGCGCTGCGGGCGGTCACCACCCGCGAACGTCAGCGCGACGAACTCGCCCCGCTGACCGAGAAGATGGGCGCCCATCTCGATTTCGACGCGATGATCGGCACCGCGCCCGGTTTCCGCACCGCGCTCGCCCAGGCGGCGAAGGCGGCGCGCGGCCACGGCCACGCCCTGATCGAGGGCGAAAGCGGCACGGGCAAGGAAATGCTGATGCGTGCGATGCACTCGGCGAGCCCGCGGGCGAAGGAACCCCTGCGGATCATCAACATCGCGAGCCTGCCGCCCGGATCGGTCGAATCGGTGCTGTTCGGGCACGAACCGGGCGCCTTTCCGGGCGCCTTCGACCGCCAGATCGGCGCGCTCCAGCATTGCGACGGCGGGACGCTGGTGCTCGACGAGGTCGACCGCCTGCCGCGCAGCGTGCAGCAGCGCCTCGCCGAAGCGCTCGAAAGCGGGATCGTGCGCCCGGTCGGGGCGAGCTACGGCTACCGCATCGACATGCGCCTGTTCGCCACGAGCAACCTTTCGCTGACAGCACTGGTCGAAGGGGACGAATTCGACGCCGAGCTTGGGCGGCGGCTCACCGCGACCCGCATCGTCCTGCCGCCGCTGCGCGAGCGGACGAGCGACATTCCCGCCCTCACCCGCCATTTCCTCGCGCGCATCGGCGAGCAGCCCGGACTAAACCACCTCTCGATCTCCGACAGCGCGCTGGCGCTGCTCGCGGCCTATGACTGGCCGGGCAATGTCCGCCAGCTGCAATCGGTGCTATTCCGCGCCGCGGTCTATTGCGAGGGCGAGACGCTGACGGCGGAAAGCTTCCCGCAGCTGGCCGAACTGGTCGGCGACCGCGGCGAGGCGCCGGTCCCCGCCTTCCACGAAGGCGCGGGCGTGATGCTCTACACCGAGGACGGCAACCTGCGCCCGCTCGAGGAGATCGAGGCGGACGTGATCCGGCTCGCCATCGGCCATTACCGCGGCCGCATGACCGAGGTGGCCCGGCGGCTCGGCATCGGGCGTTCGACGCTCTACCGCAAGCTCTCCGACCTCGGGATCGACAACGCAGCCTGAGCAAGACTGTGCATTATGGTGGCAGAAGCTTCACCCATCGCGGAGCCGGTGCTAGGCATTCTGCATGGGAAAGCCAGCCGCACCATATCAACAAAAACTGTTCAACGACGAGCAACTTGGCTTACGAAGCCACGATGAAATCGTGCGATGGATTGATCAGAAAAGCAAGGTCAGTCCAGGAACAATATTACGCGCGCTAGACCTCAATTTTACCGAAGATGAAAAAGGTGTTTGCCACGCTTGGGGAAAGAATTGGGTTGAACTAGCGGATCATGAGTATCTGAGCGAGCGCACGATCCCCCATTGTCTGAGCGTGTATCTGAGTGGGAACTACCCGAAACATCCTGAACCTCCTCCTCTAGAAGTAAGCCCACCACGCTGGGAACGCTTGATACTCGGCCCCCGCGGGGGATTAATCGGAGCGATCGATCTCTCGTTCTCCATTAAGATCTACCGACCCTTCTTGCATATACGAACACACGAGATCGAAAGAAGTGTATGGTCCGAGTTGGATTTAGAGTTCGATCACCTCTTAGGCGAAAGAGAGTTTGGCATCTGGTCTGATAGGGGAGTGGCAAAAGACGGTTGCACAAATCTAGTTCCTTGTTCATCAACTCCGGCCTCTTCTCTGGCGATCATTCGACATCGTTACGGTCGCTTGGCGATCAAGGGGATTAAATGGGAAAAGATGGACTGGGCACATGAGGAATACAAGGTTTTTGTCGAAGCGAAGACGGAAGTGCGTAGTGCGGGCGAATTATTGAGGCAAATGAACCTCTATCGCACGCATCTTAGCAAGAAAAATAGCTTCTTCTTAGTTGTCGCGCCTCGCGAGAAGGTTCCTGCTGAATTGCCGACAATACTCGATGAGCAAGGAATAAAATTTCTAGCCTATAATGCGAATTAGGATCTGACGGTCTTCGCCACCTCCGCCGAAATGGCCGCGGCGATCCTTTTCCTGCTGAGCGATGCCGCCGCCAACATCACCGGCCACGTGCTGGTGTCGGACGGCGGCTACACTCTCTAGCCCGGATTATTCACCGGCGGTGGTCTGACGGGTTGGCGGGAGTGGCGTAAGCATTTGCATTGTTGTAGGAATGT